>Ga0307511_10003820_pt1 | contig 15420 bp, 12 predicted proteins | sample 13_EM_MG_FD_200266 | JGI IMG/M metagenome (GOLD analysis project Ga0307511, IMG submission 200266) | Populus trichocarpa ectomycorrhiza microbial communities from riparian zone in the Pacific Northwest, United States - 13_EM | ecosystem: Host-associated > Plants > Roots > Unclassified | place... | reverse complement strand
TTCCAACTCCTCGTATAAAGGTATTCCTGCTTCTTTCGTCATGATCATTTTTATTGAACAGTTGCTTTTTCCCTTGCTTCGTTCTCATGGTATTCTTCCTTCAGCCAGTCGTATCCTTTTTCTTCCAGCTCCAGGGCCAGTTCCTTCGTACCGGATTTCACGATACGCCCGTCATACAATACGTGCACAAAGTCAGGAACAATGTATTCCAGCAGTCTTTGATAGTGCGTAATAATGATAAAAGCGTTCTTCTCCGAACGTAACTTGTTGACTCCCTTTGAAACAATCCGCAGCGCATCAATATCCAGACCGGAATCAGTTTCGTCAAGAATAGAAAGAGCAGGCTCCAGCATAGCAAGCTGGAATATTTCATTCCTTTTCTTCTCCCCGCCAGAAAAGCCTTCATTAAGACTCCGGTTCACCAAACGTGCATCGAATTCCACCAGTTTCTGCTTTTCCCTCGACAACCGCAGGAACTCCTTTGCATCCAGAGGGGGTAAATTCTTATAGGTCCGTATTTCAGACAGAGCCGTTTTCAGGAAGTTGATATTCGAAACACCCGGAATTTCTATCGGGTATTGAAAAGCGAGGAACACGCCTTCTCTGGCCCGCGTCTCCGGATTCATATCCAGCAGATTAGCCCCCTGAAAGATCACTTCTCCTTCTGTAACATGGTAATTCTCCCTGCCGGCCAGTACAGACGCCAGCGAGCTCTTACCTGACCCATTCGGCCCCATGATCGCATGGACTTCTCCGGCATTCACCGTCAGGTTGATCCCTTTGAGAATCTGTTTCTCTTCAACTTCAGCATGTAGATTTTTAATAATCAGCATTGGTCTTTATTGTTTGTATTCTCTTTTATTTTTAATCCCGCATCCAGTCCCCCCGTTGGGGATCACCCCTTCAGGAGGCAGGGCCTACCCCACACTTCCTTCCAAAGTGATCGACAGCAACTTCTGCGCTTCTACGGCAAATTCCATGGGCAACTGATTCAGCACCTCCTTGGCATAACCGTTAATGATCAACGCCACCGCCTTTTCAGAATCGATTCCCCGCTGGTTGAGATAGAAGATCTGGTCCTCCCCGATTTTAGAGGTGGTCGCCTCATGCTCGACCGTAGCGGTATTATTCTTCGATTCTATATAAGGGAACGTATGCGCTCCGCACTTATCCCCGATCAGAAGCGAATCACATTGCGTAAAATTCCTGGCCTGATCAGCCTTCGGTCCCATCTGCACCAGCCCGCGGTAACTATTATGACCTTCCCCGGCGGAAATACCTTTGGAGATGATACGGCTCCGGGTATTGCGGCCGATATGATACATCTTGGTTCCTGTATCAGCAATCTGTTTGTTCCGGGTGACAGCTACGGAATAGAACTCTCCCGTAGAATGATCTCCCTGCAGGATCACGCTGGGGTATTTCCAGGTAATGGCGGAACCTGTCTCTACCTGTGTCCAGGAGATCTTCGCATGAGCCCCTTTGCAGATCCCTCTCTTGGTGACAAAATTATAGATCCCTCCTTTCCCGTCTTTATCACCGGGGTACCAGTTCTGTACCGTGGAATACTTTATCTCCGCATTCTCTAAAGCGATCAGCTCCACCACGGCTGCGTGTAGCTGATTCTCATCCCGCATGGGCGCCGTACATCCTTCCAGGTAGCTGACATAGCTCCCTTCATCCGCAATGATCAGTGTCCTTTCGAACTGTCCGGTATTTTCGGTATTGATCCGGAAATAAGTGGAAAGCTCCATCGGACAGCGGACTCCTTTAGGAATATAAACAAAAGAGCCATCTGAAAATGCAGCTGCATTCAGCGCCGCAAAAACATTATCGGAATGGGGTACTACCGAACCCACATACTTTTGTACTAATTCAGGGTGTTCCCGGACGGCCTCGCCAAACGAGCAAAAGATAATACCCAGCTCCTTCAATTTCTCCTTATAGGTCGTAGTGACACTAACGCTGTCAAATACCACGTCTACCGCTACCCCGGCGAGTGTCTTTTGCTCCGACAGAGGAATACCCAGTTTCGCAAACGTGGCCAGTAATTCCGGATCTACCTGGTCAAGGCTATCGTATTTCTTCTTGCTTTTGGGCGCCGCATAATAAGAGATCTTCTGAAAATCGATCGAAGGCATCTCAAAATTCTGCCATTCAGGCAGTTTTTGTTTCAGAAAAGAATGATACCCCTTCAATCGCCAGTTCAGCAACCATTCAGGCTCCCCTTTTTTCTCCGAAATATAGCGGATCACCTCCTCGTTGAGGCCGGCAGGCGCGATATCCATTTCGATATCCGTTACGAAGCCGAACTCATACTCCTTATTGGCTATATTGTCAATTATTTCACTGTCGTTTGGCATAATGTCTTTCGTTTAATAGAAATCCCGGTGCAAGATACTTTAACATCTGCTCTTTTCCTGAATATCCGCTCTTTTCCTGGTTCACGGCAGGTCCCGCAATCCACCCTTTCCCTCGTCCGCCCCACCCCCTCTATACGGCAAAACTTTCTCCGCAACTGCAGGTCCTGGAGGCATTTGGATTGTTGAAAAACAAGCCTTTACCATTCAATCCACCAGAATAATCCAGCTCGGTGCCATAGAGATAAAGCAGGCTTTTCAAGTCTACCACCACCTTGACGCCTTTGTCCTCAAATTCCTGGTCGCCCTCTTTGCGGGCAGTATCGAAATCGAGCTTATATTCCAGCCCGGAACAGCCGCCACTCTTTACGCCAACACGTACAAAGGTATCCGGTGCTGCATGCTGATCGGCCATTAGCCGGTCGATATAATCTTTTGCTGTGGGTGATACTGTAATCATAATGCTTGAGTTAACTTACTATCTAGAACAAAAAATGAACCATACGGTTGTCACGGTATTTCCGATATCCGAAAAATCTGGCCCAAATACTGGAAATCCCTGGCCCAAATGCAAAAGTCCGGGAAAATCCCGAACTTTTCTTATTAAACGGACTATGTTTTTGGTCTGTTTGCTGCTTTTGACCCGGAAATGACAAGAATCGGCCACAAATCCCTCTAACCTGCATTATTTCTGCAACACACCCACGATCGGCTTACCCACACAGCCATTCGGCATCTGGATATGCAGGAGGGCGGCCACCGTCGGAGCAATATCTGTCATATAGACAGTGTTATGGTCATTCCCATGCTGAATGCCCCATCCCATAAACAGGAGAGGAATATGCGTATCATATGGGTTCCAGGTACCATGCGTCGTACCGGTCTTGCCATGCGCTTCAAACCATCCGGAGTTGAGTATCAATTGAATAGGTCCGCTCCGGCGGGAATAATAGCCGTTCATCACCATCGTCCGGACAGGCTCGGGCAGGGGTGACTCCCCTACTTTCGACAGATCGATTGCGTAATTGATACCAGGCTGCTGCCGGAGATAGTCGAGCGATACCTTCTTAATAGCCTCCAAATCCAGTTTATGCTCGTGGATCGTCTTCATGGAAAAATCGATCTGGTAATTCGAGCAGGTATCCACCAGACCGGGCGTCTGAAATTGCTGTTCCAGCACCTTATTCAGGCTTTCCACCAGCGGCCCCGGATTCCAGAAATCAGCCGGAATATCATGATTCTGCATATAAGTGATCGCATGAGCAGCCCCATGATCGGCCGTCAAAAAGACCGTGTATGCATCCTTACCCACCTTTTCATCCAGGTAATTAAAGAATGCGGCGAACTCCTGGTCCAGCCGAAGATAGGTATCCTCCGTTTCAATGGCATTAATGCCGAACATATGGCCCACGTAATCGGTAGAAGCACAGTTGATCGTCAGAAAATCCGTAAATTCCCCTTGCCCCAACTGGTAACCGTCAATGGCGGCTTTTGCAAAGTCCAGGGTAATCGTGTTGCCGAAAGGAGTATACCGGAAGCTGCTCTTGCCTATTTTATAGGAAGAGTCCAGATTGTGCGGGAAGGCAGGGGTAGAATCCCCCTTGAACTTTCCTTCATAGGGCTGGTCATCCGTATCGCTCTCCCCATAAGTATTGAGGGGATACAAAGTATACCAGCCGCCTTTAACGAACTGCCTGATCTCATCCCTTTTATTAAAAGAGTCCACCCATCCTGGTAGTCTGGGCATATAATAATTACTGGTAATGAAATGTCCCGTCGAATCATCCATCCAGAAAGCGGCATTGGCGGCATGTCCCGCGGGAAGGATAGCTGCCCGGTCCTTCAGGGATACACCTACTACTTTTGACCGGAAATTGCTGGAGATCATCAGTTCATCCGTAACAGTGGATACGAGCAGGTTGCGCGGCGACATCTTCCCCTCTTTCGACTCCGGACTTTCCGCCCCCACGCTCTTCACCGTGCTGTCGTCGGTGCAATACATCCGCTGGCCGGTGGCCTGTTCCACCCAGTCATTCCCGCTGATCCCGCTGAAGGCAGGCACCGACCCGGTGAAAATCGTACTATGCCCTACAGCAGTAAAGGACGGCAGGTAATTGATCATCGTATTGTCGCAGCTATATCCCTTCTTCAGCAATCTTTTAAACCCGCCTTCCCCATACCGGTCATAATACCGGTACAGATAATCCCAGCGCATCTGGTCAACGACGATGCCTACCACCAGCCTGGGGCGGGCTACCGCAGCAGTATGCTTAGACCGGCAGGCAGACAACGCCAGGATCGACAAAAGAAGAAAGCCGAAAAATTGCTTATTCATGAGGGAAAAATTTGGGGCAAAAGTATTAGAATTGCCTCATTCAAAGGTTAAAAGATCATTAATATAAATATCCCGGGCAGGTCGGAAAAAGAAGTCAGGTTGCCCGTTAACCTAAATGCGTTAAATTTGCCGCAATTTCGAACCTTAATAATTTCATAATATGGCAGATATTTTCGAAAAATTAATGAAGCATAGCGGGCCTATCGGTCAACACCGCGAAAGGGCCCATGGATATTTTGCCTTCCCCAAACTGGAAGGAGAGATTGGCAGCAGGATGATCTTTCGTGGTAAGGAAAAAATTGTCTGGAGCCTGAACAACTACCTGGGACTCGCCAACCACCCTGAGATTCGTAAAGTGGACGGAGAAGCCGCCGTACAATTCGGGATGGCTGCTCCGATGGGCGCCCGGATGATGAGCGGGAACAGCAATTACCATGAGAAGCTGGAAAAAGAACTGGCTGCTTTCGAAGGAAAAGAGGATGCTACGTTATTTAACTATGGTTACCAGGGTATTATGAGCGCCATCGACGCCATCTGCGGCCGGCATGACGTAATCGTATATGACGCGGAAAGCCATGCCTGTATCATCGACGGACTCCGCCTGCATCCAGGCCATCGCTACGTATATAAGCACAACGATGTGGAAGACTGTGAAAAACAGTTGCAACGCGCCACTGCCCTGATCGAAAAGCAGAATGCCGGGGGCATCCTCGTCATTACGGAAGGGGTGTTCGGAATGGCCGGAGACCAGGGTAAACTGAAGGAGATCGCCGCCCTGAAGGATAGCTATGACTTCCGCCTGATGGTGGACGACGCCCACGGTTTTGGCACCCTTGGAAAAACAGGCGCCGGGGCCGGGGAAGAACAGGGCGTACAGGATAAGATCGATCTGTACTTCTCCACTTTTGCCAAGTCGATGGCTTCCATCGGCGCCTTCATGGCCGGAGATAAAGCTATTATTGATTATATACGGTACAATACCCGTTCGCAAATATTCGCCAAGAGCCTGCCGATGCCCATCACCATCGGCAACCTGAAAAGGCTGGAATTGCTGAAGACCAAACCCGAGCTGCGTAAAAAACTCTGGGATGTGGTAGGCAAACTGCAAAAGGGATTGAAAGAGAGCGGTTTTGATATCGGCCGGACAGATTCACCCGTAACACCGGTATATATGAAAGGAGACGTGCCTGAAGCTACAGCCATGGTAATGGACCTGAGAGAAAATTATAATATCTTTTGCTCGATCGTAGTATACCCCGTGATCCCCAAAGGCCATATCATCTATCGACTGGTGCCGACCGCCGTCCATACGGATGAGGATATCGAGCTGACCCTGCAGGCATTCCGGGAAACCAAAAAGAAGCTGGATGCCGGGGATTACAAAGTACAGGCAATCCCTGACATGGCAGAAGCATCAGCCTAAGCCGCCTTCCCTGCAAAATCTATTCATAAAGGTAAAACTTTATATACTTAGCCCCCTTTCATAGGGGGCTTTTAGTGCCCGCCCCCCTAAGGGGGAATAAATATTTACGGAGGGGCAGATACCAGTGGGAACTCTTAGGCAGTAGGGGCAAAAAAAAGCCCCGCCGAAGCGGGGCTGCACTAATCAAATACCATTAACCATTAAACCTTATCCTATGAAAAAACAAAGATAAGACCTTAACATGGAAAGAGCGAGTTCAAACACCAGTTTTTTTTTACCCAGTTACCATTATATTGATTCTGATCAAGTCATTTTCAATTCATTAATCCTTTATAGGTATTCGTTTAACCTCTTAGAGCTAAAACGTTATAGTGATTCTAAATAAAATAGGTACAGGCGATGCCCGCACCTATTTTATTTTTATTATACAGTACTTTTGTTTCTTCGGATAAAACTTACGAATACCATTACCATGCACAAAATTGTCGTTGCAGTGACAGGCGCCAGTGGATCCATCTATGCCAGGCTCCTTTTGGATAAGCTGATCGCTCTCAAAGACCAATGGCAGGCTCTCTCCATAGTCATGACCGAGAATGCCAAAGAAGTGTGGAGAACGGAATTGGAGAATAATTCTTACGGGGATTATACATTACCTTTTTTTTCCCAGCGGGATTTTAACGCGCCCTTTGCTTCCGGCTCCGGCAAATACGACACCATGATCATTATCCCCTGCTCGATGGGCACGCTGGGCCGCATTGCAACCGGGATCTCTTCCGACCTGATCACCCGGGCAGCCGATGTAGTCCTAAAAGAAAGAAGAAAACTGATCTGTGTAGTCCGGGATACCCCCTATAATCTTGTTCACATCCGGAACATGGAGACCCTGACACTGGCCGGAGGCATTATCTGCCCCGCCACCCCCTCTTTTTACAGCCGGCCGACCACCATCGAAGAAGTCGCAGCTACCGTAGTGGACCGGGTGCTGGACCTGGCAGGCCTGGACATCAGCACTTTCCGCTGGGGAGGAGAATAGCCGCAAGCTCCAAGCGGCCAGCTTCAAGCCTTCGAGCAGCTATTCCAAGCTAACAGCTTGCAGCTATCAGCTTGAGGCTAATTCCTCAGATCCACCTCTTCCGCTCCCGGATATTTCGCCTTGCTATAAGCAAGCTGTGCGTCCGTAAGCGGGGCATTGCCATTCAACTTACTGATTTCCAGGGTATAGTGGTTGCCGCTTTTTTCAAACCATTTGGCGATGACCAGCGTATGCTGAGCCTTATCGATATACAAAAGAGCTTTGTAAAATGTTTTCGTCTTATCCACCGGCGTCAGCTCTACTTCCTGCACACTGCGGCTGCCCAGCTTAGACTCCCCGTTCAGCTTATACAGGAAATCCTTATCATAAAAATTAGTGAAGAATTTTTCCGGGCTGATCGTCTGCGTAGAAGGATCTGTCTTGGAAATGGTCACCTCATTGGTGGATTTATCATAGGTCCAGGTGTCTTTTCCGTCACTGAAAACTTCCTGCCCTCCCGTAATAGTGAAATGGTACCGGCTTCCTTTTACATAAACCATCCCACTCTTGCTGCCCTGCAACTTGCCTTTTGCATCTTCCACTTTCAGAGAAAAATTCGACTGCACTGCCTTAAAAGATTTCAACTTGGCGCTCAGGGCATCCAATACCTTTTTAGCTTCGGGGTCATTTTTACCCAGGCTATTGTTCTGCGCCCGCGCCGTAAAAAACAGCCCTCCCAGTAACAAACAGGTTAGCACGCTCTTAAAATTCAGGTCCATGGTCATTTTATTTAGGAATTCACAATCTTCGATCGTTATAAGTACCCAAGGTTGCTTTGAAGGCGCAAATATATTTTAAAACAGGCAGAGCAGACATTAAAAACAAGCTAAACGGGCCCCTTGATCTGTTAAAATTAGAGATCCGGCAGCCAATCGGTAAAAAATACGCTGCCGGAGGAGCCCGAAAATACCCTACCAGAGGAGTTCGCCCGGACTCAGCCCCCGGATCTTTTCAAATATTCTTCCAATTCTTGCTCAGTTCTTATCTGGACATCCCGGGGTTTGCTCCCCAGGCCAGGCCCGACCACCCCTGCTGCCTCCAGTTGATCCATCAACCGTCCCGCCCGGTTATAACCCAGCTTCATCCTCCGCTGGATCAGCGAAGTAGACCCGACCTGGTTCTGCACGATAAGACGGGCAGCTTCTTCGAACAGGGGATCGCGGTCCCCCAGGTCAAAATCTTTCCCCTCCTGGTCCTTCTCATCGACATACTCCGGCAATTTGTATGCCTCGGAATAACCGCGCTGCTTCCCGATGAAATCCGTGACCTCTTCGACTTCCGGGGTATCCACAAATGCGCATTGCACCCGGGTGATCTCCCCGTTGTAAGATACCAGCATATCCCCCTTCCCGATCAACTGATCTGCCCCGCCGGCATCCAGAATGGTTCGCGAGTCGATCTTGGAAGACACTTTGAAGCCGATACGGGCCGGGAAGTTGGCCTTGATCGTACCGGTAATAATATTGACAGAAGGGCGCTGGGTGGCAATGATAAGGTGAATTCCCACGGCACGGGCCAATTGGGCGAGCCGGGCGATCGGCATCTCCACTTCCTTCCCCGCCGTCATGATCAGATCCGCAAACTCATCGATGACCAGCACGATAAAAGGAAGATATTCATGCCCCTTCTGGGGATTCAATCTGCGCTTGATGAATTTATCATTGTATTCCTTAATATTTCTGGCCCCGGCCTCCTTCAGCAGATCATACCGGATATCCATCAGCGTGCATAAGGCATTCAGCGTGTGCACCACCTTTTTGGTATCTGTTATGATCGCCTCCTCTTCCCCGGGCAATTTTGCCAGGAAATGTTTCTCGATCGTACGATAGATGCTCAGCTCCACCTTCTTGGGATCCACCAGCACCAGTTTCAGTTGAGAAGGATGTTTTTTATAGAGGAGGGACACCAGGATCGCATTCAACCCCACCGATTTACCCTGGCCGGTAGCCCCCGCCATCAACAGGTGAGGCATCGAAGCCAGATCGACAATGAAATTTTCGTTATCGATCTTCTTCCCGATCGCAATGGGCAGGCTGAAATTACTATGCTGAAATTTATCGGAGGCCAGCAACGTGCGCATGCTCACAATGGTCTTCTTGACATTGGGCACTTCGATACCGATCGTACCTTTTCCCGGAATGGGGGCGATGATACGGATACCAAGAGCGGCAAGGCTCAGCGCAATATCATCTTCCAGGTTCTTGATCCGGGAGATACGGACCCCTGCCGCCGGTACGATCTCATACAAGGTAACCGTAGGTCCTACCGTAGCGCTGATCTTCTGGATAGCGATATCATAGTTCTTTAGAGTATTGATAATCTGGTTCTTATTCGCTTCCAGCTCAGAGGCATCCTGAACGATCTTTTCACTGCCATGCGCTTCCAGCAGGTCCAGCGAAGGATATTTATAATCCCGCAGGTCCAGGGTAGGCTCATAATCCGGTAAAGGCAGCTGCACTCCTGCCCCGTCGGCAACTCCTTCTACTTTCAGATCGCCCGGATCGTCCGCCGGTTCCGGAACGGTCTTGATCTCCAGCTCCAGTTCTGCCCCACCGTTCTTCTTCTTATCGGAAGGAGTGACCGGGAGCGGCGGAATCTCCTCCGGTATAGCAAATTTCCCCTTAACAGGAAGTATAGTCTCCTCGTCAGGCTCAAAGGGCGCCTCCTCTTCTTCAGCCTCTCTTTCTATGATGGTAAACTCCGGTTCTTCCTCATCCGCATGGGGACCGATCACCACTACGCCCCCTTCTTCTCTCAGCACATTTCCATTTCCTTTCATATTACTGAACCCTTCGTCCACAAATAGTTTAGCTCCCGCCCCTTCTTTTGCTTTCCCCTTTTCGTCTTTTCCCCTACCGCCTTTTATGTCATCCTCATTCTCTGTCCCAGCTTCCACAATAGCAAGACCTTTATCCTTAGCAGGCAGCGAAGGCATTTTGAAAACAGGATTGAACCTCCAGATAAAATAAGCCAGCCCCGCCACGAATAATAGGGCGGCTGTTCCCAGCCAGCCAAGCAGCAGGGTGAGCCTGTCGCTGATCATATCTCCTACAGCGCCACCCCAGGAAAAACCCCTGCCCCTCGTCACAAAAGCAAGGGCTACGGAGAAGAACAGAAGACCTGCCAGCACATAACGCAGGTTACGGCCAATAGAAAAAACTTTCCGGGCGAACAGGAGATTCACACCCAGTATAAAGAAGATAGAGCAAAAAAGATAGCTGGCCAGTCCAAACCCGTTGTAGAAGAACTGGTGTGAGACGAGAGCGCCCAGATTGCCCAGGAGATTCGTTACTTTTACGGCAGAAGAAGGCAACAGGATAGAGGCTCCATGGAACACTTTGTCCTGATCTTCTTTCCAGGTGAACAGGTAAGAAGTAAATGCAACAAAAAGAAAGGCGGCCAGTAACAGAAGAACGGCCCCGGTGATCTTGTGGGTACGTTCATCTTTAACAATCTGTTTGACGGTGACCTGGGATTCCTTTTCAGGCTTCAGCTTATCGGAAGCAGGCGGCTGGCTCTTCTTTGACTTCAGTCGGTTTGCCATGTAACAAAGATAAGGATGTGCCGGAAATACGCTTTTCAAAATTTAGTCCCGGAAATTTGCTTTACCTTTAAAAAAACTGCCAATTAGCTCCATGTACGGGCCTGCTGAATCCAACTTATTCACATATACCAGGATATTACTGGTCTGCCTCCTGATCCTGCTAACAGGACAAACTGTACAATCTCAATCCCTTCCCGGGCCACCGGCTGTCGATCTGGCCCGAACAGGCATTGTAGATGATATATCAGCAAGCACCTTTGTTTATTTTGCCCCGACAAAGACGATAGCAAAAGAGCAACTTCCTTTTCTCCCCTGGTCTATCAAAGACACTAAAAAATTCGAGCATTTTATCCCGGCTGGTCTGGTCAATAATAAGGCCGTGCTGAAAATCATGCTTAAAAATAGCAGCGACCAGCCGCAAAGCGTATTCTTTTGCCCCGGCTTTTACTTTGATTCCATCCATCTCTTCAAATGGAATAGCAAGACCGCCACCTCCAGCCAGGCCGCAACCGACCAGGCCGCGACCAGCCCGGTCAGCATCAGTCAGCCCGGAACCAGCCAGGCCGGCAACACCCAGCCCCAAGTCCAAACTCAACCCCAGAGCCCTGTCGAAAGCCTCCCGGACATCCTGCCGGATGACCCCGACAGCCTGGGCTACCGGAAAATCATCCTTTCTCCCCATGAGAACAGCACTTTCTTCGTAACCCTTACCTTTATCAAATCGCCCACGAACTCCATCAACCCTACCCTCACCCGGGACACCCTGATCCGGCAGGGGATCATACTCAACCATAAGAACAGAACGAGTATTGATATCATTACCAATCTTTTCGCGGGGATCATGCTCATGATGATCTTTTATTCGATCAGTGAATACCTGCAGACAGGCAAACCTCACTTCTTGTATTATGTGGGATATGCTGCCTGCACCAGTACCCTGCTATTCTTAAAATCCACCTTACACAGCACCACCACTTCTTTCAATTTCTTCTTTGAAAGTTATTTGGACAATATCATCTTTTCCGCAGGCAATATATCCTATATTCTATTCCATCGAAAATTTTTAGATACGAAAAAGAACTACCCGGGACTGGACCGGTATCTTTTCTGGGGCGCCATCGCCATCACGGTACTCACCACCCTCTATAGCATTTTCTTTTTCTTCTCCCCGAATTTCATAATCGCCAACTTTATCGAGGATAGCACCAAAATACTTTTAATGGCCATCCTGGCGATCTTTATCATCAAAGGGCTGCGGTATCACAACCAATTGATGAACTATATCGTCTGCGGCAATATATCCCTGATCCTGCTGGCCATTATTTCGCAGGTCATCATCTCTACCAATTTCCATGTGGTGAAAGGGGTCTCCGTCCTCAACCTGGCCTTGTTCCACTACGAGGTCGGCATCACCATTGAATTATTATTCTTTTTGTTCGCCCTTACGTATAAGAATAAAACGGAGCTGATTATCAGTATTCAAAAAGAAGAAAAGCTCAAGCTGGAGACGCAACGCAAGGAACTGGAAAAACAGGTGGCCGTGCTGGCGGCCACCCAGGGTGAACGCAACCGTATTTCCGCCGATATGCACGACGAACTGGGGTCAGGGGTCACTGCGATCCGCCTGATGAGCGAGATCGTAAAAAGTAAAATGAAGGAACACACCTTGCCCGAAATTGAAAAGATCTCTCATTCCGCCAACGAGCTGCTCAACAAGATGAATACCATCATCTGGACAATGACCAGTTCCAATGATTCCGTGGAGAACCTGGTGGCTTATATCCGCTCCTATGCAGTGGAATTCTTCGAGAGCACGGCCATCGACTGCTATTTCACCATGCCCGCTTCCATCCCGCATAAAGAGATCAGTGGTGAAAAGAGAAGGAACATGTTCCTTTCCGTGAAAGAGGCCCTGAACAACGTGCTGAAGCATTCGCAGAGCTCCGTCGTAAAGATCAATGTCGCCGTCAACGACAAGTTGATCATCGAGATCCAGGACGATGGAGTGGGCATCAATATGGAAAAACTACGGAAATTCGGCAACGGACTGAACAACATGAAGAAAAGAATGGCCTCCATCAACGGAGAATTCAATGTAGAGAACCAGGAAGGCACCCGAACCACCTTCGCATTGGTGCTCTAAAGTCTCCCCCTCAATTCGTTTTTTGCGAAACCCCCATCCACAAAAAGATCCAGCCCGCAATAAAGAACACCCCACCAATGGGCGTAGCCACCCCCACAAAATTCATATGTGCGTTATCAGCGATCTTCAGCGCCGTGAGCAGGTATAAGGAGCCAGAGAACAGGATGATCCCAATAATAAAACAATTGCCCGCCCAGATCATCCACTTATTGGAGAATTTATCCGACAACAGCGCCACCAGGAGCAGCGCAAAAACGTGGTAGAATTGATAACGGACACCCGTCTCAAAAACAGCTACGGCATCAGGAGGTACAATCTCCCGGAGTTTGTGAGCGGCAAAAGCGCCCAGAACAACAGAGAGTGCCCCTAATAAAGCAGCGATGGAAGCAAAATTTCGATTCATAATTCGTCTGGTGTTTCTTATTTACAGATCATTCTTCATCTCATCCAACATGCCCCCGGCCCCGCAAGCCCACTCACAGATCATCATCCCTCATCCGGTCTCTCTCCTTCTCCTCTTCCAATAGCAAAAGGATCAGTTGCTCCAGCGTGACGCTCTCTTCATTCACCATCACATCGGCCTGCTCATAATACATTTTCCGCTCACTCAGCTTGCGGGCGATATACCGCCTTAATTCGGCATCCCCGATCTCCCGGATCAGCGGACGGCTCATTCTTTCCTTCAGGAGTCGTTCCTGCAGAACATCGATAGCCGTGTTCAGCCACACCACTTTCCCATTCTTCTTCATGAACTCGATATTGTTAAAGAAACAGGGCGTTCCTCCCCCGCAGGACAGGATAAAGCTCCCGCAGTCCTTCACGATCTCTTCCAGCACTTCTTTTTCCCGGTAACGAAAATATTCCTCCCCTTTTTCGGAAAAGATCTCCGATATCGTTCTTTTTTCTTTTTCAACAATCACCGTGTCCAGGTCATTGAAAGGCAATTGCAATTTAGCCGAAAGCAACCTGCCCCAGTGCGTCTTGCCGGATCCCATAAACCCAATCAGAAATATCTTCATATAAAGGTCCTCATCCTTTGCCCTCCCTTCAGGGAGGGCAAAGGGTTATTTAAAAGCATTCAACCCAGTCACATCCATCCCTGTGATCAGCAAATGTACATCGTGCGTCCCTTCATACGTAATCACACTCTCAATATTCATCATATGCCGCATAATGGAATATTCACCGGTGATCCCCATTCCACCCAGCATCTGCCGGGCATCCCGTGCGATCTGCGCCGCTATTTCACAACCGTTGCGCTTGGCCATAGACACTTGCCCCGGCGTAGCCTTCCCTGCACTCATCAATACCCCCAGCCGCCAGTTCAGCAATTGCGCCTTCGTGATCTCCGTGATCATCTCCGCCAGCTTCTTCTGTTGCAACTGAAATCCTCCAATAGGACGATCGAACTGCACCCTTTCCTTACTATACCGCAGGGCCGTATCATAACAATCCATTGCCGCACCGACAGTCCCCCAGGCAATCCCATAACGTGCCTTCGTCAGGCAGCTCAACGGCCCCTTCAACCCCTTTATATTAGGCAGGATATTCTCTTTGGGAACCTTTACATGGTCAAATACCAGCTCCCCCGTAGCAGAGGCCCGAAGGCTCCATTTGCCATGCGTGGTTGGGGTAGAAAATCCTTCCATGCCCCTTTCCAGGATCATCCCCCGGATCTCCCCCTGCTCGTCCTTTGCCCAAACCACCGCTACCTGTGAAAAGGGAGCGTTGCTGATCCACATTTTACTGCCATTCAGGACCACATGGTCGCCGGCATCCTTGATATTGCTCAGCATCCCGCTTGGATCGCTGCCATGATTAGGCTCCGTCAGGCCAAAACAACCCAGCCATTCCCCGCTGGCCAGTTTGGGCAAATATTTTTTCCGCTGTGCTTCGCTGCCATATTCATAGATAGGGAACATCACCAGCGACCCCTGTACCGACGCCGTGGACCGCACCCCGCTATCCCCTCTTTCCAATTCCTGCATCATCAGACCATAACTGATATAATCCAGCCCACCCCCGCCATATTCCTCCGGAACGGTAGGCCCAAAACAACCCAAATCCCCCAGTTGCCGGACGATCTGTTGGGGGAATTCCGCCTTTTGAGCATAATCCTCGATAAGGGGAGAAATTTCCTTTTTTACATAGCTCCGCACCGATTCACGGATCAATTTATGCTCCTCTGTCAGCAATTCGTCCAATTGAAAATAATCCGGGCTTTGAAAAATATCTATTTTTGAAGTTGCAGCCATGACAATCGTTTTTAAAAATGTCTTGCGAATGTAAGAAAATGTGCCGGGAGATACGCCCTTTAGAAAATTAGCGCATCTTCGCAAAGGACCGATGCCGTTCCTTCGAAATAACACCCTCGTTTTTTTTAAAGTCGCCGAACGATTTGCCTTTCAGGGATACAATTTCACCATTTCAAACCCCCAAAAGACAAAAATTTTCATCGATTTTCACGAACTTTTTATAACCGATTTATTTACAACACCTTGCAAAACTTTCAACTAAACCCCTCCAAAAACACATACTTCCCT
>Ga0307511_10003819_pt1 | contig 15420 bp, 1 predicted proteins | sample 13_EM_MG_FD_200266 | JGI IMG/M metagenome (GOLD analysis project Ga0307511, IMG submission 200266) | Populus trichocarpa ectomycorrhiza microbial communities from riparian zone in the Pacific Northwest, United States - 13_EM | ecosystem: Host-associated > Plants > Roots > Unclassified | place... | reverse complement strand
TGATGGATCCGATGCTGGCCGAGTTCCGGGAGGTCGCGGAGAGCGTCAGCTACGGCCGTCCGCAGATCTCGGTGGTGTCGAACCTGACCGGTGAGCTGGTGACCGAGTTCGACGCCGAGTACTGGGTGCGCCATGTCCGTGAGGCCGTGCGCTTCCACGACGGCGTGACGACCCTGCGTGGTCAGGGTGTGACGACGTTGCTGGAGGCCGGGCCGGACGGTGTGCTGTCCGGGATGGCCGAGGGCATCGCGGCGCTGCGTCGCAATCGCGACGAGGTCGAGGCGATCACCACCGCCCTGGCCCAGCTGCACGTCAGCGGTGTCCATGTCGACTGGCTCAAGCTGATCTCAGGTCGGTTGATCGACCTGCCGACCTATGCCTTCCAGCACGAGCGCTACTGGCCGAAGCCGGGTGCCGCCGCGAAGGCCCTTGTCGACACCGTGGACAGCGAGTTCTGGGCCGCGGTCGAGAGCAACAACCTGGAGGCGCTGGCCGACACCCTTGAGGTCGACGGCTCGGAGCTGGACGGGGTGCTGCCGCTGCTGTCGTCGTGGCGGCGCAAGCGGCACGATAAGTCCACTGTGGACGGTTGGCGCTACCGGGTGCAGTGGAAGCCGATGCCGGTGTCGGGCGGGACGTTGTCCGGCCGGTGGCTGGCGCTGGCGCCGACCGGCCAGGGACAGGACCACCTCGACGCGCTGACGGGTGCGGAGATCGTCCGCGTCGACGTCGATCCCGCCACGGTCGACCACCAGAGTCTGGCCGAGCGGCTCGCCGGCGAGCGGGTCGACGGCGTGCTGTCGCTGCTGGCCCTGGACGAGGACCACGGCGTGACGGCGACACTTGTCGCCACCCAGGCGCTGCGGGACGCCAACGTCGAAGCCCCGCTGTGGATCGTGACCTCCGGCGCGGTGTCGACCGGCCGCTCGGACCAGGTGACCAGCGCGTCCCAGTCGCAGGTGTGGGGCTTCGGACGGGTGGTGGGCCTGGAGTTCCCGAACCTGTGGGGTGGTCTGGTCGACGTCCCGGCGGTCCTGGACGAGCGGGCCGCCCAGCGGTTGGGCGCGGTGCTGGCCGGTATCGACGGCGAGGACCAGATCGCGGTCCGGTCCTCGGGTGTGTTCGTGCGCCGGGTGGCGCACGCCCCGGCGGCCAAGCCAGCCGCCCGTGACTGGACGCCGAGCGGCACCGTGTTGATCACGGGCGGCACCGGCGGCCTGGGCAGCCTGGTCGCCCGCTGGGTGGCGGGCGCCGGCGCCGAGCACGTGGTGCTGACCAGCCGTCGCGGCATCGAGGCCGACGGCGCGCGGGAGCTGGAGGCCGAACTGGTCGGCCTCGGCGCCCGGGTGACGGTCGCGGCGTGTGACGCGGCGGACCGGGACTCGCTGGCCGAGCTGCTCGACCGGCTGGAGGCCGAGGGTTCCCCGGTGCGATCGGTGTTCCACGCGGCCGGTGTTTCCCGGCCCGACCTGATCGGCGACACCACGGTGTCCGAGTTCGGCGTCAGCCTGGCCGCCAAGGCCGTCGGCGCGCGGAACCTGGACGAACTGTTGCACGGCAAGGACTTGGACGCCTTTGTGCTGTTCTCGTCCATCGCGGCGGTCTGGGGAAGTGGCGGTCAGGCCGCCTACTCCGCGGCCAACGCGTACCTGGACGGTCTGGCCGAGATCCGGCGCGCCCGCGGCGAGACCGCGACGTCGGTGGCCTGGGGCGCGTGGGCCGAGATCGGCATGGGCGCCGACACGGAGGCCGAGCGTGCGCTGGGCCGGGTCGGGATCCGGAGCATGGCGCCGGAACTGGCGTTGTCGGCGTTGCGGCAGGCCATGGACGCCGACGAGACGTTCGTCGCGGTGGCGGACATGGACTGGGCGGTGTTCGCGCCCGGGTTCGCCCTCGCCCGCCGGCGTCCGCTGATCGAGGAACTGCCCGAGGTCGTCGCGGCGCTGGCCGCGGCTTCCCCGGCCGCCACCGGCGAGACGGTGTCCGAGTTCGCCGGGAGGCTGGCCGCACTGCCGGCCGGTGACCGCGAACGTGTCGCGGTGGAGGAGATCTGCGCCCAGGCCGCGGTGACCCTCGGGCACGCCAACGCCGGCAAGATCGATCCCGACCGCGCGTTCCGCGAGCTCGGGTTCGACTCGCTGACCGCGGTGGAACTGCGCAACCGGCTCACCGCCGCCACCGGGCTCACGCTGTCCTCGACCGTGGTGTTCGACTTCCCGTCGGCGCGGTCGCTGGCCGAGCACGTGCTCGGTGAGCTGTTCGGCGCCGGGACCGACGCGGTGGACCGCCGCGCCGTCGCGGTGGACGAGCCGATGGCCATCGTGGGCATGGCGTGCCGGTACCCGGGCGGGGTCACCTCGCCCGAGCAGCTGTGGGAACTGGTGCTCGACGGTCGGGACGCGACGTCGGGGTACCCGCTCGACCGGTCGTGGGACTTCTCCGCGCTGACCGGCGCGTTCGAGCACCGGGCCGGCTTCATGGACGACGCGGACAAGTTCGACGCCGGTTTCTTCGGCATCGGCCCGCGTGAGGCGCTGGCGATGGACCCGCAGCAGCGGTTGCTGCTGGAGTCGTCGTGGGAGGCGCTGGAGCGGGCGGGTCTGGACCCGTCGTCGTTGCGGGGCACCGCCACCGGTGTCTTCGTCGGCAGTTCGCCCGACGGCTATGGCACCGGGACGCTCGCCGACCCGGACGAGGTGCGGGGCTACCTGCTGACCGGCAACGCGCACTCCGTGGTGTCGGGCCGCATCTCGTACTCGCTGGGCCTTGAGGGACCGGCGATGACGATCGACACGGCGTGCTCGTCCTCGCTGGTGGCGATGCACCTCGCGGCGCAGTCGCTGCGGGCCGGCGAATGTGATCTCGCGCTGGCCGGTGGTGTCGCGGTGATGGCGTCGTCGATCGTGTTCGAGGAGTTCTCCCGTCAGGGCGGGCTGGCCGCCGACGGACGGGTGAAGGCGTTCTCCGATGACGCCGACGGCACCGGCTGGGGTGAGGGTGTCGGCATGGTGGTGCTGGAGCGGCTGTCCGACGCCCAGCGCAACGGGCACCAGATCCTGGCCGTGGTCCGGGGTTCCGCGATCAACCAGGACGGCGCGTCGAACGGCTTGACGGCGCCGAATGGTCCGTCGCAGCGGCGGGTCATCCGCCAGGCGCTGGCCCAGGCCGACCTCACCACGTCCGATGTGGACGTCGTTGAGGCGCACGGCACCGGCACGACGCTGGGTGACCCGATCGAGGCGCAGGCATTGCTGGCGACCTACGGTCAGGACCGTGACGAGCCGCTGTGGTTGGGTTCGATCAAGTCCAACATCGGGCACACGCAGGCCGCCTCCGGTGTCGCCAGTGTGATCAAGATGGTGATGGCCATCAGGCACGGCATGTTGCCGCAGACGCTGAACGTCGGCACGCCCAGCACGCATGTGGACTGGACGACCGGCAAGGTCGAGCTGCTGACGGAGTCGAGGCAGTGGACCGAGTCCGGGCGTCCGCGCCGGGCCGGCGTCTCCTCGTTCGGCCTGAGCGGCACCAACGCGCACGTGATCATCGAGCAGGCGCCGCCGGTCGAGGAGCTTCCCGTCAGCGAGCCGGCGACCGAGCCGGTTCCGGTTGTGCTGTCGGCGAAGTCGGACGGCGCGCTGCGCGAGCAGGCTCGCCGGCTTGCGGTCTTCCCGGAGCAGAACGTCGCCGATGTGGCGTTCTCGCTGGACAGCACACGGGCGGTGTTCGAGCACCGGGCTGTCGCGGTCGGGCAGCAGCACGACTCGCTGGCCGCCGCGCTCGACCGGTTCGCCGACGGCGACCTGCCGGCGACGATGGTGCAGGGTGTGGCCGACGTCGTCGGCAAGAAGGTGTTCGTCTTCCCCGGTCAGGGTTCGCAGTGGGTCGAGATGGCCACCGAGCTGCTGGCCGCCTCGCCGGTGTTCGAGCGGCGGATGGTGGAGTGTGAGGCGGCACTGTCGTCCTATGTGGACTGGTCGCTGCTGGATGTCCTGAACGACGCCGAAGCCCTGGAGCGGGTTGACATCGTTCAGCCGGTCCTGTTCGCGACGATGGTGTCGCTGGCCGAGTTGTGGCGTTCGCACGGTGTCGAGCCGGATGCGGTGGTTGGTCACTCGCAGGGTGAGATCGCGGCTGCGTGTGTGGCTGGTGCGTTGTCGCTGGACGACGCCGCGAAGATCGTTGCCTTGCGTAGCAAGGCGATCGCGGCCTCGTTGGCGGGTCTGGGCGGCATGATGTCGGTCGCCTTGCCGGTGGCCGAGGTTGAGCCGCTGTTGGTCGAGGGTGTTTTCATCGCCGCGACCAATGGGCCGCGTTCGGTTGTGGTTGCTGGTTCGCCGGAGGGGCTGCTCGCGGTTCAGGCGACGGTTGAGGCCCGGGGTGACCGGGCGCGGATGATTCCGGTGGACTACGCCTCGCACACCGATCACGTTGAGGCGATCGAGGCGGATCTGTTGGCCACGTTGGCGGACATCAAGCCGGTGGCGTCGTCGACGGCGTTCTTCTCGACGGTGACTGGTGATTGGGTCGAGGACACGACGGCGCTTGATGCGGCGTACTGGTATCGCAACCTGCGGCATCAGGTGCGGTTCGCGGAGTCAGTGCGGTCGTTGGCGGAGCAGGGTTACGGGTTCTTCGTTGAGACCAGTGCGCATCCGGTGCTCACGATGAGCGTTCAGGACGTGTTGGACGAGGCTGGTGTCGATGCGGTCGCGGTGGGCACGTTGCGGCGTAACGACGGTGGGCTTCAGCGTTGGCTGCTTTCGTTGGCCGAGGCCCACGTCCGCGGTCTGGACGTGCGGTGGAACCTGACCGGGCGGAGCGTGGAGCTGCCGACCTACGCGTTCGACCACAAGCGGTACTGGCTTGAGACCATTGTGGACAGTTCGACGCGGTCCGTGGTCGACGACTGGCGTCACCGCGTCACGTGGCGGCCGGTGGCCGACACCGAGCCGGTGATGGGCACCTGGCTGTTGGTCACGCCGTCGGCCGAGCACGACTGGTCGATCGGTGACAAGACCATCACCGTCGTCACCGATGGCGCCGACCGGGCCGCGCTGACCGAGCAGCTGCGGGCCGCGTTGACCGAGCCGGTGGCCGGTGTCGTGTCGCTGCTGGCGTTCGAGCAGCCCATCGCGGCCACCCTGCACCTGACCCAGGCGCTGGGCGACGTCGACGTCGACGGGCCGCTGTGGCTGGTGACCCAGGGCGCGGTCTCGGTCGGTGACAACGACCGGATCAGCAACCCGGAGCAGGCGCAGGTCTGGGGCATGGGGCGCGTGATCGCGCTGGAGCACCCCGATCGCTGGGGCGGTGTCGTTGACGTCCCGGTGGATGCCGATGAGACGGCGCTTCGTCGCCTGACCGGTGTGTTCGCCGGCCAGGATGGCGAAGAGGAGCTGGCGGTCCGGGAGAACGGCGTCCTGGTGCGCCGGTTCGCGAAGGCCGCCCCGCACGTCGAGGCCGCCGACCCCTGGAAGCCGGACGGCACGGTGCTGGTCACCGGCGGTACGGGTGCGCTCGGTGGGCACGTGGCGCGCTGGCTGGCGGAGGCTGGTGCGAGCCACTTGGTGCTGACCAGCCGTCGTGGCCGGGACGCCAATGGCGCCGCGGAGTTGGAAGCCGAACTGCGTGAGCTGGGCACCGAGGTGACGATCGCGGCCTGCGACGCCGCTGACCGGACCGCGATGGCGGAGTTGATCGCGCAGTACCCCCCGTCGGCGGTGGTCCACACCGCTGGTGTGTTGGACGACGGTGTGTTGGAGAGCCAGGACGCGTCGAGGTTGGACCGTGTGTTCGCGCCCAAGGTGACCGCGGCGCAGAACCTGCATGAGCTGACCCGCGACCTGCCGTTGTCGGCGTTCGTGCTGTTCTCGGCGGGCGCTGGTGTGCTGGGTAGTGCTGGTCAGTCGAACTACGCGGCTGCCAACGCCTACCTCGACGCCCTCGCCGAGCAGCGGCGGGCCGACGGTCTGGTGGCGACGTCGATCGCCTGGGGTGCCTGGGCGGACAGCGGGCTCGCGGCCGATTCAGGTGTCATCGAGGAACGACTGCGGCAGACCGGGGTCTTCCCGATGCGGCCGGACCTCGCCATGAGCGCGCTGCAAGGTGCGCTCGACGACGGCGACACCACGCTCGTGGTCATCGACATGGACTGGCAGCGCACCGCCGGCCGGCCGTGGAGCCGTGACCTGGTCGTCACGGAAACCGTCGCGGAGCCGAGTGACTCGCTGCGGGACCGGCTGTCGCCGCTGCCGCGTGACGAGGCCGACCGCGTGCTGGTCACGTTGGTGCGCAAGCATGTCTCCGATGTGCTCGGGCACGACGGCGTCGATGCCGTACCGACCTCGAAGCCGTTCCGCGAGCTCGGGTTCGACTCGCTGGCCGCGGTCGAGCTGCGCAACCGGCTCGGTGCGGCGACCGGGTTGAAGCTGCCGACCACGTTGGTCTTCGACCACCCGACGGTCCGCGAGCTGGCGAGCCGGCTCGGTGTCGACCTGCTGGGCGCGAGCGCCGAGATCGTTGTCTCGACGCCGGTCCGGACGGTCGACCCGGACACCGACCCGGTGGTGATCGTCGGCATGAGCTGCCGGTTCCCCGGCGGGGTCGCCTCGCCCGAGGACCTGTGGCAGATGCTGGTCGACGGCCGGGACGCGGTCGGCGACTTCCCGACCGACCGCGGTTGGGACCTGGACTCGCTCTTCCACACCGATCCAGACAACCCCGGCACGACGACCGCGCGTGGCGGTGCGTTCCTCCATGGCGCGTCGGGCTTCGACGCCGGGTTCTTCGGTGTGTCGCCGCGTGAGGCGGTGGCGATGGACCCGCAGCAGCGGTTGCTGCTGGAGTCGTCGTGGGAGGCGCTGGAGCGGGCCGGCATCGACCCGAGGTCGTTGCGCGGCAGCGACACCGGTGTGTTCGCCGGCACCAACGGGCAGGACTACCTGATGGTGCTGGCCGAGGCTGAGGACGACGTCGCCGGGCACATCGTCACCGGCAACGCGGGCAGCGTCGTCTCCGGCCGGGTCTCGTACACCCTGGGCCTGGAGGGACCGTCGGCCACGGTCGACACGGCGTGTTCGGCGTCGCTGGTGGCGATGCACTGGGCCGCGCAGTCGCTGCGGTCCGGTGAGTGCTCGCTGGCGCTGGCCGGCGGTGTCACGGTGATGTCCACGCCGGGTCTGTTCGTCTCCTTCTCGCGTCAGCGTGGTCTGGCGGCGGACGGCCGGATCCGGGCCTTCTCGGACGACGCCGAGGGCACCGGCTGGAGTGAGGGTGTCGGCATGGTTGTGCTGGAGCGTCAGTCCGACGCCGAGCGCAACGGTCACCCGATCCTGGCTGTGCTGCGCGGAAGTGCGATCAACCAGGACGGCGCTTCCAATGGTCTGACTGCCCCGAACGGTCCGTCGCAGCAGCGGGTGATCCGCCGGGCGCTGGCCAACGCCGGCCTCGCACCGTCCGATGTGGACGCGGTCGAGGCGCACGGCACTGGTACGACCCTGGGCGACCCGATCGAGGCCCAGGCGCTGCTGGCGACCTACGGTCAGGACCGGGACGAGCCGCTGTGGCTGGGCTCGGTGAAGTCCAACATCTCGCACACGCAAGCGGCGGCCGGTGTCGCCGGTGTCATCAAGATGGTGTTGGCGATGCAGAACGGTGTGTTGCCGCAGACGCTGAACGTGTCCGAGCCGACGTCTCATGTGGACTGGAGCGCCGGCAAGGTCGAGCTGCTGACCGAGTCGCGGGAGTGGCCCGAGACGGATCACCCGCGTCGGGCCGGTGTGTCGTCGTTCGGTGTCAGTGGCACCAACGCGCACCTGATCCTGGAGCAGGCGCCGGCTGTCGAGGTGTCCGAGGTCGAACGGTCGGTTGTGAAGCCTTGGGTTCTGTCCGGTTCGTCGGAGAGTGCGCTGCGCGACCAGGCTGCCCGGCTGGCGTCCATTGTGGACGAGGTCGACCCCGCGGATGTGGCCTACTCGCTGGTGACCTCCAGGACCTCGTTCGAACATCGTGCGGTGGTGTCCGGTGCGGACGCGCTGCGTGCGCTGGCGGCTGGGCAGGTGGCGCCGGGTGTGGTGACCGGTGCCGCGGTCGAGGGTCTGACCGCGTTCATGTTCTCCGGTCAGGGCTCGCAACGCGTTGGTATGGGGCAGGGCCTGTACGAGGCGTTCCCGGTGTTCGCCGAGGCGTTGGACGCGGTGTTGGCGCACCTGGACGCTGATCTGCGCGAGGTGATGTTCAACGGTGGTCCGGAGCTTGACCAGACCGGTCACACGCAGCCGGCGTTGTTCGCCATTGAGGTGGCGCTGTTCCGCCTGCTGGAGTCGTGGGGTGTCAAGCCGGACTTCCTGGTGGGCCACTCGATCGGTGAGCTGGCGGCCGCGCATGTCGCTGGTGTGCTCAGCCTTGAGGACGCGTGCAGGCTGGTGGCGGCCCGTGGCCGTCTGATGCAGGCGCTACCCGAGGGCGGGGCGATGGTGGCGATTCAGGCCACCGAGGCTGACGTTCTCCCGCTGCTGAACGAGAAGGTGTCGATCGCCGCGATCAACGGCCCCGACTCGGTGGTGGTCTCGGGTGACGAAGAGGCCGTGCTGGCGGTGGCCGCGAGGTTCGAGAAGACCAAGCGGCTCAAGGTGTCGCACGCGTTCCACTCCCCGTTGATGGATCCGATGCTGGCCGAGTTCCGCGCGATCGCCAAGGGGCTTTCCTACGCGGAGCCCCGGATTCCGGTGGTGACGACGTCGGCCGGTGGTGGGCAGTGGACCGAGCCGGAGTACTGGGTGCGGCACGTCCGTGAGGCCGTGCGGTTCCACGACGGCGTGACCAGGCTGACCGGCCAGGGTGTGACGACCTTCCTTGAGGTCGGTCCGGACGGTGTGCTGTCCGGGATGGCCGAGGGCATCGCGGCGCTGCGTCGCAACCGGGACGAGGTCGAGGCGATCACCACGGCCCTGGCCCAGCTGCACGTCCGCGGTGTCGAGGTCGACTGGCTCAAGCTGATCTCGGGTCGGTTGATCGACCTACCGACCTACGCGTTCCAGCACGTGTCCTACTGGCCGAAGCTGCGCGCGAGGAAGGCAGCCGTCGACACGGTCGACGGTGCGTTCTGGGAGGCGGTCGAGAGCAACAACCTGGAGGAACTGGCCGGCACACTGGAGCTGGACAGCGCCGAGCTGGACAGCGTGCTGCCGGCCCTGTCGACCTGGCGGCGCAAGCAGCGCGAACAGTCCGTGGCGGATTCGTGGCGCTACCAGATCACCTGGCGGCCGCTGACCGACACGGCGACGCCGGTCCTGGCCGGCAGCTGGCTGGTGGTGGCGCCGGAGGGTTTGTACCGGCTCGTCGACGAGAGTGTCGCCGCGCTGACCGAGGCCGGCGCACAGGTCGAGATCGTGCGGGTCGACCTGGGCAAGGCCGATCGGGCCAGCCTGACCGCGGAGCTCGTGGGCCACGAGCCCGCCGGTGTGCTCTCCCTGCTGGCGCTGGATGAGGCGGAACTCCCGTCGCACCCGGTGCTGGCCCGGGGTGTCGCCGGCACCTTGCTCCTGGTGCAGGCGCTCGCCGACGCCGGGATCACCGCGCCGCTGTGGCTGGCGACGTCCGGTGCGGTGGCCACCGGCGGCTCGGACCGGGTCGTGAGCCCGGTGCAGGCGCAGGTGTGGGGGATGGGCCGCGTGGTCGGCCTGGAGTTCCCCGACCGCTGGGGCGGTCTGATCGACCTGCCGCCGACCCTGGACGACCAGGCCGCGCGGCGGGTGTGCGGCGTGCTGGCCGGCGTCGACGGCGAGGACCAGGTCGCGGTGCGGGACAACGGCGTGTTCCTGCGCCGGCTCGTGCACGACCCGGTGGGCAGCCGCCAGCCGGTCCGGGCCTGGAACCCAGCTGGCACCACGCTGATCACCGGCGGCGCCGGGGCCGTCGGCGGGCACGTCGCCCGCTGGCTGGCCGGCAACGGGGCCGAGCACCTGGTGCTGCTCGGTCGCCGCGGGGCCGACACCCCCGGCGTCGCAGAGCTGGACGCGGAGCTGACCGCGCTGGGCACACGGGTCACGGTGGCCGCCTGCGACGTGGCCGACCGGGACTCGCTGTCCAGGCTGCTCAAGGAACTGGAGGCGGCGGGCGACCAGGTGCGCGGCGTCGTGCACGCCGCGGGCGTGGAACGGCCGGGTCCGCTGGCCGAGACCGACGCCCAGGAGTTCGCCGAGGTCATCGCGGCCAAGGTGGCCGGCGCGGTCAACCTGGACGAGCTGCTCGACGACTCGGTGCTGGACACGTTCATCCTGATGTCGTCAAACGCCGCCGTGTGGGGCAGCGGTGGCCAGGCGGCCTACGCGGCGGGCAACGCGTTCGTCGACGCGCTGGCCGAACAGCGCAGGTCGCGCGGTGCCACGGCGACTTCGGTCGCATGGGGCGCGTGGGCCGGCGGCGGCATGGCCGCCACCGAGGGAGCCACCGACCACCTGCGCAAGCGGGGCGTGCGGACCATGCGGCCCGAGTACGCGGTGGCCAGCCTGCGGCAGGCGGTCGAACTCGACGAGACGTTCGTGGCCGTGACGGACATGGACTGGGCGCAGTTCGCCAAGGGCTTCACCGCGGCCCGGCGGCGTCCGCTGCTCGACGAGCTGTCCGAGGTCGGCACCGTGCTGGAAGCCGCCCCCGAACCGGACGCCTCGGCCGCGGGACTGGCCGACCAGCTGGCCGGCCTGCCTGGACCGGAGCGGGAGCGGGTCGTGGTCGACCTGGTGCGGGCGAACGTGGCCGCGGTGCTCGGCCACGCCGGCATCGACGCGGTCGACCCGGTGCGCCCGTTCAAGGAAATCGGGTTCGACTCGCTGACCTCGGTCGAGCTGCGCAACGGGGTTTCGGCGGCCACCGGCCTGAGGCTGCCCGCCTCGGTGGCCTTCGACCACCCGACGCCGACCGCGCTGGCCCAGTTCGTGCTGGGCAGGCTGGGGGCCGAGCAGGTCTCGGTGCTCGACGAGCTGGACCGGGTGCAGAACGTGATTGCAGCAGTTTCACTAGACGACGCCGAACATCCGATGATTGTCGCCCGGTTGCGAACGATGCTGGCCAAGCTCGACGGGGGACAGGAGAGGACGGAAGGCGCCACCGTTGCGGAGCGGCTCGACGCCGCCACCGACGACGAGATCTTCGAGTTCATCAACCAGGAATTCGGGAGGTCGTAGGCGAGCGCTGCGGGTGGGGTCCGTCACCGCCAGACGTGACCGGAAGGAACGGCAAGTGCTGCGATCAGTGGAAGTCAGGCCAAGCGAGCCCCCCATCACGAGGGGCGTGGAGATCGCGGCCTTCGCCGTTCGACCGGTGGCGGTCATCGCCGGCCTGCTGGGCCTGCTGTTGCTGGCGACCAGCGGCCGGTACGGCTACTTCGGCGACGAGCTGTACTTCGTCGCCGCCGGCCACCACCTCAGCTGGAGCTATGTGGACCAGCCGCCACTGGTCCCGTTCCTGGCCCTGGTCGCGGACACGATCGCACCGGGATCGCTGTGGGTGCTGCACCTGCCTGCGGTCCTGGTGACGGTCGCCGGCGTCGTCGTGGCCGCGCTGACGGCGCGGGAACTCGGCGGCGGTCGCCGGGCCCAGGTGATCGCGGCGGCGACCTACGCCACCGCGCCGCTGGTCGCCAGTGGCGGCCACCTGCTCGCGACCTCCACCATCGACCTGTTCTTCTGGACGACCATCACCTGGCTGCTGGTCCGCTGGATGCGCACACGACAGGACCGGCTGCTGCTGTGGGCGGGCATCGTCACCGCGGTCGACCTCCAGGTGAAGTACCTGATCGTGTTCTTCTGGGTGATCGCCGCGGTCGCCATCCTGATCGCCGGCCCCCGGGAGATCTTCCGCAGCAGGATGCTGTGGCTGGGCGCCGGCATCGCGGTGCTGACCTCCGTGCCGTCGCTGATCTGGCAGGCGAACCACGGGTGGCCGCAACTGGCCATGGCCCGCCAGGTCGCGTACGAGGAGTACACCGGCATCGGCGGCCCCGGCATGTTCCTGCTGTTCTTCGCGGTGTTCGCCGGATTTGTCGGCGCCCCGCTCGTGGTGTACGGCCTGTGGCGCTCGGTTCGGCTGCCGCGGTACAGGTTCCTCGCCATCACCGCGGTGGCGCTGGTCGTGCTGTTCATCGCGACCGGCGGTCACCCGTACTACCCCAGCGGCATCGTGCCCGTGCTGTGGGCGCTGGCCGCCGTCGGCCTGGACGGTCCGCGCAAGCGGTGGGTGCCGTGGCTGGCGTGGCCGGCGCTGGTCCTGGCGGGGGTGCAGGTGGTGCTCTCGATGCCGATCGCCCCGGTGGAGTCCCTGCGCGGTGCCGAGACATCGGATGTCACCGATACCGAGAGCGTCGGCTGGCCGCAGATGGCCGACGAGGTCGCAGCCGCGTACCGCGCGCTGCCCGAGGACGTCCGGCGGCAGACCGCCATCATGGGCGACAGCTTCGTGACCGCCAGCCTGGTCGACGACTACGGCCCGGCGCGCGGCCTGCCGTCCGCGTACAGCCCGAGCCGTGGCTACTGGTACTTCGGCGTCCCGCCGGAGACGGCCACCAACGTGCTCTACATCGGCGACAACAACGCCGACGTGGTGCGCACGCATTTCGCCAAGGTCACCCAGGTCGCCACCGTGGACAACAAGCTGGGCATCAAGAACAACTACCAGGGCGCCCCGATCTATCTGTTCTCGGACAAGGACGCGCCGTGGTCCACGTTGTGGCCCGAGATCAAGACCCTCACCGGCTGAAACGCACCAGGGAGAAGTCGGCGCGGTGGCGACCCGTCCCGGGTCGCGCCGCGCTGGCCGCCGCCCGTGCTCGGGGTCGGGGTCGGAGAACCTGATTTCAGCAGTTTCACCAGATGCCGGTCGGCAATCGGCGGTCCTCGTGTATGGGCGGCCCATGCTGGCCGAGTTGGGCGATGGGCAGGACGGGACGGATGACCCCACCAGTGCGGAACAGCTCCATAACCAGGCGTTTGGACGGTCGTGACCAGGCGCGCGGAGATCGTCGCGCCCACTGCGCACAGGCAAGGTACCCATGGTGAACGAACAGAAGCTTCGGGAGTACCTGAAGCTGGTGACGGCTGATCTGCACGAGACCAGGCAGCGGTTGCGCGAGCTGGAGGCCGGCGCCAACGAGCCGGTGGCCATTGTCGCGATGAGCTGCCGGTTCCCCGGCGGCGTTCGTTCGCCGGAGGACCTGTGGGACCTGGTCGCCGGTGGCGTGGACGGCGTGTCGCCGTTCCCCGCCGACCGCGGCTGGGACCTGGACGGCCTCTACGACCCGGAGGGCAGCCGCACCGGCACCAGCACCACGGCCGAGGGCGGCTTCCTCGACGACGCGGCCGCCTTCGACCCGTCCCTGTTCGGCATGTCGCCGCGCGAGGCGCTGGCCACCGACCCGCAGCAGCGGCTGCTGCTGGAGACGTCCTGGGAGCTGTTCGAACGGGCCGGCATCGACCCCGGGTCGGTGCGCGGCGGCCAGGGCGGCGTGTTCATCGGCGGTGGCCCGTCCGGCTACGGCTCCGACATCGCCGAACTGCCCGAGGGTGTCGAGGGGCACCTGCTCACCGGCAACTCCAACGGCGTGCTGTCCGGGCGCCTGTCGTACGTCTACGGCCTTGAGGGACCGGCCGTCACCGTCGACACCGCCTGCTCCGCCTCGCTGGTCACGCTGCATCTGGCCGCGGAGTCGCTGCGCCGCAAGGAATGCTCGTTCGCGATCGCCGGTGGCGTGATGGTCATCGCGTCGCCGGGCGGGTTCGTCCAGTTCTCCCGGCAGGGTGGGCTGGCCGGCGACGGGCGGTGCAAGTCGTTCTCCGACGACGCCGACGGCACCGGCTGGTCCGAGGGTGTCGGCCTGCTGCTGCTGGAGCGCCTGTCCGACGCCCAGCGCCGGGGACACGAGGTGCTGGCCGTGGTGCGCGGCTCGGCGGTCAACCAGGACGGCGCGTCCAACGGCCTGAGCGCCCCCAACGGCCCGGCCCAGCAGCGGGTCATCCAGCAGGCACTGGCCAACGCCGGCCTCACACCGTCCGATGTGGACATGGTCGAGGCGCACGGCACCGGCACCGTGCTCGGCGACCCGATCGAGGCCGAGGCCCTGATCGCCACCTACGGCAGGGAGCGGGAGCGGCCGCTGTGGCTGGGCTCGCTCAAGTCCAACATCGGCCACGCCCAGACCGCCGCCGGTGTCGGTGGCGTGATCAAGGTCGTGCAGGCCATCCGCAACGGCGTGATGCCCAAGACCCTGCACGTGTCCAACCCGACGTCCCATGTGGACTGGACGGCGGGCGCGGTCGAGCTGCTCACCGAGTCCCGGCCGTGGCCGGAGACCGGCGCGGCGCGGCGGGCCGGTGTGTCCGCCTTCGGCCTCAGCGGCACCAACGCCCACGTCATCATCGAGCAGGCCCCCGCGCCGGAGCCGGCCGAACCCGTCAAGCCGACCGTGTCCTCTCCGGTCGCGCCGTGGCTGGTCTCGGGCCGCAGCGCCGATGTGGTGCGGGCCCAGGCCGCTCGCCTCGCTTCGCACCTCCGCTCCGGGGCCACCGTGGCGGACATCGCGTTTTCCCTGGCCACGACTCGGGCCTCGCTCGACCACCGGTCCGTTGTGCTGGCGCACGACCATGTTTCGGCGCTGCGCGGGCTGGATGCCCTGGCGCACGGCCAGGTTTCCGCCGATGTCATCACCGGCTCCGTCGTCTCCGGCACCCGGTCGGCGCTGCTGTTCTCCGGCCAGGGTTCGCAGCGCGTGGGCATGGGCAAGGGCCTGTACGAGACGTTCCCGGTGTTCGCCGAGGCGTTGGACGCCGTCTGTGCCCACATCGACCCCGAGCTGGACCGCCCGCTGCGTGAGGTGATGTTCAGCGGCGAGGACCTGCTGGACCAGACCGGGTACACCCAGCCGGCGCTGTTCGCCATCGAGGTCGCGCTGTTCCGTCTGCTGGAGTCCTGGGGTGTCAAGCCGGACTTCGTGGTGGGCCACTCGATCGGTGAGCTGGCCGCCGCGCATGTCGCTGGTGTGCTGTCGTTGGCGGACGCTTGCCGTCTGGTGGCGGCGCGTGGTCGTCTGATGCAGGCGCTGCCGGCCGGCGGCGCGATGGTGGCCATTCAGGCCACTGAGGCCGAGGTTCTGCCGCTGCTGACCGAGAAGGTGTCGATCGCGGCGATCAACGGTCCCGACTCGGTGGTGGTCTCGGGTGACGAAGAGGCCGTCCTCGCGGTGGCCGCCGGCTTCGAGAAGACCAAGCGGCTCAAGGTGTCGCACGCGTTCCACTCGCCGCTGATGGACCCGATGCTCGACGAGTTCCGCAAGGTCGCCGCGGGCATCACCTACGGCCGGCCGGAGATCTCGGTCGTGTCGAACCTGACCGGCGAGCTGGTGTCGGTGTTCGACGCCGAGTACTGGGT
>Ga0307511_10003818_pt1 | contig 15426 bp, 13 predicted proteins | sample 13_EM_MG_FD_200266 | JGI IMG/M metagenome (GOLD analysis project Ga0307511, IMG submission 200266) | Populus trichocarpa ectomycorrhiza microbial communities from riparian zone in the Pacific Northwest, United States - 13_EM | ecosystem: Host-associated > Plants > Roots > Unclassified | place... | reverse complement strand
GGTACGCCTTCAGTCAAAGGCCTGTGAATTTGAACCGGTTTGGTATTCCCAAATCGAACCATATGGTCGTCGTATGAGACTGCTGGGGAGTCTGGACTCTCAATGATGTGTAAGAGTAGGGAGTCAAGAAGCTGCAACATGTTCTCAATCTGTTCTGGTGACATAGTGGTGGATTTACATGCCGTTCTCCAGGCTAGCTTACTGTCTTCTCGTTCCATTTCCACGCAAACATTATACTAATAAGCTTGTATTAGCTATAACACAAATGTCAAACATTAGCGTCAATTTTACTTACCTCTATATCGGAAGAGCCTTGGATAGACTGGTAGAGTCTTTGCATCCTGGAGTCTGCCTGCCCACGCTGGTAGATAAACAAAGTATCGAACAAGTGCCTACCGCCAGTGTTCACAAGCTTTTGAATCACCCTCAAGGGAGTATGTTGATACTTGAGCACATTTCCACTGTTGTCTTGCATGTACTGAAGCATTGTTCTGTAGGAACCATGCGCAATGACACGGACAGGGACAGTATTCATTGATGGGAACATTATCTCTTCTGCATTGTCCGTATCTCTGCCGGACAATACGATTCCAAAAACCAAATCAGACTTTCCCAGGTAATGAGCGAGCACAAGGGCCCAACAGGTTTGACCCAGGGTTTGCAGTGTGATCCCGAGACGCTTGCAGAAAGCTGCTGCAGTTGCATAATCTGTCTTCGAGACGAGTTCCTTTCTGTGTGTCTGGAGTGCCTTCGGTTTATCACATAGGCGGGGGAGTTCTGAGATTTCAGCCCCTTGCAACAGCTGTTTCCAAAATCGTGAAGACTCCTGTGGATTATTCTTCAAGATGTTCTCTAGCAATGAAATTGGCGAAGGTCGGGGAACGAGAGAGTTGTGATAAGCCCTACGAATATCTTCATGCAATAGGCCGATAGACCAACCATCATAAAGTGCATGGGATATGGAAAGTAGAAGGTATCGAGACCCACCCACCGTTACTACCGTCAACTGGAGTGGTGGTCGCTGCAGTAAATCTGCAGTGTTCGCACAATGGTCCATGGTTTCTTGGAGCTCTTGCCACACATCATCTCCCAAGGAGAGTGAGATTTGTGTCCAGGGAACCCCAGTCTTTTTGTGGACGACCTGACCAAATGCATGTGGGGATACTATAGCCAACTCGTGGACTTGGAAAAAGCTGGTTCTTAGTATAGGATTGTTTTGTATCACCGTCTCCCAAGCATTGTGTAGCCGCTCAAGATCGATATCATTGTCGAGCTCTAGAACATCATGATTGAAGTAGAACTTATAGTTCGAAGTTAGCGTTTCTGCAATCATGGCTTCCTGTAGGGGTGTTGTCGGGTATATCGCTTCAAAGTTTCCTTCGGGGAACTGCTTTCGTGCCTGGGTCTCAAAGTCGAACAAGCTTGTATCATCCGAAACTTTCTGGGGCTGTATAGATGCCTCTTGCAGGTATGCATTTAGCTTTCTGATTGTTGGGTTTCGCATGATGGTGCTGACGGAGGCTTGGATTCCACCTCGGCGAAGACGAGCTGACAGCTTGATTGCCTCTATACTGTCCAGCCCGAGCTCAAAGATCGAAGCATTCTCAGAAATTTCAGACTCCTCCAAGCCGGCGAGATTTGCCACGGTTCGCCTAATTGCCTGGGCTCCAGGAGTCCATTCAAAGCCCCCATTGTAGCCATTCGTCTGTGGGGCTTCGACCACCGGTGTACATGGCTCTGTAGTCGATCCCTCTGCAGCCGTGGGAGCACTATCAGGCTGTTTCAGTAGCTGCACTAAAGCACCCTCCACCCTGGACATTAACTCCAAAGCTTGCTGTTCTGACAGAACATCCCCCTTTGCAGAGATAGTAATGAGTAGCTCTCCATTGCTATGCTGCTCAATTTCAACAGACACCGGGAACTGGCCTTGTTAGTTTCTTATTTTCCAAAGGAGAGAGGCATAACTCACATCAACGTCGGCTTTGCTTTGCATGAACTTCCACAGTGGGGAGGTTGTTGCACTATCTTCGTCAGATACTCTCTGGTATACAAATAGACTCTCAAAGATCTCGCGGCCAGGAGAAAGTGACACCCATTTTCGTATCAAGCGTAGTGGAGTGTGATGATATGGAATTGATTCCGCATTGAATGAATGTGCTTGCTTTACCAGTTCCCTCCAAGTGGTAGATCCCTTGAGCTGAAGGAAACAGGGAACTGTGTTGAAGACTGGCCCAATGGCGCCTTCGACTTCGTCAAGTGGCAAGGTTCGGCCCGATACCACAACTCCAAAAGTAACTTCTTTCCCGATGTACGACGCGAGCACTGTAGCCCACGCAGCTTGAACCAAGGATTGAGCAGTACACCCGAATTGCTTGCAGCCTTCATCTACCATAATACCACTGATTGCTATAGGACGCTGAAGTGTGAAGTCCTTTTGCCCGCGCCCATCTAGCCGTCTGAATGGCAAAAATTGCTTCGCTTGCAAATGCTTCTTCCAGAAAATCTCGGCCTCTTTGAGGTCACAAGCCATGATATGTGGTACAACATCAGAAAATTGGCAAGGTCGGGGTTGGTATTTAGAGTTATATGCATCCTCGACATCTCTCAGGATAGTGGGTATGCTGTTTCCATCATAGAGACCATGGAATATACTCAGACCCAGAATAGTCCTGGATGGGGTGCGGACAACCCGGAAGTATATTGGTGGTTCCTGCAGGCTCCTATTTAAGCGAGCTAGGCTGTGCTTTTCCTTCTCCAGTAACTCCCCGAGCTGATTATCCTGAGAAATGCCCAAAGAAGCCCAGTTCACGGTTGCTTCCTTGAGTACAACTTGGGCGTATCCATCGGCAGTATCACAGAAGCATGTGCGCAGAATATCTGTTGACTTTATCACCGTGGTCCAAGCTTCCTTCAACCTCTCAATATCGACGTGTGAGGTAAGCTCGAAGGCGAACGATACAAAATAAAGTGAGTCATCTGAATCAATGAACCGGAGAATCATTCCTTCTTGCAAAGCTGAGCAGGGGAGAATTTTTTGCACTTTATCTTGCCCGATGCCGAGTTGTTCACAGACCTCGAACGAGTTCTTGCTCGAGAATGCTGACAGCTTCTGTCGAGCATCCTTAAGATTATTGGCGATGTTAGGGTTGGCATTCGAAGCCTCCGAGAGAGCACAAGCGAGCTTTGCGAGGGTACTATCTAGACGAGGGTTAGCTGGTTGAAAGCGGTTTGAGTTCAGGGTAACAACTTTGCATGATCATGGAAACCGTGGCCGTGTTAAAACCATTCTGCTTCAACTTCCTAGCTAATCCAACCACAGAAACTGAGTCAAGCCCTAGCTCAAATATAGTCGAAGACATCCTGATGTCTTGTCGCTGAAGCCTAGTCATTTCTGCAAGGATAGACTGGATTTTTACTTCGGCAGCGGACAGACTTCCTTCCTTCTCTTCTCTATAGGCTAGCGACTGGAGAACCTCCAAAGACGCATCCATGTAAATTTGTGTGAGTCGTTTGTTGTCAACTTTGTTATTGACAGACAGTGGTATTTCCGATAAAGGGAGGAAATGGGTTGGCACCATATAAACAGGGAGATTCTTCTTGCACGAGGTAAGCAGAGAATCTATTAGAGTTGAGTACTCTCCAGTAGTAATCAAAGGGGATGCTCCTTTCTCCAAACAAGCACCGTTAACAGAGAAGAATGATACTAGTTGATCTCTCTGTTGCTTTGGATGCCTGAGTACCAGAGTCGCGGCTGCCGTTACGTTAGGGTCCGCCCGCTTAAGAGTTGCGTTGATTTCTCCGATCTCCAGCCTTTGCCCTCGTAGCTTGACTTGGTCATCGGCTCTCCCAAGGAAGTCAAAGCATCCATTGTAGAGTACTCTGACCAAATCGCCAGTGCGGTATATTCTGCCAAAATTAGTTTTAGACCAAGTACACTAGATCACTAGGGGCTTACCTTTCGCCATATTTTTCTAAAGTTGGAAACTTTTCTTGTGTCAAATCTGGTCGATTTAAGTAACCTTTTCCAACCAATTTTCCAGACACGCAGAGTTCCCCAATAGCACCTTTGAGAGTTGGTCGATTTGTGTTCGGGATCATGACAAATGAGCCTACGTTATTGAACTGGGGCCCGATATTGGATGGTTTCCCATCTTGAGGTACTTGGGGCAACATTGTACAGCCAATTGTTACTTCAGTTGGCCCATACCTACCTTTCAATTAGCTTATTACTTTTCTTAAGGACAGAGGAGAACGCACCCATTGTGAAGCACGCCATGTTTCCCCCAGGTATCTAGAACATCTTGCTTTAATGCCTCTCCGCCAACAATAAAGACACCGCGTAACAAAGAGGGGACTTCTTCGGGATCTAGCAAGGCAGCTAAACTTGGTGTGAGGTCCAAATGTGTGATCTTAAGCTTGCTGATTGCCAGTGAAAGGTCTTCAAATAGAAGATCCCTAGGAGTTGACGTAAGACATACTCCGACACTCCAGCTCCAGAACTGCTCAAGTACGCTGACATCAAAGTGAAATGAAGCAAATTGAAGAAAGCGAGATTCTTCATCCCAATGTCCCTCAAAAATGCGTTGGAAGGCGAGCATAGCTTGAACAGTGTTCTCGTGTGTAATTTCACATCCCTTGGGAGTACCAGTAGTTCCTATATTTCATCAATAAACTTTACTATGCCATCTAAGGAAGGATCTCACCTGAAGTGTAGAGACAATAGCACAAACTACTTGGGGTTAAGTCCTTGGGGTGGGGTCGCTCTGTTGATGAACTTTGAATCCTTTCATCTTGCCCTACTACAAAAACTCCAACTTCTACTCTCCGCCTCAGGTCATCTGTGAATCGATCCATGGTGAGAATGCATTGAGCCTCAGAATCTTTCACAATAAATGCCTTGCGGTCAATTGGTGCCGTAGGATCCAATGCCACATATCCACAGCCTGCCTTAAGTATACCGAGGATTGCAATGGATGCTTCGGCTGACTTATCAAAACAAATACCCACTAGACCTCCAGTCTTCACATTGTATCCAAGTAAAAAATTGGCCACCTTGTTAGCTTCCTGATCCAGCTGTCTATAGGTCCATTGTTGCTTCTCCACTCGGTCCTTTGTTATGCTCGTTGCGAACTCCAAAGCGATTTTATCCGGTATCAAATCGCAATGTTTCTCGACAAATTGATGGGCGAACATCACATCGGAGGGAATTTCGCGATCTGTCGGGGGAAGGATTGAAAGCAGCCCGTCTTGGAAGTGCGAGAATTCTGTGCATTCACCGTGTGGATTCTCAAGTATATCGATCAGTGCTGCATGAAGTTGCTGGACAAGGACCTTGCTTTGTTCCAATGGGAAGATGTCATCTCTGCATGTAGCTCGTAACATTAGACTGCCGTTCTCAGACGGCTCGACTTCGATGGATATAGAGTACTAGTCAAATGTTAATGAAGTCCTTGAAATCCCTATTTGTGTCACCTACATCAACATAAGCGTTCTCATCCAATGTGGTCCACAAGGATGGTTTGTCATCGAGGGCCTTCAATGCCGTCTTTTGATATACAAAAATGGTGTCGAAGAAAGACTGATCTGGATGGTCGAACCACCGCTGAATCAATCGGAGTGGAGTATGTTGGTGCGGAAGGACTCTAATATTGCTGTCTTGGATTCTTATAACGAGGTCATGGTTGCTCCCAACAACAGTGCCGAGGGCTGGTACTGTGGTAAGGCAAGGAAAGACTGTGTCCTCAGCGCCTGGTATTCCAGTTCGACCAGATAAAACTTTCTGTGCATTAGCAACCAATCCGCTTACGAAATAGATCTCATGCGAACTTACCCACGCCAAAGACAACCTGAGGCTCTCCAAGGTATGCTGATAGTATTCTTGCCCAAGCAGCTTGGGCCACTGCATGAATCGAATATCCTAGCTTTTGAGAAGCAGCTTCAATCTCAGAAAGCTTCCAAGCAGAACTCTGAACTGTCACATGGCTGGATCGGGATCGGACTCGAGTGGCAGTCAAGCTTGGGAATCTAGATATGGCACTGCCTTCGAGCTGTTTGAGCCAGAATGACCGACTCTCATCTAATTTAGATGCATCAAGTGAGCCCTCCACGATCTTCCCGAGTGGGCCAGCAAAATGAGGGCGGATACCAGGGGCGTTCCCAAGGTATTTGCTTCTAACGGCATCCAAGATCATTTGTAGTGATTGCGCATCATAGAGAGCGTGATGTGCGGAAAGTAGAAGCTGGGTAGTTGTTTCAGTCATGACCAACGTGAGGTGCCAGGGTAGTAGCCCAAGGTTGTGGACAGACTGAGTGGCCAATGAAGACTTTTGTTGTTGGATGGTAGATTGACGCTGAGCATCACCGACCCTCGTCAAGGTCCATGGTAGCTCAACACCCTTCTTCGAATAAATAATGGTAGCAAAGGAATGCTCGTCATCATCTATGCTAAAAAATCCTGCTCGGAGAAGTTCATTTTCTTCCATGACCTCTATCCAAGCTTGCCTTAGAGGTTGAATATCGGTAGTTGGAGATAGTTCATATAGGTAGTGGTTGAAATATAAACTCCCATCAGAGCGCAGGAACTGAGAGAGCATGCCAGCTTGTGTCGCAGTACAAGGATACACTGCGACGATCTGATCAGATGAAAGCCCATATTCTGCAACCAGTGAGCTTGTGAAGCGTGCTGCAAAAGAGGCAAAAAGGGGGTTTAGTGCAAGCGACTCTATATCTTGCTTGTCTCCAGAGGTTGTATAAATCAGTCGGGGCGATAATTGCTTAATTGAAGGACACTGCTTGCGGTTAGGACTATGAGTGGAGAGCGGAAAATAGGTTCAGGGTAATACCTCAAGTATGTCAATTACAGTTATCATAAACCCTCGTTTTCGCAACTCCATCGCGACCTGCGCAGCGCTTATACTATCCAGACCTATTTGATATATTGTTGAGGTTTTGGAAATCCTATCCATTGGAAGTTGTGAGATCTCTGATATGATGTCGCGAGCCTCTAATTCCTCTTTCGTCCATTCCCCGGTGTGGTCTAGTGTATTACTTTCGCTTAAGGATTCAATATCCTGCTGAGAGAAGAGACACTTCAGAGCCTTCTTATCAACCTTACCAGCTGCCGAAAGAGGTATATGATCGACAACAAGCATAACTCCAGGAATCATATACATAGGTAAAGCTTGCTCTGCTGCACTTCGCGCGGTGGATAACAGCTTTGCCTTCAGTTGCAGGTCCTCAATAACGACTGGGACAGCGCCTTGATTCTCTCTTCCTCCGAGGGCTAAGAATGACACCAGTTGCTCTTTAGTATCAACAGAGTGTCGCAGTACGATTGTTGCAGTTTCCTTGATCTCCTCATGACTATTCTTGATCACGTGGTTAATTTCGTCAAGCTCGACCCTCAGTCCACGAACCTTAACTTGGTCATCCAAGCGACCTATGAACTCAAATGTGCCGTTTGCCAGCATTCGAGCATTGTCCCCTGTACGGTAAAGCCTCTCAGAACCCACCATGATAAATTTCGCTTGCGTGAGCTGAGGGTTATTGTGATACTCTCGAGCAATCTGGGGACCCCCAATGCACAATTCTCCGCAGCCAAGCCTCGGTAGTGTGTAGTTCGAGTCTTGTGAGAGGATATGGAGAGACGCTGATGGGAATGGTGCTCCAATATTGGCTGATTTGACACTTCTGTCAACTGGTACGATAGTGCAACACATTGCAGCCTCTGGAACGGCTTATCAGAAATAAATTCATCTATAAATGGGGCTTGTGTTCCACTATACCTGTGGGCCCGTATGAGTTGACGCAGCGAGGTCCCCAGTCATTGATCAAATTCTGTGGCATTGCCTCCCCTATGCAGTATAGAAGCTCTACCTTAGGCAAATTTTGAGCAATTAGCGTTGAAGCCACAGTTGGAGTTAAATCAAGCATCGTGATGCTCATCCTGTTGATTGTTCCTTCAAGGTCGCCAAGAAGCTGCTTCTTCCCAGCCGAGCAGAGGGTAAAGCCGTAATTCCATGCCATAAAACAATCATAATAACACATGTCGAACGTTATAGCAGCAAATTGCAGAATGCGTGATTCTCGAGCCCAGGGAATGATACTTCGGGATGCCCTAACAGTCTGCAAAGCGCTTTTGATTTCGACAGACACAGCTTTTGGCAACCCAGTTGAACCTATCTAGTGGTGAGTTGAACGAACATGCTACGGGGCCAGAACTCATACCTGACGTATACAGTCTGTATGCAAGATGAGTAGTTAATAAGTCTTCTATGATTGGATTCACCACTGGGTAAGAGCTGAGATCGAGTTCCTCAAATATGATGAACCTCAATCCGTCCCGTGCGGGCAAGTCTCTGGCATCAGTATTGTTCGTGATTACCCACCGCGCACCCAACTCCTCCAGCATAAATGCTTTCCTCTGGGCTGGGGCACTAGGGTCTATGGGAGTGAATGCAGACCCAGCTTTTAAGATGCCTAGGACGCAGATAAAGTACTGAGGAGATTTTTCCATGCATATGGGGATTGCTTCGTCCCTCTTCACACCACATCTGAGAAGAGCATGTGCAACTTGGTTGGCAACTTGGTTGAATGCTTCGTAAGTGTAAGTAGAGACTCTGCCTCCATCGTCCAAAAATTCAAGTGCGGTAGCGGCAGGGTCATCCTTCGCTTTTTGTTCGAGTAACGAATGGAGGAAAGTATCTGTAACTTCGGGCAGGGCGGTAGGAGGAGAATTAGAAGTTGATAGCAAGCTCGCTTCAAGGAAGGTATGATCCACGATAGTAGCTTCTGGAGTCTCTATGCAAGCGCACAAGGCCTGATCAAGCTGATGAAGAACTATTTGAGCCGCCTCTTCATCCATGATAGTGCTATTGTGAATGTTAGATGACTATCAAAATAATAGGTTATAGTTTCATACCGACGGAAGTGGAGCACAAAATCGATGCAATCATGTCTTCGGTTGGGTATGAACTCCAATACAACCGCAAACTTTGGCAATGTTAGTAATGAAACCCAGTTTTGTAGCAGGCAACACTTACGCCCATCTCGCCCCTGTCATCCGTAACCTCCCAGAGTTCATCCAAGGGAGATTCTCTCCCATATTGTAAGATAAACAGTGTATCAAATAACGTTTGGCCTTCGGTATGAAGCGCTGTCATGATCTGGCGCAGGGGAGTAAGTTGAAATGGCATAACCTCTGTGTTTGCCCGCTGTAACATCTTCATGAGTGCGGAGTTCGTCAGGCTTGGTGTTAATTGAACCCGCACTGGTATTGTATTGAAGCAGGGAGCAATGATGTTTTCAACACCAGGAACTGGAACCGTCCGTCCACTGACAACATTGCCAAAGCAAATGTCAACCTCCCCAGTCTGTACAGCCAGAAATCGAGCCCATACGCTTTGCCCTAGTGCGAGCAATGATGTGGACAAACTTTTGCAGCCATCTTCAATATCCCTCAGTGGTCTTGATGATTTCATATTCCGTGTAGCCATGCCTGTCAGGTTAGCTTTATAAACATTCGACTTACCTGTGAGATCTGGAAACTGAACAGGTTGAAAACCACCCATGATTCCTCTCCAAAATTTATCTTCCTCGGACAGGTCACGGCTCTCAATGAATTGAAGGACACTCGAAAATGAAGGACGGTCAGATAATGGTAACCCGTTGTACACCATCTGGACTTCCTCCAGTAGCAGATCCATTGCGAACCCGTCATAAAGTGAGTGATGTGTCGACATTAGTAACACATTTCGTCCCGGTGATCTCAGTAAGGTGAATGCAAGAGGCGGTCTAACAACCGTGAGACCTGAAGACACAATATCCATCTTTTGATTGACTGCCGATGACAAATCCTCATCATTCTGTATAAAGGCTTCGGCCCACGGTAGGCTGTATTCCTTCAGAACTACCTGCGCGTAGGCATGCCTGTGATGGGAAGTGAGACAAAAACATGTCCGCAGTATCTCATTCCGTTGCATTGCTATTTCCCATGCGTGCTTCAGTCTGTCCGGATCCGCTCTAAGCTCGAAGACAGTATGATTATAGTATGATGCTGTATTCTCTCCCGCTCTTTCTGCGAGCATTGCCTCTTGCAAATGCGTGCACGGAAGAATTATCGTGACTTCCGATTCAGTCAACCCCAGTTCATTTAAAACTTGAGCCCTCACAGAGGTGGAAAACTCTTCAAGAAGATCAACCGACTTTGTCCCTAGGTGTTCGTTTACAACATCATGCTTGTCTATAAATGCTGCGAGGCTAGTGACCGTTGGGTTTTGCATGATTTGAGAGACCTCTGGACGATTATACCCCATTTTGCCAATTTCCCCTGAGAGATGAATAGCGGAAATAGAGTCGAGACCGAGTCGCAATATGGAGGTTGATTTTTCTATCTCCCTTAATGGAACCTTTGCAAGCTGTGCAATGACCTTCGCCAATGCGCGCTCTGTTGACGTCCAGATATCACTTTTATCACCCTCACCTGACGACTGTGCGCCGAAAGGTGCTAAAGCTTTGGCATCCATGCCGAGATAACACTGCTGAAGTGCTGCTTTGTCTATCTTCCCTTGGCTTGTCATAGGAAGCTTAGAGATCGGCACAATGTTGGTGGGAATCATGTACGGCGCTAAGTAGCTAGACATTGCCTGGAAAGCCTCGGAAATGGCCCTAGAAATCTCTGGTCCATGGTGTGAAATCCCGAAGGGTTCCTTATGGTTTGCACAGCCCCGGAGAACCACGAAGGATACAATATGAACGCTATTGGTTTCAGCAACTGTGATAGTCAATGTCGTTACGTCGCTAATAAGCTCTTGCCGGAGCAAAACAGAATTGATCTCCCCTAATTCAATTCTAAGGCCTCGGATCTTCACTTGGTCATCCTCACGGCCCATAAACTGTATAGAACCGTCGGGAAGAAATCTCCCCAGATCGCGGCTTCGATAGATCCTTCCATATCTTGGATGAGATATGAATCTCTTTGAAGTGAGTTCTGGCATGTTCAGATATCCGCGACCCTATCCCTAATCAGAAATACTCTTAGATGTAGGGTATTGGAGTACAAATTACCACTTGAGAGCCTCCAAAACAAAGCTCACCCAAACCCCCTCTAGGAACAAGTTCGAAGCCATCATGTAGCGCCAATATAAACGCAGAAGTATTTTGGAGAGTCAGGCCCAGGTTATTCACATGTTCTTGCTGTGTCATGGCAGCATTCATAGTACAGATATTTGTCGTCTCACTAGGGCCATATCCTTGATACAAGCCACGGCCAGCCCAATTCCCGAAGACTTTTGGGGTAACAGCTTCACCAGCTGTCACCAACATCTGCACTGTAGGTACATTTGCAGGATTGATAAGAGCTGCCACGGTAGGAGTGAGACTGAGATGAGTGATCCCAAAGGCGTTGATTATCCCTTCTAAATCCCGAAGTAGGGTATCTTTGGTGCCTGTGCAAAGGGACATTCCAGTAGCCCAGGTGAAGAAGATATCAAATACAGAAACTGTCAGCGTGTCAGCTTGTCCGCATAGCTAAAATGAGTGCATCAGGGTGTTTATCTTACCATCAAACCCCTGGGAACAAAATTGTAATAGCTTGGAGCTTGCTGTATATGGATATATCTCCTTCAGCGCAATGATATTCGTGACTATATTCTTGTGGTTGATTAATACACCCTTGGGAATGCCAGTACTTCCAGACGTAAATATAGCGTAGGCTAGTGACGAAGGATCGATCTCAATATTCGGGTTGGAGGAGCTGAACTCGCCAAGTGCTAAACTGTCTGCTTCTATAATCTCCGGAACTTTTAAGGAGTCAAGCTTACGGTTGACATTGCTTGTTGTCAGGCAGATCCGGACTTGTGCATCGCTCAGAATCTTCTGAACTCTCTCTACTGGGCTATCTGGAGTGAGTGGTAGATACCCCGCGCCTGATTTGAGAATGGCTAAGATCGAGATATAGAGCATTAGTGATTTTCCCATATACACACAAACAAGGTCATCAGCAGCCACGCCCATTGAGATTAATTTGTGAGCGAGAGCATTGGAAGCTGCATTTAACTCCGAATAAGTTAGCTGGTCCTTCCGCAGGCCATTTGTGTTAAACTCATGTGCAAATTCAAGAGCAATAGCATCAGGTCGCTCAGTAGCCATCATCTCCACAAGTTTCGCCAGAGAAGGAGTATGATCAAGGGGTGGAATATTAGGTTTTGGATTTTTGATCGACAGCAGAGATTCGTCGAGACCGGATGAAAGTATGTTCAGGGTAATTAAGGGGTTAGCCACAATGCTTGAAACAAGATGATCGAGCTGGAATAAGAGGACATTAAGCTGCATAGGCGGCAAAACTTCAGTCTTATATGTTGCTTTTAGGGTAACTATATCCCCACTTGGCTCGGCTTCGAGGAGAAGTGAAAACTGAGATCATATTAGCCCAACTTCGTTCAGTATCAAATTAGAGATGCACGAACTTCCAGGCGGTCGGTACTATCCACCTGCTTTATGGGGTTCGGTGCTTCACTCTCCCTCTCTGATGTTGTTTGTTGCCAAATTAGCAAAGTATCAAACTCCCCCGAGCCTACCCCACAGAGCTTCCTGATTCGCCTCAAATCCAAATCGCCATACGTTAATAGCAACCTGTTGAAATCATGAATCTCTCTCATGAGTTCAATGCACTTTTTAGTTTTGTCACCCAATACCACTCGCATAGGTAATGTTGAAATGCATGGACCGATGATGTCCTCAATCCCTGGGAGCGGAATAGTGCGCCCTGAGACCACAGTCCCAAATATTATGTCAGAAGAATGCAGATAAATACTCAGAAGGTAGGCCCATGATGTCTGAACTATAACTTGTGGGGAAACCCCGAGCTCGCGGGCCGACCGTTCTAGGCTACTCCTAGATACTTTTAGTTGCAATATCTTAGTAGCCGTCTCTGGCTTGACTCCTGAGTAACAATTGAAGTTGGGTAACTTCGAGTTGGGGGCATCCGCCAGGGCCTCCTTCCAGAAGCTTGTACTTTTATTGAGGTTCGACTCATCTCTCCTGAGGTTATATGCGACCACTTCTCGGAATTGTGGTCTATTAGGCACAAGACTACGTCTATCCTTCATCAGTATTTTGTTGAAATCCTGAAGTATATGATCCCAGGACCACCCATCGTAGAGCGCATGATGGATATGAATGCTGAGATTCACACACCCCTCGTTCCTCACCAAGCAAGCTCTGAAGGGGGGGGTAAGCATCTCATTGGTATCAAAATACTGTCCTTTTTCCACCTTGGCTGCCAACGTAAATTGCTCCACTCGTGGCGAGTCCCAGACAATTTGTGCAAACATTCCCGACGCCGCTCCAAGGTGGAGAAAACCAGTCCTTAGAATCTCGTTTCGGTGAACCACCTTCCGAAATGCCGATTCAATCGCATGGTCTGTGTACGAGGTTGGTAGTTCTAAAAGAATCCAATTGCTATACGCTATTGGGTCCCTCATAGTCTCGGCGAGCATTGTTTCCTGAAGGGGAGTGCACGGTATTATGTCATTGATATCTTCAAAACAGTCGCAAGTGAGCTCCACAAGCTTCGACTGCCCAGCATTACGAACCCCTTGGAATTTTTCCGTGGTACCAGCAGAATCATGGGAAATGAATTTCTGCTCGGGGGAGGAAGTAATGAAACGCGCGAGCCCTTTGACGCAATCCGCACGTAGAATATCCGCAACCTGGATCACCATACCCCATCCTCTTAACTTCGAACACACCTGAATGGCCAACAAGGAATCAAGACCACTAGCAATAAAACTAGATTCTTTGGAGATTATAACTCCTTTTAGTACCTCCGTCACAGCACTCGCAATCTTCTTCTCTGCCTCGTTCATGGAATCGTCAGTTCCTCCCGGCCCCTCTTCCATACGCCGACCCAAGAACTCTTTTTCTAACCTCTTCCGGTCAGCTTTGCCGCTAGAGAGTTTGGGTATTTCTGTCATTGTGATCACGGTATTCGGTATCATATAGCCCGGTAGCCACTTCTTTGCTGTCTCCCTCACGATATTGTCCGTCACTTGAAGCTCACAGCCGACAAATGCAACCAAGTTGCCTGAAATTACGCTGGCTACTGCACCCTTCACACCTGGTGTTTTTCGTATCGCCTCTTCCACCTCACCCAATTCCACCCGCTGGCCTCGTAATTTCACTTGGCCTGTTGAAATTCTTCCGAAACATTCGATGGTTCCTCCAGGGTGTATCCTTGCCCGATCTCCTGTACGGTATAATCTCCCATATCTGGTATTGACAAATGCTTCCTTGGTATGTTCCGGCCTGTTGAGATATCCATCGGCAAGTTGGTGCCCTCCAACCGCAAGCTCCCCTACCCAACCCATTGGGAGAACGCTTACGTCTTCCCCAGGCACCGCGGGGCCCAAGATAAAGGCACTCACTGTATCGAAAGGTATGCCTGCATCGCCCACCGCACCACCTTTGCGAAAGTTCGGCGCAAGAGTGCAATGAATAGCCGCCTCTGTAGGTCCATACATTCCGTGGAGCAATCCATCCCCAAACTCGTCGACGATATGCCGTGTGAGCATCTCCCCAATGGTTAAGACAACCTTGACCTTGGGTATCCGATCTCTCGAGATGACGAGTTCCCCGAGAACAGTTGGGGTGAGCTCTAGAGCGTCCACATCCATCCTGTTTATAACATCAACGATGTCCGACAGCAGGCGGGAACGATCACACCCTATCAGAGCCGCGCCGCGATAAAATGTGAAAAAAACTTCAAATACGAATACATCAAATGAAGGTGATGCAAATTGTAGAAATCGGTTGTATTTTGGGATGTGCTTCTCGTGTGCAAGTAAAGACTGTGTTGCTGCGGAATGTGATATTGTGACTCCCTTCGGAGTTCCAGTCGAACCCGAGGTATACATCACGTATGCAGGAGAATCTGGATGTATAGTGGTTACATATTTCCTTTCCGTCCCCACCTTTGCTACAGTCGCAATATCAATGTCGTCTTCATCCACGAAAACAACCGGTGGGCCTCCATCCCAAGATACTTTACTTTTGAAGGATGGATCTGTAACGACAACTTGTGCTCCAACGTCTCCTACAACAAACTTTATCCTGTCCAGAGGTGCATCCAACTGCAGAGGTGCAAATGCGCCACCAGCTTTCAATATTCCGAGCAAAGCTATGTACAGCTTAGGTGATTGTGGGAGTAAAATTGGGACTATTGTACTCCTTCCTGGCTGAAGGAGTAGCCTTTGGGCGAAGCGTGTGGATAGTTTGTCAAGATCTGCATAAGTGAATGACCGGCGAATTCCGCCTTGAGGAGGCAGGAAGTCCAAGGCTTGCTGAGAATAGCTACCTGGCTTAGCATTGGGACTGCGGAGGAGTAGTTCGTGGAGCAGCGCTGGGCCTGGGAGGAGCTGGGCAGGATAG
>Ga0307511_10003817_pt1 | contig 15432 bp, 15 predicted proteins | sample 13_EM_MG_FD_200266 | JGI IMG/M metagenome (GOLD analysis project Ga0307511, IMG submission 200266) | Populus trichocarpa ectomycorrhiza microbial communities from riparian zone in the Pacific Northwest, United States - 13_EM | ecosystem: Host-associated > Plants > Roots > Unclassified | place... | reverse complement strand
GACTCGCCTTGGCGAGGGGACCATGCTTCTCCATCCGATAAAGGTGGCCGCCGACGGTAATCCCATACCCGATAACACCGACTTGGCATCTACCTCGACCCTGAGGGCAGTTCCCTCCTTAGGATCAATTACCTTGCGACGTGCACCGTAGATTCTCCTTCCAGCCACGAATCGTGGAATCAGGCGCTCGTCTGGATTAGTGCGAGAATCTCGTGGTCGAGCGTTCGTTCACGTATCTCACAATTCTCGGCCGCGGTCCTTTTCCCAACGATTTCACACGATAGAGACTATGAGTATGGAACCGACCCTGCGGGGGTGGAGCATTCATACGCGGCAGCTGTGGGGTTTATTGTGAGCGTGATGGGCGTAAGTTGAAGGTTTTCACCCACAGAAAGCACTTCGGAAACCAAGAACCAACCTCCGCCACCGTTGCGGCCTCTGAGAGCAGCAATCGCACCGGGGAAGAACCCCACTCGGTTGCTCCCGTGGATATTGAGCGACGTGTTGAACCTCAGCGTGGCGAAATCCTTGGCGATGTCTGAGGACAGAATCCAGACAACCGTCGAGTGATTCTGCGGTCGCAGGCCGGTCCGAGCGAACATCCGACGAAGTGGGGGAGAGTGGAAGGACAGAACGTTGATGGTGACGTGGAAGAGTGAGCTCCCACACAACACTTCCACATTCTAGTCATCGAGGTAGAAGGTGTCTTGTGGGACTACGGCCGTGGGGTCGACAAGGCTCGCATGGAGGCGAGAGAGAGAGAGAGGTTATCCTCGTTCACCACCGAACTCCCGACGTTCGAACACCTGGTAGGAGGTTGAGCACCCACCATTGATTTCCACAAATTCAGCGCGAGGACACGGAAGAGCATTCGGGTCAAGGTGAATCTTGCCAAATGCGCGTGCACGTTTTCATCTGACTACTTTTAAGTCTCTAGTAGAGACTTTGAACGCTGGTTTGGATATGAATGTGACGTTGATCATCGCACCATCCAGTTTGCGTGTGAGGTACCCGAACTGCTCTTGAAGACCTCCAACGCGTCAGGCATTGCTCAACTTTCGGAGCATACGTTCAGCAACGGGCCGCACTGATCGTAATCCCCACACAGCCTGTCGGCAACAAGCATGGTTTTGCAAGCTAACTAACGACTCTATGTGTGCTGTGGAACGCGGACGCGAACGCCGCCGGCCTGAGATTTACATCGCAATTCAAAACAAGAAAACAAGAAAACAAGAAAGTGGTAGGGACGTCCGGGACTATGTGACTAGGGATGCCTCTGCCTCCATGACGAGCTGTCGCGCTTTCTCGGAACGGTAAGTGATTGAGCATTCGAATGGTTTCGCGTGTCTACGGGGGGGGAAGTTAGAGAAGGCTAGGGCCTTGATCGTTCGATGTCGTCCGTACCTGATCGTCCCAGCGTGATACTCCCCAGTGGGCGTTATGGGGTTCCCGTCCTTGTCCAAAGCCTTTCGGAGGTCCATCGTGGCGATGGTGTTTGCGATGACCAACCAGAGGTTCGCTTCGGCGAAGGCTTTTCCCGGACAGACTCTTCGACCGAACCCAAACATCGAGTCCACGTGTCGGAGGACTTCGGGGTTGGACGGGTTTACGAAACGGTCTGGGTCAAAGACTTCGGGGTTCGGGTACACGTCTTCGTTTCGCGTGTAACCCCTGTGCGTGGGTCGTCAGTTTGGGAGTTGCGGGAGATTGGTGCGAGAAAATCGAAGAGTTGGATGAGTACTTACCAGGCGTTGTAGAATATGGTCGAGCCCTCAGGTAGAAAGTACCCCTCGTAGGTGTCATTCTCCGTGAGACGGTGCGGGATTCCTGGAAGTGTCGTTGGATATTTTCTGCATTACGATCGTGATGGGGAATATTGCGCACCTATCGGTGTGGGGACGCCCCACCTACAGGGAAACAATTCAGCCGGAGGCCCTCAGGCGAGTTACGGACGCCCCTCACCTCAAAACCTCCTTGACCACGCAAGTGATATACGGGATGGACTCCCGGTCGGAAATATCGACCAATCGATCGGTCCCAACCACTTCGTCGATCGCTTTCCTCGCCTTTTCGTACGCTTCCGGGAATAGCGTCATGGCGAGGAAAAATGACGTAAGGGTGGATGTACTCTGTATGTGGGGGAAAACTTATTCAGCCCACGCGTTGAGCTGGTCTTTGTGATTAGTGACCACATACGGTATCGCCTCCACCTGTGGTCATCGGGGTTAAGGGTCAGGCGGGGCCGATGTGACTGTTCAATGTTGGCGGGCGCTGTGTGGCACCACGTACCTCCGTATACAACGCTGCAGATATGTTTTACGTCGTCGCGGGTCAGTGTTTCCCCGGCCACCTTCTTGCCGCTTTGGACGGCCGCTAGAAGTTCCTGAGCCAGAGATGGAAGGGCAGTTCCATCCGCCTGCAAAACAACACGGATCAGAACACGAGGAGACCGTGGAGAAAAATGGCAGCACGATTCGTTGTTCAGCCCAGTTCAGTGGCCAAGCATACAGCTTCTCCACGAGGGACTTTGTGTACGCGGCGTGCCGTTGGTAGAAAGAGAACGGCATCCATGTTGGCCAATGTTTCACTTGCGGTTGGTAACGTTTGCGTTTGAGACGTAGGTCTAGATAGATAGAGTGTGAAATTGTGCTCACGGATTGGTACCATATCGCATAGCGCGCCCCCCATATAATCGTAACGGAACGATTCGACGGCGGCTTTGTCGGCGATGCCGACGAATGAATCATTGATGGCCGCAACTTTATAGCCATACGTTAACTCCAATATCATTCCAGCAGCTGGATGGAGAAAGGCTATTCAATCGTAACCGAGTGGACTGGGTAGAAGTTCCTGACCGAATCTATGGAGGGTTCCAGCCACAGAAAGATTCGATTAGCGAAGTACGACTTACCTTTTAATGTGCTTTCTGAAGTCCTCTGGAGTCTTCCCCAAGCCCGCAAGGAAATTGTAGACAACTCCCTTCTGTATGCCCATATATTCGTCGGTAGAACTGGGACTGAATTTCTCTTTAATGATCCTTCGGTGTTTCCTCCAACGCGGTCCGGGATTCAGCTGAGTGATCATGGCACCCCACCCCATCCTATACCAAAGATTTCATAAATCATACGGAGGATGGACGTGGGGAACTGGCGTACATTTCTGCGAAGGTAACCAGTCTTGGTCGGTTTGAGTACGTCATCCCGCGATTCACGAGCAGGTCGCGGGCAGCGTTATATGAGTTGAGCACCACCATGTGTTTTCCAGGCACTGACGCGTGGGTTACCGGTCCTACAACGAAAAATCAAGACCTTGAAGCTGACTCCGCCATGAGGGGGCTCACCGTATTCTTTACCCCAATCGACGAACATATATTCAAGGCCCCCTGACTTCATTTGCCGAAGATTTCCTATGATTGGGTCGGGGGAGGGTCCGGGAGGGAATGGAGGGCGTCGAGATCGCCGGATGAGCAACCAGACGATGCTCGCCCAGACAACTCCGACGAAGAGTGGAGCGGGAAGATCTAACGAGGCGAGCCTCATGTTTGGGGAGGGGGGGGGTATGGCCTCATCTCCATGGAACCAGGGGCAGAGTTTATATTCGATTGCTGCATTTCGACCAAAAGGGTCGACTATCCCTTGTGTGTACCCACGGGTGCTTCTTTATATTCCAAGACGATCGCGCGCGAGACTTATTGGGTTACTGGGTCACTATCCGTAAGGTCACCAACATGTATAGATGAGTGTCCGTTGACTTTTAAGGAAGCCGGAGGGACCCCTCTACGACAGACATGAGATTATCTGGTGTTGTGGATAGTCGTCCACTCAATAGCATCGTGTGCTCGATGTGTTTCCGAGAGATTCATAGCGATTCCATGCGCTTCTGCCGATACTCAGTCTATAGAACCTGGAAGCGCACCTTTAAAGTCTGGCGCAACATACAACTGAATAGATCACTGCTCATTCCAGGTGCGAGAGCCATCTGAATCCGGTGCACGCAGGACAAGTCAGTGAGAAAGAGGGTATATGGCCGCTCCGACGTGCTTGGAACTGACCGTCTGAATTACCGGGCGCTCACGAGTGGTTGCATGGAATTTCCAACATGCTTCCAGTCTAACACAAGATTTCCATGATGCAATCGAGCAGAAGCACCGCTGCGCGCCTTCGAGTCCATATCTAGAGAGAGCTCGGATGGAGCGTGATTTGTGGAATTACCGGTGCGATGAGGCTCGAGGGAAGGGTTTCTTCCAAGTCAGTCTGACCAAAGGGCAGAAACCTTTCCGTGTTTCAAGACCTCCGCCGAGACTTGCACACCCGCACCCCACCAGACCGGAAGAAAAACCTGCTACGAGCAAAGATCTGTGACAAAGGCAGCAAGGACTAATCTGAGCACGAAAACTCTCGAAAGAACCACGGAGTCCAGTCCCGCCTGACTGGAAGGCCAAGGTCTTTGAATGGACTCTTCAGGGAACAGACCGTCCCGTCTCCGACAGCATGGGTTCCGGGTCCGAGAAACGAGGGCGTTCCAAGCTCAGATCATGCGCGGCGCACGTCTCCCGCAGACTCGTCCGGATCCCTTCGCCATCCGGTGATTGCCAGACGCGGGATCGGCGCTGACTTTAAATTTATGGAGTCGGTCACACCCGGAATATGGAAGCTGAAGAGACCACTACCGAAGTGGACTGTGCAACCTTAAGTATGTCCATACTGCCCAAGGCCGCGTTGACACCGTCTCGCCGCGCCGCTTGATTCGGTCCTACACTGGCGGTTGCGACTGCACACCGCCAAACCCTCGCGTCAACCGCGATCGCAGCAAGACGGCTCCTCCAAGCGAAGAGGCTAGGATGTGACGCATCCTCGATCCCCTTCCTACTCCGCACGCACGAAGGAACCCCGCATCCACTCTGATGTTTTAATAACACGAGGCGCCCAACGGCAACCTTCGGGGAAGTTCGCCCTGATGACGACTTCGAACCCGGAGAGAAAAAACCTAAATAAAAGCCCAGACACAGACGTAATGATGACGAAGAACGGGGGCAGTTGGCGAGGGGTCTTACCGCAGTAGTGTCTGGGAAACGGCGATGGAGGAAAGAAGGACTAACCCCTAACCACACTGGGCAAGTCTCTTAACCTTACAAGAACCTAACCACTTCGCAGTCTATCGGCCCACAACCCCACCCCCAACTAATACATGCTTTGAATTGATAAACACAAACCCGCACACGAAGAGAAGGGAAGAGGGATGACAGGGAAGAGAAGCGGAGAAGGGAAATGCCGGGCAAAGCCAACTGACGCTCGAAGCGATGGACACACTCTTGCAACGACATTGATTCCAAGAACTCCTCACCATCATCCTGCCACCAAACCCTCGCACCCGCAGAAATCGTAATGCGTAATCATAGGCACTAAAACCTCTGCGCAATAAACCAGGGGGGAAAACCGCAATCGCTTTTCTCAATCCGGTTCACGATAAGTAACAGCCCGATAGTACGCGAACCACGAAAGGCGCCCCTACCCCGCCTTAGATAACACGTAAACGAGCCTCATCCGCGGATCGGCTCATTCGAGAACGTCCAGTGAGCGCTGGGTGTGGGCTAGTTGTAGTTTACAGCTGGTCTCAATCACACAAGTTCCATATGTTGAGTAGATTACTCGGGATCTTGCAAGCGGTTCACTGCTCTTGCCAGCAAGGTCCCAATAGGGTTCTCGGAGTTTCGACAACTCGGGACCCGCTCAAGGCCGCTGACCGAGTCCCAGCCTCAATTCCCGGAGCTGCCCCATCTGGACTTAAGGTTGGATTCCAACCTGGCCTTCGAATAGCCATCGAGTGACTTTCCTTGGCCAGGTCAGAACGGTTTACGGACTCATAACCGGGTGCCAGTCACTGCGGATTGTATTGTTTCGAGCGCCAGACAACGGTCGGGGTCCTTACAGCTCCCTTTCTCAACTAGGATATGAGGTTTAGAAAGTTCTCTTCAAAGGGCCATGGAAAGTCACTCAGTTGGGTCGGTTCCAATATATCAAAAACAGGGTTCCCAGTTACCCGGTTCAATCACAACGACTCCCCGGTTCACATCGCCGTCTCCAGATCGGACCTCAGGGATAGGATGGTTAGAGTAGGGAGCTGCTTGAGCTACATAAACGGCGGAGGAGGACTCAGGTGCCGGAGGTGCCGTGGTCTGGGGTTGCGGGGGTGGAATTTCAAATTGGCGACCAGACCCAATCCTGACCGTCGCGGTTTTTCCGCTCGCGCCTCCTTCCTAGTATCCTGGAACCCTACGGATTTGCCCCCTGCACCCACGCGATGCCTCAAACTCTCCAAGTTCCGCTTCCCTTGGCTTCCGAAAGTGGCCTTCCTACGCCCTCCGGACGTACCCGGACCAGGGTACGAAGGGCCACCCAGACAATCGGACACCAGCCCTTTGTATGTTTGTGACCCGCTTACACCGCATATTTTCAGGAGGGACCGCCACCCCATTTCCAGACATACTCTCCGAAGAGGGCCATGGCTTCCAGTTGACTCGCCGTGGCGAGAGGACCATGCTTCTCCATCTAATAAAGGTGGCCACCCACGGCAATCCCATCCCCGATACCACCGACTTTCACATATACCTCAATCGTAGGAACAGTTCTCTCTCTTTTGGGGTAACTTCCTTTGTGACGTGCGTCGTATTCTCCCCTTCCCGCCATGGAACGTGGAACTAGGCGCCATCAGGGACAAAGGAGGAACGGCTACATCTCCGTTGTGCAAGGCCCATCGAAACCACTACATGGCCCTTAAATCCCCGTCGATTTGGCTGTGCATCGCCGCGGTGGCCTAACTGGTCCCATTAACGGGCCTCTTTATCGGAGCTCAAACCTACACTGTGGAAGACCGTGGTTTTCTGGAACTTATAAGTCTGTGGACTCGACGTTGCGACCCAGTCATCGTCCCCCGTCTTTCTTGTAAACCACCTACCGTCTATATAACCCTGCCCCCCCTCGTCTCCAACGTTTCCGACAACCTACCATGTTCCCCACCCAGTCCAACTGTGGGTTCGTCCCCGGTCGCCAAAACCCCTACGTTTACAGCAACAACATGCTGTGTTCCTATGCGCAGGGTTATTTCGGCGCGTATCCGAACGCGCTGATGGGTTGGGATACCTCAGCGCGCGGTTTTGAAGCCAGCCCATGGGCCTGGCAGTGGAGCGAACGGATAATGCCCCAGCAGGTGCGTGCTGTGTTCCAACTCCCTCCAACGCGATGTACTGAACGAGCATCGCTTTAGCAGGGTCCTTTTGTCCACCACTCGTACACGGCGAGTATTCCACAGCCACAAGTACGACCCACGTATGCTGTGGACCAAGCGCCGCCGACCTTCTCACGGGTAGTTGGAGGGCCAGCCCCCAACGCCAAGGGACCCGAGATCATCTGCCCGCGGCCAATCTATCCACTCCCGAAGTGGATCGAGATGAATGGGTGGGATGACGACGAAGACGAGACGACATCCGAGGAAGACGAAGAGAGGTCTGAACTGGTCTCGGACCCAGAAGACCTCGACGACGAGGTTGACTGGGAAGGGGAGGAGTGGTTTGAGGAGGAAGACTATGACGCCCCGCATCGGTTCTTACCATCCTTCCTCCTCTCCCCGGATCCGGAAGAACTCCCGACTCCATTCTTCCCCCCGTCAAACAACCCGATCGCGCCCCCGCCATCCATCGCCCCACTCTCTCCGGACGCGGACGACCTCCCTCAACCACACTTCGGCTCTGACCTATACTCACCAATATCTGTGGTGAACTCGCAGTCGAGCGTCCCAGGGCTCGACCGCACGCGGTCATCATGGTCTGATTCGCTTGAGTCGATCATCTCGCCGGATCCGGAGGAACTCCCACCTCCGAATTTTGGGATCTACGATCGGTTCGAAGTTGGGGTGTTCAAGTTCCCTGAACCCCATGATCGCCATCATGCCGGGTTGGGATTTGGCAATGGCCGGCGGGGGGTTGTGATAGGCGAGGGGAGAGGGATGTTGGGGGCTGGATACCCTCGGAGGCGGCTGGATTGAACCGGGACAGGCGAGGGAGTCCCACGGTCGAATGTCGTCCGTGGTTAGTGAGGTTGTGGTGGAACGCAGCACGCACAGTTTGCGCCGGACGCGATGGAGTTGATCACCCGAGTATCGTGGACCAGGTGGTATATTTGCCCTCTTCGCCCCCGTTACTGTAAAATGTACATAGAATGCCTTCGACTTATTTTCTGTACTTTTTCGTTTCGTTCCGTCGTGTACCTGTACAACGCATGCACTCTGTTCAGCGAGGTATCCTGAATTAAAGTTTGGCGTCTCATCTTTACATCCGTCTTAGGTGGAACTTGTGATTCTCAATTGGGGTGATCCAGCAGTCGCCGCAGTGGGAACAGGCCGTAAGTCACCCACATGGCTAGGTAGGAAAAACGGAATACCCAGTGGTTTGCCCTGGTTTGCCCCGCAGCGGTCCCTCAAATTCAACTTATGAGCGCTGAGCGGTTTCTGTTTCCGGTACTTTTAGCTCACCTTCCTTCGGGGAAACTCCGCGCAACGAGGAATTCTCTCACCGAAGCATATGCAGATGGCTATCCCATGGCCAACCACCTCTGCTACTCGCTACCCGCAACATTCGGTTGATTGATTCATCCAGGCTTGCTTCTCCGCTCTTATCCCAACGGGGGCATTCACCAACGACGCCCGTCCTCAAACTCAAACTTCTCACTCCTTTTTCACAACGAACAACATACGATGATGAAAACTAGATGCTAAGATGCATAGGCGTCAAGGGCGTAGGGTCCCGGCACCGGGTTATACGCTGCGTATACCTGCGTGCATTCGGAGGGCCGCAGTGTCCGAATCACGGGGAGGCAGGAGCCATCCCCAAACGTGCGCGGAACGCTAATACAACCACCGCTGTGATGGGCGAGTGGAGGCCATATTACTGGATATGTATGGAAGCCGGAGCGTTAGAAGTCGAAAGCACAGCCCGACCCACTTCACGTCCATCCTCATGATCACCCCAATACACACCTCCCTCCTTCCTCGACTTTGTACTGGTCGTGAAATCAATGTGTTGCTGGCGCCCCAGTCCCAGAGGATCACTCTCGGGCGTAGACTCTGACGAGAACCCAGCCTGGTCAGTGTGGCTTGTCGAGACGTCGAAAGTGCCTTCGAAGGATGATCGTAGTAATAGGTCAGCCAGACCGTTCGATGTGGTACCGACAATATCAAGGATAGGGGAAGAGGGTTGGGGAGAGCCAGAATCTTGGAGGAAGGCGAGGTTTAGTTGGGCGTTGGTAGTAGCCGCATGTATAGCGTATCTGGGTGCCCCTGCTTTTGACAATAACGAGACGGTACCGGTCAAGGAGCTAGGGGCCGTGATCAGTATCGTGCAAAGCGACGAACAAAGTATCGACTCACCCACTGGTTGTGATAGCGCGTGCGGAAGTCTCCTTCCCAGGGCAATCGTTCTCCAACACGATATTGGCTGTTATCGGGGCATTCGATGTCGTAAGCTTCAGAGACGAGTTAGTTATGAATGTCCCATCAATGCCGGCATTAGAAGTCTTGATATCTATGTTTGTGGCCCTCACGGACTGGGCGCGACAGGTCAGCACTCGCTCGATCGGGAGTTTCTAGCTCAAGGTGGGCTCACCCCAACAGCGACCGGCATGTTTGATGCATGAATGGTAAGGTCACGGAAGTTCACAAAGCTGTCTGCGTTCGGGAGGGTGACCTGGAAGTCGGGTGTGAGAACTTCAAACCTAGGAAGTTCGATGACTGGGGTGGCTTGTTGACGAGGGATCTTCACAGTAACCTCGATCTCGGACCTCCTGTTCGTCCAAGTCAAGTGTTTCGGTGTCTTTTTATTGACGTTGAGCATGTAGCCGGGATCAGGAAAGCCGACACTTACGAATATCCCAATCCCTTGTTCCCCCTTCTTCCTTTCCATCAAGCACATAATGGTTCCCCTGAATGTTTCCCATTCGTGGTATTTAGCGGTAATGTCGATTGTGACCCCATCGTCGACGCTCGTCTGATCCGGTACAACTGTAACTCTGCCAGTGGCCTGTTGTCCTCGAGCCATAACGTAGATGGCGCTCAAGTCCGACGGGATGCCGAACGACAGGAACTGAATGCGAGAGGTCGGTGACCACCCGTCCTCCCCACCCCTCACACAACGGATGATTCTCCCGTCTTGAGGCTCAGGACGTCCAACCATCCTGCGGGGCTAGATTCGGAAAGGTCGCTTCAGAAAAGGGTTCGAAATTCACAAACAAATGCAATGATTGACACGTCCAACGTACATCGTCCCAAGGGCCGTCGGCCATATGCATGACCATCTTGACAGCGAACACAATTGCAGCATAGGTGCCAAGTGCGATGAGAAGTGCTTCGAAGAACCGCATCGCAGCAGGCTTGGGCTGCCGCTTTGGGGGCACAGGCGGGGGTGGAGGGTCATGGTATGGAGGAGCGGCTGACGAGGATGGGCCAGGATCCTGTCGCGGCGTATAGGCTGGCGGACTTTCGGTTGGAATCAAAGGAGTGCTTGAGGTAGCAACGGGAGCATTGAACTGGGCATAGAACTGAGTTTTCCGGACGTGAGCATCGGTTTGTTGAGGTTCTTCGACGACGATCATCACCACGCAAGCCCAGTCTATTTCAGGGTGAGTAAACTCGGCGAGACCGTAGACAGACAAATACGCAACACGCGGGAATCCAGCAGCCGTGGAATCAGAGGAATCTGCTTACCCTCGAGGGTGGGATGATGGCTGGAGACAAGGACGGTGCTTGCTGCGCTTCTGGTCCAAACGGTGACGATCGCGAACCCACACGGTAACCGGTGGTACCTCTGACGCTCGTCCTGCAAGCCTGGCTCTTGGCTTCAGTTCTCCTCGCGCCCCGGACCCCTGTCTTTAACAGCTCCGTGCTCGCCGACTGCCAGAAAGCGGCCACCTATCGAAAGGAAGCAGTCATTGCTGTCACCCTCCCCGCGCACTCCGCCATGGTGTCGTCGCGAAAGCCATCTAAGCCGAGGTTGGTGCTTCGTGGAAGGGAAAAACTTCAATGGACCCAAGTTTTCGGTCGATGTCGAAGGATGGGAAGAGAAGTTGGTGTCTGTCTACAAGACCCCGCCCTCGAGCTTTGCGTTTTCGCATCCTCCGGATTGTTCTCAGTGGTGATTGGCCGGGAGACTGTTATGTAACGGACCGGCTACCAGTTCTGATACTTTCTTTGTGGTGTTGGGATATAATCCGGTTCAGGGACAATGCACTGACGCTCTCACTGCGATCCCGCGTTTCACCGGTTCACCCACTAAACAATCCAAACCTGCGCCTTTGTCCACCCACGTTTTATGATATCTGGCTCCTACTCTCATTGGTCCGACCTGCTTACAGGCTAGACTGGGGCTGTCCTATCATGTTCATCAGCCAAAATTACCAATGAGCGTCGGCAATGGCAGCGACGTGAAGCTCATGGATTTAATCATGATGATCGGTCTATATCCGCCTTGACCTCGAATCCGGATTTGAACCGGGTGTGACCCATTTCGACACAGGAGTTGGGATCGCAGATGTTGACCGGGTCACCTGCCTAATCCGTCACAAGACAGTATATAGCATCGCGAAACAAAACACCCATCCCGGATATCTCCTCCCTCCATCCCGTCCTCTCTGGCTCTCCCTGGTCCTCTGCCCGTCTGACACCATGCCACTCATAAAAGTCTCGTCCGGTCTCAAGATGCACTACATCGTACCCTCTTCACCCGACCCAAACAAGCCCTACATCGACCCCTCACGTCCAACCATCGTCATGCTTCACCCTCGCTTCTTTGACTCCCATTTCTTCGCACCACAGTTCCGCGACGGACGGTTGACTAAGGCATACAACGTTATCGCCATCGACCACCACTACCACGGCCAGACAGAAGCCCCACTCGACTCGAAACCGTACGACTTTGACTTGGTGAGTTACGCCGGACCTCCCCGTGAAACAGCATCTAACTCTATTAAACTTAGGTGGCCAAGGCTGTCCTGAGCGCTATGGACGCCCTGAGGATCAAGGAAGCCCACGTTCTTGGTAATAGCCTGGGAGCTCAGATTGCCACGGTAATGGCCATGCAGGCACCGAAACGCATTCAGAGCCTGATCCTGATCGCACAAAATCCCCCAGTGGAGGTTTGTCACCCCGTTCACCGGATATTTATTGTATTAATCGGTTGATTATTCCGCCACGCCACAGGATGAAGACAACCGGGAACAATTCATATTTCTCAAGGAATCCTGTTACGAGCGCGCGGACGATGGCTCAGATCAGTTGGCATCTGACGTGGTCCACGGCTTGCACTGGATCTACTTCGGCGACGACCCCTCTGCGCAGGGCGTTATCGACGAGTGGGTCGCTACAACCAAGTTCCGGCCATCGAATCGCAAGTTGATTAACAAGATATTCTCGGCCGTCTTGGACCGTCAACCAATAGAACAGAAGCAATGGGATAAAATCACTTGCCCGGTGCTCATCATCCATGGAGGTAAGGATGGGACCCTCATACCCCTTAGCTTCGGGTCTAACGCAGACCAACAGGGGATGACGTACCAGCCCCGCCGACAGTGGCCCATCAGTTCTACGACTTGTTACGAAACGCAGACCGGGAGATTCACATAATCGAGGACGCCCCTCACTTTTTGACGCATACACACTATCGACAGGTTTGTCATTGTCCGCGCTTCTACAGAATTTCAATAACCTTGGCGATTTTTTTCTAGGTCAACCCGCTCATCGAGAATTTCCTCGATAGGGTTGCAGGCGTTGACTCGAAACAGGCGATTTACCTTTCACTGCCTCAGACACTCGAACTGTTACCTGAAATCAACGGGACCCTTTCCAAGAAGTCGAGCATCTTTGGGATGTTTGGCATCAAGGTCCAGAGCAGAGCGTAGTTGATCACGCCCCGGCTGCCATATGGCCACATATCCGCTTCTCGTCTGTTTTTTTCCTCGCCAGTCGCATCGTATTGTTGTCTCGTGGGCTACCATTCCAAGGAAATGTAAAATAGCGCATTACCCATCCTTTCTCACCCTCCCCTCCCTATTCTAGCACGTCCTTTGACGGATGCGATTGTCTGTCGCGTGCACCCATTTATCCCCAGCCTCCTGTCTCTTATTCGTAGGCACTGGATGTTTATTTTTCGGATTCGCTGTATATCCTTCGAACCCCGAGTTTGAGTTGGACGAACTACGTATACCTTCGAAGGGAGCTACATGTTTCCAGTTGACCCTGGGCATTCAAAGCTTATTTTTCGACACTTTGGATCGCCGATTCGCCTTCGATTTTCGTAACTTTCGGACCCTCCCTCACGATAGATCTGAAATCAGACTTCTGCATGGTCCGGTGGACCCGACCCAGTCAATCGTCATTGGACCATTTAGACCAGTAGGATCCTGCCCAAAAACCTCGATAAAGATACCCTGTTTCCGGTTATGCGAACACTCGTGGGAGGTCTGACCCTCATCTGGATCTCTCGCCAACCACTCTGGCAGGCATGACCACTCCCGCCGGCTTGAGATCGAGATTTTATGGGTTCGGCCCTCAATGCCGTCGCAAACTCTCACATGGCGCGTAAGGAGGGTGTAGACGTGACTTTCCATCTACCTGCTCGAACCTCAAGGCCACGTGGGATGCGATTGGTTGTGTTGTCTCACTGATGTCCATCAGTAGCCTCCCACCGACCCCTGAGGCATGAGAACCAACCGGGCTGCGCCGGTGTATGTACACCTCTACAGATGCCTGTTGCTTCACTCTCCGCCCACCAACAGAACCCTGTGATCTGTCCCTCACGAACCCGTGATTTACGAGGGTTTGGTGATGGTGGAGGGCCTGCCGGTCCGGTTACTACTCCATCTTCACGCCCCTCAACCATTAGTCAACAATTACGGACGCTCATTTATCTATGTCTCAGGCTGGCCTCTCGGATTGTGCAGATACTCCATAGCCACGCCAATTTATTAGCGTGGCGACTATCTCCGCTCAGCGTCGTAGCCCTGCTATCGGCCTATCACCGCAATAGGTCCTATTCTTAGAGTCGAAGTATCCGCTCATCTCTTGTGGCCGAACTTGGCCCACTTCATACTATGTTACCACGAAGGGGTTGGACTCCTTTGGTACGACGTCTATGACACAAACAAGCCCCTTATCAGGTCTCTTGGTTCCCAGGTACCCGTCCAGATACTGCTTTTTTTTGCTCAGGACAGCGTGTAAGATGAATACGTCCGAGATTATGGTTTGCTCCACTCTGACACCAAGTTAACTGTGTTTGACCCCGAGACCGCTCGAACTTGTTTCTCAGTCGACGTGAATGCTTCATGAGATCAGGGATGACGGTCACAATTTTTCACATCTCTCACGTAAGTAACAACGAAACTGGATGGAAAAAAATCGTAATGGATGACTTACGACCCGACGACCCCTTCATCCCTCCATTAAAGATACCAACGACGCCGGGGCCACGATGGCACACCTGCGGACAAGATTCTGAACCCCTCCTCGCCTTGATTGACAGGTCAGACCCAACGGCGTCGTCGTTCCGCATCTCAGTGCGGCCCCAGGGTCATCAGCGGCAGCCGGTCTGATCCTCCTAAAATATGGCCACCAGGTCCAATATCTCGTGCGAGGACACACCACCAGTTCACACCGGATCTTCATCGTGGAATAAAAACATGCCACCCTACCCAAAACCAGGCGAAGCCACACACACTACACGTATCAATCAACCAACCCCTCCCGCCGGCCGCCAGTGAACGCAGACGGGTCGCTCGTCCCAAGAATGACTAAGCGCTTACGCTTACGTCCGGCATCCATTTGGCGGTTTCGGTCCTCACGTCGCTTGGCCTCGGTTAGGTTCGCTAAGATTTGCGAATTCTGATGACAATAGATCTGGGCAAAGACAGTTTTACGCGGTGCGCCACCATCCCGCCACTGATACGGACACCATCGAACAAGGCTCAGAGCCTTGTGACACATCCTGCCCGTTGATTATCTCCGGTGGCGCGTCTCGTGAATGGAAGCATGGAACCCAAGAATCTATTATATCTACGCCACAGTTCGATCGGCAGGTGCTTGGTTGAGAAAAGGAAAAGAAGAGTTGGATTGGCGTTCAGGGGGTGGCTCTGCCTGGCCACCTTGGATATAGAGAGCACTCCCTTACGGTGTATCTGTTGGCGAGCCACGCCAGGAATCGCTAGAGATGAGTGGGTGTCAGTGAAATCGCACAGGACTAGGTGCATGTTCCGGAATGGTTCCTACCTCGACACCCAAGCCGTATCCGCCGTGTTCGCACGTCCCGTATTTCCTCTGGTCCGTGAACCAATAGTATGGTTCAGGGTCGATTTCCTCCCTCTTGTACGCGGTCAGCAACTCCTCCGCGTCTGGGAT
>Ga0307511_10003816_pt1 | contig 15433 bp, 4 predicted proteins | sample 13_EM_MG_FD_200266 | JGI IMG/M metagenome (GOLD analysis project Ga0307511, IMG submission 200266) | Populus trichocarpa ectomycorrhiza microbial communities from riparian zone in the Pacific Northwest, United States - 13_EM | ecosystem: Host-associated > Plants > Roots > Unclassified | place... | reverse complement strand
ATACAACAGCAAATATTTTTTTTAAAAAAACCATTATACATTCTCTTTTTCATTATTTTACACTTAAAATGACCGTGCGCGTTTTTATGCACGTATTAAAAGCCTCCTAACAGGGTATCATTTCGTACCAGATACGACACCAGAAACGTTGAATATAAGTACAAAACAAATGTAAGTACGAAACAAGGGATTCTCATTCTGGAGGAGCCTAAAACTAATCTTGCATTAATTTAATACCTCATCGAGTTTTATTATTATTATAATTATTATTTTTTAAAGTATTTTTTATTTAAAATTATATAAAAATAATATATTTTTTTATTTTTTAAAATTTATTTTTAATATTAATACTTAAAAAACATAAAAAATTAATTTTAAATAAAATTTTATCAAACACGATTTCTCCTACTATCTGTACACAACGCCTACACTACTGTATATATTAATTCTTTCTTTTCAATTGAAATCTCCCTTTTCCAATCATCTTTCACATCCATCCATCCATCCATCCATATATATATATATATATATATATATATATATATATAAATTCTAGGCCGGTCCAGTCTATATCATCTCCCTTAATTTACTTTTTACCCACCTCAACTTTTTTCATTTTTTATGTGAATTCACTGCCATACCATATGATAGGTAAATGGATCTATTAAGCTTAAAACTATTTGAAATCAGTTTTCAACGAATATGAAACTTGCTAATAACGGATTAACGATCGGGGTTTTTTTTATTTTAAAAAAGAAATAAAAGCCAATTGACATGCTTTTACAGGCAGGGGTAATCTCGTCCTATAAGTTCAGAAAACAATACACGTCAGTCACTCTCTTCTAGATGCAGTCAGAGACCAAGCCCTCTCTCTAGCTCTCCACTCTTACGCGCCAACGAAGACCCAGCTGTATCTTCCACGTGTACACTCCCCCCTCTCTAAAATGACTCCGTCTTCTACATTCCCTCACCGGAACCCATCACGTGGCAGACATCACACCCTTCCATCTCCTCCTTTTGAAGGCTGTGTTTGTTCCGCTGCTACCAACATGTTTTTTATAAAATAATTTTTTATGTATTATATTAAAATAAATTTTAAAAAAATATTATTTTAATATATTTTTAAATAAAAAAACTTTAAAAAATAACATTTAAATGACATAACATATAAAACCCTAGCATATAATAATATAAAACAACTCGGTTGGAAAGGAATAAAACTGTAAAATAAAATAAAATAATATTTAAGAATATGATAAATATTGTTTTTTAAAGTGTTTTTTTTTAATATATTAAAATAATATTTTTTAAAATTTATTTTTAATATCAAGCCATCAAAATAATATAAAATATTAATTTAAAACAAAAAATTATAAAATATTTTAAAAACATAACTAAACGGAGACCAAAATCCATTACAAAGAAAGCAAAAACACTTGCAAAGCTAACCAACTAGCTAAAGGCGTGTCCGCTGCGTGTGTTGTTCCTGTAAGAATCTCCAAAGTTTACTTGCTACTTGTTAAAAAAGGAAAGAATATTATAAAAAAAGTGAAACATAAAATCCTCAATTTGAGAGAACGTTAATTTTTATTTAAGAAAACCATGTCGTTTAATTAGACCTTTCTAATTCCAACTAACATGAAACGCGGTCCGTTTCTCTCCCTATATATATAACCCCCTCGCTCCTAGGGTTTCTCTCACAGTCATAGCCATCAAACCCCGCAGGCCCTCTTCTTCTTCCTCTGTCTCTCTAAAATCACCCTCCACCTCTCGTCCTTAATCAATTTTGATGTGATAATGCCTGCCACAGACTATCAAAGCTCGTCGGCATCACTTAGACATTCTATTTTAGGTCTCCGACGCGACCAGGTCCATTCTATGGATTCTCCTCAAACTACCTCAACTCTGGAGCTCGAACTCGATGCCTTTCAGAAACAAGTTACCGACCGATTTCTTGATTTATCAGCGGTCGGACCTGATCGTTTGCTTTCTTTAGCTTGGATCCGGAAACTTCTCGATTCTTTCCTCTGTTGTCAGGAGGAGTTTCGAGTGATTTTGTTCAATAACAAGTCGTTGGTCCATAGACCGCCGCTGGACCGGTTAGTTCAGGAGTTTTTTGAACGGACTGTCAAGGCTTTGGATGTTTGTAACGCGATTCGTGATGGAATTGAGCAGATCAGAGAGTGGAAGAAGCTTTTGGAGATTGTTTTGTGTGCTTTGGATGATCAAAGATTGTTTGGTGAAGGTCAGTTTCGTCGTGCTAAAAAAGCTTTGATTGATTTGTCAATTTCTATGTTGGACGAGAAGGATTCGACTGCATCTACTTTGGCTCAAAGAAATCGGTCTTTTGGAAGACAACAAGCTTCGTCCAGAGATCAGCATCATAGGAATCTTGGGCATTTTAGATCGTTGTCGTGGAGCGTGTCGCGGTCGTGGTCTGCAGCCAGGCAGCTACAGGCAATTGGGAATAATTTGGTTGTGCCACGAGGAAATGAAGTTGTGGCCACTAATGGAATTGCGGTGGCTGTTTATTCTATGAACACGATTTTGCTTTTTGTAATGTGGGCACTTGTGGCTGCGATTCCGTGCCAGGACAGAGGATTGCAAGTGCATTTTTCCATTCCTAAGCAGTTCCCGTGGGCTCAATCGGTCTTGTCGTTGCACGAGAGGATCTTGGAGGAGTCGCGGAAAAGGGATAGGAGGAATGCTTGTGGGTTGTTGAGAGAGCTTTACCAGATGGATAAGTGTACGAGGGTTATGAGCGAATTGACGGATTGGGCCCAGTTTCCATTAACAGAGGAAAAAGAAGGAGAGGTGAGGCAAAAAGTGATGGAATTGGCAAATGTTTGTGAGGTTTTAAAGGAGGGTTTGGATCCCTTGGAAAGACAAGTGAGAGAGGTGTTTCATAGGATTGTTCGCAGCCGGACTGAAGGGCTTGATTCTTTGGGAAGGCCTAATCACGAGTAATGTTTTGAGTGACGGGCCATTTGTGATTTGGCAGATGAAGGTATGGAGAATGATTCTGAGGCATGGTTTGAAAATAAATGGGTAAGGAAAGGAGAATTTTCTTGTATTTATGGGGCAATATATATGCTGTGTAAAGAAATGTAGGATATGGAAACTGGGGCAAATGATTGCAGCACTTGGTTGCTGCTGATCTACAGCTTTTCTGCTATTGTATAATCGAATTTTTCTCAGTAGAAAATGCATCTTGCTGTTGTAGCTTATTTTCTGTTCTTGATTTTGATTTGCTTTTTGTTAAAGGTATACATATACTCTTATGTGTATTGGAAAAGGTGAGACTTAATTGCTTAAAGTTATGATCTTTGGTCATTACAAGCTAACAATAATTGTATTTATCTCGTTGTGATCTCCTTGGAGAATTTATATATAGCTAGATGTTGATATAAAAAGAAACAGCATTTGTACATGTTAATGTGATGAGATTTTCTGTTTTGATACCTAAGTTCTGTTGAGCCTGCAGGTAGTCTTTTTTATCCATTCCCTCTCTTGCACACACTTGTTGATCTCTTGACATTGTAATATGGGCAATTGCCTTCACAAGATATCTTGCCTGCTCCTTTCCCAACCTTCTATCAAGGATTCAACTGGGGAATGTTGCATCTATTGATGACCTGGTTGAACATTCATAAAAAATGTCAGCATTTGCCCATATCTCAACTTACAGTTGTTGTGTCCGTGGATGAGGACAGGGATAGATCTTGTTTATCCTCCATTTTCTGTATCTTCAATTTTTTCATAACTCCAGTGATTTCATTATTTTGTTTTTGAGCAAATAAAGACTAAAGAATTCCATTTCGAAGTTTTCTTTTTTACTTGATTAATTTCTGACCACCAATAAATTACTGCAGGATATTGGTGTTTCTGCTTTCATTGTCACAGAGGTGGGTCTTACGTGTAATAGGTCAAGCTTCTAGCTTTCTATATTAGTTAAGAGGTTCATTTGACTTTGATTTGCTGCCATTTGAACTTCTTCTGAGGCTTATTTTTATATTGTTCTTCTTGCAATTTGCAAAATAGTTAAATATCTTAGCATAATATCTTAGAACAACTAATTGGTGGCATCCGCTGTTGTAGTTGACTTTGATTCAGTCTGATCTCGAGCCCTTGAAACTTCCAGCATTTTGACCCCATACACATTTTGCATCTAGAATGGAATCTCAGCAATTTGTTTGTCTAGAAGAGAAGGCATTTTAAGACTTTCCTGAGCTCTTTTTTTTTCTTCTGATGCAGACACATTATGCCTTTGATGTCCTCTGAATTTTATTCTGCCAGGAACAATTTCGCACCAGCCAAGTTCCCAACATGTTTTGTGAAGACCACAATATGCTCGTGGGGGAAATTTATACTAGCCTGTTTCACAATTAACTTTCTTCTTTTTACCCTACTTCGATCTAGAAAACAGAAATGTTACATTCTTGATCTACTCCATATGAACAACCAATAGGAGGGTAGCCACGGCACTCTCTAATGAGTTTTAATTTTATTTTATTTTTTAGATTAACGTGGGTGTTCAAGTCAGATTGTGCATATCTCGACTAATTTAACGAGTCCTGAATTTAATGATTATATAAATTTCCAGTGATTCTGAGAAGATTCAAACTCGTAACTATTAAAAAGCAAATCTAAAACATGACCAGTTAAACTATATTTATATGAGTTTCTATTTATTTTTATTTAGGGAGTAGATTTTATGTGCAGAAGACCCTGTGTACTGAATTGGTAAGAATTCCAATTTAGGTACAGAACAGCAAATGCAAATCAAATGCCTTGTTTCGTACCTGTAATCTAAGAACCACCCCTCCCATGTTATAACCACCAGCTAGCGATGCTTTGCTTCATTGTTAAGAGTTTCTGACCTTTTGGGCTACGAAAGCTTCCATTGCACATCTCTTATTTTTTTGCTTCCCCACCTCTTATCCCTTCTTGTCTTCTGACGGGGTCCATGTTCGCTCTTTGGTTTACATCGTATTCTGTCCTTTCCTTTGCAAGAAAAATTGTTCTTTCCAGTGTTTTTCAAGGAGGAATACACTTCATCGAATTTCTACAAATACAAGATGCCATTTACACTTGTTCTGCTCTTTTACTACCACTCCATATCTCCCTGATAAACTAGGGCAATAGTGTATTTCTTTTCTTTTTCTTTACTCTTTTCACAATGCCCCTCATGGATACCAGACTAGGCCATGGGCTCAAGTTCCAGTGACCCTCTTGCGGCTTCAAACATCGTTAAGAACTGAATTTCTAGCCACTAGTACCTTAGGTCTTTAGCCTATCAGGTGTTAGCTTGTGGTTTGTCGGCAAAATAATTGATCTACCCAATCTTCTGATTAGTTTATGTATAAATTGTGGAGACTTAGAGCGTGTTTGTCTCAGAAAGGGGCGCACTGAAAAGCATTAAATTGACGCCTTTCAGTGGTTGAAACTCTTGAGACAAACGAGTCCTCGGCATACGATCGGTAACAGTTAATAAAACATATCAATCGCGGCCTAATTCTGAGTACTGTTGAGGACACTGCTTCCTCTCTGTGTTTACTTGATTCAACCATGTCCATTTGATGGCCATTTCTTGTCTACTACTGTAAAAAGTTCGCCTCGCCGAAAATAATAGATTTCTGAAGCATTAAATCCTGCTATTTCTCTCCAATAACTTATTTATCAATGTTTGTTAAAGGAAATTTCTTTAGCAACCCATCACTACCCTCTTATTTATTTATGCAGCACGGGCATGGTTGGTGAAACATTACATCCTGAAGAGAGCAGATTAGACATTTACATCCCAACCAGAGAAAATAGTGGAGATGCCGGCACGATACTGGTCCCTGTAACAGCACAAAAGAGTGGCGTATGCCGGCACGATACTGGTCCCTGTAACAGCACAAAAGAGTGTCGTTCTATTTTATTCAACTAATAATGGCCCTTCTTTAAATCTTATGCAGGTTATACTGAACTTTGAGCAAGGCATCTTGTGATGCACAACGTGTCCGGGCTCTGCATGGGCCTAATGAAAAAACACAGCCACCACACATGATATTGCTAGCACATGGTGTGTATTGTTTCTGTGGAGTCGCTTGTCTCTCCCAATTAACCAGGAGAGTTCAGTTGATTTTCTTCCATTAATTTCATTTCTCTGGCTGATATGATCTGTAGGTAACATAATTGCTCTTTATTTGGTCATTTATTACGATCTTTTAGCTCCGTGATAAATGAAAGTGAACTTCTATTAACGATATGCTGCAATGAATACAGTATTAATGGACTCTTATAAAACCCCTCAACAACTGCTGAATGGAGAGCAGGAAGTCAGGAAATAAAAACTTGGAACTCTCAAAAACACTGCTGAATATGTAGAAGGATTGTCAAACTCGTAGCAAATTACCTTCATTCTCCAATTGATGTAACTGAATATTTAGTTCATTCTTGGTCGATGGCGGAAATTAAGGGTCTCTTGAAGCTATCTTGTTAGGAATGCATGCTTATCAATATCACAGAAACAACCTATGTTCTTCGCAACCGAGAATATTTGTGCAGTGGTTGGTCCTAGACGTTCTAGTCCTAACAAAATAGCACACCTTCATTTCATTGCAGTATCAGTATCTTAGAATTAGATTTACTTTATCCGGGAAACAAAATATGTGGTCTTTGGGATTTAAGTCAATAATTAGGCAAGTCTCAACTTGATGCTTAGTGCTAGCTAAAAATTCTTACGTACTGTAGCAATTCTAGCTGTAATTCTGAAATAATAAGAACAGTATCATGCACGAATATGACGTGCTCCAATGGCATGTTAATACGCATGCCAAACTTCAACCTGTTCTATAGCGGATTGACTATTTTGATGCACTCCATTTTATTGCTGTCAACAATAACAAAGCAAATAAAGCCCACTCGGTTACATATAATTCACCTTTTCTTAGCTCTAATCCAACTAATGACAAGCACTATGATAGAGACAAGAATGGCCGACCCTGCAACAACAAGAGGAGGAAATAACTTGGTTCCTCTTGAAACAGAATTCTTTCTATTTGTTGCTCCTTCACCTAGATCCTTCACCTTTACCAATTCATGCTCTTCTACAACATCATCAGTTGTTGCTTCGTTGATTTCCTGGGCTTCATCATTTCTTGATTTATCTGCCAGCTTTTTTTCTTGATCAGGTCCAGGTGTCGTTGGTTCTTGAACATTCGTTTCTGTTCCCAGCTTTACTGATTCTTGTGATATTTCAGCCCTGACTGGGTGATTTTCTTCTACAGCATGTTCTTGATTAGCTTGAGATGATGGTTGGTTTGACGCTTCTGGTTGTTTAGTCACTAGATCCTTGAAAGCTTGTAGCAATTCATTGCGCTCTGGATGTTTTGGCAATGTTTCTTCATCCGTGCTCTTGGCCTCTGGAGTTTCCTGTTTCTTCCACTGCTCTTTCAAACCAGGAAGCTCCTTGCTTTCCGTTTCTTCACCTAGAGTGGGCTCTTTTGGCTCTTGGTGCTCAATCTCTTTCTCTGGCTTAAACTGCTTAGAGTCCTTGATTGTTGTTTCCTGATATGTAGCTGTGGTAGCAGTAGCAGGAGGCTCTGACTTTTCAAGAATGGCTTCTTCTATTTCGCTCTGATCTTTAGGTTCAGGTTTCCTTTGTAACGTTGTATCTCTAACTCTTTCAGGCACTCTGTCACCCGCATCAACCTTCTGTTCCACAAACTTTTCACTTTCTTCCTTGCTTTTAATATTTGGATCTGCAGATTTTTCCTGTATTATCTCTTTGCTATTGTCTCTTTCACCGGACATGTGATAAGCTACCTCTTCTACTTCCTTGAATTGCCCTTGATCAATTGCCTGCTCCTTGACCTGAGCAGTTTCTTCATCTGTTCTAATCTTGGGCTCTATGCTTTCTTCCTTCGCTGCTTCATTATCTTTTTCTTTCCTTGAAAGCTCAAGAGCTACTGCTCTTGTTGTTTCAGCTTCCCTTGTATTCATCTCCTTTTGCACAACTTGGTCGATTTCTTCCACCTTCTTCATCTCGGGCTCTCTACACTCTCCTTCCGGAGCCCTATCCGCTGTGATTTGTGTAGCTTCACCTCTCCCTTTATCAACCTCCTCTTCCTTCACTTCCTCTATCCCAACACCACGAATTCCTTTCACCAATTTCGGCAGAGTAATCGTCAAAGTCAAATCTTGGTCACTGAATTTTGCCTTGATTTTATCCAAAATGACACCATGAGGGATTCGAAAAGCCTTGCTGAATGCCCTTAACTCAACCTCTTTCTTGTGCATAATCCACCCTACCAACACCAGCTCCTGAACTGGCTTCTTCCCACTGATTGTGATCTGATTACCATCTTCACTAATCTTGATGTCAATATTCTCCTTTCTAAAACCTGCACCTTTTCAAATTCTAATCACAATATCCATCATGATCACAACAGCAATAAGAGCAACAAGATTCGGAAGTGTTAACATTGATTACCTGTGAGATATGCAATAAGGTTGAACATGGTCTCGGTTTCTCTAGACAAGAAGAGAGGACCAGCATGGTCTTTAGCAACCCGAAGGCCGGTGAAGGAGGTGATATCATCTCTAGTATGGGTGATCTTGAGTCCCAGTTCTAACTCCATGGCTCGTTTAGATTATTTGTCTCTCCAAAAGAGACAAATTGGATGGAATTAATAGCCAATGATGAAACATGCAATGCATTTGAACGAAGCAACAGAAGAAATGAATGGTGGCTTTGAAGTGTGTACATAAGAAAGGCACATATTCATTGCTTCCTAATATTGAATTGCCATAATCTGTTATAAACAGTTAAAAGTCGTTTGCTTTTCATGTGTGTTTTCACCTTGGCGGGAAGCTAACGGCTCTTTTTTATACCATAGTGTGGAACTGAAATATGACTTGACTGAGGGTTAACACCCTGTGAACCACGTTGCAAACAGATCAATTTTGATTAGCATAAACAGGTAGTGATCACATAAACTCGATCATCCTTCATTCAGGAAATAAATTTCTCTTGAATTCCTTTCCACTTTCATGTTGTCAATTTCAATGGACACCGAAACTAAATATCACAGGGTAAATATTTCTTCTTTCTTCCCACATCTACTCCTTAATTTCTTCTCATAATATTATTCTTTCTTGATTCATGGATGCTTGTTTCTCTTTTCAGAAACGTACTTTCAAATTGAAGAATAAAATAGTGTTTGTCATTGCGATTTTACTTAGAAATGCATTGAATTTTTTTTTTAAAAAAATTTATTTTTAACATTAGTCTATCAAAACGATAAAAAAAACACTAAAAAAATTAATTGAAAGAAAAAAAAATAAAAATTTTTTAGAAGCGTGATTTAACCGCAAAAACAAACACTATATAAGTCTAAGTCTGCCAACTAGCCTGAAATTGAAGGAATATAGCATATTATTAAAGGTTATTATTGATTTTATTTGTGTTAATTTTTTTCTATTAATATGTATTTGAGAAAAAAAAACTGCATATATTTTTATTTCTGGGATCTTTTGTTAGGAAATTGGACGGTGACCTCCATTAATCGAGAAGCTAAGAGAATTGGATGATTTTTTTTCTATCCATATCAACTGAGGGTAGTGCTAATCCATATGAAGTGGTGTTGAAGCTAAGAGAATTGGAGAAAAATGTCATAATCGATAAAATGAATTTGTGACTGCTAGAAAATTAATAAATGCAAATAAAAATATTGATAAATTATTAATATCTAAATACCAATAAAATAATTCATCGGTAATATACAAAAATTTGGTAATGTGTTTAGCTTTAGCAAACGCATGCAAGCAAAATCATCGAAGTCTAGTTGATAAAGAAAAAAATCAATGAAGCCGAGTTGCTACTTACTCAGTGATTTGAATTAGGATTCAAAGATAATTGATTGTTTTACAATTCATATGAAAATAAGAGCATCATTATTTCTACGCTTCGTGAATATTCGATCTATTTGTAATTACTTTCTTCCTCAAACTTATTTTACTTTGCTAGCTTAATGGTTATAGGTAATATTTTTAAGTCAGTTTCATAGGCATACTAAACTATCCTCTATGGTCTAATTAAAGATAAATACATTCATTATATAGTCAAAAATAAAAGAAAATAAGTGAATATTATGCTTATATAAGACCCAAGTTAGTTTTCCAATGTTCTACAAGTAATTTTAATGTTGAATCATAGTGATTTTCCCCTTTTTCTTTCCACTTTCCTAGCTCATATGAAAGAAAAATTTGCCAGAATCTATGTTAAAATTATCCTTAAAACAAATTAAGGTTAATTTTGATGCTTTGTATAGAAGAAACACTTAGGCAGTGTTTAGTAACATTGTTGTCTTTTTTTCCCCTTTCTAAACGCTTATTTCTAGATGAATTCGGCTCTGTTTGTTTTAGCGTTGTATTTGAAAAAAATTAATTTTTTTAATTTTTTTGTTTTAAATTAATATTTTTTTGATATTTTTATATTATTTTGATGCGCTGATTTCAAAAATAATTTTTAAAAATAAAAAAAATATTATTTTGATATATTTCCGAGTAAAACATACTTTAAAAAACAACCACAGCCACAACCACACTCGAATTGAAAAAAACAACTATTAGCTAGTTTTAAGAAATCACAAAAAGTAGAATGTGGAGTCCATTACTCTCATCAGGATTGATTTTAAACCGTTGATTGTTCATGGATCACTTAAATCATCTAAACATTATATTTTCCTTTTTGACTAGGGCCCTATAAATTTTTTGTTGTGACTTTTATGGACTCAATTGTATTACTACTCTTTACTATAGAAACTATTTTGAATTTTAAAACTAAAACTTAAAACTATTTGTTTAGTTTTTGAAAAATATAAAACCATAAAACAATATATAATGGTACCAAACCCCACCTTAACAAACACACATAAATTAGTGGAGATCTTTCAAGTGTCACAGTAAGGGATGCAGGAAGTCTAATGTCATTTAGAGCATAATTTATAAAATCAAAAAGTTTAGGATTCAATTACTAATAAATAAAATCTAAAAGGTTAAATTTACTTTTTTAAATGAGGATTTGAATTATAATAAATAGGCCTGTTGTAAGCTATGTCTCATTCCTACACTAACACTAGTACCAGGTGATGGAACAAATAAAATAAAAATTAATTTTTTTAAAAAAATAAACTTTTGGTTGTTCTGGGCCTAGGCCTAGACAACCATATTGGTCTCCCAAGAGCCTATAATTGGGCAACCAGGCTACCAAGTCACTTATAGGCAATCAAACAAATTGACCTGACTTAACCTACCTAGTGATCAACTCGCTTTCCTTTCTCTTTTCTATATTTTTCTTTAATTTTTTTCGGAAACTCCTAGCTCACAAACCTAAATTTCATAACAAACCATGAAAACCTAATATGTTTTTGTTTAAAGTTTTTTTTCATGATTTTATCAGTAGCACTGTTTATGAAAACTAAACAAAAAGTCAGTTCATTTCTTTTACCTTTCATCAATAACTCTTTTCATAGCTGATGAGAATCCAGTACAGTGGAGAGTGACTAACCTCCCCACCACAGTATCTTCATCTCTTCCTACTCTCCAACATCTCTCCCATTGGGTGCAGATACCCATAATGTCATTGCAGCTATGCAATTGCATTTTCACTCTTTCTTTTATACTGCAACTAACTCTCATACATGTACCAAGTGCATAAAGATAAATCCAGTTTCCTGAAAAGATAAGACGATGATACGCAAGCAAGTAACACTTGCACCCCTACACTTAAAAGAAGCTACAAATACCATTCTCACACGAGACAATCTAAACGATCCAGTTACCATCGATCTCTATCGAGTCTTTTTTTTTTGTTGTTGTTGATGGAATTCATTTTTATAATGATAATATTAATTGAATTAATAAAAGAATTTGAATGGACTATGATCCAATGATTTTTTCTACACCATGGTTCTTCACATAAAGATTTTATGTGTTGTGTGTTTATTTAATTTTTGTTAATTGGTAGAACTTATTTTTTATTGCACAAAAGAAAAGAATTGGATCCTGTGAATTTGATTATATTGGTGTTTTTTCCGATATTTTCCTTGGATTGACATTTAGCATTCGATCTTATCATGAAATACAATTTTTTAAAAATATATATAAATTATTCTCTTGAAAGAAAGAAAGAAAGAAAAAGATCAGAACCATCAAGAAATTCTAGCTGCCAGCGGTTGCTCTATGCGTTCTATTTTGAGGAGAGAAATGAGAGAAAGTGGTTCTCGGTACAGGTGAAAATTGAAATATGAAACCACTTTTTTCGTGGGGTCCACCATAGTTTTAACTTCTTCTTTTTTCCCCTCTCTCAGACTTTTCTTTTATGAGTCAATGCTACCGTGCTTTTATCAAAGGAAAATCTAAGGCTCCGGTGTATACGGAACCAATCAAAATGTATTTGTTATTTTGATATATATATATATATATTTTATTATTTTTTATTTAAAATATATATATAAATAATTATTATTTTTTATCTTTAACATTAGTATTTTAAAATTATAAAAATACTAAAAATATTAAATTGATATTTTTTTAAGTAAAACACTGAAATCCCAAACCAAAATATTTTATGGTGTTTAAAATTAAGTAATGATATTTTATTAATTATTTATTAAGCTCAGTTAAAAAAGAAAACAAGAGAGAAAAATCCTATATTGAGTTATTCTTATTATTTTTTATGAATCATAGTTTTTATTTTATCTCTTCTTTTTATTTCGGCCGCTTTGTTCAAGACAAAATAAAAAGGGAAGAAAGGAAACAGATTTGAGAAGAGAAAAAAAATAATAATTAAGGATTAAAATGAAAAAAAATATAACATTTTACACAATTTAACAAGAAAATAAATAGTAAAAAATACACAATGAAAATCCCACGTAGGGTACAAGATAATTATGGTGGGAAGTCATCATAATTTATATATATATATATTAGAAAGAGAAAACCCTAACCCCAGCAGCCTGCCGGTGTGGTGGAGCTTCAAATTCCGTTAAAATATACAAAATTGAGGAAAGAAAAAGGAGAGGTAATCGATTGCATGTCAAAAAGCGAAAGTGGAAGAGAGCCGATGATTCCAAAGTAGGGTACACCATCATCATCATCTCTAGACTCTTTTTAACTATGCATATATTATATACTACTCACAAGTCACAACCGATTTTTTTTACACAACTTGCATCGAATTGCTCTGTCCCTCCTCTGTTTTACAGCAACGGCAGCAGAAAAGCAGCACAAATTAGAGGCCCGTGAAATCCAAGTAACCCCACTGCCACCTGCATTTCCACCCACAACCAAAAAGAACACCCCCATCAAGACCAGTCCACCATAATATACAACACACCCCGTTTTCTTTTTACATTTTTTTTTTTTAAAAAATTGAAAGACACTTTACTGCTTGAGTATTTACTGATATTAGTACATTAATTATTGTGATAAAAGTTAAGAATTGGTTTGAATTTATCTTTTTTCAAAACACATAAAAAAAATTGGCTTTTTAATTTTTTTTTTAAATTGTTATCTCAATTATATCATTCTCACCTCTTTTTTAATTTTTTAATTTTCTTTTATGTTTTGGTTTGTTCTCCCTTTAAATCTAGAGTTGAGGTTCATATTTTATTAAAATATATTTAAGTTGTTTTATTTTAATTCAAAAACTTTATTTAGAAGTAATTATAATGTTTATGATGTTATTGCAAATATTATATAGTTGCATAAATAATGTGTAATAAAGTTTTAAGGACGGATTTATCGTAGAGAACAACAAAAATTTTATTATTTTAATTTTTTGTTTTAATTTGGGAATTATTATTTTTATTATTAATATATATGCTAAGATTTTGATACGTATATTTTGCAAGATGCTAATATTTTTATGTTTTGCCTATTCTTGTTATAATAAACTAAATCTAGTATAATAAAATGCAAAATATATTTTACAATAGATATAAAAGGAGAAACGGAATATACCGGTCGATGATGGCCGGAGGTGGACAATGGCCTAATAGTCGCAGAATCAATTTCACCAGTAGGCAAAGGAACAGCAGGATTGCTATTAATAAAAGGGATGCCACTACCACCACTTTTATCTGGCGTTGATGTTGGCACTGTTTCCATTGGAGAGCTTGCAGCACTACCGCTAGGTGCAGGAGCAGGGGAAGAGGCTGTTTCATCTCGAGGATGGTAAGGCCACGCAGGAGGAGATGCCGTAATGTCGCCTGGAATTGGTGCTGGAACTGGAGTTGATGCCATTGGAGGGAGCTGTACTGGTGGCGGTGGTGACGGAGAGACTTTTATGGAGACTTTTTGTGAATCGTGATTGCAGGATTTTAGAGAGCCGTTGTTGAATGTGAAGTAGAAGAAACCAGGGCGTGATGGGTGCCACTTTAGTTATTTGCATATTGAACATGAAAAATTGTTAGCACATTTTATAGTCTGAGCTATGAAGGGGGAAAAAAGGGGGGAAAGATCTTAACTTTTTGAGCTTATTCTTGGCATTGTGAAAAGAAATTGGTAATTGTTGTCATCAGGAACAAAGAATTTTGAGACATTTCTTATAGCAGCCTAATATGCATGTATAAAAACATGGGATTTTGTACATTATTGTAATTACAATTGAGAGAGAGGGAGAAGAGATACCGTGTAGGAGGTGGAATTGGGCTTGGTGAGAAGCGTAGCTTGAGTGAAGTTGCAGAGGCTGAAGGCTCTTTGGTTCTGGAAAATGTACAACTTGTAGCGATACTTGTGATTGAAAACTGAGAGAAGCCAAGAAAATAAAAACACAACGTAATGATATCAATTTGCAGCACAAAAAACGAAAAAAAAAAAAAACAACAAAGAAATTAAAAAATGGTGGGTTTCAAGTGCTCACTGATGGAGTCTCCTATATAAACATTAGGATCTTTCCACTCTGAAAAACCGTCTACGAGTATTGTCGTGGAGTCAGAAGGTTGCGAGAGTAGGGAGAGAACAGATAGCAGAAACAGAAGCATGGAAAAAATCTTCATTAGCTGTGGCGACTGAGAGGCAATGATCATGAGAGGACTTCAATTACTACAAGGGGTTTTAATTCAAGCCCTTGGTGCTTGTAGCCTTGTCTCTGGCTCTCTGCAGCTCTTTGGCCCTCTGGCTCATCCAACAACAAGAGAGAGATCTAAGGAAAAACTACGTGTCTTGGAGAAAGTGGGAAGGGAGAGGCAGGTAAAATGTGAGGTGTGTTTGGCTTTTGATGTGGGGATTTTTCTGAATGGATGACAGACATGGATATTGAAGATTGTGGTGCTTTTTATTATTTTATACAGTAAAAGGTGGTGGAATGATTTTGTTTGTGGAAAAACTTTCCTCAAAATTTTGTAAAAAAAAAAAAAAAAAAAGCAAAGGGAATAATATT
>Ga0307511_10003815_pt1 | contig 15434 bp, 12 predicted proteins | sample 13_EM_MG_FD_200266 | JGI IMG/M metagenome (GOLD analysis project Ga0307511, IMG submission 200266) | Populus trichocarpa ectomycorrhiza microbial communities from riparian zone in the Pacific Northwest, United States - 13_EM | ecosystem: Host-associated > Plants > Roots > Unclassified | place... | reverse complement strand
GCGTCCATCTTGTTCTTCAGAAGATTAGTCGTAGAATCTAAACTTAAAAATCACCACACCAATCTCTTAGATTTATAATTCTAGCCGTCAAAGTTTCAACATTTTGTAATAGAAATACATTAATCATGCATATAAAATAGTTGGAAATAAATCCTGCAATGAAACTCGCTTGGGTAAGCAACAGGAAACTCGGAGGAATTTCCTCTCAACTACTGAATTAAAAAACGAATAGGAAATCTTTAAAGGGATTGATTCATGGAATAGGAAATCAATTTTTATTTTTTGGATTCTTTTTTAAAAATAATATCATCTTGGTAAAAAAAATAAAAAATAGACCGGCTTAAACCAATCCTGGAATCAAATCACTGTTACATGTGAAAATCATGCGTCATAATTCCATGCATAAAACTTGCCATGGCACTTGTGCTAGTTCCTTTATAGTAAAGGTTGTTCTTGTGTATTTCTCAATAAACAATAAATTATGGAGTTGTAAGTATGCTAGGAAATATTAATGCACCCATTTTGCTTAATTGCTTTAACGCGAAGTCTGGAGACTTTTTCCTGAATTAAATAATATGATTACTTGTTCAGAGACGTTGGATTGAAGGGTTTCATTGGAGTGTTTAGTTGAATAAATAATTAGGTTAATTTAATTGGATGGTCTTCAAACAATAGTTTGATCTTTACATTAAAACTCTTGTTATTTTGGTTTTGGGTATCCAATTAGATTGTGTGTGTGGCACAATATAGTTTGTGCAATTTTGAGTGAAAAAGAAAAAAAATGATGGCACCTCTGATTTTTTATGTAATAATAATAATAATAATAATTTTGTCCCACAAGTTTTTTTAAAAAAATTTATTACTTTTTACCATTGAACCTGCAGTAAATTTGCTCTTACAATTTTCGAAAACGAGAATAATATAATAAATATCATCAATAATAAATCTACGCATAATTTCTCTATTTAAGGCAATAGAATTTTCTTGGTTGCTAATAATGCAAGAAATTACTAAAAATGTTGTTGCCAATAAAAAGGCATTATAATTACAAACCCCAACAAATAGGCATATCAATTAATTACACCAAATGATAACTGAATATGTGTGTGTGTGTATATATATATATTGAATTTTTCTTTCTTTGTTTAAAACTATTTTCTTAATCTTTAGCGTTGATTGTTTAAATAATGAATACTTATCCAATTCTTAGGTCAATATTACTCATTAATCTGTATCATCTTTATCTCTAACAAAATATTTTACATAATTAATACTAAAATATTAGTTAATATCTATCGATGTAGAAGCTATAATATGTTACTTATCGTGGTAAATGATATTTCCTTAAAAATCAGACCTCAAATTTTTAATTAATCACATACCTTTTGACGGTATAAAAGATTGTGTATTATTTAAAAAAAAAAACACAATCCTTGCATGGCTTCTGAATCTTGATGCACCCTATAAAGCTTGCACGGGGATTTTGTGCTCCCCCTCGTTTTTCTTTCTCCCATCTCTCTCTCTCTCTACTTGAAACCCATCTTTATAAATTCAAATATAGCTTCACAATTGAGTGAAAAGATCAATCTTTTTCACCGAATCCTTGTTTTTTTTTTTTTGTAATCCCCGAAAGTCTGGTGCCAACTGTCAAGCTACTTCTTATATTGCCTGCCTAGGTGGGTTCTTGATGTCGTTCTTGTTTGAGTTGTAATTCATGTTTTGTGTTTGGAATATCTTGGATTCTTTTTAACTTGCGTTTGTGTTTTTAAGCTCAACTTGATTTTCAAGTTGGAGGAAGTGTTTTGTAGTATTTCTGTTCATGCAATGTATTTGCCTTTTCAACTGAGTGAAAATAAACAAAGAGAGCTCTGTTTTTGTGTGCTAAATTGAATTGCTTCTGTGGATCTTATGATTCTTCTTGTCCGCGCTTTGCCAATCTGTCAGTCTTGCTTTCATGAACTGGAAAAAAGGGTGGTGATGCTTTTTTGGATATTTGAGGTTTATTTTTTGAATGAGAAGGTTCAAATATTTGGGCTTAAATAGCTAGGATTTTTTTTGTAGACCCCATTTTTGTTGCTTCAGTGCTATTCTGTGGATCCCATTCTCTGTTTTATCTCTTTCTCGTTGCCCTTATGTCATTTTGTGTTTGTCTTGTTTGATGAATATGCAAAAGATGCTCATGCCATTTATTTCAGCCCGATAATTGGATTTTATACAGCCGTAGAAATGTGTTTCACTCTGTTTTTTAAGATGTGACAATGATTTGATGTAGTTCTCTTAGTGTCTTACTTACTAGGACTGAGATTTTTGTGTGGCTTATAGGGATTACTGAGCACTTAATTTACTTTCAAACAAAAATGTAGGAGATTCAATTGCTCTGAAAACACCATTATCCCATCAAATTGTTGATTGGAGGTTGGGTTACTAAAGTTGTGAGCGTATGCCTGGAAACCAGTACAACGGTAACTCTACCCTTAACTCAGGTCGTGTCGGACGGCTCTTAAAGATAAGAGAGCAAAGGAGAAGTATCAGGTCTGCCTATTCAAATGAGGTAACTGATAACCATAGAGGAACTGAAGCATGTGAAAATGATTTGCGCACGCGAGAAGGTGACAGCTTAAACAATTCATTTATCGAACAATACTTGGAAGGTGCTATCGCAGAGGGATATGAAAAGCTGGATGTCAGGCCTTTAAGGCAACGGCTGTTGGTGGTAGCTAATAGACTACCTGTATCTGCAGTTAGAAGAGGTGAAGACTCATGGTCTTTGGAGATAAGTGCTGGGGGCTTAGTCACTGCTCTTCTAGGTATGCAATTACATTGATTTTTGTTATAACCATTTGATGGAATGGAGAATAACAATACATGTAGTGGACCCCAAAGTAATTGAGACTAATATTACTCGAGTTGGGTTTGTCATTGAAATTATTCATTCTTACTGTTCAGGCTTTTGTATCTCCTCTGATTTGTTCTCTACTTAATTCTGTATTTTATCTTTGTTGCATTTTCTCATTCCTCTTGTGATCATGTACCTGATGTGTTTCGGACAACGTTACCGAAGGTGTAAAGGAGTTTGAGGCGAAATGGATTGGTTGGGCTGGAGTTAATGTGCCAGATGAAGTTGGCCAGAAGGCGCTTACTGAAGCTTTGGCTGAAAAGGTAAAACTTTCTGTGCCTGAAACCTTTTGAACTTAACAAATCAAAAGTTTCTGATTCTCTCCTCTTCTTCAATTATTGCAGAGGTGTATTCCGGTATTCCTTGACGAAGAGATTGTTCATCAATATTATAATGGCTACTGCAACAATATATTGTGGCCCCTCTTTCATTACCTTGGGCTTCCACAAGAAGATCGACTTGCCACGACCAGAAGTTTCCAGTCTCAGTTTGCTGCATATAAGAAGGCAAACCAAATGTTTGCTGATGTGGTGAATCAGCACTATGAGGAGGGTGATGTTGTCTGGTGCCATGATTACCATTTGATGTACCTCCCAAAATGCCTTAAGGAATACAATAATAATATGAAAGTTGGTTGGTTTCTCCACACACCCTTTCCTTCTTCTGAAATCCATAGGACGCTGCCATCTCGATCAGACCTACTACGTTCTGTTCTTGCAGCCGATTTAGTTGGGTAAGTTTCACTTATGTAATGCAAGTCTCTTAAATCATATATAGCATTCCATTTTAGCTTTGCTAGCTTTGTTGATACGGTTAAACATTGACAAGGGAAAATGGCTGGATTTGTAAATTGTTTGAAATTCACTTAAAATAGAATGGTTCATTCATTCATCATTTCCATATTTTGCACCCTCCACCTGAGTTAGTATCTCTTGTGTTCACTGTACACGTAATTAATGTAAGGGACTTTATTTCTGTTCCTCTTCTGAACTCCCTTGTCTATTTAGAGACAAGTGCGACTGAAACCTAATGATCCAATGAGATTCCTTGTTTGTTTTTTTTGTGGCAGGCCAACAAAAAGTTGAAGTGCATTTAGGCTTGAAATCATCAGATTGAACTTTATCTGAGTTTTGGTAGTTACAGTTAATGAGGGAAGCTAGAGGAAAATTAGTAATTTAGGAAAGGAATCCATAAATAACTGACTGCTCTGAACATTTTGATGTAGGGTCTTTAAATCTAGCATTATTGAATGAAATATGGAGTGGCTCTGTGTCCAGGGTTTGTATAGGTAGGAATCTAGAACTAGGGTTATCTTTAGTTTGACATTAAATCATTTGGTTTTAGAGGCCACTCTTGGTTGTTGAATATAACAGGAATTTTGCTTTCAAACTCACTAATATTTTTTTGATACTGCAAATTAATTTCATGGTAACATGAATAGGACCCCTTTTCCTTTTGGTTCTTTTGTTTTGCTTCAGATGTAAGAGCATTCTTGCAGTATTTGCTAAGACTTATTATTACTCACGACTTTAACTTAACATGTTAATTTTTCCTCAGGTTTCACACCTATGACTATGCAAGACATTTTGTTAGTGCTTGTACTCGTATTCTTGGGCTAGAGGGCACACCTGAAGGCGTTGAGGATCAAGGGAGGCTGACTCGAGTTGCTGCGGTATGTTTGAGTAGAATTATTCATTTGAATTCCCCTTGCCTTTTTTCACTGAGTCACTCCATACTTTCTGGTGTTGCACCACAGCATGAGCAAATAAGGTTCTACTCCTGTTATGATAATCATGCTCTTTCATCTTCTTGTAATCAGTTTCCCATTGGGATAGACTCAGATCGGTTCATAAGAGCTCTTGAACTCCCTCAAGTCCAGGAACACATCAAAGAACTGAAGGAAAGATTTGCTGGCCGAAAGGTAGATCTGATCTTTACTTGATTAAGTTCTTCATTTTCTAAAATATGGTAGTTGAAACCTACAAGTTTTTCAATTATGAACCTGACATTTATTGCATGAGTATATGATTTGAAGTACTTGAAACATATGTAATAGGCATGATATGGGATCTCTGATTTTTGTTGGCCATGGAAACTTGGAGAACCTCCAGTGCCAGCTGCCAAATCATACATAATTTGAATTTCTGTTTTATTTCATGTCAGTTGAATTTTGTTTCTCATGAACACTTGAACAGTCAGTTCTCTTACTAAAGTATTTGAGGGGAAAAAAAGAAGAAAAGAAGAAGATGGTCAGCTGTTTTTGACCCATATTTTTTAAAATGATTAACTAGCTCCAGGCTCCAGCACCAAGACTAGCATATTCTGAAATGAGCACTACTCCATAAGAATCTCATGGTCATTTGTTCTGATCTTTATAGAATTAAACCTTCATGTAATTATCTTACGTCTTTTAACTTTTAAGGTTTAGGTTCTCTCACGCTGTCAACTTCACTGTCATCCCTTTTTTCTCACAAACCATGTCATTAGATTATATTCTACTATCTCATTCCTGCTGAAATTATTATAATTAACAGGTAATGCTAGGTGTTGACCGCCTTGATATGATTAAAGGAATTCCACAGAAGATTCTTGCATTTGAAAAATTTCTCGAGGAGAATTCCGCCTGGCGTGATAAAGTTGTTCTACTGCAGATTGCTGTGCCAACAAGAACAGATGTTCCTGAGTGTATGATTTCTAACACCCTTGATACAGTTCCATATATGACATTAGTCATCATCATGTTGGCATTTCAAACTGACTGTACTGTGGAATTTATGTCTTTAAGAGTTATGTTGTCCCATATGCCGAAACAATATATGCTACGAAAGAAAAGGTCTGGGAATCAAGTTGGATCTTCGCTCCTAAGCACTGGTTGTGTCCTATGTGTACAAAAATGTTCCAAATTGCACTGCTTATGTTACTATTTTTTCCTAAATGATAGAAGCTACATTTATATTTTTATGGTTTTTTCTTTTTCGATTTTTCTCTATAGTGGAGGTCACTGTAAATTGAACCTAAGGTCTCTATGGAAATCCTCACCTCAGGCCTTACAACTAGAGTTAGCTCAAGCCTTCAGCTGCCACTCAAAAGGAAAATGAGGAATGTGAACATGAAATCTGGATCTCAACTCTTGAGCATGCCATCATACCACAATTACATGAGGTTATTGCCCATTGCGAGTTACGTGCAAAATATTGAGTTGGGGTCACTTGATTTAGCTACCCTAATAAATTGGACATATTAAATGCCATTTTAGGAATTATTTACTCACATGCCCTTATATTTTCGTATTTTTTTTCATACAATCTTTTCTCACTTTTTGAAGGAAAATGTCAGAAAAATTAATTTTAAAAAAGTTAGAAGAAAATGAAAATTTCATTTTCAAAAATTAGAACGAAAACTTGAAAAGCCAAGGAAAATCCCAAAAAGATATATATAAAAAAGGGTCTTGCTTGATGCGGGTTTTCAAAATTTTCACTTGTTTTCAATGTTTTTTATATTTTTTATGATTTAGTTCATTTTTATATTGGGATGTTCCAAGTTCTTAATTTCCTAGTTTTTTCAATTCTATTCTTTATTTTTCATTTCTTTTTTATTTTCTAGGTTTTCCTAGTTCTATTAACTTTTAAAATTAATTTATAATTTTTTTTATGTTTCTTTGTTTTTTTCTTCTTTGGTTTGAGGGCATTATTTTTCAAAATTAGAAAAATGACATGAGAGAAAACATTAATAGACAAGGGACATAGGAGAGTGAAAAAATGCATGAGAGAATGCTCCCAAATATATATAATGGTAGATAGAGATACTATCTTTATTGAGTTGTTGATCTTAGGTGCTTATAGAAGTTAGTAACACCTACGAGATAACTCAAGATTTTCTAGTTTAGTAATAGTTTGTGTTTTGTAGTAGTTTTTTCGACTCTTATCTCGTTATTATTCCCTTGATAAATTCATTGGTTACTTGCAAACTGGGTTTAGATTTCCTTAATTTCATTTCTTCTGATTTGTCATTCGAGGTGCATCGATTTTTTTTTGTCTTCTAGTGTATTTGTATCAGCAACGTTAGGCTTTATTGATTTTGATGTGCTTGTTGCTGTCTCAGCCATGATAACAGATTATTGACTCTTAGCCTTGTGTAGCATTCTAAACTGTGGCTTTTGTGCCTTCTCGAAAAAGATAAACCAGTAAGTTTTTCTTGTTATATTCACAGATCAAAAACTTACAAGCCAAGTTCATGAAATTGTTGGACGCATTAATGGCAGATTTGGAACATTAACTGCTGTTCCAATACACCACCTGGTATGTTTTTGATTTTTCAACTCAATGTTGGATTATAAATGAAAATTTTGAGGTGCATTATAGATTGCTTGTTGGCTTGACAAATTACTATTTGAAAGGAGTAAATTTATCATTGGCTGTATGTTGATCTCATTTCTAGCTTCTTGCGATACTTTTTAGAAATGAATCTCTGCTGGAAATGTACTTGTGTCTAAACCAAATACTTGAATAAAATACCTAGCCACCATAAACATTTTGCCTCATATTTGAATATAAAAATAAGAACTCTCATGCAGATCTCTGTTTCAGAAAAAAAGGATGAGCCAAAGGGCGTTTGGCCTTCATATTGAAAGGAAAATCCTGGCATACGAAGCTATAGCCAAACATAACTGAATGTTTTTACATTCTATGTCCAACTGAAGTGGAAGCCATTGAGAAAACGTTTTGAGAAAACAAAAGGATTTTATGTGGGAGAAAACAGTTTTTGTGTGCGAAGTTTTTTTCAGGTCTCAACAAAACAATACAGTATGGGGGAAAAAAAAAGAAAAGAAAAGAAACAGATAACAAGATGCCAGTTTTTGAGCTGGGTGGTTTATAAATAAGAGGAATCTGAAGACCTTGGCTAGGTTTCTGCTTGCCTGTGGGAGATTTTATTGTAGTATTAGAACTTCTTTAAAGATTTATACTCTGCTCCTGAAAAATGCCTTGTTTTTCTGAGTCATCTTCTAATGATTTAATCTTGCATCTGGGGATCATTAATGGGAAATTCCTGAAGCAGTTTCTTTTATGCTTGCAGGATCGCTCTCTCGACTTCCATGCCTTGTGTGCTTTATATGCAGTTACCGGTAATTTTTTCATCCTTTAACATAGGTTTTCCTACTATCTTCATTTTTTTTGGAATTTTTTTTATAGTTTTTTCTATTTCTGCATAAGATTAACCTTATTGATATTTCTGCAACTGAAAATAATGGAGCAGCCAATATTAGTGGCTCTTATTACCAATTGTCAAATATGGTTTCACTAAAAGACTCTTAATCATGATGCCCTTATTTTAACCTTTCTACCTGTTTTTAAGAAAATCTTATCTCTAACTTAAGCTTTTACCCACAATTGACACGTATCTTATTAAATACAGCTGGCATGTAAGAGATAAACATTCCTGTTTTAGCAACTACTATGTGGCTAAGTGCATATGGGCAGCACACAAATGTGTTTTATTGAAATATTTTTGACCTATAGATTGATCATGTGCTATAATCTTCGGATTTGGATGTTTATTTCCCTGAATTTGGTTAAGTTTCTCTTCTGAATTTATTTAATTTTCCCCCATTTCCTTTACCAGTCATTTTAAAGTTTTTAATCCTTCTTACCATTTCCACAGTAAATCTTGTTATGTGGCAATGAAGTATCAAACAGAACAAATTCTCCATCATTTAGAAGCACTGCAGATTAATTATTAATGATAAATGTAATGATAATAACTACAATAAGGACAAGGTAAAAATGGAAATGACAGCCAATACTAAAGTTCACATCCTTGCTGGTTATTCAGACTGCAGCCTGCAGCCTATGTTTCAAACTCTTGCATCAGTTAGATGCTACCTTATTTATTGGACGGCAACAGAATCCTCATTTAAAATGGTTCTTATCTGAAAAGCCACATAGCACACATTTGTATATAATGGAATGGATGTGCAAGTGGGAGCGCCAATATTTCCTGGACAGCTGCATTTATATAAGCAGGGTTGGGAATGACTTCAAAAGCCAAATCATCAAAAAAGCTAAATAATAAGTTCTAAACTTATGAAGTGGAATGCAACTAAAATATTATCAGTTTGAGACATCAATTTGTGTTTGTGCACTGTCTGTGCTTGTGTGTGTTTAGTAGCATATCCTTTGTGCATTACATTCTACTTATCAAGAATTGTTACATACATATTATCAAAACCCAAGACAATGACTACGACATGATGATACTAAAATTGACATCCCTTTGCTTTTTGTTCCTGTAAACTGTTCCAAACGCATTTGCATCTCTTGGATGTTAGCTCATTATTAGGACGGTATGGAGTTTGTTCAAGACATGTTCATCTGAACAACCATGTCACACACACTCTTCTAAATGGAGTGGACACATACATTTATGCATGCACTCGCACGCGTGCGCACATGTATGTATATATTTTTATGAGCAAATCTTTTTGTAAGAAGTCCTATTTGTTCACAAGTTATGTTATTTACACATTCATATTGTACTCTGCTCATCTTCACTATTTGAATATATGCCTTTCCTTATGTATTAACTGCTCTAACTGGAAATGATGTACTTCCAAGCAGGATTTTATGCTATTGTTTAATGTTTGAGTCTCATCTTCTTATTACTTGTGAAATGCCATTCTTCCAAGAATTGACTACGAAAGTATGCTATCTGTTCTAGGGTACCACATGGTGTCAGATTTACAGTCAATTCATGAAGTTAGAAGATTTGAAATCAGACAATGTATAAATATCAAAGTGTCAGTAGAGGTCTGGAAATGCTTTCATTTTAGACTTTGGGCAAACTTCAAGAACTAGAACTTTGTCTCAGAATGTTGACAGCGTTAATCACAGTGAAAATCGACAATGTTTTCTCCTAAAAGTGGAAATCTCACTGGTTTAATAGTATTGTTATTGGAAATGGAATGAACATACAAGAAACCTGATCTGTTTTGCAGATGATAATTTGTCATTCCCCATAATGTTTTTTCTCTCCCTTTGCAGATGTTGCTCTTGTAACTTCTTTAAGGGATGGAATGAATCTCGTCAGTTATGAGTTTGTAGCATGCCAAGATTCGAAGAAAGGTGTGCTCATTCTTAGTGAGGTAATTACAGATGAGTTGAAATGTGTGATGTCTGGATTTTATCTAAAATTTGTGATGTTGTTTATCTCTTGCAAGTGCGAAAACATAGTTTTGTTAGTCTTCTTGTCGTTTTTATGTAACTATTGGTGTATCCTTTTAATGGATCTCTTTCTTTTTATTGCCTTAACGTTTTGGCTTGACATGGCTGGATCTGACACCTTCCATGATATTTGCTCATGTAGCAACAAGCAGCAACTTTCATAAACATAATCACCAATTGCTTGGAAAATAAATTTAATGTTGATGTTAGTGAACAAAAGTTTCTTTTTCTTCCGAATAACTAATGGAGGACATATATCAATTTATCACAATTTTTTTTTTTACTTCCTGTGAAATAATTTGGTAAACAATGAGAATGGAATCCCCACAAACTTCAGAGGCAGAAGACTTGGTTTTTAAATTGTAGTATATGATTTTGACTTGTGCAGGATTCCATAGTGAAGCTCTATGATTTTGATCTCAGCAATACATGTGGAGTTATTTTATCTACTGATGACCAAATACAAGCTCCATGAACACCAAACCTTGATGCTGTGTTTTTCTGCATTGATTTGGAATGAAAATCAATCATATATTATAAATTGTCAATAGCTGTATATTTGAATAATTACTATCTGTATTTTATGGATTATAATCTCCCAGTCTTAAAAAAAGCAGGCTTTTTGTATTTTTGTAGTTTGCAGGTGCAGCCCAATCTCTAGGTGCTGGAGCAATCCTTGTGAATCCTTGGAACATCACTGAAGTTGCTGATTCAATACGCCAAGCTCTAACTATGTCCCCTGAAGAAAGAGAGAAGCGACATCGCCACAACTTTGTCCATGTGACAACCCACACTGCTCAAGAATGGGCTGAAACTTTTGTGAGGTACACGTGTAATAGCAGAAATTATCTTTGAGAAAAAGACCAAAAGTACTTTAGGTCTTAAAACCTTTTTGGACATCGGTAACTAGGTTGTTGATATTATTTTTCTATTGTAATTAGGGGGCTTATGAGTTCACAGCATGGAAGAAACCTGTTAAATGAAACCCCCTTGTGCTATCATAACCTTGTCCTAAAGAACTACCTTCTTTATCTGATGCAATGCATCAGAGTACACACTTCTATTGTGCTTTTACGCACTTGAATTTGAGAAATTGTGTTTCATGATATTCGCTAATCTGGCTGCTTGCTTCACAGAGAAGGCTTCTTTTTTCATCTGCATAAGGTTTTGTGGGAGACCTTGCAGATTTATTCTTTAGCACCTATGAAGGAGGAGGATAGATTAAGTCTGGATAAGTGAAATTGATTTCAATATTATGGCCTTTAATCAGTTTTTTATTTTTGAATGCTGTTGGTGCATGCTAATAAATGACCATACCACATGTGTATAGAGTGAAGTATAATTGGAAATAATTGATCAGTACCAATAACCTTTAAATAGTGATGAATAGACTCGTTAAGTATGTGAAAATGAAAATCTTCTGGTGTTTTTGTTTAGCAAATATTGTCAAGTATCATATTGCTAATAATCATAATTCAACTTGGAAATGTGTAGTTCTGATGTATGAAAACTTTATTATTTAATGTGGCTATTTTGATATTTTGCAGTCTTTATGAAAACAAGAATAGAAATTTCCAGCTTTTCAACTTTCATTTTGTGGTGCTAAACTTTGATTTTTGAATATTTTCCATACAGTGAACTAGATGATACAGTTATCGAGGCACAACTAAGGACCAAGCAAGTGCCACCTGCACTTCCAGAAGAAGATGCAATTAGTCGTTATTTGCAGTCTACTAATCGATTGCTCATACTGGTATGCTGCTTTTTTTACATATATAATTACTGTCTGCTCTTTTTAAGTTTGAAAAAAATCATTATGTCTCGGCTCAAAATAAGAAATCCTGTTACAAGTATATTTTAGACACATGCCAGAATTTGTGCGACTTTGTTCTGTTAGGAATCTAGACAATCTATTTCTAGTGAAAGAATTTTATGTCCTTCATTTTAATTTTTTCTTTTGCCTGTTAATGGTATTCTGTGTCCCAGGTTGTAGAGGAGTATGCTGAGCCAACACTCACACACACACCAAACTAATGCAATTAAATAAAACATTAAATCACTCAAGGTTGAGCTGAAAATGAAAGTTTTAGATCTTGGAGAAAGCACCAATTTCTACCTCTATTCCATGCCTTAAAGCCTACTAGCACGGTATTAAAAATTGCATCTGAATTATGTTGAGTGAAGCAGCCTTGCAGTGATGGATAAGGTCAAATTTCTCATCTATTTTACATGGTGATCATCATGGCATCACCCATTGCCTCAATAATCAATAAATTCGTAACAAAATGAATTCATGACATGAATATTTCTGCTATTTTTCTGAACAAAGCATAACCTTGGAACATATTAAATAGGAGTTACCTGTCATATTAAACATTTGCTTTTCTTCTTTCCAGCATGATATTGAAATCCTAATGTGGATTTTGGGAAATTTTCATCATAGTTTAATATATGGTTTATGTTCCTGATTTTAATTGTTGTAAAAATGTTTCTGTGCTTGCTTTCTGCCTTCATATGATTGGTGTGTACGCTACAGGGATTCAATGCAACATTGACTGAGCCAGCGGACACTCCAGGGAGAAGAGCTGATCAAATTAAAGAAATGGAACTTAAATTGCACCCAGAGTTAAAAGAAGCATTGACAGCACTTTGCAGTGATCGAAAGACAACCATTGTTGTTCTCAGTGGGAGTGACCGAAAAACATTAGATGATGTATTTTCTCTATTTCACATTAATTTCCTATTTACCCTGTTATGAAAATGTCTTAACCAAGTGTTATCTCTTCCTCAGAACTTTGGGGAGTATGACATGTGGTTGGCAGCAGAACATGGAATGTTTTTGCGACTTACAAAGGGAGAATGGATGACAACAATGCCAGAACACTTAAATATGGAATGGGTTGACAGTGTGAAGGTGCTTCTGTTATAATAGTGTTCATTTTTAATTATCCCTTCTTGCCTATAGCCATATGACACACTTCTTTTCAGCATGTTTTTGAGTACTTCACAGAACGTACTCCCCGATCACATTTTGAACGCTGTGAAACATCACTTGTATGGAATTACAAGTATGCAGGTATGTGTCTTTTTGGAATTGGACCAGCTAAATTTTGAAATTTATTTATCTCTGCTTGCTTCATTGTTGTTTTGTTCTGATATTACTATGATGGTAGATGTTGAATTTGGGAGGCTTCAAGCAAGGGATATGTTGCAACACCTCTGGACGGGCCCAATTTCAAATGCCTCTGTTGATGTGGTCCAAGGGAATCGATCAGTTGAGGTTCGAGCAGTTGGTGTTACAAAGGTAACGATATGATTGATATAGTTAAAATTATTGACACCACTAAAATTTTTCATTGTTCTAGTACAATACTTGTTTGTTCTGTATATGACAGCTTTGTATTTATTCAGGGTGCTGCTATTGATCGTATACTGGGAGAGATTGTCCATAGTAAATCCATGACAACACCAATTGATTATGTCCTATGCATTGGCCATTTTCTGGGAAAGGTAATTTCATCAACTTAAATCTCTCTAGCAATATTAAGCAGAATCCTGGGAGACCAAAATCTCAATCTGATGTTGGTTTTCAAGACTTGGTCTATGTACTTGGATAAGTCGTGATCATGCTGGATTTATTTTACACATTGATTTAGCTTATAATAGGCTTATATTTTGTTCATAAATGGGAATTACTGTGCATTTTATTAAGTCGGAAAACTGAATATTAAATAACTAATGTGAAGTTTCTTTGTTGGCAGCTTTAATAAACTTGCTTGAGGATTCAATATGAGAGCAATGACAATGCTTTCTAAATCATCTTTTTTTAAACCCTTCTTAGATTTACTTCCAAGATGTACGGAGTACCCTTTGCCCTGCAAATGGCTCATTAGCTCAAATGTCGAGCATTCATGTAAACCATTCTTATCTCCGTGTGCATATTTCTCAAATATGGTATTGGCATTGATAGGATGCACATAAACCTCAGATGTCAGATCTATCTGACCATCCTCTAGTCATGCTAATCCTGCAACAGCCTTGTTCACAGAACACCTTCTGGAATTTAGTTGACTATTAACTGTTTGCAAAACCCGTTCTCAATTCAGGCCTTAAGCAAGTTCTTTATAAATTAACCGTCTCTGTCTCATCTACTGTTCGATGGAAAACGTGTCTATTGATTTGGTGTGCTTGCATTTTAATTGGTGGAATCTCATTATCATGTTCTTGATCATCAGGATGAAGATGTGTACACCTTCTTTGAGCCAGAGCTCCCTTCTGATAGCTTAGCTGTTGCAAGAACTAAGCAAAATGATGGACTAAAATCGCCCATTGATAGACGACCTTCTATGAAGCTTCCAGCCATTAGAAGCGTGTCTAAATCATCTCAAGGTAAGGCACAGCGACCTTTACTAAATCCCGAGAAGAGAACAGCTAACCACGGCTGTGGGAGTGGGCGACGGCCATCAGCAGAAAAGATTTCATGGAACGTGCTTGATCTCAAGGGAGATAATTACTTCTCCTGTGCTGTTGGTCGAACTCGCACAAATGCTCGCTATCTACTTGGATCATCAGATGATGTCGTGTCCTTCCTAATGAAATTAGCCAATGCATCTACGTGAGACAAGTAGTGCTGAAGTCGAGAAATGTTTCTCTCCTGCAAATGGTAAAGCATCCGCTCAGAGTTCAAGAACCACGTGTGGTTCTTGAAGGCAGGAATGGTGAGGCAACAGAAACAGTCCTCTATAGGTTCGAATGTTGTAACATCAATAGTTAGCCTCACATAAGCAAAGGCATGGTACCGAGAACCAAGAAAAAGATAAAAGATAAAAAAACAAGAAGAAAAGAAAGAGCAGCAAGCCACCGCAGTGAGACCTTTGTTGAAAGATTTGAGGAAGAGAACTCTTATAGCCTCAGCTTCTTCATTTCCGTTCTTTTGCTTCTATCGTTCCATATGTTTATTTTTGTCCCAGATTTTGGAATGAGTACTCGCAAAAGAGCAGTTATGTTAGTAAATGAAGCTTGTTTGCTTCTCCTGGCGTATGTACAGTGTGTATAAGAGCTGTCATACCCTTTAGTTTTATCCATTAAAGAAATACTGATATCCCTATGTAATCCTTGCGTGCTTTGAGTCCTGAAAACAGTGATACCGTCCTTCAGGGACCGGGCAGACATTTAGCCTGTTCAAGTGGGCATGTTTTCGGGTGCGAATACGATGTGTAAAAACCAAGAGAACAATTGCACAAGAAGTTAATATTTATGTGACTTTTATACTTCGATTGCATAATGAAATTTTTTTTTTTTTATTTATTAACATTGATGTC
>Ga0307511_10003814_pt1 | contig 15435 bp, 20 predicted proteins | sample 13_EM_MG_FD_200266 | JGI IMG/M metagenome (GOLD analysis project Ga0307511, IMG submission 200266) | Populus trichocarpa ectomycorrhiza microbial communities from riparian zone in the Pacific Northwest, United States - 13_EM | ecosystem: Host-associated > Plants > Roots > Unclassified | place... | reverse complement strand
CCGCATGCGACGCACCCTTTTGCGCAGGCGTCGCCTGCTCACCGTCGGGCCAGGGTGTCCCTCGCGGGCCACCCGTGCGCCGCATGCGACGCACCCTTTTGCGCAGGCGTTCGCCTGTTCACCGTCGGTCCAGGGTGTCCCCTGCGGGCCACCCGTGCGTCGCATGCGACGCGCCCTGCCGCATTATTTTGCGTGCAGTTCCACGATGTCGCCGTCGGCGACAGTATGATCTGGCCCCACCTGCTGTCCCTCGAATGTCCCGCTACCCCGCAAACGTGCGAATTTGAGCGACCGGGTGACATCATGGTGCACAAGTCGAGCGACATCGGACACGGTGTTGCCCTGACGCACGATGAACGGCCGCGTCCGGTCGGGATGTCCGCCTTCAGGTGCTCGGTTCCCTTGTGCCTGGGAATTGTGCGCAGCATCTCTTTCAGGCATTCGAGGCGCTCGCGCGGTTCACGTGCCATGCGGAAGGCCTGCTCGGCTTTCTTGTAATCCGGAGAGAGATTGGCCGGCATCGCTCTAAGCTAAGCCTGCACAACGATGTGCGCCATCATAATGCGTTACGCAAACATACGGCATAGGTCGCCGTTGCCCGATTGCACTCAGGTACGAGACGGAGATAGTATGGCGCATAAGTCACTGTTTTTTAGTGGTTTTTCCATTTTTGAGCCATGCACTTAATTTTAGCGGCTTGCGGCTCGGCAGCCCCTTCGGATAGGGTTTCACCATGACTGATATGACCGACAGAAGTGCCTTGGAACAGCTACTACGGCCTCTGCGCCGAGGGCTGAACGCGGAGCTTGCGGCGCTGTTGTTGCGCATGCAGGCTGACGATGAGGTTCAAGCCCGGTATGAGGACTTGGCGGAGCGGAACACCGAAGGGCAGCTGAGTTCGGCTGAGCAGAACGAGCTTGCCGCCATCGTGCGAGCAAACTCACTGTTGACTGTGTTGAAGGCCGAGGCCCGAGCTTTCCTGCAGCACCCCAACGCCGCCTAGAGAAATGGACGGCCAACTGCGTCATCTTGTCCGCACGCGGGCCGCCTATCTGTGCGAATACTGCCGACTGTCTCAAGAGTTTTCCGAGCTGCGTTTTCACATCGAGCACATCATCCCGCGCCAGCATGGCGGCGGCGACGATGCCGATAATCTCGCTTTGGCTTGCCCTGAATGCAACCTGCACAAGGGACCTAATCTGACCGGGATTGATACGCAAACAGGCGATGTCGTTCGCCTGTTTCATCCTCGGCGTGACATCTGGTCCGATCACTTCGGCTACCTGGGACAGCAAATTGTGGGATTAACCGCGGTTGGTCGTACTACGGCCTCGCTGCTGGAAATGAATGATCCCGAGCGCAGACGGGTCCGCGAACTCGTCGCGCGGATTCAAAGCTAACACGGTCAACAAGCAGGCACCCACGGGTCGCGGTGCGCGTGCGCGATACCGGAATCGGCATTCCTGCGGATCGACTCTCCGTCATTTTTGACCTCTTTGGTCAAGCGAATCCCGAGAACGGGCTCGGCCAGGGCGGACTCGGAATTGGGCTCGCGCGCCACCCTCGTTCAGATGCAGGGGACCTGCAGGCGGCTATGGAGCGGGGAATCACGGTCGCCGAGGTGACTTACTGCAATAGCATCAGCGTATCGGAGCATGTCGTAATGATGATCCTCGCGTTGGTGCGCAACTATTTGCCATCGCATCAGTCGGTGGTCGACGGCGGTTGGAACATCGCCGATTGCGTCGCGCGCTCGTACGACCTGGAGGGCATGAACGTCGGCACCGTCGCGGCGGGCTGTATCGGCACCGCCGTACTGCGCGCGGCAAGATCTGCGATCGCGATGCCATCGTTCGTGCACTCAAGAGTGGACAGCTCGCAGGTTATGCCGGTGACGTGTGGGTCCCGCAGCCCGCGCCGCCCGATCACCCGTGGCGAACCATGCCGTTCGAAGCGATGACCCCGCACATCTCCGGGTCGTCGCTGTCCGGGCAGACACGATATGCGGCTGGCGTGCGTGAGATCCTCGAGTGTTGGTTCGAAGGCCGGCCGATCCGCAATGAATACCTGATCGTGCAGAGCGCCAAACTCGCAGGAGCGGGCGCCCACTCTTACAGCCCAGGCGATGCGACTCGGGGCTCCGAGGAGGCGGCACGATTCAAGGCCACGCAAGGCGCAGCCGAAACGACACACCCGTGAGGCGAGCATCGACTCTTGATTGCGAATGTCGCTCAAGCGGTGGTCTCCAGCGCCTGGGCTGAATGTCACTACCTGGAGCTGGTTGGGGCTCTCGTCCGGAAACCTTCAAAGGTTCCGGTCCATGGGCACTTCGACACGGGACGCGAGTGCCGCTCGTGATCGATCGGCGTGCGGATTCTTTTGCGATAAGGGGTGGCAGCTCGGACGTTCTCGGAAACAACAGCTCAGCAGTGGCTACTGGAGAGTCGCCGGTCCGTCCGAAATCGACGCCGGAGGGTGTTGGGCGGGCGGCGCTAACGCTCGGGAGCTGCCATCTCTTCCTCGTCCTCCTCTTCATCGGCGTTGTCATCTTCAGGATGACCCAACTCATCCTTATCGACCTCGAACTCTTCGGGAGTTTCGGTGCCCTCGTCGGCCGCGCGCACCGGTGCCTCATTCTCACCCGCATGCTCATCGTCTCGGTCATCGTCATCATCTTCGGTACCACTCGTCGGGTGCGCGGGGAGAATCAATCCCTGAAAATAGCGCGAGGAGAGTACTTCAGGGTGCGTGATGATCATGCAGGTATCCTCGTAACATAAAGGGGAGCCATGCTACTCCGGTCCTTTGGGTGAGCATCCACCCATGTGACTTTAAGAGTCTGTCAGCAGACGAGCTTCCGGGTTGGGTTCGTCGTGACGGGTTTTGCGCCTGTGGTTCCCAGATGAGCGAGGCGAGATCGCCTCGAGCGTTTGAGCACTTCGCCGATCAGGGCGTTGAGCTCATCCAGGTTGACAGGATTCCTCAGCAGAGAAACATCGGTGACCAGCGCTGACTCGCCGATCTCTATGGATGCCTGAGTCGTCAATAACACCGCGGGAACGTTGTAGCCCAACAATAGACGCGCTTTTTTGATCACTGCCAAGCCGTCATCTTGACCAGTGAGGTCAAAATCCACGATGATGATGTCAATGTCCGATGTGGCCATCTGCGCCATCCAGGCTCCGTCGAGCGCTTCGTCTGCGTTAGCTGCCGCGAACACCCGATAGCCAGCGCATAACAAATAGATCCGTAATGCGCCCAAAACCCCTCGATCCTCATTGATTAAGAGGACGCGGCGCACGCGGGACGCTGCCCCGACCGCCACAGGTACCCGTGAGCGGTCCACGGCGCATTTCATGGACCATTCGGCTGTCCATTCCTCAGTCCGCGACTCGGGCGTTGCGCTCGCCTCGCGCGATTTTCGGCCAGCAGATCGCGACGCCAGGTGCGCAAAAAGCGCGCGGGGCTGCGCTGCGTCGGCTTCGGCGATCGTCAGGATGCTGTCAATGACATCCGCCATCACTTCGAGCGCTTTACGTTGCTGTTCGATCATTCTGACAGCCACGTTGTCGGTGGCCCGAACATTCCAGTCGCTGTTGAGCCGCAGCATTGCCGTCAACGGTTCGCGCAAATCGCGGTGTGCTCCCGCCAGCAAGGGCCGCCTTGCGGACCGCCCGGCGGATGACAATGTCGCCGCCAGGGACGTGAGATCCTTGGCACCAAATGGGTTCATGGCGTTCCGACTAACGCGGGTGGGCGCAGTGCACTTCAGATCGCTACGAGGCTGAGTACTCATGGAAACGACTCCTCAAGCGTCCGCAGGCTTCACAGAAACCGCTTGGGTTGCCTATGGAATGAGCCGTCGCGGTGCGCTCGCCATACGGTGGGATGATCGCGCAGATGCTGGGAGACGCACTACGCGGATGGAGTCCACACGATCAGCCCGCAGGCGACGCATACCGCGGTATGCCTGTCTAGTTCGGAGGACCGGTCGGATTGCGGGCTGGCGAGAGTGGCGCCGGAATCGCGCCGAGCCAATAGATACTCGCAAGAAGAAAGAGTCACGAGCCACCACTGACCGTACGCTGAGCGTCATGCAATGTCCAACGTTATTGTCGGGACGAGCGCCCGAGTTGCTGTGCCATGTGGATTCAGCCTGCGTGGGGATCGCGGCCGGAGCATGAGGGCAAGCGAGAGGCGATGTCGACGCTGCACAGCAGCAGTTATGGCCGGAATAGAAGTCCAACTTGCCGGCGCAGCTTGCGTTCAACCACGCGTCAGGTGTGGATGACCGAACAGCATGCATAGGTGGAGTCCACGTCGACTGAGTTGGACAACGAACGACGGCTTGCCGGCGGACGCAGGAGAATAATCCTCGCGTGAGGACGTTCTGCCGGCTGACATGCCCCGAGTGCAAACGGCGTCGGTGGAAACCATGCCGACTCTCAGCGACACGCCCGCACCGTTCGGTCATCCGCGAGCTGTGGCACGCAAGAGTCGCACGGCTCCGGTGTCGAACACGCTGTATGTACTAACTTCGCATCGCTTTACGCAGCACATATAACGTGGACGCGTGACGCGCGCAGGCATAGCATTCCCGGTTGCCACGAACACGACGATACCCCCGATTCGTGTGTGCGCGTTCAAGTGCGTTGGCGTGGCTTCTCTAACGAAGCAGCCGACGCGACGTGCCTTCCCATCGAGGCGGGCAGGTTTGCGAGGCGCGACTCGCTCGAGAGCAGTCATCGGTTCCGAATCAACATGGCCATGAGTTCTTGCGGAGGAGGCCAGGCGTTATGCATCCAGAACTCATCGAGATCATGCGCGATCAGGTGTGTACCATCTATCGGGCAGTCACGGGAACCGACATGCCAACGGTGGAGGCGGCTGACGGCGAGCCTGAGCCTGCACTCGAAGAGGTTACGCGGTCGTTCGCAGAGTTGGAAGCGATGGCGCGAACAAACCCGGCTCTGTCCGAGCGAGTTCCTCCCTTTTCCTTCACCCCACGCCTCGATGTTTTCCTCGACGGTGAGGATCTTCTGATCGAAGCGGCTGTCCCGGGCGTCGACCGGAAGGACGTTACGGTGGAATGCGCAGATGGGACGGTCGTCATTTCAGGCATTCGTCGTGGACGCCATGGCTCCAATGAGAGGACATACTCGGGCGAAATCCCCTATGGTCCGTTCTATCGGGCGTTGCGCGTTCCGTTTCCGATGAGCGGCGAGGCGGCAGTGGATCTTGACCGTGGCCTGCTCCGAGTGCACCTGAAGGGTTCGCCGACCAAACAAGAACATGCAGGAGGCAACACATCCACCAAAGTAACGCAATCGTAAGAACCCTCATACGAGGGAAGGAGCCAGCCATGACACTGGCGACACATGAAGTTCAACAACTAAACCTGGCGATTCAAGCAGCGATGCGCGCGGTCCGAACCGGAGGTCCGCAGCTCGCCGGTGGCCTCGGTCCGCAGTCCAGCGGCGGGTTCGGCAAGGCAGGCGGCGATGGGGCCTGGGCGCAGCAGCTCTCAGATCTCGTACACGAGCGCGTGCGCGAGGCTATTCGCGACCGCGTATCCGAAACGGCGCGCGAGCGCCTGGCCGCAAGTACTCGAAAACGCATTCACGAAGCGCTGCGGCGGCGCCTGTCAGATGACATCCGCGCCGCGCTCATCGAAGGCCAGGGCGGACCGGAGGGCTTCGATCTGGACCGTGTTGAAGCGAAGCTGAGCGAACGCCTCGGCGATGCGCTCCACGACCGAGTTCTCGAGGCAATTCGGGACGGGGCCGGAGATGCGATCCACGAGAGATTGAACACTGCCTGCCGCGAGGCGGTCGTCAACAGCGTCGTCGCGCAACACCTCGGCCGCGATGAAGCCGAACAAATCGGTTCGAAAGTCCGCGAATCGCTCGAGCCGGAGCTACGCGAGCGAATCGCCATCGCAGCCCGAGAGGGTCTGAAGGAGGAAGTTCGCGAGCGGGTACACAAGGCTGTTCGCGAGCGACTGTCTGAGGCGATTCGAGGGGGCCTCTCGCAGATGCAGACCGGTGGCGGAGATCCTGAGAGTCTCATTGCGGTCGTTCGCGAGCGGCTCTCGGAGGCCGTCGAAGAACGGGTGGCCGAGGGTGTTAAGGAACGGCTGCGCGAAGCTGTCCGTAACGGTGTGGAAGAGTCCCTGGAGAATCGCCTGCAGGCCGCGGTCCGTTCCGCGATCTCGGAGCGACTCATGGCACGGCAGTTTGGCGCAGGTGCGCCGCGGTTCGGTCCTGGCGGAGGACCGCTCGCCGGACAATTCGGCCCGGCTGCCATGGGCGGCGCCATGATGGATTCGCTTCGCGAGCGGATCGGAGAGAATCTTCGCGAGCGGGTCGCCGAGGACATGAGCGAGCGCTTAGCGTCGCTGATCAAAGAGCGGCTGGAGAGCGCGCAGCGCGAGCGGCTGGGTGCAGCGGTGCGAGGCGCGCTCGCGGAGCAGATCGCTTTGGGCGGAGGATTCGATCCTGACCAGATCGCGGAAGCCGTGCGTGACCGGATCGCCGATCACTTGTGCGATACCGTTGTTAACGGGATTCGTGAACGTCTCACCGACTCTCTACGGGAGCATCTGACCGCCTCGGTTCGCAATGCCGTGTCGCAGAGCGCGATGCGCGGGGAGACCCTCGGGGGCACTCCGATAGCGGGACTGCATTAGCGTCAAGTGAAGCCCCTGTGCGCCCGGCGGGTGTCGGCCCGCCGGGACGCACGGGGGGTGCATACCCAACACGCTGGGGCGGAGCGGATTTTGTAATGGAACGGTCAGCGGAGCAATGCTCACTGCATGAGCCGATTAGTGCTCCGGCTCGCACGGCTGTGCTGTCCGATGACGCAAGCCAGCGCGAGCGCCCTTCTCGGCACGAGGATATCGAGGGATTCTGCGCGAACCCCTTGCGCGACGAACCGCATCCGGCGGTGGTTGGCGCCGTGAAGCGCTTTGGGCTCGTTGCGTTGGTGGCATGCGCCCTCGGCGCGGGCTTGCTGCGCTGGTGGAAGTTGCTGGCTCACTGACATTGGGAGGAACCCGTATTGTCTCGCCGCCGCTTCACCTGCTAATGATGCGCTGAAGAGTCGGTCGCCAGAAGTCCCTGCGCCGTCAATACCTCCCGCAGCGGCGCAAATGCAAAATCATCCAACACCCGCGTCAGTCGTGCCGCGCACCGATCAAGGTTCGTATAGTGCCGAAAGCGCGACAACGCCCCGACTTTGATCCTGGGCTGCTCCGGGTCCACTTCCCAGGGGTGGAGGTAAAAGGTGAAAGGGCGTCCCGTGCGCTCATTGATCTGCCGCAGGCCGGCCCGAGTCAGTGCATATGGCAGGATGCGGAAATAACCGCCACCTGAGACCGGTATCCGCACCCCGAAGAAGCTGGCTGCCGACATCGGAAACTCCACCAGCGTGCGCTGCGAAGGAGCCGTCACACGGCCGGGTTCCCGGGAGGCGCCGGGAATGCCATATCGGTCGTGCCGAATCGGAAAGATCGAAGAATCGTATGTGAAACCCAGGTCCAGAAGTACGTCCAGCGCCCACAGCGAATCGCGCGTGATCGAGAAGCTGGCTGCGCGGTACCCCAACACGGGCTGCCCGATGACATCCTCGAGATGGCACTTGGCGCGCGTCGTCTCCTGGAGAAACTCGTCTCGCGACTGGTGATAGATGAGTTGGTGCGAGAAGCCATGGCAGGCGATCTCGTGCCCGGACGCTGCGATGCTCCGCACCAGTCCGGGAGACCGCTCGGCGACCCAACCGAGCACGAAAAACGTGCCGCGAACGGCGCGGGCGTCGAGCAAGCTCAGAATCCGGTGGGTATTTCCCTCCACCCGGTATTCACGGGTAGGCCAACTCTCGCGTGATACTGCACCTGCGAGAGCGGCCACATGAAAATAGTCCTCCACGTCAATGGAGAACGCGTTGACCGTCCGATTCGGCGTATGCCGCGCGGAACGATCTTTCGAGTCTATGCGGGCCTCAGCCATGAGGCGCAGACTATCGCCGTACGGATCACCGCGCCAGCCGCCGATCGCAGGACCGCGTGATGCAGTGCGCGGGTTCAGGCCTCAGCAACCCTTTCGGTTTCAATGACTTGCCCGGAGAGTCTCGTGTGGGTTATAAGGAAGGCGGCGGGTACGGAGCAGGCGCGCAAGCGCAACACGCGAAAACTGTGAGGAGTCACATTGTGCAACCTGCGAAGCGCTTGCACGATTCGGAACGCATGAACGATTTGGAGCACGTCAAAGAAGAAGAGGAACAACAGTCGTTGAGTCACACGACTCAGTCCGATGACGATGGTCCCGAGTTCAGCTCCGAGCCGATGCCTGCGGCGTTTAGTGCATGTTTATTTCTGGGCCTTGCGCTGGTGATCGGCGCCTTGCTCCTAATGCTCTGGTGACGGTACCCTGCTTACCCTAAGGCGCTGCCCGCTACTGAATTGTCTTGCTCCCCAGGTTGGACGCCACGCTTTGCGTCCCGCTCGAGTTATACGCAACTACATCAAAGTACCAAGTACCCGCCGACAGATTCGTCACCACGTAGCTGGCAATTCCAGGATTCGCGATCTGAATGCTGTTGCTGAGGTTCGTTTGGGACGTGCCATAGTTGATGCGATAGCCGGTGAGATTGGTGAGTGCGCTGCCGTCGGTGTTTTGCGTAGGCGCAGACCAGTTGATCTGAGCGGAGCCGTTCGAGGTTTGATTGACCGCGATCGAGAAGGGCGCCAAGGAGGCACTTGCGATGCCATCACTCACGGAAACGACGATATTCGTGTAGGTCGCGACATTGGCGCTGGTCGGTGTGCCGGAAAGCGTGCCAGTGGATGTGCTGAAGGCCGCCCAGGAAGGAAGGTTCTGCACGCTGAAGGTCAACTTGTCGCCATTGGCGTCGCTCGCCGTGGGAGTGAAGGCATAGGAAGCACCTGCGTTTACGGAAGTGGCAGGCGAGCCCGATATTGTGGGTGCGGAATTGGTCGACCCGCCGCCGGCAGCAGCCACCGTGATGGAGAACGGAGGCAGCGACGCGGACGCTCGCCACTCTGTGACGGAGATACGGATATTTGTGAATGTACCCGCCGCGGAGGGCGTGCCGCTGAGTTTCCCGGTATAGCGGTCGAACGTCGCCCAAGCCGGCTTGTTGCCGATTGAGAAGCGCTCTTTCGTGCTTGCAGGTGTGACGGTCGGGGTGAATGAGTAGGCACTGCCGACGCTGGCCGTAACTGCCGGCGAGCCGGAGATACTGACCGAGCTTTGCGCCGCGAGCAGCTGTGGACTGTGAGCTACGCAAAGGACGGACAACACGGCGAGAGTTGCGCGGGGCGCGAAGGCGAAAACAACACGGCTCATGGATCGAGTATCCCGGGTATAGGTTGGATGATGGCGCTCAGGCGCCAAAACGCAGCAATCGCGCAGCTCTTGGGCGCGTTCGAAGTGACGGCGGCGCATTTTCCAGGCGCCTTTCGGCAGTTGGGCCCGGCTTCAGCGCCATCGTAAGGCGCTCGTGTCCGGAAGCCTCGTGCCCCAGCCGAAGCGGCTGGTTTGCCCGTCCGTGCTCGCAAAGTGAAGCGCGATTCCAGGCATCTGACAAGATGTCTCAATGTGCAGACACAAACATGTTTGCATCGTGCGAAACAGACGGCGCGTATCAAACGTCAGTGTATGGCTTTGTTGGCGATGTTCGAGATGGCGCTCTCAACACCCGCGGACGTGTAGGCCTTGACGCCGAAATACCAGGTGGCTGGCGAAAGATTCGTGACGGCATAAGTCGATACACTCGGGTTCGCGATCTGCGCCACTTTGGTCATCGAATCCGCCGCGGTTCCGTAGTAGATGCGAAATCCGCTGAGGTTGGTCAATGGTGTGCCATCGTTGTTCGTGGCGGGGATGGCCCAGCTTACTGTCGCAGTGCCGCTCGTTATATCGGTCACGGTGATTGAGAACGCGGCGAGGGAGGCGTTTGCGGAACCGTCGGTTGCAGAGATGACAATGTTCGCGTAGGTACCGACATTGGACGCATCTGGGGCGCCGGAAAGAGCGCCGGAGGTGGTATCGAAGGATGCCCAAACCGGCTTGTTCTGGACGCTGTAAGTCAGCTTACTTGCGGTTGATGCAGTAACCGTTGGGGAAAAGCTATATGTCGTCCCGACTACTGCGGACGATGCCGGGTTGCCACTGAGACTCAGGGCAGGCGCATGATCGGGTGCCGTCTGAGTCGGAGCGCCAACGGCTGCAGTTGGCGTATCGGTGCTGCTACCGCCACAACCGGCCATACCGAAAGCGACAACAACCAGGCACGCGATCGCTCGCCACCCGGCAATAAACGGGATCGTCTTACACATTCGCACTCACTCCGCGTAGCGCGCTGAAGGGCGGGCCGTGAATCAAATGACCGATGGAGTGACGAATGCAGACATCGGAGATTACGAGGGACGCACTATGTGCGGCTCCGCCCGGCAACCCCGCTGTCTCCAAGCTCATCGGCTCTTGAGACCGGAAGCTTTGCGTCCCCGCCTCGCGGCAGGTTTGCCCTTGTCCAATTGCAGAAACTTACCACGGGTACTTCGAGCTCGAAGGCGATCCGGCCTTTTCGATCCGCTGGCTGCAGGTCCGGCTGTTAAAGGTCCGGCTGCTGTACTTTTTGCGGAAGGCTTAAAGCGGCGAGCTTTGCCTGCTGAGTACAATGGCAAGTAGATCGCGAAGCTGTCGTAATTGCAAAGTGTCGGCACATGCAGACTGGCCATCCGGTGGCCGGGGGGCGCGCACTGCACGGTAGCCTATGTGCTTGATTTTAAGGACGTGAGTTCGGGCTGTTGACCTGACTTGTCCGGGGGCGGCGTTTGCAATCGACGCACCGCGGATGCCCCGGGATGTGATTGCAGTCACGACTCGGTCTTGCAGCGGTGGTGGCTGTCGTTGCCGGTTGCGGCGGCGTTGCACCTCTACTGGATGGTCTTGCTCACAAGAGATGACAACTTACTTTGCGCACCCGTCGAGGTGTAGGCCAACGTGCCGAAATAATACGTGCCAGGAGACAGATTCGAGATCACGTACGTGGTCAGCCCGGGATTGGCGACCTGGATGGTCTGTGATAGGGCGCCCGAATTCGTTCCATACTTGATCTGGTAGCCGGCGAGATTCGTCAGCACCGTCCCGTTGGTGTTCGAAGTCGGCGGCAGCCAGGAGAGGGTGGCAGAGCCATTTCCGGTTTGTGTCACCGGAGGCGGCGAGGTGCCGCCGCTGCTGGTGACGGCGATCGAGAACGACGGCATGCGCGTCGAGCTGGTGGCGCTGCTGGCACTTATAGTGATGCTGGCGTAATTACCTACCTGTCCGGCATAAACCTTGCCCGAAAGCGTTCCGGTGCTCGGATCGAAACTTGCCCAATACGGTTTGTTACGTATGGCGAATTTTGCGCTGGCCTTGTCGGATCCGGCGATCCACGGGCGGAAATAATAGTGATTCGGTGTACTGATCGTCGCCGCAGGACTTCCGCCAATGTACAGCGTGCCAGCCAAAGCAGACGACAACGGCGCCAAAAGCAACATCGCCGCGAAAACACGGCCGCCGCGGATCAGAAACGTGGAATGCGAGCGAACAGCAATAACAGACTCAATCGCGGTGAGTTGCATGACACCCCCCCGAAGGGCACAAGATTGTAGAGGACGGCTGCAAACGTCAGCGCGAGAGCCCGACCAACCGAGTCAGAGCACGGCGTCACTTCGCAATTGCCGATGCAGCGCGAGCCGGAGTAGAGCGCAACAGACTTAGGTCTTACAAATGTCGGCAAGTTGAGACGTGCGAGACTGGCGACATGTTGGGCTGCGATTCACTGGAGCAGGTGCGCAACGTCTGAGCTCGAGGTTTTCCAGCACGGACTGCGGCCAGACCGGGCGCGGTTCTTGCCGCTCTCAAGTGAAGCTGTTTGGAGGCCAAGATGGTTTGGGAACAGTCGGCGCATGAACGCGATGTGTTGCAGGAGCGGGAGCCACGCTCGTCAGACAGAAGTACCGATCTCCCCGGTGACGATGGGCCGGAATTCAGCTCTGAGCCTATGCCTGCGGCATACGGAGTTTTTTATTCGGTGGGTGGTGGCTTGCTGATTATCGCGGTTCTGGTTGCAATCTTCTGGCAATAGCGAGCGTATAGGTATCAACTGCTGCGCAGGCGGGTTCGGCCCCAGCCCACCTGATCGGCAGAAATATTATTCCGGCCTGCGACGCAGAAGCATTGCCCAATCGCTTCCGGCGGCCAGCGCCGGAGACCTCCAAGACGATTCGGACACTCTGAGTGCCGGTAGATGGGTCTGCTCGCCGGTAACGGCATTCCAGATGTCTATCTGATACAGCCCAGCGCGCAATGACACCGCGACTTCCCCACCACGAGGCGCGTAGACCGCGTATAACTCGCCAGGCTTGGCCAAACAGTAGTTACCGCTGCTGACCAACTCATCGTGCGGCTCGGTCTGCCACCACGCAAAGCTGGTAAAGAAGTCGACCATGTGCGCGTACCCCACCAGCATCGTCATCGTCTCATCACCGCGTCCGTTCATCCAGCCGCCTCCGGTATCCGGCAATATGTTCGTGCCGCGACGTGCCGTTTCCCCCGTGGTTTGATAGCCGCCAGCCATGACGATCTCCCAGGCCGACCGGCGAAGGGCATCAGCGGAGTCCGACTGCGGGCCAGTGCGCCGCACCGGATAGTGGTCCTCGTAGCCATATTCCTCATTCACCTGCGGGACGATGCGTCCTGTGTGCGCCTGCTTCTTGCGTTGTTCAAGCATGAAGGCGTGTTGGTGTCGAGACCATTCCTGGAATGATGTAAAGCCGAACCAGTCCGATGTCCGATCCTGGTGGGCGTTATCCATTGGATGGCTCGTGGCCAGATGCTGGTACGGATCCCACTGTTGCAACATCGTGCCGGTCTCGTGAGTCCATCGATCGTCGCGGTATCCATTCAGATCGTCCCCGAGGTCCCAGGTAATGTTGGAAAATGCGCCGAAGCGCGCGACGGCGTAGCGCAGAAATCGCCGCTCGTCGTCGCTGCGCGCCAGCGGATGCACACCCGCATCGTTCATATCCAGCACCAGGGAAACGATCATGTCGCGATCGCGCGCAAAGCGTAGCGCACGTTCGAACTTCCTCCAGTAGGGAAGCTCGAATCGCGAGTAATCGAAATTCGGGTGGTAGAGGTCGTCCGGCTGCCCGAGTTCGGCCAACTCGGCGAATATTCGCCGGCCGATGCCGAAGCCGCGTGCATTGAGCGACTGCCCGAGGTTGCCGAGTCTGTGTAGAAAGCGCCCGCTGAGCGCTGACTGCCAGGGCCGTATGTACGGGGTCCAATTTTCGCCCGCCATGACCGGTTCACCGAAGTATTTATTTGTCCTGCCGGCTACCGTGACTCGCAACCGGTTGACCTTCAGGCGGTGCAATCGCTCGATCGCGCTCTCGATGACGCCATCGTCCTTCCAACCCAGTAACCAGTAGGCCGTCGTGCCGTGGAGGAAATAGTGCTCTGCCGTTCCCTCCCAGATGAAATGCCAGCGATTGTCAGGATCAATCCTTACGGGTCCGCGCCGCTGCGATGCGCGGGCGCTAAATCTACCGGACACGTGCCTGGTCCACAGACCCTGTCGATATGCGACGGAGTAGGAATACTCGCCGGGCTGGGCAGGCATGAAGCGCAGCCGGAATACACGGCCGTCGTCTGCATCACAGAAACCCTCCACTTTCCAGTTCTTGTCACCGCCGAGACTGTTGCGGAACGTCCCCGTCAGCGCCGCGTTGGTAAACGGATTGGGCGCCCGAGGTGCGCCGACGTCGGCAGTAATCTCGATGAAATCATAGGCGTCAACCTCCTGCGACGACTGCAAAAAGGTGATTCGAAGCGGAGGCAAGCCGACCCAGGAATACGCAGCCCAGAGCAACACCACAGCGATCGCGCCGATCCACAACCTTCTCGAGGGCCTGAAAGCCGGTGCACCCCGAGACACCTCGTCCATAGCAGGGGACCGGTTCATCTAGTTCGCCGGTGCTTCAGACGGACCGAGCCGTCAGGAATTGGTGAAGGCTGCGCGCAGCGCGCTGAGCGGCACGCCCGTCCCAGTTCTCCGGCCGGCGTCCTTTCGGCCACTGGCCGGCCAGTACTTCGAGCGCCGCGGGGAGCAGCTCCGGTGGCTTGAGCAGCCGATTTGTGCCGTCCGTAATTGTAATAGGCCGCTCGGTATTCTCACGCAAGGTTGCGCACGGGATACCCAGGTAGGTGCTCTCTTCCTGGACTCCTCCGGAATCCGTGATGACCATTTTGCAACCACATACCAAACTCATGAAGTCAACGTACCCCAACGGTTCGCGCAGCTGGATACGAGGGGCGGCGGCAAGGGTTCCAAGCAGACCAAACTCTGCCAACCGTTTGCGTGTTCGGGGGTGTGCCGCAAAGACGATCGGCATATGCTTCGAGACATCGATCAGCACCTTGACCAGTGCGGCAAGCTTCTCGGCTTGATCAACATTCGACGGACGATGCAGCGTCACCACCGCGTAGGGATCGGTTCCGAAGCCAAGCTGCTGCCGGGCATCCGAGCGCTCGATCTGCGGCCGGAGCATTTCGAATGAATCAATCATGATGTTACCGATGCAGTCGATCTTGTCGGCGGCCACGCCTTCCGACAGCAGATTCAGATCGGCATCGGGCGATGGTGTCCAAAGAAGGTCAGCGATCGCATCTGTGACGAGTCGATTGATCTCTTCGGGCATGGAGCGGTCGCGACTGCGCAGCCCCGCTTCCAGATGGACGACGGGGATGCAGAGCTTTGCACCCACGAGAGCGCACGCTACGGTTGCATTCACGTCGCCGACGACAATGATCGCATCCGGCCTGTTGCGCACGCACACGGCCTCGTACGCAATCATCGTGCGGCCTGTCTGCTCGGCGTGCGTTCCGCTCCCGATCTCCAGATGGTGCGTGGGTTGTGGAAGCCGCAGATCCGCAAAGAACGCATCGGACATGTTGGTATCGTAGTGCTGTCCGGTGTGCACGACGTCGGGTAAGCACCATGGCTCGCGTACAAGTTGGTGATAAAGCGGCGCCACCTTCATGAAGTTCGGCCGGGCCGCCGCAATCAGGTGTATGGTTTTCTGCGTCAACGGCGTCATATCAAACGCGGCGCCTTCGAGTATCGATCATCATGCGTGATCACAATCACCCCTTTGCCTCGATGGCGCAGGTCACCTGGCGGAAGCGTGACCTGATGCGTACATCCATACAATATCCATGTGGATTGAAAGTTTACAACTCGGCGGGTTCTGATGCCGGGCGAGCACGACGATGCAAGCTTGCCACCGATCGATCCTGCAGCAGGTGCAACTGCAGCAAATGCAACATTCACGTCAGACCTCTCGCCGCATTTCGACGCGCTGAG
>Ga0307511_10003812_pt1 | contig 15441 bp, 12 predicted proteins | sample 13_EM_MG_FD_200266 | JGI IMG/M metagenome (GOLD analysis project Ga0307511, IMG submission 200266) | Populus trichocarpa ectomycorrhiza microbial communities from riparian zone in the Pacific Northwest, United States - 13_EM | ecosystem: Host-associated > Plants > Roots > Unclassified | place... | reverse complement strand
ATCCGGCTGTCAGCGCTGTCAGGATTTGGCCCTGTTGCGACTGCTGGATCGGTGGATCGACAGGGGGACAATAGCGGTCAAAACGGTTTGTGAAACGTTAGATTCCATACTCCCGGCAGAGCGCATCTTCAACTGCCAGGCCCGGCACGCGGCTCACCAAGCGCCGGCCGGACTACGACACATCGCGTACCGATCAACATACACCCGGCTATTTGGCCGCTCGTGACCCTTCAGCCCGGCCCGACATCGTGTTGGGATAGTCGGGTACTCCGGACAGTTGAGAGACGGGCAGTGTGCGTGTTTCATCCTCCTTTCATCTCTCGCGTTGGCGGTGCGGCAAGAGCGGAGCTCGGCCTGAAGAGCCGGCATCCGGACCACAAGATCAGACAATGAGATGACGGAAGGAGTTTTATGAAAGTCGTAAGAGCGCGCTGCATCTCCGAAAAGTCACGGGACGAGATGACCGCGGAGGCTTTGGCATTGGCCTTTGACGCGAGCACTAATCTTGGCAAACGAGCCGTGATTGATGCGATTGCCGCTACGATGGATTCGATCGGGGACCCTATAGAGCGGATCTGGATGGAAGATGCCAATGGTAGAAGGCACACCTTCCAGGTTGAGCAGGCGCTGGCAGTTCTGGGTGACCCGGCAAATTTTCGCTACCTTTGGGCTCTTCCTGCGAGCGAGCGTCGCAATAGCAAGTCCAGGTGGATGACGGCAGCCACCATAGATAACATCGCGGTGGATAGCGCCACTTTGTTCTTCGCCTTGCCAAGCGGCACGGCGCAGGAGTTCGTGCCTCATGTAACTCTGCTCGAGTTGCTCGGGCAGGCGGATATCGTTCCACAGTATGGCTTTGGATATTCGCGTGAGTATGGCAGCCCTGATCAGTTCGCTGTTGACTATGCCTACAAGAGCGGCAAGCGGGCGATCGACCAGGCGGACTGGATTCGACGCTCGGCGTCGAACGATGCTCGGGGTGCCGATCCGGCGGAGCCGCCTGATCGATATCGAAACGCGCGCAGACGGGTCCTCGATGTATTTCCGCTGAATGTGCTGTCCGATATTCACCTGCAGCAGAAATTTGCAGACGCGACATTCAAGGAATGGATTCATCAGAATACCGGACCTGCGAGTTTGAAGCGAATCGGACCACGGTGTTTTGTCTGGTTTGTGCCGGCTTCCCGGACCGCCAGTCTATCCGCACAACTCAGGAAGCTCGGCTTGACAATCGAGCGTCCGGATCAGGGCTATCATTCCCAGCGGCTCTCTTGCGTCTGATCGTCTTCCGGTGGCCGCCGCTCCATGTTGAGACGGGGGCGCTCAACATCACGCCGGCTGGTTCGTACTACACGACCCTGATGGAGCTCGCGCAGATGCTCCCGAAGTGAGACGCAGCGGTAGCGCGACGGGTTAGTTGCAACTAGTGAACCCGGTCGGCAGGAAGGCTCGAGATCCTGTCGAAATGGGGTGGCGGTCGTGTGGCGGCGCAGCTCCAGCGGTCGGGAACACCCGGCTCGAGGATGAACTCAGTGGGTGGGGGCGGGGAGCGGGGGCTATATTCGGTGGCACGCGCCACGCAAGCCTTGGCGTCCTCCCTCAATTGGTCGTGTATGCTTTGCGCCCTGCGCGAGATGTCTGGCGCAATATTTCATATAATTTTCATGTGAAACGCACGCGCGCACTGCAAGTTCTTGTTTTTAATGGCGCTCCCAACCGGATTCGAACCGGTGTACTAGCCTTGAGAGGGCTATGTCCTGGGCCTCTAGACGATGGGAGCGGCGAATGCAGGTCTGTTGCAAGAGCGCGGTATTATAGGGATCCTTCTCGATTGCTCAAGCTGAAAGCCTTTACTTGAACGCGTCTTCTGCGTCCGTCGTGACGCCTACCTCAACGCCTCGAATTATTACGCGATCTGAGCACATCATTTCGCGTCAGCACATTTCGCCCAACGCTTTGAGAGTCCTTTATCGCCTGCGCGATGCCGGATTCATGGCGTTTCTGGTGGGTGGCTGTGTCCGGGATCTCCTGATCGGCATCGAGCCGAAGGATTTCGACGTAGCGACGGATGCGGTACCTGAACAGGTCCGGAAGCTATTCCGTAATTGCCGCCTCGTCGGCCGCCGCTTTCGGATCGCGCACGTATTTTTCGGGCGCGAGATCATCGAGGTTGCGACGTTTCGCGCCGCTAGTGCGCCGGCACCTGGCGAGGAACCGTTGCCTGAGGCGGATGCGGCGGAGAGCGAGGATCTCGAGCAAGGCGCTCTCGATGACGGTGGCCTGGATGCCGCTGGCGCGGACATTGCCGCATTGGAAGCCGGCGATCTCGATGACGATGAGGACGATGAAGACGATGAAGAAGACGAGGACGACGACGATGAAGATGAGCTGGGCGATGACGCCGGCCATCCACCGCCGGTCGTCGCACCGCGACGTACCCAGCATCGGTACCAGGATCGTTCCGCATCGCCGAACGGCGACGAGAGTGCAGCCGATCTGGACGTCGATCCCAATGCCGAGCGGATGTTCGACGAGACGGGCCGGATTCTTCGCGATAACGTGTACGGCACAATTGATGCCGACGTTTGGCGTCGCGACCTGACTGCCAATGCCCTTTACTACAACATCGCCGACTTCTCGATCTGGGACTACGTTGGGGGCTTCGAGGACGTCGCGGCCCGCAAGCTGAAATTGATCGGCGACCCTGAGACGCGCTTCCGCGAAGACCCGGTTCGAATGCTGCGCGCGGCCCGTTTTGAGGCCAAGCTGGGTTTTGAGATTGATCCGACAACCGCCGAACCCATCGGGCGGTTGAACGATTTGCTGGGCGGGGTGCCGCCCGCGCGTCTATTTGATGAGACCCTGAAGTTGTTCCTGACGGGCCACGGCCGCCGCAGCTTCGAGGTCCTGCGTCGCCGCGGTCTGCTCTCGGCGCTGCTGCCGACGGTTGACGACTATTTCAACAGGCACCCAGGCAGCTTGGTCGAACGGCTCTTGATCCGAGGTCTGGAAAACACCGACTCTCGCGTCCTTGCGGACAAGCCGGTCACGCCGACCTTTCTGTTTGCGCTGCTGCTGTACGGGCCGATTGCCGCAATCATTGAGGCGACGCCGCCCGAGCGTTGGCACGAACTGTCGACTATTCTCGATGCATGTGACCGTGCCGCCCGCCAGGTACAGTCACATATCTCTCTGCCCAAACGCTTCTCATTGGGAATGCGCGAGATGTTTGCGCTCCAGCCTCGTCTGGAGCATCCCCGTGGACGGCGGGCATTGCGCGTTCTCGAGCATCCGAGATTCAGAGCCGCATACGACCTGTTGCTGTTGCGGGCGGAATTCGGACTTGCGCCGGCTGAGATAACCGACTGGTGGACCAAAGTACAGGAAGTCTCCTCCGAGGAGCGCGGCCGGATGGCGGATGCGCTGACGGGTCAGGGGCCACGATCAGAAGGTGCGCCACGTCGGGGCAGCGGCGGTCGCCGCCGTCGCAGGCGCCGCGGTCCGTCGACCCCGAGCTGACGGGATACCCATCCGCCTGCGTGGTCTATGACAACAGCTTCCAGCGAGCCGGCTCACAAATTTATCGTGGTGGAAGGCCCCATTGGAGTGGGGAAGACCAGCCTTGCGCGGCGGCTTTGCACCAGTCTCAATGCTGAGGCCGTGCTCGAGCAGGCGGCCCAGAATCCGTTTCTGGAGCGTTTTTACCGCAATCCGCGCGCCGGCGCGCTGCCAACCCAGCTTTACTTCCTGTTTCAGCGTGCGCAACAGCTGGCGACTCTAAAGCAGCAGGACATGTTCGCCCCGGTCCGTGTCGCCGACTATCTGTTGGAGAAGGACCGTTTGTTTGCCCGGGTGACGCTCGACGACGCCGAGTACGGGTTGTACGAGCAGGTTTACGCCAAGCTCGATATTCAGCCTCCGAAGCCGGACCTCGTTGTCTATCTGCAGGCACCGGTTGACGTATTGCTGGAGCGTATCGGCAAGCGTGGGATCGACTACGAGCAGCACATCGAGCGCCAGTACCTCGAGCGCCTGAACGAGGCCTACGCGCGCTTCTTCCACGAGTTTGAGACATCGCCGCTGCTCATCGTGAATGCAGCCGCCATCGATCCAATCAACAACCAGGCGGATTACGACGAGCTGCTGGCGGCGATCCAGCGGATGAAGCGCGGCCGTCTCTACTACAATCCGCTGCGCAGCCGAAGCATATGAATTTTATAGGCCGAAAAATGGCCGCCCGGGTGCGGCCCGTGGGCGCACGACGCGGTGGCGTAGCCGGCAAAAACCACGCTTTTTGCCGGAGGGCGACGAAGTAATGTCCGAAAAATGGCCGCAGGCCATTTTTCTAATAAACGAGGGGACTTCATGTACACGCACCTGCAATTGCGCGGCTCCGACAGGCCGCCGGTCACCCTGAGTACTCTTGCGCGGATGAAGGCCGATGGGCAAAAGATCGCCAGTCTGACCTGCTACGACGCGAGTTTTGCCGTGCTGCTGGATGGGGCTGACGTGGATGTCGTCCTGGTCGGCGACTCATTAGGTATGGTGATCCAGGGCTATGACACCACGGTGCCGGTCACCATGGATGATGTCGTGTATCACTGCCGTGCCGTTGCTCGCGGGCTGCATAGACCGTTCTTGATGGCTGACCTGCCGTTCATGAGCTATCCCTCCAAGTCCGAGGCACTGTCCAACTCCGTGCGCCTGATGCAGGAGGGTGGCGCCAAGATGATCAAGCTCGAAAGCGGTGGCACGCAGATTGAGATTGTCGAGTTTCTGGCTGCCCACGATATTGCCGTCTGCGCGCACCTCGGTCTGAAGCCACAGTCAGTGCACAAGACAGGCGGCTTTCGTGTCCAGGGACGCGAGGGCGACGCTGCAGAGCTCATGATTGCCAACGCCAAGCGCCTGGAGTCTGCTGGAGCGGATATCGTCCTCCTCGAATGCATCCCGTCGGCCCTGGGCAAACAAATTACGCAGGCGCTGCAAGTGCCGGTGATCGGCATTGGCGCAGGCCCCGACACTGATGGCCAGATCCTCGTCCTCTATGACATTCTCGACATAACAACCGGACGCAAGCCGCGCTTCGTACGTAATTTCATCGAGGGCGCCGGCACGAACCAGCAGGCGCTTGCCAACTACGTTAAAGCTGTCAGGGAAGGCCAGTACCCCGCACCAGAGCACGAGTTCTAAGCAGCCGCACATGGAAACTATAACCACCATTGCGGCTGTTCGTGAGCGCGTACGTGCCTGGCGTCGGGACGGTCTTCGTGTTGCATTCGTCCCGACGATGGGCAACCTGCATCCTGGGCACGTCAGCTTGATTGAGGCGGCGCGCCGACACGGTGATCGCTTCGTGGCGAGCATCTTCGTCAACCCGATGCAGTTCGGGCCAAACGAAGATTTTGCGCATTATCCGCGCACGCCGACACAGGATGAGCGAATGCTGGCCGCGGCCGGCTGTAATCTCATGTTCATGCCGGATGTCGCGGAGATCTATCCGAACGGCGCGGAGCGAGCGACGCGGATTGATGTGCCCGGACTGTCGCGCATTTTATGCGGCGAGTTTCGGCCGGGTCATTTCGAGGGCGTGGCCACGATCGTTGCCAAGCTGTTTCACATCGTGGAGCCCGACACCGCCGTGTTCGGTGAGAAAGATTTCCAGCAGCTCACGGTGATCAGGCGGATGGTCGCTGACCTCTGCATTTCCGTGCAGGTGATTGGAGCTCCCACCGTACGCGATGCGGATGGCCTGGCGATGAGTTCGCGCAATCAATATCTCTCGGAGCAAGAGCGTGCCATTGCCCCGCGAATCTACGAGATCCTGACAGCGACAGCGAAACGCCTGCAGGCGGGTGACAGTGAATTCGCAAGCATGGAGCGAACGGGCTGCCAGATGCTCGAGGCGGCGGGATTTCGACCTGATTATTTCGCCGTTCGGCAGGCGGTGGATTTGAGTGCGCCGCGCCCGGACACGAGCCACCTCGTTGTGTTGACCGCGGCTCGTTTGGGCAAGGCGCGTCTCATCGATAACATTCAAATCAAGCGCTGACCCGCGGCTGAGGCACGACAGGCGAAGGCGCGTAGTAGCCGCGCGCCGCGCGCGAACATGAGTCAGACAGGCTCCTGGGCGGCTAGGGCACCATGCTGCTCCAGTGCCCACTCAACGTGCTCCCTAATCAACGCCGACGCATCCCCGCGCCGGCGGTGCAGCGCGGCAATGACGTCTGGCGAGCCCGGCGCGTTACCTAGCGCAACGGCAATATTCCGCGACCAACGTTCGTACCCGATGCGATAGATGGCCGACCCCCGCATGCGCTCGTCAAATTCAGCCTCCGTCCACGAAAACAATGTGGTGAGTTGCGTTGCATCCAGCTCGTTCCGTACCTTGAAATCCGGATGCGCGGCCGCGTGCGCAAACTTGTTCCAGGGGCAGACGAGCTGGCAGTCGTCGCAACCGTAGATCCTATTGCCGAGGGCGCTGCGCAACTCGACAGGAATGGCGCTTTTGTGCTCGATCGTCAGGTACGAAATGCAGCGTCTGGCATCCAGCTGATACGGCGCAATGATGGCAGCGGTCGGACATGCGGGTATGCAAGCCTGACACGTACCGCAGTGCGCGGTTGCAGGTTCGTCGACGGGAAGCGGCAGGTCGGTGAGTATCTCGCCGAGAAAGAACCAGGAACCTGCGTCGCGGGCGATCAGGTTGGTGTGCTTGCCGATCCAACCCAGGCCGGCGTTGCGGGCCAGTGCTTTCTCGAGTACGGGCGCACTGTCTACACAAACACGGTAGCCGAATGGGCCGATGCGCTTGCAGATATCTTCCGCCAGGCGTGCAAGTGAGCGCCGTATGATCTTGTGATAGTCGCGTCCGAGTGCGTACCGTGACACGTACCCGAGCGTTGAGTCGGCCAGCACTGCTGCTGCGTCCGCAACTTCGGGGGGCCAATAGTCCATTCTGACGCTGAGGACGCGTACAGTCCCAGGAGCCAATTCGTGCGGGCGACTGCGCATGGGTCCATGCCGTTGCATGTATTCCATTTCGCCATGGTAGCCCGCGCCGAGCCAACGCAGAAGATGCTCCTCGTCTTCACTGATCTCCACACTGGTGACGCCCAGTTGGCTGAAGCCCAGCGCCCGGGCGCCGTCAATCAGCGCTTGCTTTGTCGCAGGGAGGTTAAGAATTTCAAACTCAGTCATGGTGCGGGCGCCGCTGTCAGTATAATCACGCCATGGCTCTGCCGATCGCCCTCTATTCCACTGCACAAGTTCGCGCACTCGATGCACACGCCATCGACGTTCAAGGCATTCCCGGCTACACGTTGATGAAGCGTGCCGGAGAGGCTGCGCTCCGATATCTGCGCACGCGATGGCCAATGGCCCATCGCATCGTCATTGTGTGCGGAGGAGGAAACAACGGCGGTGACGGATACGTTTTGGCTCGCTTCGCGCAGGCCGCCGGTCTCACCGTCTCGGTGCTTGCCGCAGTATCCGCGGAAGAGCTGCGAAATGACGCGCGCCAAGCGTGCGACGACTTCAAGAGTAGTGGTGGCCAATTGCGACCATTCTCGCCGGATTTGCTTCGCGAAGGCGAGGTGATCGTCGACGGGCTGCTGGGCACCGGACTCAAAGGTGGCGTTCGCCCCGAGCTCGAGAAGGTCATTTCCCAGATCAACTCCGCAGGCCGGCCGATATTTGCGCTCGACGTCCCCTCGGGCTTGGATAGCGACACGGGTGTACCGCTCGGTGAGACGGTCCGTGCCGACTGTACTGTCACGTTTGTGGGACTCAAGACGGGGTTGTTCATCGGCGACGGTCCTGAATTCTCCGGAACGGTATTTTTCGATGACCTCGAGGTCGTTGCACCGCAAGCAAAGGGCTTCGAGCCCCGCCTCGAACGCATCATGGAGACGGAAATTCTGCAGGCACTGCCGCGCAGAAGGCGATCCTCCAACAAGGGTGATTTCGGTCGGGTGCTGATCGTTGGCAGTGGATCTGGTTTCCCCGGGGCTGCACGTTTGGCAGGTGAGGCGTGCCTGCGCGTGGGTGCGGGTCTCGTGACGGTTGCCGTCGCCCCGGAAAACGTGGCGTCGATTTCGGCTGGTCGCCCCGAGCTGATCTGCCTGGCGTTGGTACACGAGGGCGAGCTCGATGAAGCGATCGAGCGAGCCAATGTTGTTGCTATTGGTCCGGGCCTCGGACGGACAGAATGGGCGCGCAAGGCGCTCACTGCGGTATTGAATTCCCGCAAGCCCCTGGTGGTCGACGCGGATGCGTTGAACCTTGTCGCGGAGGCGGGGGCCCGCGCGCGTGATAACTGGATACTGACGCCGCATCCGGGAGAGGCCGGCCGACTGCTTGGTATCAAGACGGATGACGTGCAAAACGATCGCCTCGCGGCGCTCGAACATTTGGTCGAGCGCTATCACGGCACGATTGTGCTCAAAGGGGCCGGGACCTTGGTAGGTACAGCCAATCGGATACCGGGACTGTGCGAGAGGGGCAATCCCGGCATGGCAACCGCGGGGACTGGCGATGTGTTGACGGGCGCCGTTGCGGGGATCCTCGCCCAGTGTCCTGACACGTCGCTGGCCGCGAGGGTTGGCGTTTTGGTCCACGCAATGGCGGGCGACGCCGCGGCCCGAGGCGGCGAGCGGGGATTGCTCGCGAGTGACCTCACGCGGGAACTGCATAACTGCGTCAACCGTTAGGCTGAGCGAGGGTATCTCGCACGCCGCGACCGAGGGGGCGCGCGATTTCGCCGGCAGCACAAAACACGGCCACGGTGATGTGGGCTGGCGTCTTCGCTGCTGAGGCACACCAAAATGCGCAGGCTCGCAAAAACCGCTGACGATACTGAGGCCTTCGGTGGGCGCTTGGCGACCTCGCGACCCCCGGGGAACGCGCTCGCCACCATCCACCTGGCCGGTGACCTGGGCGCCGGCAAAACTACGCTGGCACGGGGTTTCCTGCGCGCGTGTGGCGTCACCGGCCCGGTTCGAAGTCCGACTTACACATTGCTGGAAGTGTATGAAACACCGACAGTTTCCATCGTACACCTCGACCTGTATCGACTGCTCGACCCCACGGAGCTCGAGCCGCTGGGGCTGCGGGAATTCGCGCTCCCGGGCTATCTGTGGCTGATCGAATGGCCGGATCGGGGAACCGGTCGGTTGCCGTTCCCGGATCTGTCTGTGACTCTGTCGGGCGGTATGAGTGGTCACGAGATCAACGTGACCGGCACGTCCGCGTTGGGTGAGACATGGGTGTCGCTAGTTGAAAACAGGCGCTCCTGAACGTAGATTACAACGCAACTTACTTTCTGAACTCCATGATAAAGAAGGCGTTTCAACTAGGCGGCGTCATTGCTGCCCTGATGGGGGGCACGAGCGCTGCGATGGCCGCCGGCGCCGAGCTGCGTGAGGCGCGCCTGTCCGCGACCGGTGCTTCTGCCCAGCTCACACTGGATGTGGCGGGTACAACGACTCAAAAGATCTTCACGCTCGACAGGCCGCGCCGCGTCGTCATTGACCTCGCCCATACAGGTGTCGTGCGTGGATTCCGAGCCCCTGAGGGTGCGGGAGTTGTTGCCGATATTCGAACGGGGCACCAGGTCGGAGGGACCCTTCGAATCGTTGTCCAGCTGAAAGCGCCCGCTGCTACCCGAAGTACCTGGATGCCCCAGACTCGTGCAGGGCGACGCGAGCTGATTATTAATTTCGGAGACGCTGCTCCGGATGCGGATACAACCCCCAGGGTCGTCCGTGCGCCCCATGCGCCGGTCGACTCTGACCGCGACGTCGTTGTCGCTGTCGACGCCGGCCATGGTGGACAGGACCCGGGTGCGACAGGGCCGGGCGGCACTCATGAGAAGGACGTAGTTCTGCCGATTGCTCGACTGCTGGCCGAACGTATCAACAGCGAGCCAGGCATGAGGGCCGTGCTTACACGCAACCGCGACGAATTCCTCGTCCTGCGCGACCGAATCAGACGGGCGCGTGTCGCGAAGGCAGACATGTTCATTTCAGTGCACGCAGACTCGATTGCGAACCACGACGTAACGGGTGCTTCTGTGTACGTGTTGTCGGAGCGAGGGGCTACGAACGAGTCGGCCCGTTGGTTGGCAGAGCGTGAGAACGCCGCAGATCTCATGGGTGGAGTGTCATTGGACGACAAGGACAACACGCTCGCATCTGTGCTCCTCGACCTGTCACAGTCGGCGAATATCAGTGCCAGCATGACGGCTGCGCAACGAGTGCTGACAGCGCTCGATAACGTCGGCCAGGTGCGCAAGTCGCAAGTTCAACAAGCGGGGTTCGTCGTGCTCAAGTCGCCCGACATCCCGTCCATGCTGGTGGAGACGGCGTATATCTCGAATCCCAGCGAAGAGCTGCGCCTGAGAAGTCCGAAGCAGCAGGTGAGCCTCGCGGATGCCATTTTCGCAGGCGTGCGTAGCTACTTCGAGCAGAATCCGCCAGCCGGAACCCGCTTCGCGCAAGCGCGTCGCGCCACCATGGCAAGCGTGGCCACGGCAGACTCTCCGCCGAACTAGGTGCGAGAGCTGAGGCGCGAAATCGCGCCGCCCCCGCCGACCTGTCCACACGCGCGCTGTCCGCCAGCCGCTGCGACCGCGGCCCGCGCCAAGCTATCCCTGGCGCCCACAACGCTGCGGCTGCAGCCCCAGCTTCCCCAGCCGCAACCCACACGCTGACACGCTAGACTCTCGCCCTGCGGCCAGTGCCGTGCCATGGCATCAACGCAGCCGCCAAAAACCGCGCTTTTTGGCGGCGGGCGACGGAGCCGGGCTCCGCGCGGCCGGTGCCGTGCCATGGCATCAACGCAGCCGCCAAAAACCGCGCTTTTTGGCGGCGGGCGACGGAGCCGGGCTCCGCGCGGCCAGTGCCGTGCCATGGCATCAACGCAGCCGCCAAAAACCGCGCTTTTTGGCGGCGGGCGACGGAGCCGGGCTCCGCGCGGCCAGTGCCGCGCTAATGAACAATAGTGGTTTTTTTATGACAATCCGTGTCCTCCCCAGCGAGCTCGTCGACCAAATCGCCGCAGGCGAGGTGATTGAGCGGGCGGCTTCTGTCGTCAAGGAGCTGGTCGAAAACAGCTTGGATGCCGGTGCGCATCGCATCGAGATCGATATCGAGCGTGGTGGCGTTGGATTGATACGGGTGCGTGACGATGGCGGCGGCATCGCGGCTGACGAGCTGCCGATTGCGATTTCGCGGCACGCGACCAGCAAAATTGCCTCCTTGGATGACCTCGAGGCCATCACCACTCTGGGCTTCCGGGGTGAGGCTCTGCCTTCGATCGGGTCGGTTTCGCGACTGCGCGTGGCGTCTCATCCAACAGGTGCGGCTCACGCCTCTGAGATCAACGTGGATGGCGCCGTAGTCTCGCCGGTTCGTCCTTGCGCGCACCCAGCCGGTACGACGATCGAAGTTCGCGACTTGTTCTTCAACGTTCCCGCGCGTCGCAAGTTCGTGCGCAGTGACGCGACAGAGCTCGGACACATCGCCCGGCTCGTTGAGCGGATGGCACTTTCGCGGTTCGATGTGAGTTTCCGCCTGCGCAGTGGCGAGCGTGTACTGCTCGATGTGCAAGCGGCCAAGGAGGGGGTGGAAGAAGGTCGGCTGGGGCAAATCCTTGCCAAGGATTTCCTCGTGCGCTCGGTGCCGATGGAGCATCACGCCGGACCCGTCGAGATCACAGGCTGGGTGGGCCTGCCGACGGCCTCACGCGGTCAACCGGATCAACAGTTCTGGTTCGTAAACGGGCGCGCCGTTCGCGACAAGCTCTTGATGAACGCTGTTCGAGTCGCCTACCGCGACGTGCTCTACGGTGGCCGGCACGCTGCGTATGTCTTGTATCTGACGCTAGACCCGAGGCTGGTGGACGTGAACGCGCATCCATCGAAGCTGGAGGTGCGGTTCCGGGATAGCCGTCAGATACACGAGTTTGTATTTCGTGCGATTGAGCGCGTGTTGGCAAACACCAAACCCGATGCGGCCGGGGGTCCCGCCGCGGTTGCGGAGTTTTCCGGAGCCGGCCTCGGCACGGGAGCTGGCGCGCACGGCGGCGCGGGCATGGGCGTCGGCTTCAGCGACATGGGCGGCGTTGGCGTTGGCGTCGGCAGCCGAGGCGGCGACTTTGGCCGGGGTAACCACGGCGCGGGCGGCAACGCACACAGCGGTGGCGGCGGTGGAAGCGCGGCGCCCTATGTCGCATCCTTGCCGTTCTATCAGCCGTCGCGCGATCCATGGGCAGTTGGAAACGCCGTCCGCGACTCCATGTCGGAATCGGGGTTGGCTTTCAACGACCTTTCACGGACCGAAGGCGGTCCGGGCGCGCACAGCGAGCACCCTCTCGGGGTTGCGTTGGCCCAACTCCATGGCATCTACATTCTGTCGCAAACGCGCGATGGGTTGGTTTTAGTCGACATGCATGCGGGACACGAGCGGGTGCTCTACGAGCAGTTCAAAGCCGCCCATGCTGCGGCAGCGCCGGCGTCCCAGCAGTTGCTCGAGCCGCTCGTCGTGGAGCTGAAACCACACGAGCTGGAGGCGATTCTCGAAGGCAAGGCCGAGTGGGAGCAGGCCGGTTTCGAGCTCGACGCGCTGGGCTCCACCCGCCTGGCGTTGCGGCGTGTCCCGGCGCTTCTGACGGGAGAGAACGTTGGAGAGATCGTATCTTCTGTCATCAGAGATATGGAAACTGACGTGCACGGACACCATCTTGACGGGGCAGCGGACAAGTTCCTCGGCACGTTGGCGTGCCGGAGCGCGATACATGCGCACCGCCGGCTGACGCTTCCTGAGATGAACGCATTGTTACGCCAGATGGAATCCACCGATCGGGCCAACCAGTGCAACCATGGCAGACCTACTTGGACCCGACTGTCTTTGCCCGAGCTAGACCAGCTATTCCTCCGAGGCCGCTGATGCGTCTCCCGGAGCCTGATGGCGCGCCTGCGTTTACCGGGGCCGGGCCTGAATGCGACAAGCAATTGCCGGTTTTTGTGCTGACCGGGCCTACCGGTGCCGGCAAAAGTGAGTGGGCCGAGCAACTGGCGCAGGCCGCGCCGGTCGAGATCGTAAGCGTGGACTCGGCTCTCGTGTACCGGGGGATGGACATCGGCAGTGCCAAGCCGGATCGAGCGCTGCGCAGACGCATACCCCACCATCTCATTGATATCTGCGAGCCCACCGATAACTACTCAGCGGGGCGCTTTGTAGCGGACGCCACCGCGGCAATTGAGGCCATCCACGCCCGCGGCAAGGTGCCACTGCTCGTTGGCGGCACGATGCTCTATTTGCGAGCACTCATGCATGGGTTGGCGCAGTTGCCGGAAGCTTCGCCGGAGGTACGGCGTGCGATTGACGAACGTGCGGCGCGCGAAGGTTGGTCCTCGCTCCATGCCGAGCTGGGGCGTCTGGACCCCCTGGCCGCTGTGCGCATCAACAGCGCAGATCCCCAAAGAATTCAGCGCGCACTGGAAGTTTGTTACATGACAGGGCGACCTATCTCGGAGTTACAGCGTGACACCGTGAGCCCGCTGAAAGGCTACCCGGTACAGGCTTGGGCGCTGGCGCCGGCCAATCGGGCCATGTTGCACCAGCGCCTGGAGTCGCGATTCCACAGTATGCTCACGGCTGGTTTCCTGGATGAGGTGCAATCGTTGCGTGCGCGAGGTGATCTGGATGAGCGGCATTCCTCCATGCGCGCAGTAGGTTACCGACAGCTGTGGGCTCACCTTGCCGGTGAGTACGATCTTGCCGAGGCCACGCGCCGCGCCATTACCGCAACGCGCCAGGTGGCCAAACGTCAGCTGACGTGGATGCGCTCCGAACAATCGCTCAACTGGCTCGATCCGGACATATCTATGTCACAGGCGTCGTGGAATCGCGACTTAAGTCAGGAGCTGCGAGAGCTTGGGCTTTGATGGAAACCGCATGTTAAGATGGACGTATCGGTCCTCGCTGACCGCGAGGGCACGGAGTTTGCTGAATCGCGGGACAGGGAAGTTCGCTTGCGATTCTTTTTCGAACAACTAGAAGCTGTGTGTGGAAAACAAGGAGAACCCGATGGCCAAAGGCCAGTCGCTGCAAGACCCCTTTTTGAATGCATTACGCAAGGAGCGGGTCCCCGTTTCGATCTACCTCGTCAACGGTATCAAGTTGCAGGGCCAGATCGACTCGTTCGATCAATTCGTTGTTCTGTTGAAGAACAGCGTCAGTCAGATGGTCTACAAGCACGCCATTTCAACGGTCGTGCCGGCTCGCAATGTGCGGCTGGCGTCCGAGGAAGGAGGCGCCGTGCCGGAGACGACCCCCGCCGAATGAGTCTCGTCGACAATTCGGCCGGTAGCCCATGAAGAGCTTCGAGCGCCCACGTACCGGTGAGCGCGCGGTGCTCGTGCGTCTCGGGATGGGAACACCGGTCGACTCTGAAGACCTCCAGGAATTCAGCCAGCTCGCAACCTCCGCGGGCGCGATCCCCGTTGCAACGGTAACGGGTCGGCGCGACCGTCCCGATCCTCGCTACTTCATGGGTAGCGGCAAGGCGGAGGAGCTGCGCGCGGCGGTTGAGGCCAATGAGGCTGAAGTTGTTCTCGTCGATCACGCACTCTCGCCCAGCCAGGAGCGCAATCTCGAGAAGTTGATCGGGCGGCGCGTGCTGGATCGCAGCGGACTGATTCTCGACATCTTTGCGCAACGCGCCCGTAGCTTCGAAGGCAAGTTGCAAGTGGAGCTCGCGCAGCTGCAGCACATCAGCACCCGGCTGGTGCGCGGCTGGACCCACCTGGAGCGTCAGAAGGGCGGCATCGGCATGCGCGGACCGGGCGAAACACAGCTCGAGACCGACCGCCGTCTCATCGGCCAGCGCGTCAAGGTGTTGAGCAAGCGCCTGGAGAAGATTACTCAACAGCGCGACACCGGGCGGCAGATGCGGGCCGAGATTCCGGTGCCGTCGCTGGCGCTCGTGGGTTATACCAACGCGGGAAAATCAACGCTGTTTCGCGCGTGGACGGGTGCCGATGCCTACGTGGCGGACCAGTTGTTTGCGACACTCGATCCGACGGTGCGGCGTGTAACGCTGCCGGGAGGAACGCCCGTCGTTGCAGCTGACACGGTTGGATTCATTCGCGAGCTGCCGCACGAGTTGGTGGCGGCGTTCCAATCAACTCTCACCGAAGCACGTGAAGCAACATTGCTGCTGCATGTCGTCGATGCGAGCGATGCGCGCCGCGATGAGCACATCGCGCAGGTGGATGCCGTGCTCGCGGAAATCGGCGCCGAGCAGATTCCGCAGATCCTGGTGTACAACAAGATCGACCGGCTGGAACTGCAGCCGCGGATCGACCGGAACGCTGACGGCAAGGCCGTGGCGGTGTGGATTTCCGCCGAAAAGCGGTTTGGGCTCGATCTGCTCGCA
>Ga0307511_10003811_pt1 | contig 15441 bp, 18 predicted proteins | sample 13_EM_MG_FD_200266 | JGI IMG/M metagenome (GOLD analysis project Ga0307511, IMG submission 200266) | Populus trichocarpa ectomycorrhiza microbial communities from riparian zone in the Pacific Northwest, United States - 13_EM | ecosystem: Host-associated > Plants > Roots > Unclassified | place... | reverse complement strand
AACCAGTAGTGGGATATTTACCACGCTGGTGGTTTTTTTTTTGCTCCCTGTCCCAGGGATTTGTGCATGCACTCCGAAGCGTTACCGGTAGGGGCCACAAGCCTCATCCAAGCATTCAGTAGGGGCCAGAAGCGCGTTCAATCATCGTCAACAGGGGCCACAAGCGTGTAAAATCTGAATGCACGCCTGTGCGCGAATGTACGATCGCTCTTCGATTTTGAGGGATTTTGGCGATTGCATGCGGGAGTCACTGGAAGCAACTCCTCGACAGTCGGATGCGTTGAACGTTGAAGTTTGAGTGGAAGGGGCCCGCAGATGTTCGCAAAGATGGAGGATGTGTCGCTATGTCAAACTGCTTATTTTCAAAATCTGGGTAAACGAAGTGCAACTTGAAGAAGAATCGGCCTCCCCCCCTGAATATCTCTGGGTCGTCCAGTTCTACCTCACCCCAGAACTTGGTGCGGTCGCTCCATCGTGCAGGGAACACGGGCCGACCGGCCCCTCCATTCCGACCTATCAGACAATCCGGTCGTTCTTCACATTCGAGGATATCCCGTGTATGGGAAACGCGCCCTCCCGGATAGGATTCGGAGTGTGCATGCGGCATATTCTCTCTTGACCGGAAAGACACGGTGGGGATGACGCACGATTCATCCAATGGAAGTGATTGACGCGACATTGGAACCTCCGACGGTGTCCACCACCAACCTCACATACCGCACACCGGGGTTTCGTCGGTTTGTTGGGATCCAAGGATGGGGTTGACCGTACTCGGGAGGCAAACTTTATCAGGTCCGATCGACGACTTCAGCTCTCAACCCCAGTAAAAAATCCGTAAACCGGGGGCGATCAACAGCGACTTTGGTTGAAAAATTCGACCCGGAGCAACCTGGATCGAGCGGGGCATTGCCGCGATTGATATTATTTACCGCTTCCGGTAGTTTCACAGCAGAGTCTCGAGATGTATCTCACAAACCAGAATTCATTTTTTCAACTCGTGGCGTTGGCCGGAATGGCCTCGGCACACGCCGCTTGATTAGATAGTCGATTTGATGCCCACCGATGTCTCCCCATTCCCCAAAGCGGTTCCCCATCCAACGCTCTCTCTCTCCCCATCCAACTCTCTCTTTCTCCCTCCAACTCTCTCTCGTCTGAAGAGGGTGAACCATACCGTACCCTCCTCACATCCGGCCTTTCTCTCTGTTTGCTGGTGACGAGCACCACGCCACCTTTCCCAAGCACTAACCTGGCTCGTCTGTCTGGTCGGCTGTCTGCAGGTTCCACGTCAAATCGCTACTCCGGTCTCTCTGGTTCTACCTCTGGTCCCAATCCCCAATCTCAACCTTCTGCCTCTGACCACCGCCACTCTCACAACACTGTATCCCACTGGAGTCGACATTCTCCTGTCCTTGACTGTTTCTGACGAAGATCATGACACGCAGGCCACTAACTCATGAAGGAAGACAACCCCCGAGGCAGACATCCAATCAAGATCTCGTCCGATGACAACTCCACAAGACAAGGCTCCGATAGATATATCATCGGATTCGAGCTCCCCGAAACCTCTGATAGCGAGACTCAGGTCGAAACATCATCAGCCAAAGACGATACTCCCACCGGCTCCAAGCCAAAACGCGAGGACAGTGGACCGGGCTCGGGTCTATCAAAGAGGTCGAGGGGCAAGGGGAAGGAGGTGACGACCCTCAACTCCCATCCTGCACAGCAGAACCCAACGAGGGTCAATGCGAAGATTGGAAAGGTGAGCGATTTCTGTTTATCGGACATTTACTGAAAGAATCTGGACTAATTCACTGTACTCAATGTTTTCGTATTTGCTGCGTAAGGTTGCCGAGTATGGTCTCAGCGCAAATGTCCTTGAGACGTCCGCTCGGGTGCTTGTTCAATAGGGTCGTCTCATCACTTGATCTCACTTTGCCACAAAACAGAACATGCCGGCAGCATCGAGAAGTCCAAGGAGGTGTTCCCCACCAGTAAGAGTTTCCTATGGACTAGCTATGTTACTAACGTGTCTCGCACCACACAGGAGATACACACGTGAAGTGTGGGTGAAGGAGTGTGGGTCCGCCCCCGGACCCGATCCCAATTGCGTCAGCTCGCCTACATTGTGTGCGTTACGGAGAAAATGCAGGAATTGTTCGAGAACGCTTCGTTGACTAGTGCGTGATTTGTTGTTGGATTTCCGTATCACCGCGTACGGTGGCTAGCTAAAACCTGCGTTGTCAGTGTTCGCCGTGGTCTGCAAAAAGGTACTTTCATGGCGAGTCATTCCATTTCCCGACTCTCTCTCTATTCATGTCATTTTCCTCCCGCCATGTGCCCTCAGATCCGTCTCTCGACGTGCACCAAAGACGTTTACCCAATAGTCCACTTCCTACTCTCTTCTCGCTGTCAGGACCGCAGCTATCACTGCGAGATTCCCCAAAAGAACTGCCATCCAGGTATGCACATGGTCGAACTGCCTACGAAAACATGCATACTGAATTGTGGTGCATATACTCTGTTCGTGGAATGAAGACGCTCGACTTTGCGGGAACTGAATAGGTCGCATACGAGCGAACTTACTGGCCGTTGCCCAAGTTCCAAGAGTACTAACCCATGTATATTATACCACTCGCTGTACATCGATACGAGTCAACCCGAATCGTTGTGAATCTGCCTGAATCAATATATATTGGAAACAAACCAATGCGAGCCCAATCGCTCCTGGTTAACCACAGCCGCTCCAGATCGCCCGGGATCGATTGAATTCAATTATAATACAGGTCAAATGTACATTATATACCCTGCCAATATGCACCGGTCGCTCACTAGTTCACTTTTTTGATCCTCATCAACCTGGGGCGAGACCTACTCCGGATCGGCCGAAGTCGCCCCCGATCACTAATTTTTTTTACTGGGTCTCAACATTCAACAACCATGTTCTCTCCCTTCCCGTCCCCCCCGTTGAAACGTTGAAACCTCGCGTCATCGATTCCTTTCCTTGATGATATTTTCGACCGTCCTCACACTGAACCGAGTATCGGGCCCGGTTTTGGACGCTGGTGGATGTCGACACCTACGCTTCGTGGAGACTCGGAGTGAGGGACGGTATTGGTAGAGGTGAGGGAGACACTAGCCGTTTTTTGTACGTCCCCGACTTCAGTACGAGCGTCATGAAATTGACGAGGTTGTTTTCTGCCCGTCAGTTCAATCCACACATGTTCCTCCCATCGCCAGCATTCTCTGCATCCTCAACACCGAACATGTCGCAGCTGTTAGGCGCCGCGTCTGATCTGGTCGACCCGAAGCCGATCTCTATCGACTTCTAGAATGAGGAATCGTTGGTCTTGAATCCGTTGCCACTTTGCCATGCTCAGCATGACCTGAAGCTTGTTTCCGGAGTATTTTGGTGGCCGTGGCAGATGTGGTTCGTCGGTGGGTTTTGAACATCCCACTTTTCATCGTCCGGTCGACTCACGTTCGCTCTCCAATAAGCTTTCGCTTCCTGATCCTAAAACCCTCAATCGCGGTGGTATTCCTTCACCAGAATGTTCAATCACTCCCCCTGCTCCGTTTCGGCACTCCGACATCCAACGTCTGAAAGCAATTGCTGATGTCGAGTTAGCTAGCACACCCATCTACGTCACCATTATATTCATCGAGTTCTCGGACTCGTAAGCGCAACCCGCCGTGGCAACAACAAACACGACGAAGCCGCGTCTCCTGAATTCTACACCACACCGGCCGGCCATTCAGGCTCGAGACTTCGTGATTCCACTCTCGGAACCCCTGAGGCCAACCCGTAGACACTTCTATCGCCGCCGAAGGCAGGATTGAAGCAACACCCTGTCCCACTGCGCTTTCCCCTGTCCACTTCGTACTTGACAACTTTTTCATTGCGATGTTATCGATCTCTCCGATCATCTTCGTCATCTTCTTTACCGTGACTTGGCTCGCCGTCCTTCGGGATCCACGATCGATGAACAACCTGGAGCTTTTTAATTCTACCGGGGTAAGGCCATGATTACACCACAATGAGCGGACGTTGCTAATGGCCGTTGCGATAGATATCAGTGTTCAGCGACAGCCTTCTACTGGATCCAGTGGATGCATCCTCGCTATCCGTTTCGTGGAATGGCCTCGTCTGCGGTGTGGGTACGACTCCTGAGAACCCATTCTGGGATGCCTGCGTCCCCGCTCGCTGCGAACCGTTCGACAAGGCACTTGATGTGTACCTCAACGAGTACGTACAACTTTCTGCCAACTGTCCAGTCACTGGTGTCAACACCCACCTCCGTCCGTCGCTTACCTGTGACTTGCAGCCCATCCAAGCCGATCTTCTCGTTTGCCCCATACACCAGGCCCGCGGGTAAAGATCTGGCGTAAGTGGCACCAGCGCTCCTCTCCTCTAGAGGTTATCACACTCACGTTCCATATGAACAGCATCTGGGACCCTCCCGGATTCACCACGGAACACAGATTTAACAAATATAATAAGCAGGATCCCACTGGAAATCCCATAGTCCCATTTCAACGCTTCAGTTTCAAGGCCTTCGTCTTCGCCATTGACCCACCACGAACCGCTCGGTTCACATCGCCATGTTTGGCGTCCTCGGCACTTTGGGCGACATTATCGGTCGCTCTCGTGACGTGCCTGACACGAGCGTGTTCACTTTCGATTCTGGGAATGGGTCGGTGACCACAGAAGTCGAATCCCGCGTACTACATGGAGAGATCACGCGGTCTGCGATCTGCCTGTTCCTCGTGAACTTGGTGCTGACTGTTGGGTCGGTGTACGTCACGGCTCTTGTGGTCTCCAGAATGTTGGAAGTCAACAGTGTGGTTGCCGCGCTCCCATTCAGTGCTCCGTTGACCATTCCCACGGTTCGTTCACTTTATGTCGATTCACCACCATTGGGAGCATCCATAGGTCAGTATTGCTTCCTATCTTTTCTTCAGTTCCGTTTTGCAGTTTGACCGACTGTTCTAGACGCGGTAGCGTTTTTCGTGCAGACTGCGACCGTAGGGTTGTGTTCTCTGGTGTTGTTTGGAGTCCTCACGAATTGTCGATATCCGCTGTCACGTCCAAGTGGACTCTCTGTTTGGATATTTGCTGTATGCGCGTATTGGCTTCCTGATCCCTAGTTGGTGAAGCTTACTGGCTACCACGCATTGTATGTACCTCTACCAACACCAATAGGAGCCACACACTTGGAATTCCTCTCCTGCGGTGGAAGTTATCCCGATAGCACGTGAACCTCGGATACAGAGTTTCCAGATTGCCAAAGTTACAAAATAGATAGACCAATTCGGTATCATAGCGACTACGGTAAAATCGTACACGGCGAGCTCCTTGTTCGTTCAGGTTCTGCAGAAACGGGGCGTATTAAGTCGGATGTGCTGATTTAGGAGGGGCAGATTTCGGTCATGAGGAAAGGATGGAAGAGAAACCCATATTGTGTGCCATGGAGCCACAGAATACCTGTGTCACAGCCATGTTAAGAGACGTGTCGTGGCCAGAAGGGATGGGTCATCCCTTCCGTCCAGCACACGACGACCATTTGTCTACTTTCTGTGGCACCACTAGGGAGCGCAGGAGCGCGATGGAACAAAAGGAGAGAATGATGAGTTGTGAGAAGAAGCCTACAGTTTCTAGGAAGAGGGTTGAGTATTTGCAGGACGCAGCGGCGCATAAAACACACCTAAGTATACGCCAAAAGGTGGGGGGCAGAGGTAGAGCTTCCGAATGGAGGGGATGACAAGGACCATTGTACCATGGAGCACGAAGACGGACCAGGCCACACCCCCTTCTGTCGTCGCCGAGATCGCCATGTACATTGATGCGAATGTTAAGGCCCAATTCGCGGCGAACATGCACGTCGTGAGCGTAAGCGTGAGAGCGGAGTGTCGAATTGTGGCGGTCAACAGACGCGAGTTGACTTCCACGGTCGTGGAGCCGTCGCCAGTGTCGTAGGTGAACTGTTTTTCGACATCCATCTCAGCGGAGTACATAGTGAACCCGTCGGGCGAATTGGGGACCGTGAACCGCGCGATATCGACCGACTGGTTGGAGATGGGGTTTATAGCGAACGCAAACGCCTGGAAGGTGTAGGAATCGAATGGGATAGGGCGGCGACCTGATGCATGCAATTCGTGTTCCGTTTCGAACCGGTCGAAACCAAGGAACTTTGCAGGATCATATGAAAAAATATTCCCTGTTGCGCTAAAACGCCCAGGTAAGCAGCGTGTACCACGTCGCCAAATCGTACTCACTCGGTCAAATACACGTCGACAGCATAATCTGAGGGTTCCCACAGGATTGAACCCGCCACGCCCTCCCCGCCAGGAATTGATCCCCGCGAAACTTCCCACTCGATCGACACTTTCTTCTCGTCTAGATCCACTCGATGGCTACGACTCCATATCGACACCTGAACGTTGTTCGTCATGTCGCTCGTCAGCCCAAATGACCGCTCATCCAGCAACAACTCTTCGCGGACAAGTTCAAAATAACTCACCCCCTTGCCTTCAGACAGTTCCTGAGAGTCGGGCGACCACAGGTTGGCCCACCGGAGAGACAGAGAAGGAGGGAATGCAACCACGGACCCTGTGAGTAACAGTACGGCGTTGCAGTCCATGCGGGTCGTCGTTGTGATATGAACGACAGGGAGGGGCACTGGCAACGCGATGGGTGGGATCAACCTCCAAACCACCACCACTTATACGGCCTGTCCTTGGGTCCGGTACATCGCTGCCGTAAGGTATCCCCTTGACCCTGACGGCGTTATAACTGCCAGCTAACGGTGTATTAGGCACCGCCCTATGGCGGTTGTATTTTTATAGGTCTTCTGCCCACTTATTATTCGCCCCTCCTTACGACGCCATCCCCCTTCCTTTGTCTCCCCCACCCCCCAAGGAAAGACGACTCGTCAATGGACACTCCATCTACTACGCCAACCACAGTGGGTAAACCCTGCACCGCTGGAGTTTGCGTGGGTAGGCGGTTTGTTTCGCGAACCCCTACCCCCTGCTTTTTTGTGACAGCGGTTGTGGTACCCTCAGTCATTTTTGCCGTGTTCGCCGGGGTTGCCTGGTTCATCGTTACGTGGGATACACAGTTAATGAGCGAACCGGACTTGGTTCATGCAGTCGGGGTGGGTTTGCGTCACTCCAAGATCTATCGTTTGTGTTGCAATACTGACTGACGTGGCAGCTGCGGATCGTTGGCCGCGGCCGCCAACTCAACCTGGAGGCACGCGAACTATCAATCCAATGGGAGCTGAGTTGGTGCCCTCCCGGCGAGCCGAGTCGAGCCCCGGAAGCTACTACCCCTTCTATTGTGGCGTGCCGACCTTTCGACAGGGCGGTGGACATATATTTCAACGAGTGCGTTTCAATCCCGTGAACCGTCCGGCGCATTCCGCCCAATTTGCCTCTCATAAAAAATCTAGTCTCTCAAAGCCAGTCTTCTCATACGATCCACACACCCTCGCAAACGAGGCGCTGTTGTGAGAAACATCACTAATATCACTCTTGGGCGTCACAGCTCTTATACTTCTCGCCTACAGTAGCCAAGACGGGGTCCATTTCCAAACAGACCACCGTATTGGTGCAGGGACCGAACAGGGTTACGTTGAACAGCTGATGATTCCCTTCGACCGCTACACCCTCCGTGCCTTTGCTGCCGCCATTGATCCAGCTACAAACCGCTCAGTGTACATTGCCCAATTCGCAGTGGCGAGATCGCTCGGTAGCTTCATCATACTCTCGCAAAGCGTGAGGACAAGGGAGCTCCCATATGTTTACGAGGATGGACACGTCTCTTTACGTACTGGAGCCCGCGTGCTGAACGCTGAGATCAAACGATCCTTGATCGCTCAGGCATTCGTACTCTCCCTAGCTCTCGTCAACTGGTCGCTGACTATCGGAACGGTCTACATCACGGCCCTGATTGCGTCTGGAAAAATGGAAACAAACGGTGCGGTAGTTGCATTGCCGATCAGCGTGATGTTCGCTGTTCTGGGGATCCGAGGTCTTTATACTGGGCCCCCGATGTTGTCCACATCTCTTGGTACTTACTTCCCACCTTCACCAGTCAATATTTCGACGATTTGACCCGTTGCATCTGCAGATACGGCATGCACCTTTATGCAACTCCTGACCATAGCGCTCTGTGAACTGATCTTGCTGCGGATACTCACGAGACACAGATCTTCCCATTTGCGGGGGGATTTGGCCTAGCCTGTCCTACTTCACTTTCATTGTGAGTGATACTTGGAGGCCAACTACAATTACGTTCGTTGACGCTCACTTATCCCCCAACTAGATCTTGTAATACGTTTGTAATTTTAGGCCATTTCCAATTTAGGTCACTTCCAACGCGTTGTACCGTATGACGCGTTGCGAACAATAGACCGCTTTTTGAAAGAAAAAAAAACGCGAAATGGGATCTTTCTGTACGGTCTAGATTTAGGGTCTTATCGACTTTTACGCACCCCTTCTTGTCATGATCAAAACGCCCAGTTGTGCAAGTCCGTTACATGTAACACCCCTTGTGATTTCGGGCGTTCTGAAGGAACACCCGCATCCCGCAGTCTTTCGTACAGTTAATTGGTTCCCCGAATTTGGAGGAATGAATCCGAAGTATGACCCAGCCACCCCGTGTGAACACACAAGTAGCGTGTCGATCATGAGTGTGGTGTTGCTTTCCCTTGTCTTACTCTACTGACGGCCCTTACAATGGATCGGCACTCGTCGCCCCCGGGGACACCCCGTTACAACCAGCACCTTGGATCACTTACTCCCTACCACGACTCCACGGTCCGTATTTCTGTCCGCGACGATGAAGGAGGCGCAGCCGGAGCTCATCACTAGTTTCCCGCATGGTGCAGTAGGAACTGCCCCGATAGGACGTAAACGTGAGGTGCAGGGTTTCTCTAGATTGCCAAAGTTATGTACTCACTATTTGAGTAATAGATAGGTGGGTTTGTTATCATAGCGACTACGGTAAAATCGTACACGACGAACTCCTTGTTCGTTCAGAGGGGACATAATAAGTCGGATGTACTTGTCGGGGAGATACAGATTTCGGTCGTTGGGGAGGACGGAACGGGGACCCATACTGTGTGCCATGGAGCCACAGAACTCCTGCGTTACAGCCATGTGAAGAGACGCGGCGTAGCCAGAAGTAACGGGTCATCCCTTCTGTATAGCGTACGACGACCCTTGGTCTACCTTCGGTGGCGCCGCGAGGGAGCGCAGGAGTGCGATAGAACAAAAGGAGAGAATGATAAGTTGCGAGAAGAACCCTACAGTTTCTAGGAGGAAGTGTTCAGTCTTCGTAGGACGGAGCAACACATAAATCACACCTAAATACATGCCGAAAGGTGGAGGGCAGGGGTAGAGCTTCCGAATGGAGGGAATGACCAGGGCCATCGCACCTTGAAGCACGAAGGCGGACCAAGTTACTCTCCCTCCCGTTGTCGCAGAGATCGTGATGTGCAGTGATGCGAATGTCAAGATCCAATTTGCGACGAACATGCACGTTGTGAGCACCAATGTGAGAGTGGAGTATCTAAGTACGACGGTCAACAGGCGCGATTTAACTTTTACAGTCACGGGGCCGTTGCAGGTGTCGTATGTGAACTGCTTTTCGACCTCCATGTCAGTAGAGCGCAGGGTGAAACCGTCGGGTGAACCGGGGACCGTGAAGCGCGTGATATCGACAGACTGGTTGGAGAAGGGGTTGATAGCGAACACAAATGCCTGGAAGGTGTAGGAATCGAAAGGGGCTGGGAGACGACCTGATGCATGCAACTCGTGTTTCGCTTCGAATCGGTCGAAACCAAGGAACTTTGCAGGATCATATGAGAAAATAGTCCCCGTTGCGCTGGGGCCCAGGTAAGCAGCGTATAACATACGGGCAACTCGTACTCACTCGGTTAAATACACGTCCACAACATAATCTGAGGGTACCCGTGGGACTAAGTCCGCTGGGCCCTCCTGTAGCGGGGTCACTGGTCCTCCGCCAGCAATCGATCCCCGCGAAACTTCCCATTCGATCAACGCCTTCTTCTCGCCCAAGTCCACTCGATGGTTACGACCCCATATCGACACCTGGATGTGGTTCGTTAGGACGATCTTAAGCCCAAATGACCGCTCATCCAAACCACGCTTTGCGGGCAAGTAACTCACCCCCTTGTCTCCGGAGAGCGGCTGAGAGCCGAGCAACCACATGTCGGTCCACCGGAGAGATAGAGAAGGCGAAAGCGCAGCCAAGGACCCTGTGAGTGACAGTACGGTGTTGCAGTCCATAGGGGTCGTCGTTGCGATATCGACGACAGGGAGGGGCACTGGCGGTGCAGTGGGTGGGATACGAGACCCCCGAACGCCCCCCAACTTATACGACCTGTCCTTGGGTCTGGTACCATCACTGCCGTAAGTTATCCCCTTGACCCTGACGGCGTTACGACTACCAGCTAACGTTGTATTAGGCACTGCCCTTCGGCGGTTCCACTTTTATAGGTCCTCCGCCCCCTTATCACTCGCTCTCCCCCTTACGACGCCACCCCCCTTCCTCTGTTTCCCTCCAACCCTAAGGAAAGACGAGGATGGACACCCACTCCACTACGAAAACTGCAGCGAACCAGCCCAGCCACTCCGCTAGAGTGTGCGTGGGTAGACGGTTTGGTTCGCTGACCTCTACCCCCGGCTTTATTGTGACAGCGGCTGTAATATCTTCAGTCCTTTTCGCCGTATTCGCTGTGGTTGCATGGCTCACCGTTGTGTGGGATGCACAGTCCGTGAGCGAGCCGGACTTTGCCAACGCTGCTGGGGTATGCCTGCGTGTTCTCTGATCTGCCATTGCCGCGATGCTGACTGAGTCCGTTGTGGCAGCTGCGGATCATCGGTCATGGTCTCCAGCTCAACCTGGAGGCACGCGAACTATCGATCCTATGGGAGCTAAGTTGGTGCGCCTCTAGCGAGCCAATTCAAGCCCCGGGAGTCACAGCCACCTCTGTGGTGGCGTGTCGGCCGTTTGACAGGGCGGCGGACATATATATCAACGAGTGCGTTCAGGTCCTGTGAACTGCCCGCCTAATCCTCCTCTCATGAGACAAAATCTAGCCTTTCCAAGCCGGTCTTCTCATACGCTCCACACACCCTCCCGAGCGAGGCGCTGTCGTGAGAAATATTACTAATTTCTCACTCTCGGGCGTCACAGCTCTTATGCTCTTCACCCACAGCAGTCAAGACAAAATCTATTTCCAAACCTACCACCGCTTCGGTGCAGGGACAAAGCGGGGCTACCCTGAACAATTGATAATCCCTTTCGACCGCTACGCCCTCCGCGCTTTTGCTGCTGCCATCGATCCGGCTACAAATAATACAGTGCACATTGCCCAGTTCGCAGTCGCAAGCTCGCTTGGTAGTTTCGTCATATTCTCGCACGACGTGGACGCAAACGAACTCCCTTACCTTTCCGACAATGGACGCGTCACTCCACACATTGGATCTCGTGTGCTGAACGCCGAGATCAAACGATCCACGATCGCACAGACTTTTATACTCTCTCTGGCTCTCATCAATTGGCTGTTAACTATTGGAACAGTCTATGTCACTACTCTGGTCGCGTCTGGAAAAATGGAGGCAAACGACGTGGTAGCCGCATTGCCCATCAGCATGATGCTCGCAATCCCGGAGATCCGGGATCTTTATACCGAATCGCCGGGGTTGTGCACGTCCCTTGGTACGTTCCGAGTTCACTCGCCAACGCCTTCACGCCCTGACCCCGCTGCATCTTCAGATACAGCAGGTTTCTTCGTGCAGCTTCTGGCCATAGCACTCTGTGAATTGATCTTGCTGAGAATACTTACACGACATCGATCCCCCCCTTCGCATGGGGGCTCGGCATAATTCACTTCATTCCACCCCCCACTGGTGAGTTGTACCTGGAGGTCTACCAACCAATACGTTGACACCAGCTTACCCCAACCAGTAATCGTGTCAAAGATCGTGTATCTCTAAATCGTAGGTGGCATTCCCACAGCTGTCATGGACGATGGAGACTCATAACTGGTATTAGCAAGCCTACCTCCTTGGCTACTCTGCAAGACGACGATCGATTCCGATCTGGGGACTTCCCCAACCCCAAGTGTCGACAAGTGTATTCAACAATCACCACCCGACCCGGTCACCTAGCAGCGGAAGTTGTTGTGTCCCAGTCACCCCATACGTGCCATGGCTTAGCGCCAGGCTTCACCACTTCTTATTCGCTCCATGTATCACCAGCCCCCGAAGGACAAAATTCCAGCACACGCTTTCATTCTCGCTTTGCCACGTGCTGTTCCACCCCCATTAACAATGTACTGTGTCCCCCTTTCTCCCCTCATCCCCAAAAATGCGGGTGACTATGGATGTCAACCCGCCACCCACAATATCCACACTCGTCTTGCCTCTATCTTCACGGAATCTCACCATCAGCGCCACCCCGCAACTCTCGTCGTCCTCATGTCCAACGAGTCTTACCGCTCTTGATTAGGTTTTCTTGTAGATTGTGGCCTACACTGCCGTGATCCTTGGAAATAACGACTATCCTTAATGATCATGATATTTGCGGTCCATCCGCCCCCTGGAAGACGGCCATTGGGTGATGGTATCGTGGTGTTCGTGGGGAAGCTTAAGAGTGCTAAGTGCGTTTCTGGGTCTCACAGGAGCCGTATCAGGTCTTCTTGCGGTGTGTCCCCCAGCAAGGAATTCGATCGTGCCACGGCCCCTTATTGGGCTGCCCACGCAAGCGGGAACGAGCGGTTGGTCGAGGCTGCGGGATGTGGGAATCGTTCACATCGGAGCAGTTACTCCGAACGATCTGCAGCGAGACCCGCAGAATTCATGTGATTTAATTTCAGTGGAAGGTGTTCGAATCGACACTGGACTGCGTGCCGGCCCGAGCTGGCCCACACACAGCATGACCATCAATAATCAGCCACGCGCCGCAACGTCATTCTCTCTCCATCACTACAACGGCACCCTCGGCTTAAGTATTCTGAAACCATGCACCCAGCGCAAGGGCTCAGAAACTCGCTTCCATTTAGATCGATTCGAAGCGGGGTGTGCCTGTAGCCCATGACCCTACAGCTGGGGGCAGTGGTGTCACCCCCGTGCGCGTTTCCTTGAGATCTGCCGCAAGTCGGCAACTGTGATGTTTATCCTACAGCAACACGCTGCCACACGTCCCGTATTAAGCGTATCCCCAGGAGTCGAGAACTTAGCCCCCATAGGCTGGTATTTCGGTGAGGGTGATTCTCTGCAGATCGACACTGGGAGGTGACGGACATAGCAGCCAGATGAATCTGATCCGCTTCTCGGTCTACCGTCTACTTCCGTACTGTACGCATGAACGTCATGATGGAGCCCTCGCCAACTTTCTGCGGAACCGAGGCCAACCACCTCCGCGGTCAATCTACATATTCCCGATACCACACCAACACTGGTGACCGAAGCGGATGTCTATTCTCGCCTCAATTGAACTGACCAATCCACGGAAGGAAGTTGTTCCGCCTGCCTGCTCATCTGCCAACTGATCACACTGAGGACCACGCCGGCTCGAACTCGCCCGACGCCCACGCGGGGTTTAACACTCCTCAACTAGCGAAGGCTTACTCAAGGGTTTTTAGTTGGCGCTCACCTTCGCCATCTTTCTGGTTGATCAAGGAGGCCTGAGCTATTACAACCGGGTCCGAAATAGTAGCCGAATGAGCCGACGGTGATCTTGCTCCTGCCTCCATCACAAAGACCTCGTGCTCGTGAGGTACGCGGTCATCGTGGTCCCTTCCACTCCGCCCCTCCTCCTTCTCAAATATCAGCTTGCTAGATTGTCTCATCACTAAGCCGTCTTAGATGCGCATAGCTACTTCGGGGTTGGATGTTAGTGTTAAGTACGGCTTTGTTGGACGCGCCGCGATGATTGCCGTTGCCTCCGGTTTCAAAGTCGTGTTCATCAGACCTGATAACATATCATTGGAGGGTGGAAGAGTCTAACGAGATCAATCATGACCTCTGGCCTTTTGATGAACTATCCCACCCCTTCTTCGACCCCACTCCTTCCTCCCCAACCCCGTCCTACGCTCGTGGCAGCCCATCGTTCGCCAGGCCAAATCCCCCCTCATGGATCCCGCACGACTGGAGACCGTCATTATGGCCGGCGAGAATATGTGAGTTCAAGTTTCGGCGTCGTTCTTTGCATAGCCCCTGATGAAGAAACTGGGACCACCTCTGACCAATCTCAGACTCAGAGGCAAGGTGGATACCATCCCCCCCTCGCACCCGTGAACCCATTCTAGACTAATCGCCGCGTCAGCGATTCATATTAGCATTCAACTTCTTGTGGTTTTGGGATTATGCCTTGACGCTCAAAGACGAAGTGTGTATTCTCGCGCCCGGAAGTAGAGGGTAGGGTTCTCAATTGTCTGCGCAGGTGAATTATTGTTGGAAGGGTAGAAAATCATGGGCCTTTGCCTTATTCCTTCTGGCGAGTGCATCACATCTGCCGTTGTACCGCCCCGGTGACTAACTATCCCATAGAACAGGTACTTGCCGCTTCCATACCTGATATGGGTCTTCATCTGTCGGTAGAGGTTACACATCTTCCGATTCTCACCAGTCTCACCGGTCGTTGCAGCGTCGTGGTGGCCGGGGTACACACAACAGGCGTAGGGCGACATCTTCCGATTCGGTGTTTTTGTACAGAACTGAAATTTATTCCTTCCACGGGGGATTGTAGGTGTGACAAGACGGCCATGATAGAAACTCTGTTCTTCAGTCTTGCCACCGTTCTTGCCCAAACAACATTGACCTTGCGGTACGGCGTCTTGCTTGACACGCTTCGCCCTGGCGACACCCTTATTCTGATTTTATAGGATATACGCCATCACCCAGAAAAACAAGTTGTTGACCGCTATCCCCGGGTGTATCAGCTTGGTCCAATTAACCTTCGGGATATGTCTATGGGTACGGGTTTCGGCGGCCCAAGGTAAGCAATCTACGCAGCTATATGGCCTCCGATGAATGAACTGATGCTCTCTCCACTCTCCTCCTTCAGCAAGGCGGTGGCCTCCTATACCTTTAGACGCGTACCGGCTCTGCTTCTTCAATGAGCAACGATTCCTAGAAGTAATGGTCATGTCATTTTCTCTCATTTACGGTAAGGCAAATCCCATCTCCGCTCCTTGCAGTCTCAAACAAGGTCTCTGACCTGCCGTCCTCTCGTGATTGAAAAAAAATGACCATCTACAGACCTCTTGGTGTTCCTGATCGTAGTTCGGGTGGGTCGTAGGCCTGGACGCATAAGACAACCAGGGATCCCCTCGATTCTGGATAATATTGTTAAGGATGCGACGATGTATTTCTTGGTCATGTTCACCTCGCATCTCATTGTGGAGT
>Ga0307511_10003810_pt1 | contig 15443 bp, 15 predicted proteins | sample 13_EM_MG_FD_200266 | JGI IMG/M metagenome (GOLD analysis project Ga0307511, IMG submission 200266) | Populus trichocarpa ectomycorrhiza microbial communities from riparian zone in the Pacific Northwest, United States - 13_EM | ecosystem: Host-associated > Plants > Roots > Unclassified | place... | reverse complement strand
TCTGTCCGACCATGTGTCCTCCCACTTCCTTCGTTTCCCACCTACGCACCCCGACCCCAGTAAGTGTGCTGCGTTCTGAATCTCCCCGCACTCGCAGAATGGGTCCTCCGCTCTGCCTATCTTGTGTAGCCACGCCTTCATCGGTCCCTTGTCTGTGTGTAGGTACGTCAACCCCCTCAGTTCCGTTCTGTTCCACTTCATGTGTGTCTCCCGTTGGAAGAGTGGGTACGCTTGCTTGATGCCTGCTGGTGTTGCTAGGCTTGGACTCGAATCCCAATTTCCTCTCATAACCCACTCTTTTGCCCGTCTGCCTGCCAATTTGTTCCCCTCAACTCCGCTGTGTCCTTTCACCCACATCACTTCAGCTCCCCCCCCCAACTTCCTCAGTGCTCTAATGGCTCTCTCGTCAATCCAGAACCTCGCCTCCTGTGCTCTTGACCCCAGCTTCACGCATCTCTGAATCGCTGCGTGGCTGTCGGATGGTTCACGTATCTGCTGTATATATCCACACTTTTTTTTTATTTTATTTTTTTAAAAAACTCATTACATGTATGCAGCCCTGTAGGAGGGCTATGACAAGCCTACCGGAAGGCCGATAGGTTTCAGGACAGCCCAAGGTAATCCGGCGGGCCATGTACGATCTAAATACAAAAACATAACGCTAGCACCCCTCCGCCGCCGCCCTCCATCCGGCCCCCAAATCATTCTCCGCCACGCCCTTGCTTCACTGGCCCTCCCCTAAGGTATGGCTATCCACTCCTCCGCCTCCGGCCCGAAATATATGTATGAACCTCCCCCGCCAGGCCCCCTCCGGGCCCCCTCTTTCTATCCCTCTCCCTTCTCCCATCTCCAACTCCTCCTCCGCCACGCCCTCGCTTGGCCCTCCCCCCTAGACTAACACCAACTCCTTTGCAACTTGGGACAAGGTTCTAGCTCCACGTCACTTAACCAGCGAGGGGCTAGAGGAAAATCGTTGCAGATGTTTATAGTGGCAATAGTCGGTTAGCGGCCCTACATTCCATTGTCGTCTGGGACTTGGTGTTGCTCGATTTCGGCCCTATAGCTGGTGGTAAAGGGAGTCAAAGTAGGCTTTTATCGCGTCATAGGGTTCGTCATCGCCTTCCTTCCTCCAGTCTGTGGAGTCTATTTCCACCTAGGTGCGCTTGTTCCTTAGATATCTATCTCTTATTGCCCCGAATCTTGGGCAGGCGAACGTCAGGTGTTCTCCGTCTTGGGCGTGTTGCCGGCACGGGCAAGCCAGGTCTTGGCTTTTGCCGATTTGGTACAGGGACGCTTTCTGCGGGCCCTTGTCCATCCGGAGTCATGTGTATGCCGATAAAGCGTGTCTCCCCCAGTCTGGGTGTCTCCGCCCAAAGCTGGGTTGGGTTCAGAAACTGGCTCGGATTTCTTTAGACCGGCGTTTAATGCCCTCGTGGGTCGCACGTCTGGCGGCCATGCTGACTACCGCTAGATGGGAGTGGAAGGCTGCCAGTTGGACGGCCTGGGTGTTCCTCTGTAACCCTGTGTGGCTTCGGATCCAGGCTACTGCCGTCGGGTGGGTTCTGTCTCCAATTTCCTTCTTGAGTTCTACTTCTATCGCTGACGGAGGGGGGTGGCCCATAGCCAGGTTGAGAGCCTTGTGAATGGCGGTGGTGGAGTCGGTGAGGATCCACGTCTTCCCTGTGTCATTGCTTGTCGTGCGGAGGGCGAGGGGTACGCCTTCCCTTTCTGTATCGGCTACAGAGGCTAGGTCCCCTAAAAAGGAACCCTCTTATTTTTGGTCTACGACCCTGGCTGGAGCGGCCTGTCCCCCATCAATGCATCGTTTAATATTTTGATGGGCAAGGTCAGGGTGTTGTTGTCACGGGGCATAGCCCCAAGGGCCGAACGCACAGGATCGGGCGATACGAGGGCTGCGTATGCATAAAGGACGAGTTCAGCTGGTATCGATGCAGAGGATCGAAGGATCGGGTTATTGACCGTGGGTTTCTTAGGTTATCTCTATTGGCTATTTGGGCGGCAGGATCTCTATATAACTCCCCTATATTCCCTTATTCTCCTGTTGTTCTTCCCTCCTCACGCAACATCTTGTATATACTCTCAATACATACGTTCCTCTCATAGTCACAGACCACGAGCGCTCCCAGGAGCTTATTCGTAGTCCACAGGCCTTGCACCGTTACACTACATTGCGTGCCCTACCTCCACCGAGCGCAACCCACGTCCACGTACACGTCCACGCCCAGGTCCACGGCCACGGCCACGGCCACGCCCACACCCACACCCACACTGATAAGTCATGGAACAAGCAATACCCAAAATACCTGACACCCTAGTCCTTCTACCCAACGAACGGGTCAACCAACTACTAGCTCGATGGCAATCAGTACAGACAACTGCTGAAATGAACCAGAACCTTGTTACCAATACCGGTACTGTTCTTCATGAGCTAACAGTACTACCAGACAGAAGTTCAGATGTTACCGACCTCCGAACCCAGATCACAACCCTACAAACCCAAGCCATGGAGAACAAACTCAAGTAACTACACTTACAACCCAAGTCGCTGACTAAGTACAATGAATCCAGAACCTGAAGGATGAACAAGCAACTGCCCTCATAGATGCAGAAACAGCAGAAGTGGCCATGATACTACTTTGTACGCAGATAAGACAACTCAGCAACAATATAGCAGGAACCAGAGCCATGTTCGCTGTTCTAACTAGAGCTACATAACATATGTCTGTAGCTGACAACCAACATGCCCTGGAATAAGAAAAGGTGGCAGAGCCGAAACACTTTGATGGAACTTGATCAAAAGTCCCAAATTTCCTGATGACATAATAACTTAAGGTAGAAACCTATACCAATGACCAAGCTAAGCTAGGCCTGGCTATAAACTACCTATAAGATGATGCTACTGAGCAAGTCAAGCACTATGTTTTTAATGGCAGAGTCAACCTTGTCAACCTTCTAGCCTTTATCATCATTCTTGAGAATGCCTTTTGCAACCTATACAGAGTTATAGAGGCTAGGTCCAAATTCAGCACCATTGCCTAAGGTACTAAGTACTACTCTTTTGACTAGGCCGAATTCTAATACTATGCAGCTGAAGTCGAGTAGAATAAGGGCCCTAAGCTAGCTGGTCTCAAACGTGGACTACCATATAACCTCAAAAATGATATTATCCCAGTATGCATTAAGTATATCAATCTTTTAGCCTATATTGAATTATACAAGGATCTTGAAAATATACGCTACCAAATTCAGAAAGAATCTCCCTTCTACCACCACTACTTCCAATCTCTACAGCCTAGATAAAAGGTTTAGTACTAAGGCCTATAGCCCCAATCGTAAGGTCCTACTACAGCCACTATTGCACCTGCTCTACTACCACCAGTCACTATTATAGCAACTGGAACCTAAGCTAGCCCCATGGAACTCTCTGTCAACTAAATCTTTCTATCCCCAAAATAACTAGCCTACAAAATGACTAAAGGCCATTACTACTGATGTGGAGTAATAGACCATATAGTTATATAATGCACCTTTAGGCAAATACAGTCTGTAAGACCTGCCACCATTAAAGCAGCTCTGCCCCCTTCATAGATTACTGAAACTATCAAGCCATAATAGTAGGGTGTTCAGTAATCTTTCAACAGCAAGATCATGCTGTACTGTAGTCCGCTACATCCTCTTCATCTTCTGTGATTTCTTGGTTCTATATTTCTTCCGTTATAACTATACAATTGAATAATAGAACATATAAGATTCTAACTCATGTACTTGTAGAGATTAGTTCAACTAGTTATACCTTTATAGATGAACATTTTGTGCATAATTATAAGCTCTCTGTAGATTAGCTTCCCTTCCCATGATATCTCAAGATTTTAGATAGGTGACCTATTAAGTCTGACATCATTATCTATTTAATTAAGTTATTTATAAATATTAATAATCATGAAGAATAAGTCTTGATTTTTATCAACAAGCTTGCCCACTTTTTACTTATTCTAGGACTCTACTACTTAAATTGCTAAGACATCAATATTTAGCTCACTAGCAATATACTCACCTTCAACTCTGATTCCAGCCTGACTCACTACTGTACCTAAGGCACTAATATTACCTACATATTAATCCCATCTCAGAATAAATAGGTCAGATTGCTAAGATTGCTGGCTCAACCTTCACAGATACCTTATGAAAAAAGAATAGGATTATATGTGCTTTTTAGATGATAATCTATAAGATTGACTGAGCTCTCTAGCAAGACAAAGATGTAACAGATAAAGACAAGACCAAGGCTGTTATTCTAGCTAAATATCATGAGTTCTTAACAGTATTACAAAAAGCTATGCCTGTAGTTTTTTCCCTCCACTACTTATATGATTATAAGATCCACTTTAAAGAAGGATTTCCACAACTATTCGGCCTCTCATACTCCCTCTCCAAGGCTGAATTTGAGCCTCTACATCAATGAATAAATAAGAACAAAACTCAAGCATTTATGAAAAGATCACATCTTCCATTTGCACGCCTATACTATTTACCAAGAAGAAAGATAGCTTATTATGTCTATATGTAGACTGTTAATGTATGAATAAAGAAACTCTAAAAAACTACTACCCCCAACCATTCTTTAGAGGAAGACACATGCAATTATCTAAAGCATGCTACGATTATACTTTGAATATCACTGGTGCCTATAAGCTTCTCCCAGTAGCAGAGGGTGAGAAATAAAAGATGGTCTTTAGAACCTGCCATAACCTATTTGAGTTTTTTGGTCCGCCATTTAGATTAATTGATTCTACAGATGATTTCCAGAATTTCATTATTAACATCCTTCAATTCTTTTTTGAATTATTCTGCCTATCCTACTCATATAATATTGTTATATATTAAGATACCCTCTATGAACCCCCTAGCAATAGACAGGCTATTATTATAATACTATCTAAGGCTGACCTCCATCTGAAACTAGAGAAAAAATAGTTCCATAGGCCTGAGGTCACATACTTATACTTTATAATTACCAACAAAGCCATCAAGATAGATTCTAGGAAGGTAGAAGCCATAGACTAGTAGGGATCACTAACCAACTTTCATAATGTATGAGCTTTCCTAGTAAATACTAACCTTCATAGAAGGTTTATTAAGGGTTATTTATATATAGTGACTTCTATAGTATGACTTAAAGAAAAAGGATGCAATATTTTAATGGAATGATATATATGAGAAGGCCTTCCAATAGCTTTAGATATAATTTACTATAGCACCTATTATTCCATACCTCGACCCAGATCTTAAGATTATTGTAGAAACTGATATATCCAATCATATATCAGGAGGTATAATATTACAATACCATAATGGAATCCTTCACCCAGTTGTCTTCCTCAACAAAAAGCATAGTCCAGTAGAATGCAACTATAAAATCTATGATAAAGAGCTATAAGCTATTGTATACTACTTCGAGGAATAGGGACCTAAGCTGGAATCTAAGCATAAGGAATATGATATCCTTATTCTCTTAGATGATGAAAACCTCAAGTATTTATTATCTACTTAACTTCTCAACTACTAGTAACTCCGCTAGTCTAAGTTCTTCTTTAGGTTCAATCTTAAGATTATATATCAGTTTCATAATGTATATACTGAGCCTAATATACTAACGAGAAGGCCTATAGATCTAGTAAATAAGGGGAATAAGAGACTCAAATTCCAGGAACTAGTCATACTCAAGGCTCAAAATCTGAGACTTAGTACTACTTCTACAGCATCTACTACAATTATAGAACTCTTGAGAGAAGCTTACCTAGGTTACGCTAATATAAATACTGCCCTACAACAACTACAAGATGGGAAGATCAAGTTTAAGTAGCTATCTCTAGTAGAGTGTAAGGACCAGGCTGGCAAAAATATCTAGAGGGATTGTATATTTATGTTTAACTATATACTACGCAAGTTGCCTCTTATTCAGAAATTCCATAATACTTCTTCTGCAGGACATCGATGTTGTTCTTTAATTCCAGAATTCTTAACCTGCCAGAACTACTAGCCTAAGATGCATAAGGATATTAACTATTATTTACAGCATTGTTATTGCTGTTAATGTAGATATACCTCTCGTGATACACCTTTTAGTATCCCACACATTTTTTCTATGCTGAATGTAGCTTGGAGTTACCTATACATGCACTTCAGTATTGGTCTACTATGATTTAATGGGTTCAAAGAGATATTGGTAGTAGTTTACAGATTGATTAAGTTGTGTTATCTAGTCCAATGTCGAGATATATATACTATCAAACAAGTGGTCAGCCTCTTTGCTTTCCACATCTTCAATCTATATGGCCTGCCCATTGGCAAAATGTAGTTTATATTGTATGCATGGCATGCCAACTGCGCCAATTTGTAAAACTTCGCATTGCTACAAGATCTCATCCATTTAATGCTCTCAGCCCCCACCCCAGCTTTCCATGTGATATATTTTCGAAGCTTCTTGATTTGCAATCGGACCCCTGAGTATCCTTTTCAAATGCATTTCTTCATTGTTCTTATCCTTACAACTCTTCTAGCCCCTCACTCCGCCACTGAATTCCACAACCCCACACCTCACATTTCCTACATATTTAGTCCCCTTCGATCTCACCCAATCACCGTAGTCTGAATCAGCACCCTTCTTAACATACATACCACACCTGCTCCCTATGCTATATATAGCCTTCACATTTCTTTCGTGTCCATCTTCCACCATTATCCCCTTCATGTGGGCACTCGCAACCTTATTCTACCTTAGTAAGATCTCGTTCCCCCACTTTTGGGCACTACTAATCCTTCCCTTGTGTTGTTTTCGGACCCAACCTATCTGCTCGCGTTCACTCGTTTGCTATATCCAGCAGACTCTAGAAGCTGTTTCAGTATTTCTTTCCCCTCGGTAGTCGTTACATGCTAGCCCATATTCCGCACTTCTAATCCCTACATGTTTTGGCTTCCACTTTAATTAAATTACTATCTCCGTACATACTAGGTGCTCTCCAAATTTGCATTCTTCTCACCCCTCCAATCAGCCACAGACTATATCAAATCAGACTCACTTCTCTTCTCTAAACTCTATTGGCAAACAAAACAGAATGATAATGTAGAGGACCAAATCAAAAACCAGATAATAGTAGCGTAAATGAAATAAAAACTGTGAAAATGGCAGATTTGAATCCCGATACCATATTGACCCATTCCATGCTCTGCAACATATTCTATCAGGACGTAACTAACTCTGCATATATAACACAAAACAAAAAACTAAACTAGGATAAACAGGAAAAAAAAAAAAACCCTTACAATCATATACTACCAATGTAGGCTATTGGACGTAGAAAAGTCTTTATCTAACCAACGTTGCAGCAAATAGCACATGTAATGCCTGCCAATACTGATTCTCTACCACCTCCGTAGTACTCAGTTTATTATTATCACTACCTGGTTCCATCACGGTCCCCATGAGTTCAGTGTAAGCAGCTTACTCCAAGATCTTGTCCTCATTTGTTGCGTCCAATCCCGCCAAATTTTGATCTGAGATAGTGCTCTTCAATTCCCATTGCAACTCATGGACATATGAATCATCCTCTTCCACTGCACAAGGATCACTCGATTCTAGCTCTGCCTTCTTAGCAAGCTCACTAATTCGTATGCGTAGGTCGGCCTTAATATTTTTCAATATGAGATTCCGAACTCTAATATAATACACACTCCAAGTGTTCCTCAGTCTATCAAATGAAGCTGCCTTGAGTCAGTTGCCAAATATCTTACGTCGGATTCAACACTTATTTGTAGCCTTCTTATACTTGAAATCGATGAGTTTAACCACTTGTTCCCCCCCCTGCAATTCCTTCAGGCAATACCAAATCGCAGCCACGACCAAGCAAATGAAAACTGGGTTGATATTGTCCAAGTACTTTATATCCGGATTTCCACGCATCTTCGGCTGTTGTAAAGAACATTTGTAGATTACCATCACTATTTCCGAATTATGAAATCAATAACCTAGAGTCTGTTTTATATACCTTAGCCTCCACTCGCAGCTTGTCCTGAGTTAATTACCTCCAGCTATTCCTCCCAACAAACAAATCGATCCTACTCAAGGAACCACTTGAACTTCTTTGCGACTTCCTTCTCCATATTGTAATCCACCTTGTACAAAGGCATAATGTTCTGACAACAAGCATGAATAACAGACGACCTATTCCGGGAATGGACGCTCTTAAACCGTTCTCAGTTAGCTATCAGATGTTCCATAGTTGTAAATGATATACTAGTGCCTTGCAAGCCTTGGTATGTGGTGGGTATGCCTTTCCCTGGCCTTGTGCCCATTTCAATACTTCCTGAATTAAGTTGATCATATCCAAGGAACTTAGGGATGGGAGCCTAAAGGATATGTAGTCAGTAAACCGGTTATATAAGATAAAGCACAGGCCTTACAGCTTCTGCGGAATGGCTGCAAATGACCTTGTTCTTTTACTTCTATCCTGGAATCTTTTTACCTCTATAACGTTCGATTCATCTTCCTCATCATCCCTCAACCTCTGATCATCCGCATTGCCCTTATCTAACAAGAGATCCTTTATTTCCTCTATTTCCTCTTCCGGATCTTTATCGATCTTTTACTTTGATCAGTACCCCTGTCAACTTTCATGGGAATAACGATAAACCTCCACAGCTTCTTGAAATCTCAGGTACTTGTTATTTTTGAGCTCACAAAGTTGTTCCTTTCGTTTGCATATAAGACCTCTAGTGGAGGTATTACGACCTTGCTGAGATACGGGCTTCCTAGCTACTTTGGGTATCTGAATGTATATGATGCATGAGGCTATATATATGAGGGAATATGGATAAAGGATTGTTTAAGGGGGAATATGTATGTGGGAATGTGTATGAGCAAATGCAAATAAGCAAATGTATATGAGGGAGAAAATCGTTTGTGGGTCTGATGGAAATTGTGTGATTAATCAAGGCCGCTATTGAGAAATCTTAATCGGACTCTAGATGGATGCCATATATATATTCTCATCTTGTATTGCTAGAGGAGATCATCCTCAGCAGACTCTGTCTCCGTTGGTTGGGCACAGGCCTCTATGTCTTGGATTTCCTTATCCTAATAACATCTGGTAGAAAAGTTTACTCTATGTCTGATCCTAGCTTTTTTTTGCCCTGTTTGTCTCACATAGGTATTATCGGACGCGTGCCGGACCCTAATGCATTGATCTCCTTTTGTAATATACTCACTTGGCATATTCCTATCTGTACAATTTCATCTGAACCACAATCTATTCCCAAAATGATATCTTCATCCGCTACTACGCTCAACCTCATACATGCGTTGTTCATGATAGTCTACTCCATTTGGATATCCAACTACAGCCTATTCACTTTGCAGTAGATATTAGTGGACACCCACAACTGTGTATACACTTGGCTGCAGCGGTTATTGGACACTCGCAGGCCAATCATGCCTGGCCTCACTTGTGTCATATTACCTGTATATAAAATATCAACTACATGAAAAAAATTGTACTAACCAAAATATCATGCCTAAAACACCATAACAGAAAAACAAAAAAATAAATAAAAATAAAACAATACATATAAAAGCATACATTTAAAAAAACATTATATTATATAAATTATCAACATGCACACTAAAACCAAAGTTTTCCATATATCCCCTACTAGCACCATATCCGACCCCCAACGTCTGGGGCCCTACTGTTTCGAGCTTTCCTCCGCCTCTTCCTGATCGTCACTTACATCATCCTCCTGCTCCTCTTCCTTCTGCTTCTCCTCCTCTTCATCCTCCTCTTCATCCTGTGGTTTATCAATCTGCACCTAATAATTGAAACCCTCCTCCTCCAGCTCTGCCCCAAATTTGACCACAGCTCTCCCTGTACCTTCTTCCTCTGTCTTAGCAGAAACTGCATACTGGGCTGCAGCTCGTGCTTTCATATACTCCCTGCGCGATTGGGGATTAAAATACCTAACCCAGCTAACTAGGTCTTCGTTATCCAAGTGAATGATATTACCCTGTTTGGTTCCCTTGAATGCCCAATGGCGTCCTTTTACCTCCTCCAGGAGGTGGCGGAATTCCCCTAGTTTCCTTCTGCACCTTCCCTTCTCATGTTGGAAGCCATGGTCACTTCTGGGCCATGACTTAGCCTTCCTTCTTCCTCACTTTATGAGGTACAGGTCGTTGTTCAAGTCGAACACTACATGGTCATAAATGTCATCTATAGGGACGAATTCATCACCTGCAAAATACTTTCAGTCATCGATAGGGGAGGCTTTGGTTGGCCTAGTCTGCCTTGGCCAACTGTAATTGGAACAGAATGGGCTTGTAGGCCCCTTCCGCCATCGTGATCAAATTTGCCAGATGGGCGTCTGTTGTAACACACTCTATATCTGTCGGCTTCTGCCCATTAGGGGGTGGTGTTCTTAGCGCAACGTAAATAGCACGCATGATTCCCCTGTTATTGATGTGGACTCACACCCTATCTACTAGTTCTTGCATCGTTATTTGACGCAGCGGAACCAGTTGTTTATTTCGCACATTTGTATAAAAATAATCCCCCCCAGTGGGCTCCAAATCTCGTGCATCTTCTATGTTGATAATTGCCACCCTCACTACTCAGGTGGGAGCTTCTATGCGACCTGGAGCATCCCTATTGGAGTCATTGCAGCCGAGTCTCGGTTTCTTTTCGTAGTTGCCAGGGCCTCTTTAGTCTCTATCTCCCTACCCTTTTTTAGACTATCCAGCAAGAGATAGTGAGACATATCTCTTGCCTTGTCTCTGTCTTTGTTCCCCATATCGGAGTGCAACAGTGTCCGCTCGAACACTGGCAGTCCGTTTTTCGGGTCGTTTGCACCATCCCTAAAAGCCTGCAGCTGATACCGTTGGCAAGCCCATAAGCCTTCATGTGCCTCCCTCACTTCTTTTACTCTTCGGAGTTATCGTTGCCTCATCCTAGTTGGGTCTTGGTGCGTTTTGTCGCCTGTTCTTGTTTCGCTAGTGGTTGTGACATACTTCCCTACCTAATCTAGTAATACTCAAATTACTTGATCACCTTCGTCTGATAACTAATATGTAGGATATCTTTAATGTCTGAACAGTTCAGAATGTATTCAGATCATTAGAAGGCAGTACTGGTTTAGCAATTCTATGGTGTGGGAAGACCACGCTTTTATATTTCTAGCTATAGTACTACTTTTAATATATTCACCTGCAAGTATACATTTTGACCAGACTTGGCTAGAATAAATTCACGCTATTACAAGTAGATGGTTTGGATTGATTTGGCCAGACCACCTGCGCGATCTCACTGGCCACTCTCTTACTACATGTGTCCGATAACTGTTGGTTTCGATACCCTTATGTTTAGGTAGTGCCATGATTTGGCCAGAATACATTCATGCTGCAAAAAGTGCACTATTTGACCAGATATGCCCAGAACAGTTATCTGATATCCTCAACCTCTTTCTTCCTACATCAGTCCAATGACTGGTGGTATAGATAACCTTGTGTTTAAGTAGTGCAGAGATTTGGCTATAATACATTGCTGCTGCAATAAGTACATGGTTTGGCCAAATGTGGCAAAAACAGTTTCTCGATATCCCCGGCCTCTTTCTTCCTACATGTGTCTGATAACTGTTAGTTTCAATACCCTTGTATTTAGGTGGTGCAGAGATTTGGCCCGAATACATTTATGCTAGAACAAGTACATAGTTTGGCCAGATATAGCCAGAAGAGGTCCCCAATATCTCCGGCCCCTTTATTGATATATACATCCGATAACTAGTGGTTTCGATACCCTTGTCTAGGTAGTGCTTTTTGCTTCTGTCAGAACCCTTGAGCCCTGCCAAGGTGATCAGGGAATATAGAGATTAGGCCACAACATATTCATCAGCAACGAGATTTTGGCATGCTGACGCCCTGCAGTGCCACCCTGATGCCAGCGCTTTTGCTGCTGCCTCTAGGGGCGCCAGTACTTTCAGGGCGGCCGGACGCCACTAGGCCTCAACGCTGGCATCCAGGCGCCAAGATATCAGCGATTTCGGAGCTATTTTGGTCATTTTCGCACGGATTTGTGGCTCCCACAGTCGTGATCGCTGCCTTCCAGATTGTCACCTTGCCGCTAAGGGCGGCAGTGGCGCCAGAGGCACTAGAGGCAAGCTACCTTCCATGCTGATGTTCACGCTATAATAGGTACACTGTTTGGCTAGATTTCGCTAGATTTGGCTATCTCACTTGCTCTATCTCTTCGGTCCCTTTCTTCGCACATGCGTCCAATGACTGGTAGTTTCGAAACCTTTGTCCCTAGGTAGTACTTTTTATGCGAACGATTCAGGGCTGCCAAACAAACTATGTATTATATTTCTAGAAACTTGCCAGATTAGATAGAAAATAGACTATTATGGTAAAGTACTATGTTTGAACCAACCTAGTCTCAATTGGATTGGACAGCTGGAATGCCTACATTAGTCTGGTTAGCACGACTACTCCTGTGCCTCAAATTACCTAGTTTCGAAAGTTAGATGTAAACTCTGGTTGCAACTATATCAGGCTAGCATATCTAAGCATCAAAGGAGAAAATCAGAATTGTAGCAATCCCAGGCACCTTCATGCTAAACCTTATTAATGCTAGTGTGGATTTATAAACATTGGTTCCTATAAAAAATGCACCTATCACATACCAGGTCTAGAAGCAAAATCTAGAATCAAAATCATGCTAAAAATATTAAACTAGTCCTGCTACATAATATCTCTGGGCTCAAGTGTATTGGGCTAGTACATGGTTGATATTCGACGTGTAGCGATCCTTGGTTACTGCGTGCTAAACACCAATATCTGGATTGATAAGTACTTTCTAGGAAACAAGAAATGGGATACCCTGTATAGCCAACCAGACTAGTCCTAGTCCTATTATGTTCCAGAAAACTGGTCCTTTGTCTACATCAGTCTGATTGGTACAACTGCTTATATGGATGTAATGCGTGACACTTACCTACCTCTTCCGAGTAGCTTGTGCCAACCAGACTAACTTACATAGTAAGCTCTGGGCATATTAAGGTAGGTTAGCACATAGAAGATATTAGGTGCCTACCGATCCTTAGCGACTATGGGCAAAACCTAACTGGATTTATAGACAATGCTTTCAATTAAGCTATCAGGTTCCAGATCTCGACCTTGAAGGGACTGAGGGCAAGAATACAAAATAAAATATGTTCTTTGAAATGACAACCAAGCATAATACAATAACAATGGACACACGGTGATCTACAAGCACCAGATTTAGGCTGAATTAGGTGGTATCAACCACCCACTCATGTGTTTGTCCACATCGTTTCCATGGATTCCTCCACTATACGCACAACGATTAGTGCATCCCCATTGTTCAATCAGCATTTCAAATCGGCTGGCATGCTTAAGATTCATTTGGAAAAAAAACATTGCAAACTCCAGTACCGACCATCAAAATGAAAAGAACCAGAAACTACTACATTTGATAACATTCGTATGTAGTATAGCAGCCAACGGACATGGAGCTTGGTGCTTGCACGTTTTGCAAGCAGGCTTTTTATTTGCTAGCACCCCAACGAACTATTTGGAAAAACAACATTCCAAACACCAGCACCACCGAAAACGAACTAATACAAAGAAGAAAGATTTGGACGCAACAGAGAAGCCAACAGATGCAGCACAAGCTATGAATGACCAAAACTTAGAAGATGAGTAGAGGCGTCAATTCTTATACTTACCTGACCATAATCTACAAGATCATACCAAGTCATCGGAAGAACAAGAGAATAAATCTACTATAATGACCTTGAAAGTTCGGATGTAGCAGGGATTCCATGGGACACCATCCGGCCAATGGAAGATATTAGGAGTTTTCCTGCAGTCCAGGAAGTAGGTAAGGCTTTTTCGATATACCCTTTTGTTATACAGAGGCAACCGATGTACAATTTCTTTCAACCCTTCCAAAATACACTGGATTATAAGCTTGGAAGGTTTTTGTATGAATCACATGTGGCAAGAGCTCGGATCGGGAACTTCTTCAAGAATAACTTACTTGTGCAACGAACGGACACCCAACAGTCTTCATCGGACTGCAGTTCAAGATTTTCATTTCGATCTGCTTCCACCTTGTATCGCAAGATTGACCAAATGGCCAGGGATTCTCCACGGAAGAAGGACCTTGTGGACTTTCGGTGGCTAAAAATATGGATTTCTGGTATCGGGATATTTTGAAGGCTTTAAAGTACTTGTTGTATAGGAAATCATTTGCTGTGCATATGTGCTGGGCCTCGGTGAGGCACTTTGACATACAGCAACACAGTGTTTATACAGAGATGAATACTAGTTTATGGTGGTGGGATGTACAGGTATGCTAGTACTCCATGTTCTACATTTGTGAGTATTAAGTTGTGGGTAAGTTCAGACCTTAGATGACCCTCCCTGTTGGCGCCCCCCTGGTACCAGTACTTTTTGCGTCCGATGTCACCCATCTGACCAATCTTTCTGGTGATAGGAAAGTGTTGCATTTGTATATGAGCATTAGTAACTTTAAGTCTGCAATTTGGAATCGCCCTACATCTCCTGTGTGGATACCAGAACCTCTGTTACTGAATAATGTGATAGGAGTCAACAAGATCACTGGCTGGTCAGAGGAGAAACAGAAGCAAGAGGCGATTGAGGTGCTTCACAAGTAGTTGATATTCATTTTGCGTCCATTATCGGACGCAGTACTTGGTTGGCTGGGGATCAGCTGTGGGTATAGGATAATAAGTGAGTGCCACTTCCGGGTTGCTGGCTGACTTGTAGACCACATGGAAAATTCAACAATTGATGAGATTAACTACACACAATGTCAGATGTGGGAATGTCCTGCAGAGGAACTCCACAACCTGCAACAATATCACCCATGTAAGACTGACAAGTATCGGGCATAGGTTAACAAATAGAACGTGAAAAGACTGCACATCGACAGAGTGAAGCCTGTCACAAACGCTCTGTGGACCCTTAAGAATGTGGTTCCAAAGGAGCTTATTCGATGAGATAAGCTTCATACCATGATTTTGGGGAAGCTTCAGCATCTGATAGAATAGGTAAAGGGGTTTCTAGAATTCCATGACAGACTCCCTGCACTCAATAATATCTGGAGTTCCCTTCCTCATTACTCTGGAAACTATTTGCTGTGCAAGACATATAGACTTTTGAGTTAAGTATTAGGCAAGGAAATGCAATCAATCCGGATGGTAATTTTGTGTGGTTTCACTGCTGCTCTACATCATAAGACAGACACACTGTGTAATGGGGGATGCCAATAGTAGCACCGCGGGCCGTTTAACAGAGTCTATACTATCACTAGAGTGATAGTGTATGTCTGTTA
>Ga0307511_10003809_pt1 | contig 15443 bp, 16 predicted proteins | sample 13_EM_MG_FD_200266 | JGI IMG/M metagenome (GOLD analysis project Ga0307511, IMG submission 200266) | Populus trichocarpa ectomycorrhiza microbial communities from riparian zone in the Pacific Northwest, United States - 13_EM | ecosystem: Host-associated > Plants > Roots > Unclassified | place... | reverse complement strand
ATGATCCAAGGGCAACTGAATGAAGAAGCGGAAAAGGGGGAAGCAAGAATGAGGAAGGAAGTGGACAGACAGCTGAGAGAGGAGTCCTTCAGTGAGAAAACGGGACAGGAAGAGTGGATGAAGATAGGAGGACACACAGGCAAGGACCTCACCAGAAGGATTACAGAGATCGAAGGAGGAGGCGACCACGCGAGCACAAACACAGTCAGAGCAACCCCGGAGGTAAAGCCGAAGAGGGAAGAGTTAAGAGATAGGGAATGGGAGAGGGGAATGGAGGCGGACCTCAGGAAATATAAGCAGGAGCTGTGAGAGATGAGGAGGGAAGGGGAGGAGGCAAAGGAGAGGGAGGCGAAGTGGAGGGCGGAACAAACACGAGAGGGCCAGGGGATCGGACAGCTGCTTATCAAGGAGGGGAGAGAAAGCGGGGAAGCCAGCAAGAGAATAAAGGAAAAAGGGGAGGCAATGAACTCGGCGATACTAGGACTAGTGAAGTCGGTAACCCACACACTACTAGAGCTGAACGCCGCCAAAGAAGCCAGAAAAACGATCTACGGGGAGATTACCACCCTCGAGGCGACCATGGAGAGTATCGCACGGAGAGGGGTGTCACAAGTGGTGGGTGAGGTAGAATCAAAGTTCAAACAAATTATGGACTATTGGTCAAGGGAGAGCCCAGTTCCACGAGCGCCACCCAGGAACCCCGGCCCGGACATGGACATGGACACGGGTTCAGACACAGACTGGACCCCGGAGACCAAGAATCACAAGAGAGGAAAAGGGCCCACAGCATCACCTCCTATACCCCCCCCAGGAAGGGGATTGACAGGAAAGATTGGGGGAGGACTCTTAAGAAGGGAAGTGGAGATCAGTGGCACGCCGGAAGAGGAAGGGAGAAAGAAAAGAGGGAGGAGGCAGGGGGGGGATGGGCGGACGAAGGAGAACCCGATAGTTTTAAACCCTATGGGGAAAGGAAAGGAGGGGAGTCGAAGAGGCAGGACAGGGAGAAAAGGGGAGAAGGAGGAAAACAGGAGGGGAAGGGACTCACAAAGGAGAATCCGGTGGTCTTAGACACGCCCAGAGAGACAGAAGAGTTGGAGTCGGATGGGAGAGGAGGAGAAACGAAGGAAGACGGGTTGAGGGAGAAGACCCCCCACCCAAGAGAACAGATATAGGGATGGAAGGACACCTCAATTCCAGGCGCTTATCTGTCCTCGGAAGACCTTATATCATCCTCACTCATGAGACCGACCCCCCTCCAATACACCCAGAGACGATCACAGCCCTCCGAGATTCCATAAACCTGAGGCACTTAATCAACGGAGCCCTGATGGACCCGGAACTCTCTCCAGAACGCTGTAAGGAAACACTCCTGAGACTAACAGACACGACTCACAGTGATGGGAGGGTTGGGAAAGCAAGGGAGGCGAAGCCAACAGAAACAATGCAAGGTGTGAACATAGCGGACATAGCAGAACAGGTGGAGAAGGGGGCAGAGGCTTTCCGAGAGCCAGAGGAGGAGCAGGAGGAGATGATAGACACTCAAGGCAGTAGCAGACAAGTGGAATGTAGAAGTGTCGATTTGGAGAGAAGAGTATTGAAAGGCAGCGGGCGAGGAAAGTAAATTGACGAGGAGGAACGCAGTAGAGGCGGATGAGAAGAAGAAACCAGAAGACAGGGCACTGAAAGGAGCACCGAAAGGCCCTAAGGCCTTCACAAGCTTTTGCGTGCTATGCAAGATCTACGGACATAGCGACCTCACCTGCTTCAGACAAGGCAATACCCCCACACCTGGCCCCAGCACCTACCAGAAACCATCCAAACAGATCTCCCAACGCACCCCCAAACAGGGGTTGGGATACTCGACGGGAATTGGAGCTGGTCCCTCAGGAATAGGGAAGGGGGACCGTAAGGCGAGGGGAGGCATTCCTTTCAAGTAGGAAGAGAAGAAGCCACCCCAGGCGGCGACAACAGACTAAAAGCCAGAGGAACCAAGACAGGAGAAGGGCCTGGAAGCGAGACGGGAGGCAAGGGGGGCAGAGAAGAAGCAGGAGGGGAAGGAACAAGAAGAGAAAGGAAAAAGGTAAAGGCATGAGGAGGCGCAGAGCGGAGGGATAGTGGAGATTCACCTAAGTGACTACAGGACACTACCGGAAGGTGATCACAACAGATGGAGGAAGGTACTTAGAACAAATTACGAAGCTGCCTTAAGGAAGGTGGACAAGGATGTGACTACGTCAGTCTTGGGAACGCTATACCATTTCAGCAGAAGGAACGAAAAAATCATCAGCGTAATGTCTGACGTGTAGAACCCGAGGAACTCCCTATTGGGTGTGGTCATAGGGCCAGTTAGGAGGACGGAGCAGAATTGGTCAATAAAAGAGACAGTCATGACGGACTGGGTGGAGGTCATAGTGTCAAGGGTAGACGGAAGGGGGTAGGAATGAGAGCGGACAGAAGGACAGAAGAAATAGTAAAGAGGAACAGGTGGAAGGTGGCACCCAGAGTCCCTTAATAGGCAGGCCAGAGGAGAAACTACGACAATATGAGGGGAGAGAGACAGGTCTGATCATGACCCTGATAAGAAGGGAGCGTGAGATGCCAAAGGGAAAGTGCGAAGACTCGGCATACATTGAACACGGAAAGAAGGTAGTAAGACACTTAAAGGTATTCAAGCTACACAGGGAGGGCACGAATAACTTCTACATCAACAAGGATGGCTACAAAGTATTCTTCAGAACGTCGGAACACGGCCCATATGTACCTCCATAATGGACCCCCAACTACCGGAGGGACAGATGCAGAGACTGCGGGGATTGGAGATACACAAGGTGGAGACAAAACATGAAGCAACTGGGGTTCAACTTGTGCAGGGGTCTACATCTGGACAGGGAGTGCAGTAGGGGGGTCCCCTCCAAGGATGAACTCCTTCATCGAAAGAGGGAAATCGAGGATGTTGCGTGAGCTCCGAAAGGAGTCCAGGTTTGCTCAATACCCGAATGATCACAAATATGGCCGGTGGGTAGTACTGCTGAATACTTACTAAGGGAAGGAGATAATCATGCAACTGGTATGAGATGCTAGTTGAGCAGCCTCGGAGCTGACCCATTCGAGCAGAGGAAAAAAGGATGGGAAGATTTGAGATGATTGAGGAATAGATGGAAGTGAGGTACCCGCCGGGCGAAAAGCAACAACTGAACAAGATACACGAAGCACAGACAGACAGAGGTAGAACCTCTACCTTCCCAGTCGATGGATAAGGTACTATACTTAAATGGCTGGAGAGGGAGGATTGAAGCGGACATGGGCCTACAGTTGGGAGCACATCTGCGAGTGGATGTAGTAGTGATCGCGGAGGCTTTAGCGGCCCAGGAGAGGAGGAACCAGTACGGAAAATACGATCTGAAGGTGAACATAGAGTACTTGGGAATATACACAAGAAAGGACAGAGAAATCACCTGCAGCAAGAGAGGCACAAGTAGTTGCCCCTGATAGGGGGAAACGTCGGAGTGGGATACCTCCCGCCACACCTGGATCAACACAAAGTGAGGAGTATGATTGAAAGGATAATGACGGAAGCGAACACGATCATGGGGGATTTCAACTACTGCGGAGGAACAAAGAGGAGGGTATTCGAAGAACCAATAGAGGCTCAGGTTGGGACAATATAGGGACTACACAACACACACAAAAATAAGGGAAGAACAAATGCTGAATCGACAGAGTGCTAACAAGGGGGGTAGGAAAGGCATGAGTGATAACGGAAGGATGGGGGTGCCTAAGTGAGCACGCCACCATTGTGGCGAGAGTGACACTGAGGGATGAGCGGAAATTGATTTTGACTCAAACGAACTGTAAAAAGATTATGGAGTACGTAGAAAGAGAGAAGGAATTGGAGAAGGAGGGCCTAGGGACGACAGAGCACCAATACGAGTATACGAGGGAGCCGGTGAGAGCTCTCAGAACCCTTCTCAACTCGGAATGGACAAGTATGATAGAGATATACTTGAGGTTCAAGAAATGGTGGAAGCGGGAGAGCACACAATTGAGGAAGGAGGCGGCAAAGAACAAGGAAGCGAGGAAACTGAGGAAGGTAATTAAGGAATCCAAGAAGAACTAGTGGAGGAAGTTCGTGGAACAAGGCGAGGATGTGTAAAAGGTAGTAAGGGTGGCACAGAACTCGTGGAACACGAAAGAGAGATGCGGATCGCTAGTAAGCGAGGAGGGGGAGGTTGTGGAGGAAGACGACCACGAGGGAAAACGAAAGGCCTTCCTGAAGGACAACGTTTTAATGCGAGACCCCCAAGAGAAGCCTGAACCCGTCCGAACAAGACGCTCCCCACCAAAACAAGAAACAAGGGCAGCGGTGAGGAGGACACAAGCTAAGACCAGAAACTCCCCAGTGCCAGGCCCAGACAGAATCACCTGTAGACGTCTGAAAGTGTTAAAAGACACAAGGCTAGGAAAAGCAGTTCTCGGCGATGTTGGCCAGATGGCGGGGGTAGAGAACAGATACTATTGCGAAGAGGACTGGAGGGGTCTGGTGATGTTGATGATCCCAAAACTTACAAGAGATCACACAAAGTTACAGGGCTGGAGACCAATAGTCCTACTAAACACGATTGGGAAGCTGGCGGAGAAGGTAGTGGCGGAGAGAATGATGAAAGAGAAGATCCTTTTTCATGGGAGAGCGTTCAAGGGAAGTATGGGGAGAGGGGCGATAGACTCTGTCATGCTCATGGACGAGATTAGGGGGACGGTAGGGGGGGACGTATATGGAAGGGACATAAAATCGGCCTTCAACAGCCTGAACAGAAACAAGATGAGGGAAGTACTAGCAGGATACGGGGATCTCAGGGATTGGGTTGACTACTTTCTGAGACCCAGGTCCTTTGAGCCCAAGGTCGCCGGAAAGGGGATTGGGGAAGGAACTATGGTGGGAGAAACCCTGCAAGGATCCCCTCTATCCCCCACCCTCTTCACGATCTACATGGTAGTGATGGTATGGGAGGCAGAAAAGGAGATGGCAGCAACGGAGGAGGTGAAACACCAGATGAACACCAGGAATGGGGGACACAGCAGGGATATCTTCATCCCACTACAGTATATCAATGATGTCAACTCGGTGAGAGTAGGGAAGGAGGGACCGATGGGTAGGGAAGGAGGGACCGATGGACGAAGCCTTGGGAAAAGCAGCCGAAAGATACAACCTCAAGTGGGACAGGGCAAAAGACTGGAAGAACGAGATACACTTGGGAGTGAGCCTCAATGCTAGGAAATACTGGAAATTCAGAACAGGCAGTCCGGGGGCAGCTTTCAACATCGTTCGGAGATTATCCAGACTCCCCCCAGAAGAGAAATGGAAGGTGGTAATAGGGAAGCTGCTCCCCATCCTAATGTACGGCTCGGAGCTACACACGACACCATTGGAGGAGGGCTCGCGTCTATCTGCACGCATGTCGAAATGGGTAGTAATGAGGTATCAGGGGAGCAGCAGGGGAAAGATTGAAGAGCTTTCGGGGATAGAGCCACTAGTGAAGATTACTTGCAAAAAGAGGATAAGGTGGGCAGCGTGTGTTCATGCAAGGAATAAACCAGACCTATGATGAAGAGCCAAAAGAATTTTAGGGGAGGAGCTGGGTGCGGACCCGAAGTTGACATGGATGGAGAGGGTAGGGACGGGAGAGGGGACGAGGACAGTACGGACGTCGGAGGATCTGAGCGAGAGACTACAGAGAGGGGAGGTGATAGGTTATGCAGACGGATCCCGCATGGAGGGGATGGCAGCCGGAGCATCTGCGGAAGGGTCTCCCTTGCTAGGAAACTACCCAACGGTGATGGATGCGGAGATGGTAGGGATAGCGGGAGCATGGGAGGAAGGATATTCCACGGTGGCTACAGACAGCCAATTAGCCATCAGGAGGTGTGCGAACATCACTGCAGGAATACAGAGAGCGGAATCCTGGATAGATGAGAAAATAATGAGAGCTGCAAAGGCAAGAGAGGGAACAGTCTTGAGTCTGGTATGGGTGAAAGGTTACTCGGGGGTGGCGGTGAACGAAGCTGGGAACAGAAGAGCGAAAGGGGGGGTCATGAGAGTGGTATGAGAGGCAGATCAGAGCCTAGCAACACCAGCGGCCATCAGACAAGCATACCCACTCTACCGCAGGGAACCACACATGAAACAGTCATCGCAACGGGCGGCCAAGGCCGGCGGGGTATGGCTTAGCCCAGGCCCCGCCTGAATGATCAGGCAGCCCAAGCGTGTGCCTGGGCCTGCCCGGACCGGGCTGGACCGTCTGGCCCGTCTGGACCGCCTGGGCTCGCCTGCACTCGGTGTGGATGAAAATATTCTATCATGCACAATGAATATTCGCAGTTCGTAATTCAGCTAAAAATCTCGGAATATAGAATGACCAAAGAAATATCATAACTAATTAATCTACAGTCGGTGATTCCAAACCTGTTCCTTTTGCCTCCAATTGCTCCAACATGATGCGAACTTGTTCAATATCCTGAAATCCAACTAGCCCACCATCGGCCATCCAGGATTTCATACACTCCGCAGCTTCAATGACATCTTCCTTTAAGCGATTGCGGCGTGGACTGGCCTAGACCGGACTGGCCTAGACCGTACTGGACTGACCTGGACCGACCTGGACCGCCTGGACCGGCCTGGACCAGCCTGGATCAGCCTGGACCGCCTGGACCACCTGGACCGCCTGGACGGCCTCGACGACCTAGACTGGCCTGCATCGCCTGGGGGCCGCTCCAGGCCACCGCGTCCTCCGCCGGGGCCGGTCCAGGCTGTTCCAGTCCAGCACGCACCTCGGCCCACAGGCTAGGCTGCAGACTGTTACTGTTACTGTCATGAAATGGGACAGGGACGAGTTGGGGGCCTCACTTACTTACACACGCACAAGGGCCCCCTGAAGGCGTGGCTTTTCAGGATAGGACATGCAGAAGACCCTTTATGTGGATGCGGGGAAACACAAAACGCAGCCCACATTATAATCTCCGGCTGCGTGGGGGGAACCCGACGAACGTGGGACAACATCTGGACCGATAGAGGCTTTTGCGGAGAGGTGACGACATTTTTGAGAAACAACGGCGGAGAGGGGGGGTGGATGGACAGGAGTAGGGGAAGAGGTGAGAGCACGGGGATGTGGAAAATGTATCAAGTCATGCAGTTTAGCGGTTTTTTTTAAATTTTTTTTTTAGGAGGGGCTGGCATGGCCCAGAGGTAAGATAATCCCACTTGCATGTCCTCGTCATATACCATAGTATGAATACGAGTAATGATTTACCCAAAAAATATCCCGTTAAATTGCGCAAGAATTTCTCGCGCCTTCTTGATTCGGGATTTCCAGTGTTCCCAGGATAATTCCTAGGCACTTCACCCACTTCACCTCTACATACTTATCCCTCCTTTCTTCCTAAATGATTAGCTTCAGATGCGGTGAATTTTCTAGGAGCTCCGCCACTATCCGATTCAAAATTTCATTCGACTCCTTCCATTAGGATACCTCTGTATTAGATGCAGTCCCATATAGAGACTCCCAGATGTAGGTCATCAACATACGATGGTAGCTCAGGGTCCCATTTCGGCCACTGTGCTTTCAACGTTTCCTCAATTTAGGCGATGATCGGAGCCATCCAGATAAGAAATATTACAGGTGGGAGGGGTGATCCTTGTAGTGCTCCGATGTTTGTTTTCCCTTTTCCTCTAACCTTACCACTCATATAACCTGCTTCCCTTATAATTTAAGCAGCCTAAAGGACCCTTCCCACTTTCTCTTTCCTCTGAACTCTCTTCTCTACTCTCCTTTTAAGACAATCATCTCTCTTTCATGACTCCACACGAGGCAAAGGTAAAAGAATTTCCTTAACCTATTTTGGTGCAGGCCTGGGCACGAGTCGGCTCGAGCTTTTCCCCGGTCGGGCTCGTGCCCAGGCGTATTTTGGTGACTAGCTAACACATTTCCCAGGACTCAGCAGTCCAGGGAGTAGTCTTGTGGACATACACCTGAAAAGTTCTTCCGGCAGGTAGGCACAAGAAAATTCCAGACTCGGTTTTCCCGACATATCTAACATTTCTCCTAGGGCTTAATAGCTGGGAACGCATTCTTCCATACTCTATTTGTTACAATGGTGTAATAGGACAACGCCCGACTGAATGCGTGAGGGCATTAGAGCTAGATAAACCTTTAGATTAGCTAAGATTTCATGCTTTCAGAGTAGCGGGCATTGCAGCTAGATATGCCGCTGGCTATGCCAGTGGAAAATTTGGCAGGAATCCCACTGAGGATGTAGCTGCAAATGTAGGAGGGGATGCAGGTGAGAATCCAGGTAACTCCATCAGAATCATAGGTAGAAGGCTGGTGGAAGTAGAGGTGCGAATGGAGGTGTGAATTGAGGTGGGAAGGGTGATTTTGTTACCATAGGGTGTATTGCTGCCTAAGAGGAATAACGCTGTCTCGCTGCTATTGGGGCAGGTTTGTGCGTACCTGAATATTATTGCTATAGGGTGATATCGCAGACAGAGGTATAATGCTGCCATAGCCATATCTCGCTGGCATCAGGATATATCGCTGCCACAGGGGTATAACGCTGCCATCAGAGTATATTGCCGCCAAAGGGGAATAATACTGCCTACTTGTATATCACTGCCATTGGGCAAAAACGCTGCCTTAGGGGTGTAACGCTGTCTACCCTTATATCGCTACTATCGGAGTATGTTCCTGCCATAGGGAGGTATTGCTTCCATAAAGTGCAATCCTCGTATTGTAGTATAATGTTGCCAGCTCGCTGCCATAGAGGCATATTGCTGCCATGTGGATACCATGAGGGTATATTGCTGGCTATCTGAATATTGCTACCGGGTGATTTCGCGGGCACAGAGGTATAATACTACTGTAGGGGTATCTTGCTGCCATAGATATTGCTGCCGCAGGGCTATAACATAGGAATGTGTTCACCTAACAAATTAGTATTCAAATCACCCTAGAAATCACGTCCGAATTAGCTTAAAATTCACCGTCGAAATCAGTATCGAAATCAACGCCCAAACCACTTGCAAATCATTATACGAATCACTCAAGAAACCCCCATTCCAATCATCCTCGAAATCACTGTGATAATCATCCCAGAAATCAGTGTCCCTACCCAAAACACCAGAATCATCAGCAGAATCAGCGTCACCAGATATTGTAGGTGGGAACGTACGGAACCCACCGGTTGAATCATGGTCGCACATGGGAATAGAGGTGGGAAGGGGTATGGGAATGGACGTAGGAATGAATGTGGGAATGGACGTGGGAATGAGGGTAGTGGTAAGGTCGCAGGCATATCGGAAGGTTAAACGGGCCATGAAATTACCTTGCAATTCACTATTACTACATATGTGATAGTTGAATCAGATCAGCATGGTCCCATGCACACGTTAAACCCCATTTCTGCTCTTGCAATTAGTCTGAAACTCCCTGCTACTACATATACAATAGCCTGGCGTTGATCCACAGGTTCATTGCTTAGTTTACATGGTTTCGCACGGTTGTGCACGGTCTGTATTTGTACTTCAGTATATTATAGATCCCGGGCCATTTGGAATGAGAGTATATAATGGTGGAGAATTTCCTTACGTTCTTCCATCATATAGTGTTGTAAGAAAGCGGCTTTTTCTTACTGTACGCATATACTTCTTTGTAACGGTGAACGTGGTTAAGCGTTTCTTTTACACTTTCCTCTCCTCTGATTTCTTCTAGAGCTTAGTGGATCAAGGAAAGGATCCCTTGGGTAAACCGATTTTGCCAGCATTTCTGCACCTTTCCCAACGCTCAGCAGTTGGTGCCAGCATTCTCCAAGGCTGTTCTTTCTTCTCCGAAACGCATTTCTCGTCGCCAAACTCTCTACACTCCATCGTCCGCCGGCAGTAGAGGTTCAAGGCAAAGTCAGAAATATTTCCAGAAGCGGCATAGCTAACATCCTTGCAGGCCTCAGTAGATATGGCAAGGGTTTTGACAGAGGGATGGAAACTCCCAGACGCGAATTTGTAGGCATGGCTCATATGTTTCCCAGATCTCGGTTAATGGTATCTCATCATCGGCACAGTAGCCTTCACACAAGCGCATCACTACACCATCACACTTATCCTGCACAACATCTACACCGATACAACCTCACAAAAGACTAGTATAGTATTACACTCGTGGCAGCCTATAATCATCCAAATTACCTCTCTCTACTCCATCGCCCGCCAGTGGTGGTCCACAGCTGAACCCATCCAGTACATTCCTGGAACTGATGAACTATAACCTATTCTCCCATTCCAGAGACCGAGAGATTGTTCATGTCCGCTATGGGCTGGCGTGGGTTGCATGCATTGGGAAGTGCGTGTACAATGGGCATCCGACAATGTGTGTATGCATAGTCCTCGTGTGTCTCGGAACGAATCGCTAATTGCAGGCTCGCGTGCCATTTAGGTCATGGGGGACGTAGCAGATCTATTCCTACAACGTGATCGGTCCTAATGTCTCAAATTGCACAAATTGCCCAATTTGGGGCAAAATTCAAGGATCGCTAAGGGAAACTGGACCCGACATTTTCATTATTCTTGATTCCTGGTTGGCCCTACAGTACGTAAACCGACTGTCTGACTACCTTTTGACTCCCGACGAGCCCGCTAGAATTCGTCTTAATCGTCTCGAGGGTTAAATATGCCTGGAAACAAGGCGTGACACTCATTTTTGGAAATGGGCTCTGTGTGCTGGAGATGCACTCCTGAGTGTGCTAACATAGTTACCATCTCGCCCTGGACTCAGGGAAGGCGGAAGAAGTTTGTAGTTACCTGGCATATCTACCATCCCCCAAGGCTTGCGGGTTAAGTAATTGAGAACCCTGCCCCCATGATTTTTCTGGTATTCTAATATCTTTTGAAGGCTAAATCACCCTCACACAGCAACCGTAACCTCCGCCACAAAACTTTTTGTCCGTTCTTATTCTGCTGTCCTTCTTCCAATTCTTGCGACCTCCTGCGTTGCTATCGCCTTCTAGTAGTCAGCCACCTCTTAACTTGCCCCAGACCATATGTCTAACTCCATGAGGAAGGGGTTTCCGTAGGTAGAAGAATATTTCAAAGCTCAATTTTGCACTGTTGGTGAGGGCACCCGATTCTAAATGAGGGGGATCATCGCGCCTTGCCACTACTGCCTTCGTGTGGCGTTTCGGCCGTGCTACTTTATCGTTTTGTTTGGACTGCCTAAAGATGTAACCTCTACATATGGTGTGACGTAAAGAGCACCAAGGTTAGTCTGGAAACTTAGTCTGGCTCGTGGCCCGGGAACTTAGTGGAGGGTTCCCACCGGTCATTATAATCGAAATTGAAGCAAAAGATTCATGGTGCGGCAACCTTTCCTGTGCAGCTTGCTAGCACCGCTACTAAGGATAGACCTGAGTTTATTATGTCACGTCTGCCTTTTTATCCGACTTGTGCCGAACCTCAGAGACAAACTTTCGCGCTACTAGACCGCATTGCGTCGCCCTAGGCGTCATAATACCTCATAATTGTAGATTTATTACGCTACGATAACTTTGTGGTAAGCTTCACAGAGTCCTATCCACAGCGGATTACATAACCCGTAATCAGGAGTAAATCACTAACTCCAACAAAGGAAATACATAACTTGGCGGGGCGGCTGTGACTTGAACTAGGGCTTTCCTCCAAAGAGACAACACAAGGCCCGAGTACAAACCACTCGGCCAAGGGGGCACACCCCCATGTGGCAGCCGGTGGTGGTTGGTGCATCGTTATCTGTCTAGCTATTACGCAGTCGACCTTAATGGTTGGAAATCGGTTCCGAGAGGTAATATTCCAGAGTCGCATTAATGCCATCATCTTTCATGTCAACTTTCTCATAAAAGGCGTTCAAAGCAGGGCAGCATTGAACATAAATATCCCCTGGACCCCCGTGGTAGAGCAATTATCCATCAGACAGACACCCCATATAGCCACATGTCAGTGGGCTCAGATTGTGCGTCCCAGCCCAACGACACCTCGATTAAAAGTTTTTAAAAGTTTTATTTGAACCTTTCAAAACTACTTTTTAAATTTTTTTTAAATCCAAACGATTTACGCAGATGGTCAGGATCTGGCAAGCCAAATCCGACTGCTACACTCCTGGGCTCCTTGGGCTTCGTCCAGCGCAAGGCACCACTCAGCCCCGTCGATGTTGGTACTCTGGTGCGAACATCGGTGAGCGGCAATCCATACCTGGCATGCGGACTATCTATACTCCGATGGTCCAGCAGGCACACTGTCGATTATCTGGTGAAGCCGTAGGTGAGAAATCAGTAAAAGGAGGAACGGCAACGGGACAGAAAATGCCCAACCTACTCTCGCTTCTATCGGGCGTACCCTCGATATTTATGAGCCCCTGCCAATGACAAGTTCCCTACCAACGATCCCCGGCGCGACTATGTCCATGAACATGCAGCATGTGCATATTCCAAAAGTGGACAAAGTTGCTGTCTCCCCCTAGGAGCTCCGGAAGCTAATGATCGACACAATCGTGGATTTCTGGAACTGCGGGTCCATGCTTCTGAGGGAGTTGAGAACTAGGATGAGAGCTGGGATCAGACTACCTGAAGTCAAGTTGTCGGGTGGGAGCTGGTTCGGGTACTGGGAAGTATCCGCCGACTTGACTACTACATTCACCTTCTCCGGTCACAAGTCCCTTTATTCCACCTCAATCAATGTGTCCTGATTCCTGTAATTGGAGAGTTATGGGGACCGTATCATTCTGGGGACCGCTTCAAAAAGTAATTCTATTCAGCGCTTACGTCAACCCAATAAGCAGCTTGGCTTCGGTATTATTCACTGGCATCCATTATCCTACCTCACTCTTAAAGCCTTAATCGCAGATTACTGCGTATTGTGTCAATCCAACAATCAGCTCAAAGTTCCTAGCTCGCATCACTACCAGCCACGCCGCACTCAACATGGAACAAGCAATCAGTTCTCACCGGCTTCAGCTGCGCCCTTTGTCCCTCCCATAGCCAATCGGTCTGCATACGAGGGAACTGGGTGATGACTCATACGGGGGATAACGGGTTTATGCAATCGAAAGTTCTAGTTTACTAGACAGCTATGGCTTCCGCGACGGGTGGTGATGGTGTTGATGTGACAAGGGTACATATTGGAGAACGACAGGGAGTTGGTAATGGTGGAGGCTACTGTATATGTACATCGTAGGGTTATCACAGGAAATTAGCTCACTAGGGATAGTTGTCCGTAAAGGACCCATACCCTATATCCCTTTCCTTCCTTCTTCACTCAACGTCTTGTATCAACATTTCTGCTCTTTTATTTTTCACAATATAAACCTTGAAACAGCCACTCTCTCCGGTTTAGTACCAGTGATATAAGTTGAAGCCTACCTATGGAGTTCATTACTTCACTACGTCCTGGGTGGAGAATCTGGGAAATGAGTACATGTGCATGGATGCGAGAGAGCAATCGTGGGATGGATTGTGCGTCTGAAGAAGCTTGGATTCCCACCTCGAATAAGCCATGTGAAGTAAGCAATTGTGCTACAACAGCACTTGAGCTCGGTCTGGAGGGGGAAGTGGTGGGAAGATATCTTGAACGAAGCATAGGAAAAGACTAGTTGACTCGCTTCTTAGATGGACATCCTCACCTAGTTTCGAAGCTCACGAGTAATTTTGATAAGCGTAGATCAAGCGAGGCAATCCAGAGGTTATTGAAACTCACTTTACCAAGGTTCAGCATGTGCGCAAGAAATATTCGATTGCCGATGGGAATTCCTACAATATGGGTGGGAAAAGATTCTGACAAGGGGTATCAAGCCGAGCCAGGTCATATGCCAAGGACGTCAATGAGGCACTTGGGCGAAGATGGCAATTGATGGTACTCCAACAGTGGTGGAGACTACCATCCATCACGGGGTAGTGCACCATCACGAGGTAGTGCCTCAACTGGTTTTTTTGGAGTTTCTCGATGAGTTCGAAAGCAATCATCATAGTAGCGGGATTAAAACGGATGCTGGACTTGGTAAATAGTGTGGTGAAGTGGGTACAACCCTGGGGGCGGAGGTGAGCCCGTGGAGTACGAAAAGCTAGTTTCCCGCGTGAGCAGTTTTTGGGGGTTAATGGGTAGACAGGATGGTCACACGAGGGCTTCTATATTCAGTAATCGTTTCTTCCTCTTGCTATTTGAGATCTAAGTTAACTATACCTAGGTTCTGAGTATGCAGAAGTAGTATTCCGGAGGGTAAGGTCACGTGGAGGGGGGATTCGGTATTTGTTCCAGTAGGTTGGCCAAACAAGGTCCCAATCAAGAATTCAATAGCTCAAATCAATGTACGTGATGTGGGGTAGCTTTTAAGCTATCAAACCCTTGATCTAAATATCGTTTGATAGACACACCCTAGGCATTTCCATTTCTCGCGAATTAAAAAACCAGCATGTCTAGCCCCATTTCGGGGTAAAACAGGCTCCTAGTAGGCCCAAAGGATTACCTCTTATGCATAGATTCTCCTTAGCTATTGGCTACTTGACATCTATTCCAGTGGTAGGCCTATCTCAACATGCACCCCCTCCGAGAGCACCTCTTTCAGAATGACTTCATTCAATTTTGGTTGAATATCATGTATAAGGTACCTGGGAGGCTTCCCTAACCACATATATTCTCTGAACCTAACAAAGGCTTAGTTCGGAGCTCGTTTGACTGAGATATTCCATGATATAATTACCGACTCCTGCCCTATAACCTACCCTCCGGAATACTTTTATTGTTTATTTTTTATTCTTTTAATAACTCATTAATCGTATGCGTCCCTGTAAGAGGGATATGACGAGCCTACCGGAAGCCCGATAGGTTTCAAGGCAACCCAAGTTAATCTGGGAGGCCCTAGACGCGGGGAAAACATTAAAGTACAAAGACTAGCGCCCCTCCGCATCCGCCCTCACTTTTCCCGCTCTTTTAAAAATAAACCCGCCCCTTCCTCCGCCACGCCCCTTCCAGCCCTCCCAGAAAATATAAAAAACTTCCCTCCTCCGCCACGCCCTCCCCTAAATATGGTTGTCCCTCCTCCGCCACGCCCTTACCGGGCCCTTTCCAATCCTCTTCATGGTCTTGGTTAGGATCGGGGCGGTCGGTCCCAATCGTAGGCGGTGGGGTGGAAAGACTTCCTTCCCATGCGTAATCGTGGTGTCTCCGGCGAGTCAGCTAGATAGAGTACCAGGGAAGAGTGCGTCTTCCCTGGACGGCGGTCCTCTGTTAGGAGCCAGCGAGCTCCCGTAATGACCAGGTCCTTGTTATCTTCCTTGATCCACCTTCGTAGCTCCCCTACCTTGTACTTGGTAGAGAGAGCGCGTACGACGATAGCATAGCGTTCGTTGTTGGTTCTCTTCGCGCGGGTGGGGGTGGG
>Ga0307511_10003808_pt1 | contig 15443 bp, 13 predicted proteins | sample 13_EM_MG_FD_200266 | JGI IMG/M metagenome (GOLD analysis project Ga0307511, IMG submission 200266) | Populus trichocarpa ectomycorrhiza microbial communities from riparian zone in the Pacific Northwest, United States - 13_EM | ecosystem: Host-associated > Plants > Roots > Unclassified | place... | reverse complement strand
AGGCGGGGGGGGCGGAGGAGGCGGGAGAGGCGGAGGAGGCGGGAGAGGCGGGAGAGGCGGAGGAGGCGGCGGAGGCAGTAGTCTGTGTGGAGACATTGTTGAGTCTCTGCCGGGGAGGAAAGCTAGTGGAGGGAGGCCACTGTGTTGCCGCCTCTGCGTTGGACTTGGTGGGAGGGGGATGGGGGGTGGGGGCGGAAGTCGGTGTAAACGGTGTGGGAGTGCACTGAATGGTAGCCTCCGCGTATGTCGTTTGCGGGGTAGCGGTGGTTTGTGTAGAGCAGGAGGCGGTCGCCGGGATTGGCATAGGTGGGGTGGTTTGTGTTGATGAGTTGGTGGTCGGAGCCCTCGCCGCGGAGATGATGGCACAACGGAGGCGACCACGGTGCCTCGCCGCTCCCTTTATTAAATAACTGCCAAAGCTCGTCGGGATCGAGTACCCGAGAATCTTGTTGCAGAGAATGTCTAGTTCCTGCAGGTGGAAGTACCACTGATCGACCTCTCCTTCATTCATGCTCGATATGTCAGACATGTGCTTGCTTATTGTTGAGAGTAGGTCGAGGAGTGGGGGCTCGTCGTCGTCCTCGGACTCGGGCTCAGGGGACATGGCTGGTGTCCCCGCACCCAGCATTGTGGAAGCCGGGAGATTTGCTTGCGGAATAGCTAAATAGCTATAGGAGCGGCTATGAGGACATCCTGTCGGAGGTGATGTGGCAGAGGTGCTAACTGTTGCAGCCTCAGGATTTGCTCTTAATAGCGCCTATTCCAGCCGGTCGTATCCTGAACTCGCTGCCCTTACAACCAGTTAAATAACTCTGTCTGCAGCCGGTACAGTTGCACAATTGATGCTGATGTAGCTGCCGGAATGGATCTCAGTGCACCTGATGTAGCTGCCGGAAATGCAGTTGCAGGAGCGTCCGGATTTGCTCTAGAGCTCCTATTGCAGCCGGCAGATTTCTGAGCAGAACAGCTGCTGTAGTACCCAACAGAATTCCGAGCGGGATAGCTACTGTAGTAGCCGGCAGGATTAATATAGGAGGAGCCAGGGGAATTCCTGAATACGGGCTGTAGCAACCGGTAGCCTAGAGGAATAGCTGCTGGCCCAGCTAGCGGAATGGAGGAATTACCTCGATAGCTGCTGTAGCAGCCGGCAGAATTCCACGCGGAATAGCCCCTGGTATGGCAGCCGGAATCGCAGCTGCCGAAGCGGCTGGATTTGCTCCTATAGGTCCGGTGATTGCCAGCGGAATTTCCAGCGGAATGCCTGGATAGCGGCTCTCGCAGCCAGCGATATTGCGTGGGCGATACCAGAGGCTCTAGCCAGTGGAATTGATATGAGAGGAGCCGGCAGAATGGAGGAATAGCTTGTTGTGCAGCCGCTCCAATAGCATCTTTTATACCCTGTGCTATAGTCTCCATTGCGGCTGCTCCGAGTCCTCCTCGTGCAGCCGGTCCAACAGAGCTGTACCAAGAGGTCCTGTGCCAGCGTTGGGAATAGCTGTTTCTGCAGGCAGCACCGCAAGGGAAAGCGGGGATTCGGTGGGAAATTGTCTCAAAGGTCGGGGAAAGGAGGATGAGGGTCGTCACCCTCTAGCTCTGCTCATGCAGACAAGAAAAAACTCTCCTCGTATGACTCAGCCTCGCACCTAAGAAGCAAGGTGTGGGCGTATGTATGAATACCCCTCAGAACACCTATGACTATCTAGCCAGGCGTGCAAGTTAGCTTCCTGCTGCGTCAAGATGTAGATACATATGGAGAGAGAGAAAGAGCAGATTCCACCCTCCAGTGGTTGGGTGCCTTGCGCGATTGAATACATGGGACTCATCAGTGCTTCCCCTCCCCTCAGCACGCACCCTGTTCTGGCCCAGAACCCCCCCCCCAGCACATCGTGCCTGATATTACGGCTGCGGCAGGTTCATCGCCATATGGTCCCGAAATTGTGGGTTTTACACTTGCGAAATGAGGAATTCAGTTTGTACTCGTGGGTGGAAGGCAATTTCTGGGGAGGAAATTGTGGATATGGTTTGTTTATGGATTACGTCTTGTGCAGACTCAGAGTGGCCACATGAGGTGCCCCCCCACCCCGCCTGTAGGCGGGGGGGATTCAGAACCAGGTCGGGTTAATCTGATGACGCAAGCATGTGTACATGAGACTAATTAAATGAAAAACATAGGAAATCTCACAGTCCATCTACTAACTCTTGAGATAAGTGCAACAAGTAGGAAAATCGTTACATCCACCGCCTGCAACATCTTGGCCCCTCCCCCCAGATTGCGCCGCCAACGCTATACTATCTCTCGTTGCAAGGCCACCACAATGTGTTTGCCAGCTCATGCCTGCATAATGTGTGCAAGGAAGTAATAGGAGACTCGATATCATAGACTGCATGAAAACCGGCGAGGGTGAGAATGCGGTAGCTTCTGATGCAGTGAGGGTATTCTCCAGATACCTTCCTAAAGACTTGATTGAAAGTGGATGATTACAGAAACAGCGCAGCGACGTTGAAGACAACAGAACGGAGAAGGAAGGACAGACGCAATAATGTGATAATGCTAATGGGGGAAGGATCTCGTTAACTCGAGGTTGACCAACAAGCACCTGCAGAAGGAGGGCTGCGAAGGGAGATAATGTGGCCGTGATGTTAGTACTCCAGCCAAGGGCTGGAAGCAGTGAGGCGGCGGATGGCACTGAATCTCCTCATCCCGAATCTGATGGGCACCTGTCGGAGCCGAGGATCTCCGATTCTTTCTTACTTGTAGTCTGGTTGGCACCTTACTTGTGCATGTGCGGGTAGCGACAGATTGACTTGACGTGCTCTTCAATCATCTGGGAACTCCAGAGGTAGGTAGGCAAGTACCCCAACAGTTGCTTGCATAGATTGTGATGAATCTTGAAAAATAAAGACTAAGCACAGGTCTCTCTCTGCAGGGCCTCCTCATCGAGTTGACGAGATGCAGCCCCCCATTGTGTAGTATAGTCACCCGGTGCCTTATTTTCGCCCCTGCTGTGCTCCCAATCAGAGCCTGATTTCTGTAGGAAGACTGTGCCTCCACTGCATTGAGTATATAAAAAATAAAACATAAAAAAAAGCTTTACCTCCACTGCCTCGAAATACACAGTCTTCGCAGCATTGCAAGTGGTCTCTGAATCTGGTTATTATGGCACGATTGAGTTATGTGATGGATAGGGGTTATATAATGAGGAGCAATTTTATTTTTATTTTTAAATACTCAGTACTCCTATGCGGCCAACGAGGGTCATGAGGGGCAACCCGGAAGCCCGGGTGGTTTCAAGAGGACGTCAAGTTAATCTGACGCCTCACGCAGTAAGTACATGGATGGTCACGTTAATCTGACCCCCCGCTGAAAACAAAGATAGATAAGGGACCGGGCAATCCCCATGCTCCCGTGAAAGTCGTGAAAAGCCCCATCCTAAAAAAAGCTCGAGTGGAAACAATAAACACAAAACCAACAACGATATCGCTCGAGTGAAATGGAACCAAAATCCTAAATCCTAAATCCTAACGCTTAAATCTGAGTCCTCGACCCATGCTCTCTTCAGCGATCCCAATCATAGGTGATGATGCGGAGGGTTTCTTCTCCCAAGGTGCAGCGCATTCGCGATCTTTGGGTCCTGGAGGTAGAGGACCACGGAGAAGTGGTTTTTGGTGAGGCGCCGTTCCTCGGAGAGGAGCCAGCGAGGGTCGGCTATGGGGAGGTAGCGGTTGTCCTCTTCGAGCCAGCGACGTAGTTCTCCAATTTTGTAGTTTGTGGGAACTGCGCGAAGGACTACCACGAATTGCGGTGGAGTGGGGGTCTCCCAGCGTTCTATCCAGGATTTTTTCGGTGGTAAGGTAGGGGTCGCCCAACGTTCCATCCAGGAGTTTTTCGGAGGTGGTGTGTGGATGGGGGTTCGTCGCTTCCCCTTGCACTTGTTTCTCCTTCCAGTTCGGCTTCTACGCGCCTCCTGAACCATTTCCGGCTCTTTCTCATAATCGCTGTGATGAGGAGCAAGGAAGGATCAATTGTTGGTTGTTATGGTTATTAAAGTGGATAGATTATAGGTGAACAGCGTGTGAGTGAACTGGTGTATGACAGCGGAGAAGTAGGGGTGAACCAGCGGAGGTTATGGAGCGAGCAGGAAGAAGTGATAAATGCGAGCGCAGTGAGGATGCTATGATCATTCTGTCTGAAGGACGGCGGATTTGCCCGGGCTAAATACATGAGAGGTGGCTACAACCGATAATGATAACTAAGTAACTGTAAGAGGATATAACAGAGAGATATCTGTAACAGGAAGGGTAGTATGCATATCAGCTTACATGTAAGACAGTGTGGGAAATAACAGGCAAGGTATAATGCACATAAGTATATAGGTACAACGTAAGCTGCAGATATAACATGCAGTAGGAAACTTGAAATAGAAATAGAGAGAAATAATAGAAATAAAATATTATGATAGAAATAACTGTGGTAGTATGTAGAGAACTGGTTTTCTGGTATATGTTTTCTCTACACGTGTTCTATCTGTGGCAGTTTTGGTGGATTTTATTGCATTATATCAAGGCATGTTTTTGGCCTGTTTTGGCAGCTACTCTTTTTGGACATGTTTGGATTAGGAAGGATTATATTGGGATTAGTCTTGTTGTTTTTCCTTGTAGTTTTGTCGGCATATTTCATTATTATTACCTGTCATATTCCTGTATCATTCTGGGTTAGTTTCATATATGTCAGCTCGCTGACCACTATCTCCTATTATGCCTGCCTAATTGGGCAGCAGCTTATTCTGTTTTCTTGTTGTTTGTTTATCTCGTTGCTAGCCTTGTTTCCATTACCTTGTTAGGCATCATCATGGCACTGGACGTGTTTATAATGAGCCATCATGTATTCATTATAATCTGGTATCATAATGAGTCTTTACTGTTGCCTAGTATCAGTCCAAATGGACTCATTGCCTTAGGAACTCAGTATCTATTTTAGATCTGAATTTCACGGCCTTAGATAGGATAGTTCTCATTCAGCACAGTCTAGTCTAGCTACTTCAGAAATACACAAGCTATACTGGTAATATTCTTGTCCACTTGTACCTCTTGATCCCCAACCAACGCTACACTCAACAACCCCTTAGCCACCTACTATAATCCTCTGTAGGACTTAGTAGGCGTGCTTAAGACCCCAAAACCACCTTGGTAGAAGCCAAGTTCCTTACAGAACTCCTCTACTAACTTGGCCCACACCTATATAGTACAATATAGAAACAACAAATATATAAGAAAAGAAAAAAAGAAAAATGGAATTAGAAAGCACATGTAATAATTGTGTTCATCATGTGTTCTTCTGTTATCACCGATATTGTCACTGAGATAACAGTGCACTTACTACACTCTAATTACCCTCAAGTCATTATTCATAAAACTCAAGTTATCTTATAGATAGATATTAAGTAATATGTTCTCGTGTGAATAGGTTTGCCAGCCTGCTATATAGACTGTAAACCCAGGAATCTCCAATTAATAAAAAATCATTTTTCTACTAACTAGAGCATGCTTTCATTGTTATTACTTGTAAACAGGTGGGATTGCCAGTTAGGAGCTTGAATTAAGAGATATGACCCTCAGGTCACTTATATTCTCAATTTGTGCCTAGTTATACCTTTAGGTCTCTACCACCTCCAATACTGGTGGCAGACTAAGAGTCCTTATATATTTCAGGTACAGGCAAGCTGTAAGCAATATAAACACTTTGGAAATATATAAAGTGGCTAATTGGAAGTATAAAAAAGGTTATAACATGAGTGTAGGAGCAGAGTCAAGTAGAGTAAAACAATAAGAGACTTAAAATACTGCTTGAGACTTATTGAATTAACTAAGTAAAAGTAACGACTTTGATAGAAGGTGGAATCTGATAACTATTTATAAGATCTGGACAAAACTTTCTAATAAGGGAAAATAGACTTGTTGTTAGTAGTTGCTTCTTTGAGAGGTAGCTTCCCAATTAGAAATACTGAAGTCTGACACACATAGAAAAGATAGGCTGTGTTGCAACATAATGGAAACAGACGAATATACTTGAGCTGAACTGGTAATACAACAAATAGAAACATATGAATAATGCTTCTTATAACATGATAGAAATATATCGAAGAGATAATATGCATGAGTCCAATCCTAAGAGTACATACTTCCCTAGTTATATCCCTTTAACGTTATACTGATACACCTATCTGCACATGCTTGGTGGTTTATCAGTCCACTTTGTTAGCAGCGACCTATGCTATTGTAGGTAACTAGATACTGGCTGCTTAGCGGAGATCTCTTACCAGAGACTTAACATTACTACTAGTTTTAAGGTAGGTATCCTCCCCAGAACATACTTACGCAATGCTTAAAGATTTGATAGATGTTAGTAACGGCACAAATAATGACAGTGAGAAAGTACTAACTTCAATCATTAAGATATCCACAATCCCCAGAGTCTGGAGTTCAACAAGACCAGTGTACACTATACATGCATTGTATGGCCTTTAAAAAACCAGACCTCTTGCCAAAAATCTAAAAGGAAAAAGGCTGCAAATAGGAATGATAAACGGTAGTATGTAATCCTGGATAATAAATTTGATACAGGTTTAAACCGCAGATGTCTATTTCAACTTGTAGCTAATTGGGGAACTTCTTGCGATACTCCTTGAGCTTCTCAAAACAATTGTACAACCTTATGAATTCTTTGTATGTATCTTCCAATTCATCATAACCCTTCCGTTGTATCCTCTACTTGATAACTCCTGCATATTCTCTGGACTTTAGAATAGTCATAAGTTCATATATCTCGGTATCTGCATCGTCATCAATATCCTGTGGGTTGTCTCATATTCGGAATGGTTTGAGGAGGGTTGTATAAACAACCTTATGGCAGTGAATTCCATTCAGTACTTCCAACTTCTGCACATGGGATCATATAGTCTCGATAACTAAATAAGGTTATATCAAGTTATTCATAAGTGAACAGTATTCCCAGCTTTTAATTGTAGGATGCGGCGGTCAACTAGGACCCAGTCATCAATAGCCAGCTGGTATGCCTTTTCAATGTAGATAGCATATCACTTGATATATTTTTTATTTACTGTATGCTAGATAAAGTTGTAGATGGTTGTCATTTAGTTGAGGCATTCTTCAGCGGCGGCAGAAGAGAGTTTGTAATCATTGTCAAGCTGGACAGTACTAGGGTCCCAGCTATATAGGATGTAGTAAGGAGAGTCTTGATGAGTAGGATGGGTTGTAGTAGTGTAGACAAACTTGGCAGGTGCCAGCTAAGTCTTCTAACATTTTTGTCTATCTTAGCAGAAGATACAGTTGTATTGTTTAAGTATTTGGATAGCTCATTCACTAAGGCCACCAGTCTGTTGGTAGTAGGCTGTTGATAGGTATACAGGTAAGTTGAGCCTTTTGTTGAGCTCTTGAAGGAATCGCAGGGCAAATTGAGATCTTCGGTCCGAGGTAACATTGTTTAGTAATCTATAGAAACTCCAAATCTGATTATTTTAAATATTAACTATATCTTCTGTAGTCCATGTCGTCTTAGCTGGTATATATTGTTAAATTTTAGTCAATCGGTCTGTAATATCAACTATAGGATTGAAGCCTTTAGATTCTGATAGCTCTCCAACCAAATCTATTGCGATTTTTTCAAAGGAGTGTTCTCCAGTTGGCATTGGTACCCATTTCGTAAGTCTGCTATGCCTATCTGCCTTTGCCTTTTATCAGTTAGCACATACTGCCACATACCTAACAACATCTTCTTACTAATTGTTCTTTGCAAACTTACCTTCGATTAGCTCTTGAGTTTGGTTTCTTCCCTTATATCCTACCACTTAACTATGATAGTTCTATCTCAGTACTTACAACTTATGCTCTTCAGGTACTACCTATAGTACATTCTTCTTTTTCCAACTTGCAACATCAATTGCCTTTATTTTCAAGTCATGGCCATCTTCTCTTTGTTTACATTCATCTTTTTTGAGCTTTAGCAAGTATCCTTTATCAAAATATCTAGCTCTCATACCAGATTTCCCTTTTCCTGAACATCTGCCTATACCATCTTCCTGGCCCATCTTTGAGCCAGGTCAATAATGGATATGGTAAATAAATTCGGGCATTTTGAGGTACCAGTAGGGTAAGGATATTATATATATACACTGGCATAATATAGCCACCTTCAACATCTAGTAGGAACCAGTAGATACTAACAAGTAGTTGATACATTATGACTTAGAAGATTACTCATGCGAAAGTATATCTACCAAAGATAATTATGACTTATATATTTCATTTGTACAATTGAATGCCTTACTCATTGGTGAGTCATGCAGCTATGAGCCAGAGCTGGATTTCATTTCATGTATGAGTCAGAAGTTGGTGCATAGCCTTCCTACTGACTCACTATTTCCTTGGGTGTAAAATATATAAGTGCTCTTGGTCTACCATCAGTATTGGAGGCGGCAAAACGCCAGGAAGTATATTAAGACACAGTTAGAGAATTTATGAGACCAGAGGGTCATACCTATTAATTCAAGCCCCCAGCGGGCAGGACCACCTATTGACAAGTATTAACTAATGCATTGTACTATAGTTACTAGGGAAATGATTTATTACTATCAGTGGATTGTCAGGTTTATAGTCCGTGTGACACGCTATGAAACCTATCCATGCGACATTGAATTACTTTACAAGGAGGCTTGTCAGTAGTTGGGCTTCTGCTTAATATTGAATTATTATAACCTGTAATGGTCTGCATAGAGGATTTTGTACTTCCTAACAAAACCTTAAAGTGTCTATTTACCTTATATTTTCCTTTAAAAAGAGTTGTGCTATCTCCTTGCCTAACCTTAATCACCCTTACTCTTTTCAAACAACCCAATTTCTTCACAATCCATTCTTCAACAAAGGAAGTACTTGCTATAGTGTGCACCACTGTATGGACTTCAACACCCGCAATCGTTATGCGAACCATCAGAAGGGTGGTATGTCTTAGAGCATGTCGTACAGTATGAGACACCCTTCTTATTTGTTTGCCAATTCCTTGGATCCTAGTTTGGTAATTTTGGTGTAACCGTGATCACTTTGTTGGCTTTTATTGCTGACAGGTTCTTCGTTGGCATTATCTGACTTGTAAGGTAGAGTAGTTCGGATTTACCAACTTATTATGCAATAAAATCCTATATGTCCTATCTTTCCATACTTGATACATCATTGCTTATTTATACTTTTCTCAAATCCAGGGAAAGGGACCTGGTTTCCTCTTGCTTTATAAAGGGAAGGGCTTGCACCACCACGAAGGGAGATGCGGTCTTCGATCTTATGATTCCTACAATGATCTATCTTTTTATTCTTTACCTAGTCCCTATCACTACTTTGAAATTCATTCCTAGTAATGTCCATCTTTCCCAATATATATTTTCATTCTACTCGTGTGGAGCGGTAGGGTATGTAGGGTAACATGGCTGCTCGAAGCTTATAGCTGTTCCCATTAGTAGAGATATTAATCAGCTGTCAAGCAGGAATAGCGGTGTAAATGGGGACCTAAAGTATTTAAGGTGGAATATTACCCTAAAGTAATATTCCAGAACTACTAAGTACTTTAAAGGCTACTAAGTGTTTGGTTTCTAGTATTGGATTACTAAGTTCTAAGTAAGAGTCCTCATGGGACTAGAATTAACTAGGAGAAATCTTATATTTATTGTATCTAACTATTCTGTGTCTGTCTTCTCCAAGTCTGCTCCCCTTCTCTGGTGGTATACCATCAGCCCTTCAGTATTACATGCTAAGACTAGCTGTGACTCACTACTGTGGTTGTGCCATAGTAGTAAGTCATAGATGATTTGAAATCCATCAAGTGAGTCATAACTTTAGAGTCATACATGAGTCATAGGAAATTGTTGAGTCATAGGTGACTCATAATTGACATGTGAAATTAAAGAAATTATATGTGATTCTTCCAACATAATTAACCAGGTAGGTTAGGATAACTTAGTAAGAAATTACATAGTAGATGTTGGTTCAGAGTAAGTTGTGAGGTGGTGATAGATCCGCATACTGAGAATATCACTTCCTTATAAGTTATATCTGGCTGGGAGGTTCTTTGTTGACAGCATGACTTGGGATCCAACAGGGTCGGAAGGGTATGCCCTTCTGTTTTTGTGGCCGGGTTTTCTTTCTTGGATCTTGGCTTTGGTAATGTTTTCTGAAGCCTTATAGAATCTTTTGGCTGGGTTGGAAAAGTAAGGTATTTGTATAGGGAGTGGTGTAGATCCTAGCTTTGGGTCAAAGCCTAGGAGAATATCACAAGGAGACCTTCCTCTAGGTGTACTAACAGTAGTATGCACCTCCATTTGAATAGAAGGTGCTGCTTGTACCCAATTTGTACTATTTTCCAACCTCTTAGCAGCTAACATAGGCATAATAGTCCTGTTCTTTCTTTCCAAGGCGCCATCAGAATGAGAGTGATATACAGAGGTTGCGTTATACCTACCTCCAACTGAGTTTGCCCAATCATGAAATTTTGCTGACATAAAAAGAACATCTTATCTATAACAATCTTATAAGGGAGTCCAATAGTGGGAATGGTCCATTTTTCAAAAATATCTATAACATCCTTGTCATTAAGTTCTTTAATACAAAGTATAAGGAAAGTAAAATAAGTGTGTCTGCAAGAAATGACTAATGACTTATCAAAGGAAATGTTATGAGATCCTTCTCCTTTCAACTTATAATAACCATGAATTAATTCAGAATAGGGAATAGTGATAGGTTCCATACTAAGGAAATCCATTGCATTACTTTCCCATAGTTGGGTAGGTACATTCAATGGTGTCAGGTATCCAATTAGTAATTGGGTAGAGCATTTTGTAGATTGAAAAATTCCACGCTCCTGACATAACCCTAAGTATCATGGAAGGAGTTCTGCTAGTAGTATTTGTAGGTTTGTTCTTAGTATGTTCTGTCTAGTCCTCCATGACCTGTATAAACATATGCTAGTTGTAGGAGATGTTCTTGTGCTAACTTACTTCTAATTTTAGGTGCTGTTGGAATTATCAATTTCCAGGTCCCTGTCTTGAGTATATATAGGAACTTGGCCTTATATTGTAAGGTGAGGATATTTTCTCCATCTCTTGCTCTCTTGTGTATGTCTTTATACAAGTTGTCGTTTTCCATACATTCCACATACTGCTGAGTCAAGTTTTTGTCTTGTAGCTAGTAGGCTGCTACAAGGTCAGGGTGCATATGTTACAGGCGAGCTGTAAGGAACGTAAATACTTTGAAGTTATAGTGAATAGGAGGGCGGAAGTATAAAGGAAGTAATAGCTCGGGTGTAGGAGTGGGCTCGATGAGAGTAAAGCTATATAAGACTTAGAACACCGCTAGGGTCTTAATTGTATTAACGATGTAAAAGTGTCGACTTATATAGAAGCCTTGATCTGATAACCATTTATCAGATCTTGGACGAGACTACCTAACATGGGAAAGTAGACTTGTCATTAGTAGTTGCCTAACTGGGAAGTGACTTCCTAATTAGGAATGCTGCAGTCTGATACATATAGATAAGGTAGGCTGTGTTGCAACGCAATGCACACAGGCTGACATACATGAGCTTAACTTTTAATACAACGAATAGAAATATATGAGTGACGATTCTCACAACATAACAGAACTATATCGAAGAGATAACATGCATGAGGCCAATCCTAACAGTACACACTTCCCTATTCCAGTTTCCATAATGCAATCATTGATGCACTTATCCTTAAATGCCTAGTGGGTGATCAGTCCACTTCGTTAACAGTGTTTTACGATACAGTAGGAAGCTAGTTACCGTGCTTTAGCAGAGTTCTCTTACCTGAGCCATAACATTACCCTCAGTTTCGAGGTAGGCGTTCTCGCCTGAATACACTATCCAAATGACTAGATAAGTGTTGGTAACAGCTCAACTAACTTCAGTAGGAAGGTACTAACACTTTGTTAAGATATCAACAATTCCTAGTGTCTGGAGTCCCACAAGACCGGTGTACCCTATACATGCATGCCATGGCCGTTAAAAACCTATCCTCTTGCCAAAAAACCCTGTGGGAAAAGGTGACAAAAAGGGAGGATAAAAGGTACTAGGTATTTCGTAAGATTTAATCTTGACATAGGTCTGAACCTCATACGTCTTGTTCGTGTTGAGGCTCATTGGGGAACTTCTCACAATACTACTTGAGCTTCTCAGGGCAATTGTCCAACCTTTCAGATTCTTTCCATGTGTCTCCCAATTCTTCATACCCCTTCCATCGTATCCTGTATTTGACAACTACTGCGTATTTCCTGGAGTTTAGGATATTTTCGACCTTATATATCTCATTATCCTCATCCTCATCCCAGTCTTGGGGGTCGTCTCGTGTTCAGAATGGTTTGAGGAGAGTTGTATGAACGACGTTATGCCACTGAGTTTCTTCTGGTACTTCCAACCTATGCGCATTGGTTATAATAGTCTCAATGACTTTGTAAAGTCCTATCCACGTATTCGTAAGTGAACGGTTATTCCCAGCTTTTACTTGTAGGTTGTGGTGGTCAACCAAGACCCAGTCGTTAATAGCAAATTTGCATGCCTTTTCGATATGAATAGTACTCCTTTTGATTTTGATTTACTTAAGCGTGTGGTGGATCTAGTTGTTAACTGTTGTCATTCGGTCCAGCCATTCTTCGATGGCGGGGGAGGAGAGTTCATAGTCATTGTCCAGGTGGATGGTGCGAGGGTCACAACCATATAGGCTGGGGGAGTATTGATGGCTAGAATGGGTTGTTCTATTCTATGCAAACTTGGCAAGTGCCAGCCAAGTCTGCCAACGTTTTTGTCTATCGTGACGGAAGATGCAGAGGTATTGTTTGAGTGTCTGCATGACTCGCTCACTGAGTTCATCAGTTTGTGGGTGGTAGGCAGTAGTGAGGAGTAGGCATATGTTGAGCTTCCTGTTAGGTTCTCAAAGGAATCGTGAGGCAAACTGTGGGCCACGGTCAGATGTAAATTGTGTTGGTAGTCCATATAGTCTCCATATCTCGGTGATATAGATATTGGCTACATCTTCTGTGGTCCATGTCGTCTTAGCCGGTATGTAGTGTTGAATCTTGGTGAACCAATCTGTAATCACGAGTTTATCTTTGAAGCCTTGGGATTCTGGTAGCTCCCGAACAAAGTCAATAGCAATTTCTTCGAAGAGGCGTTCCCCCGTTGGCATTGGTACCAATTTCGTTTTCCTGCGATGCCTATCTGCCCTTGCTTTTTGATACTTCGCACATTCTGCTACATACCTTGCAATATCTTCTTGCCATTTGTCCCACACCAAGTTTCGTGAGATTAGCTCTTGAGTTCTGTGTCTTCCCCAATGTCCTGCCACTAGACTATCATGATGCTGTCTCAGCACTTCCAACTTATACTCTTCAGTAACTATCCATAGTCCGTTCTTCTTTTCCCAAGTTGCCACATCGATTGCCTCTAGTTCCACGTCATCCGCATCTCTCCTTTCAACTGCATTCTCTATTTCAAGGTCTAGCAATTGTCCTTCATCAAAAGATTTGGCTTCCATACTGGATTTCTCTTCCCCTGAACGTCTAGACAGGCCATCTGCCTTGAAGATCTTTGTTCCAGGTCGGTAGGGGATATGGTAGATGAATTCGGTCATTTTGAGGTACCAGGGGGCTTGTCAGGAGTTGAGCTTTTGCTTCCTGTTTAAGTATTGTAACCTTTGATGGTCCGTATAGATATTTACAGATACTCAGACCAACCAGTCTCTCCACTTACGGAAACTATCTACAATAGCAAACAGCTCCTTATCATGTATAGGCCAGTTGCGTTAAGTAGCATCGAGGGTTTTAGCATGGTACTCAATAGGGTGTAGTTGCTTAACTCCATTGACGATGTGATATTGTGATAGGATACCCGAGATGGCTTGGTTACTTGCAATAGTTTGCATTATGGTCTCAAGGCATTTATCAAACTGTGTGAGGATAGGTGCAAAGAGGAATAGTTGCTTACGTTCATCCAACGATTGTTGCTGAGCTTGCCCCAATGAGAATGGTACATCTCGAGTGAGGTCAATTAGTGGTTTTGCATTACCACTATAGTTGGCAATAAAACGTCTTTAATAGTTGGCAAAGTCTAGGAAGGCTTGGACTTCTTTCTTTTTCATGGGAGTAGGCCATTTGGACATGACTTCGTGTTTGGTTGAGTCCATTTGAACTTGTTGCCCATTGATGATGTGTCTCAGGAAGAGGGTTTCTTGAACATGGAATTCGGATTTGTTGAGGTTAACTGCTAAGCAGTGCTTGATGCATTGTTGGAGGACTTGTTCTACCAACTGCTGGTGTTCCTCTTCTGAATCTCCTTCATAGATTGGGATATTGTTGAGGTACCAAATGTATCCTTCTATGTCCTTAAAGATAGTGCCCATCATTTCTTGAAATGTGGCAGGGGCATTAGTCAGTCCGAATAGCATAACGGTATACTAGAATAAACCCTTCTTTGTATGGAAAGCTGCTTTCCACTCATCTCCTACTGCAATTCGAATAAGTTTGTACTCGTGTTTTAGTTCTAGCCTTGTGAACCATTTACCTCCTCTATTTTTGTCAAGTAGCTCACTAATAAGTGGTTGAGGGTACTTGGTGGGTATCGTAAGACGGTTGAGAGCTCTTTAGTCGACGCAGAGTCTCAACGATACATCTTTTTTCTTGACAAAGAGGATTGGTGCACCTGCAGCAGCGCATGATTGACGAACCTTCCCAGTTTGTAGGTTTTATCGGAGGTAGGTTTGGAGGGCTTCATCTCCTTCCCAGGTTGTCTTAGAGATAGCTCCAGTGGGTATCTTAGTATTGGGGTCTTGGAGGGGGATTTCGTGGTCCCAGGACATATAATTCAGGTAGTCTAGCTGCCTGCTCAGTCGAAAAGCATTATGCGTAACGAGAGTATCGTTCGCTTGCATGAATAATTATTAATATCTCACCATCTTCTAGTGGCTCGAGATTCAAATCCAAAATAGAAACAGAAGGAATCCATCGAATAGAACAAGAGATAACCAAACCTGAAAGATCCTTCCTTAGGCACCTAGCCTGTGTATCCACTCAAAAACCATGTTCTTCCAACCAAGAAAGTCCCAAGATAACGTCTCGTTTCCCAATATCCAATACCTCAAGGTCTAATGTAAACCTACCCGAAAGAGATCCATCAGAAAAAACCTCGAACATTGTATTCACCATATATTTTCCTCCAGCAAGAGTTGATCCATCTCCCTGTCGAACCTTAATCTTTCTAGCTCTCTTCCAACATCCCAATTTCTTCACAATTTTTTCTCCAATAACTCGACCACTAGCTCCTGTGTCCACCAATGGATCAACCTCTTCCCCAGCAATCGTTATTCGGACTG
>Ga0307511_10003807_pt1 | contig 15449 bp, 13 predicted proteins | sample 13_EM_MG_FD_200266 | JGI IMG/M metagenome (GOLD analysis project Ga0307511, IMG submission 200266) | Populus trichocarpa ectomycorrhiza microbial communities from riparian zone in the Pacific Northwest, United States - 13_EM | ecosystem: Host-associated > Plants > Roots > Unclassified | place... | reverse complement strand
CGCTGGCGCTGTGCGAGGACCCCGACGTGCTGGGCACGGCCTTCTACGTCATGCGCCACGTGGCCGGTCGGGTCTTCCTGATCAACTCTATGCCGGACCTGACCCCGGCTGAGCGGGCCGCGGTCTACGACTCCGCCAACGAGACCCTGGCCCGGTTGCACACGGTCGATCACGTGGCCGCGGGCCTTGAGGACTTCGGCCGGCCGGGCAACTATTTCGAGCGCCAGATCGGCCGCTGGAGCCAGCAGTACGAGGCCTCCAAAACCGCCGACATCCCGGAGATGGACCGGCTGATCGAATGGCTCCCGAAGGCCGCGCCGCCGGCCGCCGAGCCGCGGCTGATCCACGGCGACTACTCGTTCCACAACCTGCTGATCCATCCGACCGAGCCGAAGGTCGTGGCCGTGCTGGACTGGGAGCTATCCACCACCGGCGACCCGCTGGGCGACCTGACCTACCACGCCATGGAGTGGTACCGGCCCGACGACGGCGACTCGCGCGGCAGCCTGCTGGGCCAGGACCTGGCGGCGCTGGGCGTGCCCGACCTGGAGGCCTATGTCGCGCGCTACTGCGAGCGGGCGGGCCGCCCGCCGGCCGGGAACCTGGGGTTCTACAAGGCCTACAACCTGTTCCGCGTGGCGGGGATCGTGCAGGGCATCGTGGGCCGCGCCCGGCAGGGCAACGCCGCGGCCGCCGGCGCCGCCGATCAGGAACGCCGCGTGAAGCCGCTCGCCGAGGCGGCCTGGGCCTACGCCCGCGACGCCGGCGCGATCTGAGAAGGAGCTCCGACGTGGCGATGCAACGGCAATGGCAGGTCGCCGCGCGCCCGGTGGGCCGACCCCTGGTCCATGACGACTTCCAGCTGGCCGAGGTTCCGGTCGCCGCGCCCCGCGTCGGCGAGGTCGTGGTCCGCACGGCCTACCTGAGCTTCGACCCGGCCCAGAAGAGCTGGATGGAGAACGCCGCCGGCTACATGGACCCGGTGGAGATCGGCGGCGTCATGCCGGGCTCCGGCGTCGGTGAGGTGGTCGAGTCGGCGCACCCGGACTTCGCCGTCGGCGACATGGTCTACGGCCACCTGGGCTGGCGGGAACTGGCGACGGTCCGCGGGCAGCGGCTCGACAAGGCGCCGGCGGGCGTTTCGCCGGAGGCGGTGCTGAGCGTGCTGGGCGGCACCGGGCGCACGGCCTACCTGGCGCTGATGAAGGTGGGCAAGCCCCTGGCCGGCGACACCCTGGTGATTTCCGGCGCGGCGGGCGCGACCGGGTCGCTGGTGGGCCAGCTGGGCAAGATCGCCGGCTGCCGGGTGATCGGCATCGCCGGCGGGCCGGAGAAGTGCGCCTGGCTGACGGACGAGCTCGGGTTCGACGGGGCCATCGACTACAAGGGCGAGAAGGTCCGCGCCCGCCTGCGCGACCTCGCGCCTGGCGGCATCGACATCTTCTTCGACAACATCGGCGGCGACCTGCTGAACGACGCCCTGGCGCGGCTGGCGCAACGGGCGCGGGTGGTCATCTGCGGCGGCATCTCCCGCTACAACTTCGACCCGCGGAGCCCGCAGATGCCGGAGGGCCCGCGCAATTACTTCAACGTCGTGTTCACCGGCGCGACCATCCAGGGCTTCCTGATGCCGCAGTATGAACGCGACTTCCCGGAGGCGGACGCCCGGCTGGCCGCGTGGCTGCGGAGCGGCAAACTCGTCGCCCGGGCCGACGTGCTGCAGGGATTCGAACAGGCCCCGGAGGCGCTGATGCGGCTGTTCGAGGGCCGCAATCGCGGCAAGCAGATCCTCAAGGTCACAGACGGCTGAGAATCCACATTGCACGGCGCCGCTGAGCCCGTTGCAGTGTTGACATTCGGATGATCATCATCATGATCATCCCTAATAGGCCAAACCAATAAGGCCACGATTTCAGGGGACGGAACGCCAGGGCGCCCGCATTCGCGGGGCCGGGAACCTGTGCGCCAAGCGGCGGCGGGCTCGGCCATGCCATGCGCGCACTCCTCCCCAACCGAATGTCCGGCCGCCTTGCTGGCGGACCAACGAGGGGGAGGAGACGGATGATGCTTCGCACCGTGCACGGGAAGATCGCGCTGTTCCGACGCGCCGCTGTCGGCGTGCTGCTGGGCGGCATGGCGGGAACAGGGCTGGTCGCGACGCCGGCGTTCGCCGCCGATGCCGCCGCGGCGGCCGCGGCTCCTGCGGACACGTCCACCCAGGTGGGCGAGGTCATCGTCACCGCCACCCGGCGCGAGGAAAAGCTGAGCAAGGTGCCGGTCGCGGTCACGGCGCTGAGCGGCGACCAGGTGAAGGAGCAACACGTCAACAACTTCGCCGACGTGCCGGCGCTGTCGCCCGGGGCCACCTTCGTCAGCACCAAGGGCCAGAGCACGGCCAACATCCAGCTGCGCGGCCAGGCCACGGGCAACGACGCCCCGGCGCTGGAGCTGCCGGTCGCGATCTTCGTGGACGACATCTACTACGGCACCCTGGCCTCGTTCGACGCCGACTTCTTCGACCTGCAGCAGCTGGCCATCCTGCGCGGTCCGCAGGGCACGACCTTCGGCCGCAACGTGGTCGGCGGCGCGCTGCAGATCACCAGCAACAAGCCGAAGCTGGGCGACTTCTACGGCGAGACCAACGTCACCCTGAACACCTACGGCCGGCACGACTCGTCGGGGTTCGAGAGCCAGGGCTTCGTGAACCTGCCGATCAACGAGGCGTCCGCGGCCCGCGTGGCCTACAGCGTCAAGAACGTCGACGGCTACATGTACAACGTCGTCACCGGCCATAACCTCAGCGACCAGAAGAGCTTCGCCATCCGGCCCTCGGTCCTCTGGCAGGTGACCGAGGACCTGAAGCTGACCGCCTTCGTGCAGTTCAACCACGAGAACATGTACGCCACCGGCTACCGGTTCTTCGGGGGCGGCTCGCTGGTGGCCAGCCTGGGCGGCGGGATCCGCAAGCCGTGGGAGACCTACCACGACGACGACGGCCAGACCCGGCGCGACATCGTCGCCACCCAGATCCGCGCCGACTGGGAGCAGCCGATCGGCACCGTCACCTCGCTGACCAGCTACCGGACGCTGGACTCCTTCTACCGGGACGACGGCGACAACAGCCCGCTGGCGCTCAACCGTCCCAGCATCAACCGCAGCAAGGAGTTCCAGTTCAGCCAGGAGCTGCGGCTGACCTCGCCCAGCGGCCAGCGGATCGAATACATCACCGGCCTCTACTACAGCTTCGAGAACCTGAAGAAGGCGATCACCTTCGGCTTCAACGGGACGATCCCGCAGTCGCGGCTGTCGGTGCTGACCGCGGGAACGCGGCAAGACGCGGTGGTCACCGGCGACGCCCACGTGATCAGCTTCGCGCCCTACGCCGACGTGAAGTTCCACGCTACCGACCAGCTCGCGCTGACGGTCGGCGCCCGCTACTCGATCGAGAAGAAGAACGGCTACACCAACCACAACGCCCGCACGGTGTTCTACGGCGCGCCGTTCAACGTCGAGTTCGATCACAAGTGGAGCAAGTTCACGCCGCGGGCGATCCTGGAGTTCACGCCCACGGACGGCGTGCTGCTGTACGGCAGCGCCTCTACCGGCTTCAAGGGCGGCGGCTGGTCGTTGACCAGCACCTCGGCGGCCGCGGCCGTCATCCCGCTCAAGCCGGAGACCAGCACCAGCTATGAGCTGGGCTCCAAGCTGAAGCTGTTCGACAACCGGCTCAGCGTAAACGTCGCCGCCTATCGGGCGAAGACCAAGAACGTGCAGGTCCGCACCCTGGTCAACGGCGTGCTGAACGACACCAACGCCGGCGGCGAACTGGTCAAGGGCGTCGAGGTCGAAGCCGTGGCGGCGCCGATCCGCGGCGTGAACGTCGGGGTCAGCTACGCCTACACCGATGCGAAATACACCTCGTTCATCGGCTGCGCGGCCGGTGGGGTGAACTGCAGCGGCAACCCGGTGCCGTTCACGCCGAAGAACGACCTGAAGGTGTTCGCCAACTACACCTTCGACGCCGCCGGCGGTAGCGTGACCCTGCACGCCGACGACCAGTGGGCGAGCAACTTCCAGGTCACGCCGACCCGGCTCCAGCCGATCGGGGTGTCCCATACCGGCCGGAACGACTTCATCAACCTCTCGGCGGCCTATGAGCCGGACGGTGCGAAGTGGCGGTTGCAGGTTTGGGTCAAGAACGCGCTCAACCGCTGGAGCCTGCCGGCGCCGTCGAACTACAACTTCTACTTCCTGACCCCGACCGAGCCGGCGGCCACCGAGGTCGATCGCGGGGTGATCAATCCGCCGCGTCAGATCGGGGCGACGTTCACCTACAAGTTCGAGTAGCTTTCCCGAGGCTCCCGCGGGGGCGCACCTTTGCGTCCCGCGGGCAGTCCTCCAGCCCCGCGAGGTCTAGGCAGGTCATGGGCAGGTCCGCGCCAGGCGAACCCTCTCTGCGCTACAGCTGGTTCGCGCTGGCGATCCTGTTCGTGCTGGCGCTTTCCAACTACCTGGACCGCACGATCCTCTCGATCATGCAGGTAGCCCTGAAGCGGGACCTGCACCTGAGCGACACCCAGCTGGGCACGCTCACCGGCCTGTCGTTCGCGATCTTCTACACCACGCTGGCGCTCCCCATCGCCCGGATCGCGGACCGGGTGGCGCGCAAATACGTACTGGCCGGCGCCTTGACGGTCTGGACCCTGATGACCGCCGCCAGCAGCCTGGCCGGCGGCTACCTGTCGCTGCTGGCCTGCCGGGTGGGCGTGGCGGCGGGGGAGGCGGGCTGCGTGCCGGCCACCCACTCCCTGATCTCCGACTACTTCCCACGCCATCGCCGGGCGACCGCCATGGCCATCTGGGGGCTGGCGTTGCCTTTGGGCGGCATGCTGGGCTTCGCGGTCGGCGGACAACTCACCGCGGCCGTCGGCTGGCGTCGCGCCTTCCTGCTGGTGGGCGTGGCCGGCCTGATGATCGTGCCGGTGCTGCTGATCTTCCTGCGCGAGCCCAGGCGCGGCCGCTTCGACGGCGAGGCGCCGAGCGCCGGCCCGCGGCGGACCACCGCGGAGTCGCTGCGGCTGCTCTGGAGTCTGCGCTCCTATCGCTACCTGGTGATCGGCGAGGCGCTGCAGGCCTGGGCGCAGAACGGGATGATGTCCTGGAACGCGCCCTTCTACAGCCGGCTGCATCACATGCCCCTGGCCGAACTCGCCACCTGGCTGGCGCTGATCACCGGGCTCGGCGGCGCGGCGGGCACCTTCCTAGGCGGCGCGCTGGCGGAGCGGATGGCGAAGGCCGACGTGCGTTGGTACATGCGCGTGCCCGCGATCGCCGCCTTCCTGACCGTGCCGTTCGCGCTGGGCCAATACTTCGTCGGCGACGTTTACCTGTCACTGGCGCTGGCGGTGGTCCCATCGGTGATGGTCAACGTCTACATGGCGCCCGGCAACGCGGTGTCGCAGTCGCTGGTGCCCGCCGACATGCGCGCCTTCACCTCGGCGGTCTTCGTGCTGGTGGTCAGCATCGGCGGCCTCGGGCTGGGCCCCACCGTGGTCGGCGCGTTGAGCGACCTGTTCGCGGACCGGTTCGGGATGGGCGAGGGATCCCTCCGCTATGCCCTGCCGACGGTGATCGTGCCGGCCCTCGCTGCGGCCGTGCTGTTCTGGCGTTCGTCGACGCACCTGCCGGCCGAACTGCGGCCCATGCACGAGCGGGATGAGGTTGCGCCCGAGGAGGGCGCGGCCCCCGCCACGGCCCCGGCGTCCTAGGTCAACGCCACTGCACCGTCTCGCCGATCTTCATCGGCCAGTACGCCTTGAAGTCCTCCACCGCGTGGCGGATGTGCTCGCGCATGATGTGGGCGGCGCGGTCGGGGTCGCCGGCGATGATCGCCTCGGCCAGGTCGCGATGGTCGTGGACGATCTGGGTCTCCAGCTCGCCGCGCTCGGCGCTGGTCAACACCTGCTCGGTGACGATGAAGCCGATCTGGCGCAGAGCCAGGGCCAGGACCTGGTTGTTGGCGAGCTCGGCGACGATGTCGTGGAACTGCAGGCCCTCGCGCACCGCCCAGGCGTGGCTCTCGTCGAGGAACGGCGTCAGCGAGGCGCGCACCTTCTCGCGGTCGGGGTTGAGGGCGGCCAGCCGGGCCAGCACCGGCTCGGTCTCCATCCACGCCTCAAGCAACTCGTCGTAGTTCGCGCCCAGCATGTGCAGGTGCAGGGTCAGCGTGCGCGACAGGTTGCCCGGCAGCACGCGGCCGACCACCGTGCCGGCGCCCGGGCCGGGACGGATGCCGATCAGCCCCTGGACTTCCAGCAGGCGGAGCGCCTCGCGCAGCGACGAGCGGCTGACCCGGTACTGCACCAGCATCTCGGACTCGAGCGGCAGGCGGTCGCCGGGCTGCATGCTCTGGCGCACGATGTCGCGCACGATCTCCAGCGCCACGACCTCGGAGGTCTTCAGGGTCCGGCGGGTCAGCTCATAGGAGACGGGGCGGGCCGGCGGGCCATCCGCCTTGGCTCCCGAGGCCGGCTTTCCACGCGCGCTCATACAATCGATCTCCCCATGCGGCCCAGCAGCAACGCGGAGCCGCCCTGATTTGCTCGCAGTCCCCCGAGCGTAATGCAACCCCGGGTTCAAAACCCATCGGGCAATGCCCCATACCTGCTTTTTGATGATCATGATTGCGATGGATCAATCAAGAGTCGGGTTCGTCGCACGTCCAGGCGTTGACAGTGGGAATGCGGAGTTCATAATGATGATTATAAGAGACAGGCTGTTTTGAACGGTCGATACGAGGGAGCGCGCCGTCGGGCGCTGAATTGTCACCATGCAGTCGAGCGCGGCGCGCGCGGAATCCGCGGACTATGTCTGGCCGAGCCGGAAGCCCGGGGCCCGGAAGGGTCCGCTGGCCGGGGTGCGGGTGGCCGACTTCTGCTGGATGGGCGTGGGCGCCTGCGCGACGCGGCTGCTGGCCGACTTCGGGGCCGAGGTGATCCGCATCGAGGACCGCAACCGGCTCGACATGCCCAGGCGGCTGCCGATCTACAAGGGCGAGGCGCGCACCTACGGCGAGGAAGACGCCAACCCGGATCCGAACAAGGGCGGCCTGTTCAACAACTACAACCGCAACAAGCTGGGCGTGACCATCAACATGCGCAGCCCCAAGGGCAAGGCGCTGGCCGACCGGCTGATCGCCAGCTCCAGCGTGGTCACCGAGAACTTCGCGCCGGGCGTGATGGAGCGCTGGGGCCTGACGTATGAGCGGCTGCGGGAACTGTCGCCGCAGGTGATCTATGCGCGGATGAGCGGGTTCGGCCACACCGGCCCGCACGCCGAGCATCGCAGCTATGGCCCGATCGTGCAGGCGGTCTGCGGGCTCTCCTACATCTCCGGCCTGCCGGGCGAAGAGCCCTCCGGCTGGGGGCTGTCGTACATGGACAACGAGGCGGCGTTCTTCAACGCGTCGGCCCTGCTGACCGCCATCTACCACCGCAACCTGACCGGCGAGGGCGCCGAGATCGACGTCTCGGCGGTGGAGGCCGGGATCAACCTGCTGGGCCCGGTGCTGTTGGACGTCACCGTCAACGGGCGCTCGACGCAGGACGGGACCTATCCGACCGGCAACCGGCTGGAACACCCGGACGCGGCGCCGCACGGGGTCTATCCCTGCGTCGGCGCGGATCGCTGGATCGCCATCGCCGTGTTCGATGAGGCCGAGTGGCGCGCGCTGGTCTCGGTGATGGGGAACCCGGCCTGGGCGTCCGAGGCGCGGTTCGCCACGCAGGCCGCGCGGTTCGCCAACCAGGATGCGCTGGACGCCCTGATGGGCGCCTGGACCCTCGACAAGGACCGTCACCAGCTGATGCACGCGCTGCAGGCGGCCGGGGTCACCGCGGGCGCGGTGCAGACCGCCGAGGACACCAACGACCACGACCCGCAGATCGCCAGCCGCGGCGTGTTCTTCGAGATGGACCATCCGGTGATCGGCGAGGCGCGCTTCGAAGGCACGCCGATCCAGTTTTCCGAGACCGTGCAGGAGAACTGGCGCTCCGGCCCGCTGCTGGGCGAGGACAACGCCCATGTCTTCAAGGGCCTGCTGGGCGTCGCCGACGACGAGTACGACGAGCTGGCTGCCGAGGGGGTGATCTGAGCATGCCGCAAACACCCCATCCGCTGGCCGGCCTCAAGGTGGTCGAAGTCGCCCACGACATCGGCGGCGAGTTCGCCGGCCTGCTGCTCGCCCAGATGGGCGCCGAGGTGGTCAAGCTGGAGCCGCCGGAGGGCTCGCCCACCCGCAAGGTCGGGCCGTTCGCCAAGGGCCGCGAGGGGCCCGACTCCAGCCTGAACTTCTGGTTCTACAATTCCAACAAGCGCAGCGTGACGGCGGACTTGGCGACGCCCTCCGGCATGGCGGCGCTGAAGGCGCTGCTGGCCGATGCCGACATCTTCGTCTCCACCCTGCAGCCGAAGGCGCTGGCGGCGGTGGGCCTCGATCTGGCGGCGCTGAGCGTGGCCTATCCGAAGCTGATCGTGCTGTCGGTGACGCCGTTCGGCCTGACCGGGCCCTGGGCCGACTACAAGTCCTCCGACCTGGTGGCCCTGGCCGCGGGCGGACCGCTGAACTCCTGCGGCTACGACGACCACGCGATCCCGCCGATCCGGCCGGGCGGCAACCAGGGCTATCACACGGTCACCAGCTTCGCGCAGATCGGGGTGATGCTGGCGCTTCTGGAGCGGCAGAAGACCGGCCGCGGCCAGGTGCTGGACGTCTCGATGCACGAGAGCTGCGCGGTCAACGTCGAGCTGGCCAATCCCTACTGGTTCTATCCGAAGGTGAACGTCCAGCGGCAGACCTGCCGCCACGCCCAGCCGTCGCCGACTCAGTCGGCGCTCTTCCGCTGCGCCGACGGGCGCTATGTCTACTTCGCGCTGATCCTCGCCGAGCCGAAGGCCTGGTCGGCGCTGGTGACCTGGATGGAGTCCAAGGGCATGGCGGTGCAGCTCACCGATCCGGCCTTCTCCGACGTGGCCTACCGCCAAGCGCACTTCCACGAGGTGCAGGAACTGGTCGAGTGCTTCTTCCTGATCCAGGACAGCCACGACGCCTACCACGACGGCCAGGCCGCGGGCCTGCCGATCGGCGTGCTGAACGCGCCCGAAGACCTGCTGGACGACGAGCACCTGAAGGCCCGCGAGTTCTTCGTCGAGGTGGAGCACGAGGGGCTGGGCCCGGTGACCTATCCGGGCGCGCTCTACCGGTTCTCGTCGTTCGGCGAGGTGGCCCGCACGGCGGCGCCGAAGCTGGGCGAACATACCCAAGAGGTGCTCGGCAAGGGCGCCCGGACCCCGGAGGAGGTCGCGCCATGATCGACGACGAACTGGCTTTCGCGGGTCGCGACAAGACCGCCGTGGTCGGCATCGGCCAGACCGCCTTCAGCCGCGACTCCGGCCGCAGCGTGCTGTCGCTGGCCACCGAGGCGTCGCTGAAGGCCATCGCCGACGCCGGCCTCACCGTCGACGACATCGACGGCATCGTGCGCTGCGAGCAGGACACGGTGCGGCCCTACAGTCTGGCCGCGGCGCTGGGCGCCAACAACCTGCACTACTGGGCCGACACCGGGCCGGGCGGCGTGGCGCCCTGCATGATGATGGGCCTGGCGATGGGGGCGGTGATGTCCGGCCAGGCCAAGGCGGTGCTGGCTTTCCGCTCGCTGAACGGCCGCTCGGAATCGCGGCTCGGCGCCGGGACCAGCCGCATGTCGTCGGAGGTGGTGGGCGGCTTCGGCAGCTACGACGAGTTCTTCCTGCCCTACGGCCTGCAGACCGCCGGCCAGACCTTCGCGCTGATGGCGCGCCGCCACATGCTGGACTACGGGACCACGGCCGAGCAGTTGGGCGCCGTGGCCATGGCCTGCCGCGAGCACGCCAACCAGACGCCGCACGCGCAGATGGGCGGCAAGCCGATGAGTCTGGACGACTACCTGGGCTCGCGGATGATCTCCACGCCGCTCAGGCTCTTCGACTACTGCCTGGAGAGCGATGGCGCGTGCGCGGTGGTGATCACCAGCGCCGAGCGGGCGAAGGACCTGCCCAAGCCGCCGGTGCTGATCCGCGCCGTGGCCGGCGGCGCGCCGCGCGACCATCGGGCCGGGATGATGTTCCCGGCGATCACCCGCGACGACATCACCGAGCTGGGCGGCCGCCAGGCCGGGACCGAGCTATGGCGCCGCGCCGGCGTCGGGCCGAGCGAGATGGACATCGCGCAGATCTACGACTGCTTCACCATCAGCGTGATCCTGCAGCTGGAGGCCTACGGCTTCTGCGGCAAGGGCGAGGGCGGGCCGATGGCGGCGTCCGGCGCGCTGAAGCTGGGCGGCCAACTGCCGATCAACACCGGCGGCGGCCACCTCTCCGAGGGCTATGTCCACGGCATGAACCACATCGTCCAGGCCGTCCGCCAACTGCGCGGCGAGGCCGACATGCAGGTGCCGGACGCCGAGCTCTGCATGTGCACCGGCGGGCCGCTGCCGGTCGGTTCCAGCGTCATGTTCCGGAAGGCCGCGTGATGGGCGCCCATTCGATCCTCCCCTACGTCCAGGACCGCGACACGGCGGGCTTCTTCGACGCCGCCGCCGAGGGGCGGCTGGTGTTCCGCGCCTGCAACGACTGTAGCCACGCTCTGCATCCGCCCACCGACCACTGCCCGCACTGCGGCGGCTGGAACACGGCCTGGAAGGACGCCAAGGGCACGGGGACGCTGCACACGTGGTCGACGGTGATGCACCAGATCCACCCGGACTATCCGGCGCCCTACACCCTGCTGGTGGTGGAACTGGACGACGCGCCGGAGGTGCGGCTGATGGGCCGGCTGGACGGCGAGCCGCCGCTCACCGCGGGCATGCCGATGCAGGTGTGGTTCGAGGCCCTGGGCGACGGCCCGACCCTGCCGCAATGGAAGCCCGCGGAGAGCGACGCATGACCACTGTCGGCATCACCACCTACAACTACGAGCCGCAGGACCTGCTGGCGCTGGCGGCCCACGCCGAGCGGCTGGGCTTCGAGGGGCTGTGGTTCGGCGAGCACTACGTCAGCCCGCGCCGCTACGCGGGGCACCATCCCTCGCGCAAGGAGACGCCGGCCGACAAGAACGACGCCCGCGACAAGGAGATCATCGGAGACGAGGTCCGCATCTACGAGCCGTGGTTCCTGCTGGGCGCGGTGGCCGGGGCGACCAAGCGGCTGAAGGTGGGCACGGCGATCTGCATCGTGCCGATGATGCATCCGCTGCTGCTGGCGCGCGCGACGATCACCGCGCACGACGTCTCCGGCGGCCGGTTCCTGCTCGGCACCGGCGCGGGCTGGCTGAAGGAGGAGTTCGACGCGGTCGGGGTCCCGTTCGAGACCCGTGGCGCGCGCCTGGACGAGACGATCGAGATCCTGAAGAAGGCCTGGGCCGGCGGCTGGTTCAGCCACCAGGGCGCGCAGTTCCAGTTCGACGAGCTGCAGATCTCGCCGCATCCGGTGAAGGTGCCGCTGATCTGCGGCGGCAATTCCGGACCGGCGCTGCGGCGCGTGGCCCGCGTGGCCGACGGCTGGATCAATTCGGCCAAGATCACGCTCGATGAGGCGCAGGCGCTGCGCCAGACCATCGAGACCGCGCGCCAGACCCAGGGCACGGCGGGGCGGCCGTTCGAATACTTCGTGCGCCCGCACACGCCAGACCCGCAGGACGTCGGCGGCTACGTCCGCGAGGGCTTCGGCAACATCGTGCTCTGGGGACCCGACGTGTGGTCGAACGACCCGACGATCCCGCTTGAGACGAAGGTCGCGGGCCTGGAGCGCGTGGCGCGCGACCTCGATCTCGCCCGAGTCGACGCGGCCGCCTGATGGACCTGAAACCCGGATCGCGTTGGAAGAGCGCTGTCTGCGACGCCGAGTTCGTGGTCGTGCGCCCGGCGAAGACGCCGGTGACGCTGGCGTGCGGCGGCGCCCCGCTGATCGCGCATGCGCACGCCAGGCCGGACGGCGCGACCCCGTCGGCCGACCATTCCGGCGGCAGCGCGGCCGGCAAGCGCTACGCCGACGCCGAGACGGGCCTGGAGGCGCTGTGTTCGAAGGCGGGCGCCGGGTCGCTATCCGTCGACGGCCGGCCGATCGGCGCCGCCGAGGCCAAGAAGCTGCCCGCCTCCGACTGACCCAATGCACACACCGCTGCTCCTCGAGATGGCGGCCGACGCCGCGCCCGACCGGCCGGCGTTCGGCCGGCGGGCCGACGGGCTGACCTTCGAGGCGGCGCGTCGCCGCGCGCGAGGCGCCGCGGCCTTCCTGGGCGGGCAGGGCGGCGAGGCCGTCGTGTTCATCGGCCTGAACGGCCCGGCCCTGCCGGTGGCGATCTTCGCCGCGGGCCTGCTGGGCAAGCCGTTCACGCCCCTGAACTACCGCCTGCCGGACGCCGACCTGAACAGGCTGCTGGCCCGCACGGCGCCCTCGGTCGCCATCGTCGACGACGACATGGCCCACCGGTTGCAGCCCGTCGACGGGGTGATGGTCGTGACCCGCAGCGCCTTCGAGGCGGCCAGCGCCCAGCCGGCCAACATCGATGCCGAACTGCCCTGGGCCGAGCCCGACATCGCCGTCCTGCTGTTCACCAGCGGCACGACCGGCGAGCCCAAGGCCGCGGTTCTGCGCCACGCCAACCTGGCGTCCTACGTCATCTCGACCGTCGAGTTCATGGGCGCCGACGAGGACGAGGCCGCCCTGGTCAGCGTGCCGCCCTACCACATCGCCGGCGTCTCGGCGGTGCTGACCGGCGTCTACTGCGGCCGCCGCATCGTCCACCTGGAGGCCTTCACGCCGCAGACCTGGGTCGAAGCCGCCGCGGCCGAGGCCATTACCCACGCCATGCTCGTGCCGACCATGCTGGGCCGGGTCCTGGACGTGCTGGAGCAGACCGGCGAACGGCTGCCGGCGCTCCGGGCGCTCAGCTACGGCGGCGGGCGCATGCCGCCGGCGGTGATCGAGCGCGCGCTGCGGCTCTTGCCGCACGTGGACTTCGTCAACGCCTACGGCCTGACCGAGACCTCCTCGACGATCTCGGTGCTGGATCCCGAGGATCATCGCCGGGCGCTGGGTTCGGGCGACGCCGAGGTCCGCGCCCGCCTGCACTCGGTGGGTCGACCGCTGCCCAGCGTGGAGATCGAGATCCGTGGGCCGGCCGGCGAGCCGCTGGCGGCCGGGGCCCGCGGCGAGGTGTATGTGCGCGGCGAGCAGGTGGCCGGCGAGTACCTGAGCCGGCGGCTGACTGACGCCGAGGGCTGGTTCGCCACGCGCGATGCGGGCTTCCTCGACCAGGAGGGGTACCTGTTCCTCGACGGGCGGCTCGACGACGTGATCGTGCGCGGCGGCGAGAACATCTCCCCCGGCGAGATCGAGGACGTGCTGCGCGCCCATCCGCAGGTCGCCGACGTGGCGGTGGTCGGCGCGCCCGACGACCAGTGGGGCGAGCGCGTGGCCGCCGTGATCGTAGCCCGCCAACCGGACCTGGCCGCCGACGAGCTGTCGGGGTGGGTCAGGGCCCGCCTGCGCTCCACCAAGACCCCGGAGACCTGGCTGTTCCGCGCCGAGCTGCCCTACAACGAGACCGGCAAGCTGCTGCGCCGCGTGCTCAAGGCCGAACTGGCCGGCGCGGACGCGGCGACTTGAGCGCGCCCACGATCCTCGCCGTTGGGCCCGAGCGGTTCGATATGCTGCTCGTCGGCGCCGCCGAGGCCGCCGCGCGGCGCGGCTGGCGCTGGGTGCGGCGCCTGGGGACACCCCGCGATCTGGTCGGCGACCCCGACCTGGCGAGCGCCAGCGTGCTGCTGACCTCCGGCTCGAACGTCTGCGACGAAGCCGTGTTCGCCGCCGCGCTGCAGCTGCGGGCGGTCGTGAGCCCGATGATCGGCGTCGAGGGTATCGATGCGGCGGCCGCCAGCGCGGCCGGCGTGATCGTCTGCAACAGTCCGATCGCCGAGAACTACGAGGGCGTCGCGGAGGGCACGATCCTCTTGATCCTGGCCGCGCTATACGACCTGCCGGGCAAGATCCGGCTGCTGGCCGAGAACCGCCCGCCGCCGACCGAGATGGACGCCCGGATGCTCTGGCGCAAGACCGTGGGCGTGGTGGGCTTCGGCCGCATCGCCCAGGCGGTGGCCCGGCGGCTGGCCGGCTGGGACCTGCGCCTCCTCGTCCACACCCGCTCGGAGACGGCGCTCCCGCCGCACGCGACGCGGAGCGACCTCGACGCCCTGCTCGGCGAGAGCGACGTGGTGGTGCTGCTGACCGGCCTCAATGCCGAGACCAAGCATCTGATCGACGCCCGACGCCTCAACCTGATGAAGCCGGACGTCGTCCTGGTGAACACCTCGCGCGGCGCCGTCGTCGACGAGGCCGCCTTGGTCGCCTTCGCGCGCGCCCATCCCGCGGCGCGCCTGGCGCTGGACGTGTTCGAGGTCGAGCCCCTGCCGGCCGACAGCCCGCTGCGCGACCTGCCAAACGCGATCCTGACCCCGCACGCCATCGCCGGGACGCGGGAGGTCCTTGCGGCCATCCGCATGGCTGCCGTGGAGAACGTCGCCGCGGTGCTGGCGGGCGCGCCGCGCCACGTCTGCAATCCGGAGATCCTGGACACCTGGCGCGAGCGATGGTCGACGCAAGGGTCCATCCGATGACCGCGGCCAGCCGGATCCTGATCTAACGAGCGTATACGGGGTCGCTGCGATCGCGCCGCCCGCGCTGTTCGGGCGGGCCGTCCCAGAAGCCGCGGTCGGCGGGCGGGTCGTGGCGCAGGAACTCCATCACCCCGACGCGCTCGGCGATCTTCCAGACACCATCGCGGCGCTCGAAGCGGTCCACGTAGCGTCCGGCGGCGATGCGGTCCTCGTGCGGCTGGCCACCCGCTGGCGGGACCGCGCCGAAGCGGTGGTGCGAGGTGAAGTAGGTCTCGGTGAAGGCGGTCTCGCCGCTGAGCTCGATCGACACTGGGCCCAGCTGATGGTGGGTGGCCACGACGCCCCGGCAGATCGCCAGCGCGTGGGTGCAGAAGTCGGCCGAGGACCCGTCGAAGCCCCCGTGCCGGTGGCGCGCATCCGGGTGGAAGCAGCTGCGCAGCATCGCCTCGTCGCAGCGGTCGATGCCGCGGACGTAGCGGATCACCACCTCGGCGATCTCCGCGCGGCTCTGCAGCTGGTCCAGCAGGGCGTCAGACATGGCTCGCCTCCTGTTCGTGGGCTTGCGCGAGGGCGGCGCCCAGCAGGTCCTCGGCGGCGCGGAAGAGGGCGGGGTCCACCACCGCCCCGCTGGCGGCGGCGGTATCCTCCAGCTGCGCGGGGCGCGAGGCGCCGACGATGGCGCTGGTGACGTCGGGGTTCTTCAGCGCCCAAGCGACCGCGAACTGGGCGGAGGTCAGG
>Ga0307511_10003806_pt1 | contig 15450 bp, 13 predicted proteins | sample 13_EM_MG_FD_200266 | JGI IMG/M metagenome (GOLD analysis project Ga0307511, IMG submission 200266) | Populus trichocarpa ectomycorrhiza microbial communities from riparian zone in the Pacific Northwest, United States - 13_EM | ecosystem: Host-associated > Plants > Roots > Unclassified | place... | reverse complement strand
TATGTCTAGATACAAAGAACAATACGATCAAGCAAGGGTATATGCGAGTGAACAAAGGGGTTGTGCTGGAGATCTATGGTGGCGCATACCGGTTGCGTGAATGTGGTACGGTTGCGTGTATGGCGCACACCATTCCATTCAACAGTACCTACCCTGCTTGCTTAGCTCTCCGGCAGGTCTCACTCGCGCTCCTTATTGGCTCTCCCGGAAAGTCGCCCACTTCTTAGATTATACAGTGCCTACCGTACAGTAGACCTCGTTACAAACATGTCCGTTTCAAGAATAATCTCGCTATAAGAATGCAGGTGGACTCCCCCCACACAGAGTAAGAGTGAGTATTGTTGGAATATTTGCTGATATTCTTGCTACCTACTGTAAATATGTATGTATGTACTCTACCGGTACTAAGAAGCGGGGGTTTATTTGCCTACTACTGGGGGTATTGGCGCAGGGATGCTTATCAATAAGAGTGCCCCTCCAACCAAATGGGGCGATTTTTCACAAGACTCAGAAACCCGTTTGAGGTTGTCTCAATGTTCATTGAGTTATTCCTGTTCTTCACTTGCAAGTCCTTTTTTTTGACTTGGGCACAGGAATCTTACTTTTAGATGTGTAGGTATAGCCCTCTCTGATAGGCACGACACCGCTCGTCGCAATCAGTACGACTAGAGCCCATAGGAGCCTGGTTTACAGAATGCGACCAGGGTAGAATTATCCCATGCTATTTCATAGTCGCATCGGGTTACCCTGAGCTTGGGGGTATGAGTGTCTATAAGGAAGCAACTGCGTAGGCTTTCAGCCGCAGCCCTACTGCATACTTCTCTGCTCAAGCCTAGGTTCTCCGTAAATTTCCATCACAAGTGCCAAATAAGTCCCCCATCCTTTAACCTGCGTATTGAAGGTTTGCACCATGTCTTAGTACTTCAGTTGTATTTGTTCTAACATCGAATACTAGATCCGAATAAGTCTCACTCAACATGGAGCCAGTTGGCCTCACCATCGGAGTTGTCGGCCTGACGGGGCAGTTGGCTAAGGCCGCTATGGACTGCTACAAGATTTTTGATGATATGAGCGATGTTGGCGTCACATATGACTCGATATTGCATAAGCTACGTACCGAGGCCCTTCGGCTCAAGGGATGGGAGGAAGCTTGGGGGCTCGGGAACGACGTCAATCAGGGGCGACTTAACCCTGAAGACTACCGGTACCGATATGCAACAGCAACTTTGGCAAGAATAGTTGCAGCATTCGCAAGTGTTGACAAGTTGCAAGCAAAATACGGAATTGTCGTGAAGGAAGCAAATGGTACGGATAATTATAAGAGCTTGGAAGCCGGAGAAACAAAGCCACGATGGCACGATCGCCTATCGATATCCATGCCTTTTAGGCCCCGCTCCAAATCTCTTCGAAACGCAAATACGCAACTAGCCATTACTACCATAAATGAAAACGACCTACATCTTTTAGAAAATCCCCGTGTATTGGGAAATCAGCAACTTCTTCCAGGCCTTCCGGAGGAGATCTCTTCCATGACCAAGTCAATGGATAGGGTACAGCAATCATTACCGATGTACCGCAAGCTCCGCTGGGTAATTGCAGACAAATCAAAGCTCGACGACCTATTACGAACATTAACAAGCCTCAACGATGGACTGTTTCAGGTGCTTCCAGCATCAGGCAAATCACAAGTTTCGATGCTGAAACTCTCATTCAATATTCCATTTCTTCCGAATATGAATATTCGACAATACTCTGAATTTGTGGGGAGAGAATACCTCCTTAAGGACTTGAAGCAGGAGGTAGAAGAAGGAAAACATACCTTGAATATCATTGTACTCTATGGCACTGGAGGCATGGGAAAAACACAACTTGCATCACAGTATATCCATCACCATTATAAGGACTACTCATCGGTCTTTTGGATCAATGCTGCCAGTGACCAGACTACAATACTCGGGTTTACTCAGATAATGCAGCGACTTATCGGGCATCATGAACAGCTCTCAGCGGATTATTCACACATAGGTCGGCTATTGGGTATGTCCGGTAAGCTGGATTCCAATGGGTGCTTTGCGGTCACCCAACCATCAGAGGCACAGTATGTTGTGGATGCTGCTAAGAAGTGGCTTGCACTCCCAGAAAATACGAATTGGCTTCTTGTGTTTGATAACCTTGATGATCCCGGCTTAGTTGATATAGGAGAATATATTCCGGCATGCAATCATGGACAGTGATCATTACAAGCAAGCGGCGTGATTTACAGCAAGGTCGAAGGGGGTTCGAAGTGAATCAAATGCAACCCATGGAGGCCATGCAGCTGCTACTTAGTGCATGTGCAATGCCTAAGCTCGAGGATCTGGTAACTAGCGGTAAGTGAATCCTACACCTTATTACCGTTTTTTTAAATTTTGAAAATGAGACAGTATCTAAACTGACAATGCATATCCAGAGCAAACCGCTGCCAGTACTATAGTAGAGGAGTTGGGATACCTGCCACTTGCCATAGATCAAGGTGGGGCGTATATTCATATGGCACAGTATTCATTAGATCGATATGTTAAAGAATACCAAACCAATGCGAGTTATCTTCTGAGCAAAGGATGGAAAGGCGGGTGTTTGCGACATGGGAGATATCATTCAATACGATCCAGGAAAAGAGTTCACACACAGCAAAGCTACTATTAATCTGCGGGTTTCTTAACAATGAGGATATCTGTGAAGAACTACTAAGGCGTGGAATGAAGCTGAAAACGCATGGTATGCGCTTTTTTGATTTTTCTAGATTTTAATATATATTTTTCATTGGAAGAGCTTATTGGGGGTAGTTTTGATGACCTCGCTAATGTATTGGTATGGTATAGACCTAGAGGAATCAATTAGGATATTATTTTCATACTCGCTAGCAAAGCGGAGAAGCAGCCACGATAACTTCAGTATCTATCCTTTAGTACATTCTTGGGCTAACCTCTGACTAAAATCTGAGCCACAGAAGGAAATAGACATCGCAAGGGAGGCGTTGGGAATACTTGGATCAGGAGTTCATAATCCGGAGGAGGTAAGAATGTGTACAGATGACTGGATATTTGAGCAGCGAGTTATGCCACATATCGACGAGATAACAAAACATATGACAAAGTATGGAGAGGTAAGTGGCATAGAGAATGGATCGAGTAAGTTTAGGTGATGTGTACAGGAGGCATGGAGGATATGATAAGGCATTGGAATGGTACAGGCGAGCATTGGCTGGGAGGGAGAAGGCATTGGGAGCCGACCACCCGGACACTCTCGTTACGGTCAATCAAATGGCATTAGTATTCTACAACAAAGGACAGTAAGGCAAGGCGCTGGAGTGGTATGGGCGAGCATTGGCTGGCAACGAGAAGGCATTGGGAGCGGACCACTCGAGCACTCTCACTATAGTCCATAACATGGCATTGGTATTCAACAACCAAGGACAGTATGACAAAGCGCTGGAGTGGTACGCTCTACGAGGGGGGTTGTGCAACCAGACAACCAGAACGTTGAATATAAATCAGGGATGTTACTGTACAGTACTCACGTGATGTACAATAGCAAGGGTGACTCAGCCTCATCACACCATTCATTCCCTTCACCCATATTTCACCCATAACTTTCCCAACTCTGCCGTGCCAGTACCATGCCTGCCTCTCCCACAGTGGACCCCACTCCCGACACTCCCGACACCCCTGACACGGTGGACATCCCCGCTGATCTCCCCCCAAATTCCCGGGAGTGGAATTGGGAAGAGGTGAAAAGGTTTTTCGAAGCCAACCAAGAGAAATCTGGCCTGAAAGATGAAGACATTGCACTCATCTACAAAAACAATGTGCATGGACGCCACCTCACCCAGCTTACCGAAGAAAAGCTCTGTAAGCACCCTTACAACTTATCTGGGGGTGGGGCGGCCACTGTCATTGAGCTCATTGGTGCGGTGACCAAGCAACCACAAAGTATGTTTCCACTTGCCATAATCCAAATGTCCTATGCTGATTATCAACCCTCAAGCCGTCGAGCCACCAAACAAGCGAGTACGTTTAGAGTTCGATTGTCGGCATCTCGGCTACGATAGCATCGAAGAACTTTGTGACCGTCTAACCGAACCATTCCCGGAGTTTGCACACTGCCAAAGTGTAGATGAGCTCGACGACATGTTAAGGACCCCACTCACTGTCTCACTTCCCTACGCATCCGATATTGATCCGAACATCTTAGCATCACATCCATACCTGATTCCACGGCACTCATTAGCACTTGATACCTTCAAAGATATATCAGGCCTTCTTGGGGCGATATTACTACCAAGAGGTATTTTCCTTTCTGGAAACCAAAATGAGGATGCTTTTCATGTTATTTGGGACACCATCATACGGGAAACTCTTACCATTCTTGCGGGTAATATATTTCTTGAGTTTCAACGGAATGGTAGAGATGCGCATGGCTCAGGAACCACTACTGCACAGACCAGGCCAGATTTTTTGTGTTGGATGGACCAGGCTTTAGTGTTACGTGGTGAGGAAAAAAGAAGTCCTGAGATGCTACCAAAAAGAAGTCCTGAGATGCTACCTATTGCTCGTACTGAACTCGAGGTGAAATTTGGGGAATGGAGTCCACTATTCTATGGTCAATTGCCATTCGTTTTCGCCTACGCGACTGGTGGTTGTATTATACAGTATGCGTGCCTTTTTTCTCATTAAACCTGCATTTACTAACACTCATCAGGTTTTACCGCATAATGCCCAGTGGTCAATGCGAGGCTCTGACCCGCAACATTTTTAATGCGAGCCTCCCATCTAATCGTTTGTCCATCTTCCGCACCACTATCAATATTCTCCGATGCTTGAAAACCCTCAAGCGGTTGATCCCCCCTGATCGATCCCTGCGATTGTTCTATGAGTATAAGCGCCCAAAAAATGTCACCATAACCATTGCGCCATCTACGGTTTTGAAGCGGATACCTTCATTAGCCGTACCTGAGGAGCTTCGAAACCTGTACGAATTGATTTGGTTGCAGCGGCCAAAGAACATTATAAACCTTGAAAAGCAGCCAAAATACGGAAGAACGATCACTACTTTACACCTCTGCCCTGTCGGCTTCCACCCCCGCCTGAGGAGCGTTTCCGAACTAAGGCGCGCCGTTCAAGGTATCCTGAAGGGCCTGGGATGGCTACATCAGTATGACTACGTGCATCGGGATCTCCGGTGGGCTAATGTCATCCAAGACATGGAAGGAAATGTACGCTTGATTGACTTGGAGTATTCAGGTAAAGAGGGAGTGGTGCAAGCTGAAGATATTCTGCGGCATTGGCCAACAATGGAAGGAGGAATGTATTTGAAACACATGGATGTTTACTCTGTGGCCAAGATGATGGGGGAGTACAGCTCACTACTGAGAGGTGAAAACGGTAGAGAAGGGTACACTTTTATGGCGAGGTTGGAACAAGGAATATCGACAGAAGATGCCTTGAAGGATCATTGGTTCTTGGAGTAACTCTGGGTCGCTTAGCAACAAAAAGACAGCGGAAATAAGCAAAAGTGCGCTTTTAAACAATTTCATTTGCTGCACGGCTTTTTTCTTCTTTTTCTCCGTGTTTGAAGTGTTATTATATCTATTTTCTGCTCTCGGCTTGGGTCCATGGAAGGGATAAAATGGGGGCTATCGGTATGGGGATGGGATCACGGCTTTTCTTTTCTTTCTCACGATGTTTTTGGCGTTATTTTGTCAACTAAGCCTGGATCACCAAGGTTACCAAACACAAGAAGCCAATTTGTATTTTCTGGCAATGCAAACCACCGCTTAACATGTTGTGCCTCTGATGGTTGGGCAACCGCAAAGCATCCAGCTTACCGGTCATACCCAACAGCCGACCTATATGTGAATTAGCGCCTGAGACCTGTACATGATGCTCGATAAGTCGCTGCATAATCCGGGTGAACCCGAGTACTGTAGTCTGATCAGTAGCAGCATTGATCCTAAAGACCGATGAGTGGTATTTATAATGCTGATGGATATACTGTAATGCAATTTGTGTTTTTCCCATGCCTCCGGTATCATAAAGGACAATGATATTCTGAGTATCTTTGCCTTCTTCTACCTCCTGCTTCAAGTTGTTGAGAAGGTATTCTCTCCCCACAAACTCAGAATATTTTCGGATGTTCGGAAGAAACGGAGTCAAACGACAGCTTCAGCATCGAAGCTTGAGATTTGGCTGATGTTGGAAACACCTGAAACAGTCCATAGTTGGGGCCTGTTAATGTTCGCAACAAGTCGCCTTAATGCGCTAGGAGCTTTCTGATGTCGGAAGTGTAAGATTACGAGGTTATGAACGGAGGAATGGTGGGAATATTGATATATTCAAGATATGAGAGCTTGCGTTCTGATCGCTATACACGGAAGGCTATAGTAGAGCTGCTTAAAACGGAGCTCTAAATACATGCGAGAACCAGCCCTTATATCCTTTGTCCGTTGCCATGTTTGTCCATGTTAGGGTTGCCTGCCCTCATCTTTTGTCCATATCAGACTATCTCATAACATGCCACCCGTGACCTTTCTTACATGGAAGCGAGAGTATTAACATCAGCAAAAAAAAATTGGCTCCACGACGCACCACCAGCGCTCACCCAGAATACGCCGCCTCCATATACTTCATGCGCTTCATGTGCTTCATATACTTCATGTGCTTTCATATACTTCATGTGCTTCATATGCTTCATGTGCTTCATGTGCTCTCCGACACTGTGTCATACAGTTTTCCTTGTATTGCATCCTGAACCTCCATCACCTCTCAGGTGCTGGGTCAGGAAGTGCAAACCAAGACCAAGCTGCACCTACTTGGTGCATAGCTGGTGTAGGCTGGTGAGGCACTTCCAGAGTAGCTCAGGCAGACTCAGGCGGGCTCAGGCAGGTTAAGCTGAGCTCGGCCTTGGATACGCAATAGGCTAGGTGAGTGAGGAGTGGTCCATACTGGCATAGGTTACACTATATACAACCTTCGGAAAAGTGCACCAAGTCCCCATAAACTCCCTGCACTACGCTAAGGGCTTTATCGCCTCCACCCAACTTTTAACCCATCTAGAATAGATCATTCAACTCTCAATTGATATATATTCTCAAGACTCGACCAGTACGGAGGGCCAGTCGCTTGTCGCTACTATGCCCTTTTCTACTCAATGCCACCCAATGATCACCCCGTAAATTGCCGCTAGGCATCCCTGACGCATTCACACCACATGTCAATGAATCTCTGCATCTTCAGGATGTTTATATATTTTGCTGGATATGATTCCGTTGATTTTACACCCCCTGACCCGCCAAGAAGGGTCCGACAGGGATTGCATGGGGGCTGATGCACTACCCGGTGATGTATGGTAGTCTGTTACTGGCTCAGGTGTTCAAAGGTATTCACTTATAAGACTGCGCCACCTTGTAGAATGGTCGATGCCGGAGTTCGTTGTGCTGGATTAATGGAGAAAGTTCTGGAATCTCCGGAACAGCTCTAACCAGACTAGAACAGCATGCAAAGATCTCAGCTGCTCTTAAAAAACGTCTCATAATCGTATGTGCAAGCCACGCTGGTGGAACAATCTAAAGGTGCATTAAGCTTTCAATCAAGCTTATATGGGCTATGGGAGACGTTGAATTGCATGTGCTACCGCTGCGGGAGAGGGGGGGGTACCACGTAGGCTTGCCAAAGAGCTGAGAGCGGTAGAGGCTGCTGAGAGTACTACTGACACCTCAAAAACATACAAGGCAATGCCCAGAGGCCTTGAGGACGTTGTTGCACGAGAATAGCTCGATTGTGACTCTTACGGTATAGTAAATACTACACCGAGGAAGAGGTTTGAGTATGCGAAGTTATTTTCAATCCTTTGCATTGCATACAGCACATTCATGGAAATGGCCTATACTCTATGCTTATGGTAGTTATATTAGAGACCTATAGGGACTTCACCCATGATATAAACAGCCATGTATGGGAGAGGGTGGTCTAGGGTCAGGAGGTTTAGAGTCGAGCGGGGGGGTTTGAAGTCGCTGCTGAGATTGTGAGCGCCCTAGAGAGCTCAGGGCAACTCTAAATGGGATGTCGATATGATAATTGAATCCAGCGACTATAATTATCCTATAGACACTGTCATTCTGTTATACCGAAGCTTATCATGAAGAATCTACTGAACGCAATGAGTATGCCATACCTGCTACGGTACATTAGGCTATAAGCGTGCTTTACCTAGTTAGGTATAGTAACATACACCCAGATCCAAAGCGAGCGTTTACTCCCTGACGCTAGTCTGGTTAGCACCTGATGCAACATAAATTGGCATGCATGCAGTAGCAGCTCATCCGCGACCATGCCATCCTCCAGGGCCACCCTCTCCTCCACTAGTTTTCAACCTCAAATCTAGCAGTACTCGAATGAATAAGTCCAGTTCTGAGGGGTTGAGATGGAGATGTACTTTTCTGAGGTACAGGTAGCGCTTGAAGGACTTGTTCGATTGCTTAGAATGCAGGATCTGCATTCGTAGCCTCGATTTGATTATATATTTGTCTCGGACTGGTTATTGATTGGAGCAGCGTGATTTCTGAGTTGCTCACGCTCGTCCCTAGGTTAGCCTGGCTGCCTTAAGCAGTCTGGTCCTAGTCTAGCGGTCTTGTATTAGTACCAACTAGCTGTTTGGCCAAAGGTTCACTTAGCCAATATCGACGTTCGTTGTGCTGTATTAATGGAGAAGGGAGCTTTGGGGTATTTTATTCTGTGTATCGAAAAGAATATATCGCATTCGGGGTATCCACCCTCGACCACCCCCAGAGTATGACACCTAGGTTACTTCCCACTATAGGTTTATCTCTGTAGTAGTTCTCGTTCAATGATTGATATTGATATTGGATCCCCTTGTACTGGATACCATCATATACTTTTGTTGCAGTCTGGATTCTCTGTTTGATACAAAAAAGTTACATCCCATTTCGTGAGAATAACCTTGTCTCCAGTCCTGGAAACAAGTGCAAGAGTTACCAGGTTATGGACGGAGGAATTGTGGGTAGAAGAGTATATTCAAGAGTTATCGTAGCGATCATCTATAGACTGCGTTGTCTACCGTGCTTGTGCTCTATATATAGAGAGAGAATGAACAAGAGAAACACGCTATTTATATGCCCTCCGTGGTACATAACTTTCTCCATTCGGATTCCCTATATCCACGTGAGCGAGAGTACTTCCTACAACAAGTATTACTATAGGAGGCGTCGTACATCCGGACTCATAGCTAAAATATACAGATAGCGCATGAAATAATTAGCTGTATAGCGTTGTAAACACAAACAAATTGTTTCTGATGATACTCAGGCGTTACACCATTCTGGCTATAGACAGTACTACTTTACCCACACCTCTGTATTTCATCCACTCGGAGAAGCTTATACTTATTAGACCTACCAGTACAGTCTCTCCGCCACCTCCGTCTCTCCTCTTCGCTCCTGTTCCTATTTGCCCAGAAAGGTTCGCATCAACTCCTCCCAGATCGGAGGATCTTACTCTTCAATGGGGAAGAGGTGAGGGGATAAAGAGGTGAGGGGATAAAGAGGTGATGGTTGATTTAGTGGAGACCTTCACTAACCTGAACCTGTGAGCGGAGGGGAGGTTGGATGGATGCTTCGTTTTCTTTTTACGGGAGGGCCGGGAAGGGGTGTGGTAGCGGAAGTTTCATAGGGATTTCCTTTGTCATTTCCTAGGCTCGGCAGGGTAGATTGGACGTTTATGTAGCCCGTTGTTCTGTGGGTGCCGAACCTTGAAAGAGGAGGCACCTGCATGATCTTAGGTTGAATCGATGTAGAGACTTTCAAAAATAAAAAAAATAAAAATAAAAACCACCAAGCAATCAATTCAATCGATAATCTGGAGTCTTATGTCTTGGATGGAAATTGCCGACATGTTATAAATCGGCTGGTTGGGACAGTAATGGTGATCATCAAATATGTCAATAAGCCATTTTGTGACAAGGGAGCTGGCTGTAAAGACTGGTCCCCATCTATTAAAACAATTTTTGTCAAATTCCTAGACTTGGGCGAGACTCCTACTGGTAGTGTCCAAGGATTCTTTTTTGAAGCTAAATTCCTCTCATTCGGTTGTCGAGTCAAGAGCCCACCGCACAGCAGACATTTAAGCTTGCAATACCAGACAGTAAGAATATTTACAATTTTTCTTGCATTCTATAAATAAATTACCTTTGCAGGAACTATATCATGGCAATGTACACGAGTCTATCGATTGGACCCTGAAAATCCTTCCCTTCCTGGCGTGGTTGAAGTCAGAAAAACGGACCTAGTGAGGGTATGATGCAATCTTTATTGACCGTGTCTCCATAAAATACGTAGTTACAGGTGTTTAGGTGGCTCACTATTAACCCACCCCTCATTAGCATTATCTGTCAACATTGAAATGAGAAACTCCATCTGTGTATGGAACATCGTTTGGACATAAACGCGAAGCATCTCAAGGTTTTCTGTGAGTTGAAACCCTGGCTCCCCTGGGGGGCAGCTGGTGGGCAGGGTGGACCAAAGGGTACGGCGTGGACTAGGTTGGTTGGGACACACACGTAGGTGCAAGCGGGGGAATGTACGTGGGTTCGTAAAGTGGGCACGCTATCCAGCAGTACCTAGGTAGAGAAGAAGAGCTGTTTGTTATGCTAGATACACGGGAGGGTACAAGACGTTAGATAGAGAAGAAGGGAAGAAATAACAGAACAAGAAGAGGAACTATCTAGTAGCTAAGTTGCGCAATTGAGGGTAACAATAGTAGCGGCCGCAATAACACAGTCGACTAAGCCAGCATCTGTCTAGAAAACATGATGGACGTGATTGCACTGGCGATGGGATTTACCAAGGTTGTATTTGGTGATTGAAGGGTCATAGACCAGTTTCTGGTAAGACTCAGTACCGGACCAAGTGGAGGGAATATCAGAATAGCCAGCTGGAGATTCAAGCCGCTGTCTCCCTCTTTTTGGTTCTAAGTAAACATTATTTCTCCTGAAACATAGGCTTTCGTATGAATGAGCACAACGAGGGAAGCGCAGACACTTTAATGAGAATTTGCACCTGAAATGTGTCGTTGGCAGAGAACTGATCAACTCCAAAGAAGTCTCCAATGTCACGGAAACTTTGCATGAGTATTTCTGATGTACATTTTTGGTAGAGGACAGCCTGAGAGTAGTATCATTAGCATACGAAAACCATGGAAAAAGTTGCCAATATCACTAGTATGTATTCAAAGGGGATTCCAGTCTTAGTCAAGAGAACATCTACCCGGTGCACCTGCAGATCTGCGGGTTTGCAGTTGAATGAATTTTCGTTGTAAACTGCATTAACAAGAGCCTTAGCGCTCCGGTCAAGAGTAAGATCCTCTATAACACCGATCTAGGAGGAGTCCAGTAATATTTGATGCGAAGCTTTCTGGGGAAACAGGAACAGGGGCGAAGAGGAGAGGCGGAGGTGGCGGAGAGACTGTACTGGTGGGCCTCATAAGTATAAGCTTCTCTGAGTGGAGGAAATACGGAGGTGTGTGTAAAGTAGTATCGCCTATAGCCAGAATGGTGTAACTATAACATTAGGGTGCCTAAGATGCCAACTGCCTGAGTAACATCAGCAAACAATTTGTTTGTGTTTACACCTCCCCACTCCCAGTTTCCCCTTTCCGTTTCTGCACTGGGTGTAGTTCAGTAACGCTTTCCTGTTCCACTTGAGCGTTCTTCCCATCCCCGTTCCCTTCACCTCTCGCTCCGTTGGCGGTAGTATCTAATCAGGTCCTTAGTTGACATTTCAAACACTCCGCGACAAACCCACCCCAAAAATGCTTTGAGATAAGCAACATTCTTCGCCTCTCTAGCCCTGTGGCTTCTACACCAGGAGCATCCAAAATTACTCCTGCATCAAGGTACTTTTCAACACCCCCGAAAAGCCCATCATTCCTGAATGAAGTATGGTTACATGTGGGAAAACAAGTTTCACCGAGTGAAGGCGAGTAACTAGGTACTGCTGGTTAGGTCTCGCGTACATTGCCCTCAACCGGTCTTGCTCTTCCTTTGGCAAGGGATTCATAGATCTACACTCAGGTACTCGATGTCCCTGCACCCCACAAGAGAAACAAATTACCTCCGTCCTAGGTCGAAAACTTCTGCCTTCGGCAGGTTGGGAGCTCCTAATTTGGATCGGCTGCTGGGATACCGTTCCTGCGATAGGTTGGTATTGGTTTCTGCCGCTTTGTTCTGCTTGCCTAGATAACGCCAATTCCTTGATCATCTCACCAACTTGCAATACCATTTGGGAGATTTGTCCATAAGCAATTATTGTAACTGGTATCCCCAGACATCGAGCAACTGTTGGTTGCAGTTGCGTAAACAAATCGAAGTCTCTGGTCATTGACAGGACTTTAGTGAATTTGACCACTTTTTTGTTGCCCGCATGCCGGATGCTAGTGTCATTTGGGATGCTTATGTATTGCTGAATTTGTCTCCCCTCACACACGCATATGTTATGATGAGACCAGATGCTAGTTTTTGAGAGGTGACTTCCTCCTGCAGCTCGCAAGCAGTAGGAATTACTACTGCTACCGCGAACATATTCATCTGGGCAACAAGAAGATTAACATCAACAGTTAAAGTAGGGTTCCGCTCCTCGCCAGAAGCTGATTTGTAAACCTTGCTAAGAGTTTGTAGGATTGGTTCTAGGAGCTGCTTGGATTTCCTTGCCCATCCCTCTCTAGGATTGCTCCACTGCTCCATCATCATCCGGCGGTCTATGTCACGAAACCTGGAGGCAACTGGCATGAAGAATATTACGCCATCACCAAATGTATCCTGCCATTCTCCCCAGGCTCTAGCCCGTGATATTCTGATTTCCAGCATGCTCTTTGTCCACAGTTTAGTTCCGATGGCAACCTACTTGTTCTTAATATCGGCCAACAGCTGTTCCATACTCCACCCAGCCGACTTTGAGCTTCCATGTATTCTTTTAAGGTCCACGATGGAGGGTGAAAACTGCGGTTCGCTGTCTTAGTCTTGCACCTTGGAGATTCCTCTCATCGGACTAACTATAATCAGTTTTCGGGTTTGTCTTTGAGCTAGATCCTTCCACCGCCAACAATCGGCCAGGGTTTTCTCAGCTTCAGAGCCATCGGCAAAGCCATCGAGTATTAAAATATGCGTTTGATCCTTGATCTCGCCTAGGATCGTAGGTATTGAAGCTTCGCTCGTCAATTGCCGGGTTTCTTTGTACCACATTCCAGTCTCACAAGCGTTGAGTTGCGACCGCGCCCGAATGAAACCCATGTCACAATCATATTTTCGGTATGAGTAATATTCCGGGAGGACCTCCAGGTTGATGTCAGTCTCTAATAAGAGTGTACAACAGTGTGGATAAGGTTTTGACATCATCCTCCGGAATTGGTGTTACAGTCTCTCTGTATTCCCCATAATATGCTTAAAAAAATGGGACCCACATCTGACCACTTAGTGTCTGAATATGCAGTTGTTGCGTCATTCTCGTTTTCTCTTTGAATGTGTTTCCTCTTTTGGTTTTGATGCTTGCCCTGCTTCTTTAGTCTGGTTGGCACCTGCTTCTTCTTCCCCGTATTTTTCATAAAGACTGCATTGGGTTGATCCCATCGCTTTTGGCGATCTAGGGAAGAGTGGTAGGTACTGTGAAACCGATTAGCAATTTCATAAGATTGTGGTAAGAGAAAGCTTACCTTGTGGCGGCTTGATCACTGTAGTGATGGATACTGACTGCGGCACCACGAGGCAGCTGGTAATCCTTTATAAGCATCTCCACAGCCATGTATGAGGGTGCTTCTCATGCGCCGGTTTGCTGGCTGGTTAGGAAGGAGTCCCAGGGACCTTAACGCTCACTCGCTGATTCTATAAGTTGGAGCCATGGGTGGGTGATATCCGAAGATGTGTAGGGAACGCAGTTGCGATGCGGATGTGAGAGATATGCAGAGTTGTAACATGAGGAGATCCAGCAATTTCTGTTCCTGGTAAACTCTTCAGGGCTTATAAACTTAGGAACAAACTGCAGCTGGGACTCATATCACTGTAAATAACCATTGAATACGCTTCATTTTGTCCCAGCGCTCTCTCAGTGAATCGAACTTGTGCTCCATGCGCACCGGGCCCATAACTTGGAAGAACGTGGAGGTGATGCAAAGAGCTTGTAGTTTGTAACGAGACTAGTAGTTTGTAGAAGAAAAGAAATTTAACCTTACGGATCCCTCTGACTAAGCGGGGGGGGTTGTGCCAACAAGACTACTCTGACTAGTCTAAACCATACTATCAGAATAGGCAATAGCTAGGTTTAGTCTGGTTGACACAAGCGGTTGGCACCGTAGTCACACAGCAGCGTTTTCTTATACAGCACTCGAGCTGCCTTAGGTATTCCACAGGCACTACATGCGATAGCAAAGTAGACCACCTTTCAATTATTCTCTCGTCCAGATCTCCTCTGCATACACATCACCTGTTACACATCTTTACTTACCATCCGCCCGACCACACAGACTCACCGCTATGGTATTAGGGCCCACCCTTGCGGTGTTAGCATCAATATCATTGTTCATGTATATTGGGAACGTGGCAGCCCGGCCTATATGTCCAGTTATATGTCCAATAAGTGAAGACCTGTAAGTACCCCTTGTGCTAGACAATCCTTGCCCAACAAAGTCCCTTTGCTGACTTGTTTCTGCGAGACTCAGACAAATCTGATGTACCCACATACGGATTTGGTGATCAACTCCCGCCAAACTACCTGTATGCGGACAACTATTGCCCCCCTCCAGTTACTGTTACTGAAGCAGTCGCTTATAGCGAAAGAATCCCTTGGTGAAGACCTGACTGGATATTGTACTTCGGTCATGCATAGCATGTCACAACAATATTTCCTGATCCTTACTTCACCTGACCCATTGTAGCCTTTTCATGAGCCTGCCTCAGGATGGAGACAAGTTTGATATGCTTGCAGACACTGCCTTCTGCGTATAGGAATTCCCACAAACTTAGATCTCGGTGATGACAAATAAGTAACAGGCCCGTAAGTGACATTTATGAAGTTTATTTAGGTTGATACCTAATGGAAACTAACGTCCCAGTCTCGAACCTAACATCCCCGACACATTGTCATAGATTGCGTATGTGGTGTGGCATACCGTCATATGGCTGCATATTGCCTACAAATACTGTTAGAGCACAATAGGCTTCACAAGCTTCTACACACATACATATAACGTATAAATATTTAAGCACAATCCCTCACAACTTCCTTGCCTACCTGATGCGATTCCTCCAATATGCCCACTAGTCTATAGTTTACGGATATCTGAGGAGGCAGCCCACTAAATATATATATATATACTTGGTGGTGCAACCTTTCACCCGGCATCTATTATT
>Ga0307511_10003805_pt1 | contig 15452 bp, 16 predicted proteins | sample 13_EM_MG_FD_200266 | JGI IMG/M metagenome (GOLD analysis project Ga0307511, IMG submission 200266) | Populus trichocarpa ectomycorrhiza microbial communities from riparian zone in the Pacific Northwest, United States - 13_EM | ecosystem: Host-associated > Plants > Roots > Unclassified | place... | reverse complement strand
GAAAAGCTATTAAAACCCCCAGACAAGCAAAAAAAAAAAAAAAAATAGACCCATAAACCGAAAAAGAAAAAAAAAAGAGCCACGACTCCTAACGCAAATATAACGCAAATAAACCCAGTTTCCCATAACACATAGGCTTCTTTTATCATAATCCTGTGGGTCCCATGGGCTCCTGATGCCCGAGGGCCCTTAACTGGCTTAGCCGAACTGTAAACCCCATTCCTCTTTTTTTCATTAGTTCATTCAAGTGTCGGTGCTTTATCTGGTGCTTTCCCCGACGCCTTCCCTTCATATATTCGTCCATCTGCAGAAGTTTTGGGTTCCGGCTCAGATTGTTCTGGTGTATATCTGATCAAGCCCGCTTTCTTCAATTCATCATAAACCACATCTTTCCTAAACACATCCGTCCTGCGGAATAGCAACCCGTCCAAGTTCTTCATTCTTGGGCACCGCTCGCTAATCACAATTTCGTAACGTCGTCGAAGTAAAGCCGTTTCCATATCAAGCCTGGATTGGAAAATGGGATCCTTACATTCATCAAAAGGCGCAAGACTAAAGGGCTCTACAAGTGGTGGATCATCTCTAGAAGCCCCATGATTGTTGGACTCCAGAGCTGGTGGATAGAATCCCAAGGTGAGGGGGTTGGCCCTGGGGGTAGCAACGTTAGTGGGCCGGTACAAACGGTATCATGGATTAAAAAGGGTCTAAAATGGTGTGGTTTTAGAGATAAACACCTACATACCGTAGATCTAGGAAACTGAGAGACGGGAAGCATTCTAGGACAGCAGCAATTTTTCTCATACTCCGTATCCTGTTACCCACCAAGAGAAGTTTCTTAAGTCGAATTATTCCGAAAAGCGGTCTCAAATCGGATATAGCATTATAGTTCAGATTCAGTACTCGTACGTTACTCACGAGGTGCCCAAAATTTGCTTGAAGGCTAGTCAACTGAACGCCTGCAAGTTCGAGATATTGTAAATTGAGAAAATCCAGATCCAAGTTTAGGGTGCAAATGGCGTTCCCAGAGGCGTAGATCTTTCGTATCTCAAACATCTCCTCAAATGGTAGAGCATCATTCTTGCTAGAATTTATGTTAGTAGGGCAATTTTCCATGCATGACACTCAATTTTAACTTACACTCTATCACCCACTGTGCACTGCTCTCTAATCGACAGACTATCGAGATGCTTGGCTTTTCGCAATCCATGCACTCTCCCGAGAGAATTATCATCAAGGTATAGAGTACGGAGGTTTGGGAAAAGTGTGACATCGAAGTTCTCAAATTTATTCCCTGAAAGCCTAAGAACTCGGAAATTCTCTAGCTTTCGTCCTGATGGGATTTGAAGGGTTGAAAGAAGGTTTCCATCTAAGCCGCACGTATTAGTATGTATTTAGGCTGGGTTGTCAGTGAGTTCAAGGCATACCAAGACATAAACTAGACAAAGATGGAAGTTTCTCCAAGCTCTGAACGCTTTCCATGACATTCCCCTTCAGGTCGAGATCGGTCAATCGAGTCCTGCGCGCTGAAGGTGAGCAATTGTGTCTGAATATCTTAAACCAGGTAGGTGCCCCTACAAGGAAGCTTTCTCAAAGTTCACAGCCTTGATCTTGTTTCTCTTGATACTCAATGAGCATAGAGCATCGAGATGAAAGATCTCCTCCAATCCAGCGATCTGGTTATCATCAGCCCTGAGTTCACGGAGATGAAACATATGACGCAACCCTGATGAATATATCAGTACTCCACGCTGTGATTAATCTAGTATGAATAGCCCCACCTGCAAGAGAGTCAAGGCTGTTCCCAGAGATATCCAAATACTGCAGATTAGTCAAATGCCCCCAGGCTGTTAAACTGGACAGCTTGTTGTTGAAAATCTTCAGATTGCGCACTGTGTTTGGGACCCCAGATACCTGGCCTATCTCATTCGTGCTGACGTCAAGTTCCTCAATTCTTGGGCACCACTCATGCAATCCGTGTATCGTAAGGATTTTGCGGTCATTAAGCTTGAGGAACTTCATGTACTCCCAATAGGGCTCAAACGGCTCCACATCAGTCAGGTGCCTAACCAGGTTATCTTGAGCTACTGAGAAGCTATATTCAATACTTTTCATACTTGGCTGTTTCCCTTTCCCGACGTTGGCATGTCGCTGTGCAACGTATGAAAGCTCGAGATTGAGCAGTTCCCGTGTCGTCTCAAATTGATACGAAAGCTCAGGCAATGGGCTGCTGAAGTGATAGGATACATTTGGCCTTTGAATGGTTTCTGGTGGTGGAGCTGTTTTGGTATCACGAGGTCGTTTGCCTTTAGCTGACGCTGGTGTAAGGGCATTACTGACGCCTCTCTGATCCGCAACGCTCTCCCCTTGTTCAGCACCTTCCTCATCTTCCTCGTTGATTCGTGATACCGGCCGGCCAAGGAAAGAACGACCTCCGGAAGATAGCCGTTTGTTAAGACTGGTATTTCGTGAGGAGAGTATCCTGAAGGACTTTGACGAACCCTGACTCATTGGCGAGTTTTGGAGCGAACTCTGGTCCATTGTCATGTCATTTTCGTCTTGAACCCAGTCCACACGTTTTCCGGCTTTTGCATTGCGAGCCTGTCTCGATAAAGTTGAGACAGATGGCGAGGAGTAGTCAACGGCCCGATCACCCGAGCTTCTTTGCCTTTGGCCATATCCGTCTTCCTCGTCCTCCTCAATGAGTTGTTCAAGGTCGTCAGGTTCATGGTCATACGCACCGCCCATTTGACTTGACTCCACCAAGCTTAACTGGTTCAAGGCATCCTCCATCTTCGAATGTTCCCCCTTACGCTCCCCAATACTGTCACCCCAGGAGGTCGACCTAGTCTCTGTTCTGGACCCTGAAGAGGCTGAGTGATTGGACACCGAACCACCAGAACTCTCTACACGTTGCCGGTGTAGGATGGTGATATCGTCTTCAGTATTTTCATCTACCCACGAGGACTCCTCTTTCTGTTCCGAAGTCACATTCTCCGAGCTGTCGCCACCTTCGAACCGTGTCTGGTCCCACTCCTGAGACTCCTCGGTGACGTCTTCCTCATCCTCTTGGCCTTCAATGACCCGCTTCTCCCGGATATCTCGACGTACTTCCTCCCGCTCAATTCTTCTCACCACCTTCGTCGACGTGTACTCATACTCCGCTTCCTGGTCAGAATCAGCTATAACATATTCTTCTAACTCGCTGATCATCTGCTGCATCTTTAAAGCCTCAACTAATCCTCTCGCTTCCATTTCTTCATCAACAGACAGATCTGGTATCCCATGAAACACATCCTCATCTGTCTCATCAGCTACTTGCCGCCCTCCCCCTTTTTTACTGTTCCGGGAATTGACACTGCCCTCAGTTTTTTCCTCACTGTGGGAAGGAGACAGGCTATCTTGTATCTGTGCTTTGCTTTTCACCCACGCCTTCTGCACGGGGTCGAAAGACATAGATCCAATACTAATCGGAATAAGATGCTCTATCTGAGGAGGGCTGATGTTGCATATATCCGATCTACTAGAATTGAATTCTGCTGATGCCACCCGACTTTTCCGCGGAGAGCCATGTTTATCAGCGTCCTGCGAAATACTGGTCCTTTTGGAGCGCAGGGTGACATTTTTCAGACCATTGTTATGCCTATCGCTAATCACAGCAGCACATAGGGCATCAAGGACGCCCTGTTGGTTGCTAGAATTAGTAGGATACCGTCGAGTGGTACCATAACGACTCTCTACCTCACCGCCATCGTCATTTTCGTGCTCACTAGCTTGTCTCTGTTGCTCTGGTATGTTTACCAAAGTCGATACACTGGATCGGGTTTGGATCGCGCTTGGGCGCTGAGCTGGAGCCCCATGCTTTTGTGCGGAAATGATACTGAGGTTCAGTAACTTCTCTCTCACGAGGCTAAACTCTTCTGCACTCAGACTCAGCTCACCGCCACTTAGGAAGCTTTCTAAGCCAGTTGTCCCCTCGCTGAACCAGCTTTGGTCCCCATTGGCTGCTTTCATCGCCCTTATCCGCAGCATTACCTCTTCCGCCTGGGCAAGGAAATCTTGAGTGGTGACGCTACCTTTCCTGTTCTTATTGTTCATATCGCGACCAGTACCAAGACCTTGAAACTCCATCCCCGCCAAACTTCCCTCACCACTACCACCAAACACGATACTACCACTACCGTTTGATGGGCTTTGCATAATCTCCTGTTTCGTACATTTTATAGAATCATTGCGATTCCCGGGAGAGCTCCCAGACCCAGCAGCCGAACTGGTACCTGATAGAGAACCTCGAGGGCGAGGAGATGGCGATGGAGCTGAGGATCGGCGAGGGCGAGGAGACTTAATACTTGTCTCTTCCAATGACCTTTGACCACCGTCGTCTGTCCCCACTTTTTGCTCTTGCGTCAGTAGTGAGCTAGGCCTGTTTCCGCTCCAACTCCTGCGCATCCGCTTCGGAGTTCGCTCTTTGAGTGGGGATTTGGGACCATGTATGCCATCATTCGGTAGAGAAGAAGATGAACCCGCCCTCTGGCGAGGGCGGCGAAGACAGATTTGAGAATCCTCTGCAACGTGAAAAGGGCGTTCATGAATGAGAGGAGTACCTGGAGGATCAATCACACTAATCTCTGGATTTGATCCATAAAGTTGGTCAGAGTTTGGCTCTGGCATCGCTTTGCTCTCCTCCGTGCTAGACATCGACTTCTCCTCCAGCTGACTTATCCTCCGCACCAGTCTTTCTTTAGTGAATGTGTCGTATGTTCCGAAGAGCTTTAATGGACTTCCGCCGGATGGGCCAGGCCCCGGGGGGTCGTGCTTCTTAGGAGATGGCGTCCTTGGGGGATTTGAGAGCTGTGGGTGGGCGAGTGCATGTGATGCGAATGGGTCGCCTGGCGAGAGTGTCTGCTGAGGGAGAGCTCTCTGTTTTCTAGCAGGGCTCATATGGAGTGCTGGGGGTTGCGGTAGGGGCCGTGGCTCTAAAGTCATTTGTCTTTCACGGCTTCGGGCAAGTTCAGCATTTAGTTCATTAGGCGGAAGAATACCCTCTTCATCATCACTTTCTCCACCATCCTGTCCCCCCTGGCCCTCATGCATAGGGCTACTAGTAGCAATAACAGCCAGAGAATGCTCAAATTGCTGTGAAGAGCGAGTTAACCAAGGCGGGGATGATGGATAGTCACTGGTGGTATGAGAAGATGCCCGAGATGTAGGGCTGGTTTGACCTATAATAGCTTGCGTGGGCTCCACCTGACCCGTAAGCTTATTCACTCTTCCCCCACCCTCATCGTGGGATTCAAGCCCAGACTCTTCATCCTGATTGCCATTGCTGTCTCTTCGCCCCCCCTCAGGGCTACTTTGCATTTCCGGCTTTTGATTCTCCTTCAATCCTCCTTCAGTACCACCTTCGGATTCACTCGGTGCATCTCCAATTATGTAGGCCTTTCTTTTACCCATCCGGATTTGAACTTGTTCGAGCAGCTTGAATGGCGCACTCCCTTTCACCTCCCTCGGCGTAGAGGTCGCCGCTGGTTTGAATCCACTGGAGACTTCTATGCTGTCGCCTGCGTATTGAGAAGCAGGCCCTCGGTCATGAAGATGTATAGGAGATGTTATAGGTGTATTAGAAGTGTCAGGGACCTCGGATAAGGCACGCCTTGGTGTCGAGATTTGCGATGTTTTTGTTTGTGGTCTCGCCGGGGATGCCTTTGGGGTAGATGCCCTTGGTGGAGAGGGAGCCTGGGGTGGCGTAGCGACTCTTACAGACGTAGGCAAAGGAATCATGCTTCCTTTGACCCCAGCGAATTGGTGTCTTGGTGGTGTACCTGGGGGTGGAAGCTGGATGTGTTGTAGTCGTGTCGGCGACGCTGGTGGGGGACGGAATATGTTCTCCAGCCCCATTGGACTGAACAAATCTTTAACTGGCCCTGACTGTCCTTTAGTGATATCTAGATTCCACTTCCAATCAGGCGTCTCTCGCCCTGAGTCTTTTGTGACCCTCCTACAATGTTGTTGTGATTGCGTCAGTAAACAACCCCACCGACCTATCATGCGAGCGAGGCAAATCTTTCAGCCACATGATACGTACATTGTCGAAGGTAGTTCATCTGCCGGTGAAGCTTGTCCATGATTCTGTTCGGGTCCAGACGTATTTGCATCTGCTGTTGACGCCTTATGTACCTTGACTGATTCACCTGTCTTATTCGACAGTGGAGACGAGTTTGGGTCGCGGGGCTCTGATACCCATTCTTCTGAGAGCGAATCGAGCCATCGGGGGCTGGTAACTGCCGCCATGTCGGCACCTAAGATTGGACAAGAGCTATTCGAAGCTTCGTTCGTTATTGAGGCAGGGCAAATTGGGGATGAGTGGGCGGGCAGTCTCGAATGGGGTGGGGTGGGGGGGGGGGTGGTTCACGGCGATAAGTAGGCAAGGTACCTAGTACGTAGCTGGCTGGTTGCTCGATCTGGATCAGAAGGCACGCTGGCGAACCATTACTGTTATTGTAGTGGGAGCACAACCACGGGGGAAAAAAAGAGACGAGAGATATGAGGCCACGCGCAGCAACTACAATTGAGCGCTGAGGCAAATGCGACTCAAGAACACAGCAGAGAAGGAAAAACAATGCGACGCGTTACAGATGTATTAAGTTTATTTCTCGGTTTTCATGCAATTGTAACAGCTCGCTCTGAAGACATCTCGTTGCTGAGGCAACAGACACCAACCCTGGCAACATCGTTCGGGTGTGCACGTGGCGCCTCTGGCGAGAACCCCTGGAATGTGCCATACCTGTCACGCGTCCGTAGAATCCGGGTCCTGCCCTGTGAAAAATCGGTGAAGTCTTTTGGAGGTTGCCTGGCCAATTTTTCTCCCGCTTGATACACCAGTTTTGCCTGCCATTATCTTTGAGGGATTTAGCATACATGTCAAGCGTAGTAGTAATGTAGTAATGAAAGAACAACCCACCTCAAGGTCCGCAATAACAAGTTCACCTTCATCTCGACATGCATTCATCAATTCCCGTACACTCTTGTATTCGCCGATAATCCCATTCGCCACTCCTGCCGTTACCCGTGTGATCTCCTGTAGCATCTTGAAATAGGTATCCTCAACATCAGTTCCTGTCCTAACTTGCCCAACATCGGCGCAAAACGATGTGTCGTGGTTCATCCTGGACAACCTAGATTATACAAGGCTCAGTCAGCGGATCCAGGGTAAGTGTGACGGAGGATAACACACTTATATGGAATTGTGCTGATATCGCTAGTGAATATACTAATCCACTCCGAAGTCTCTTGCATTGAAACAGTATGATGTACCAAACACCCATGTGTAAGCTGTAGGCTCAGTAATGCGTCTTCCACCATATCATCATCAATGACCTTAGGTCCCTTCCTAGCTCGGCTCGCTCCTGAGCGAGAATTCCCACTATTAGCCTCTTCAGCTGACATTCCAATTGCTTGTCGCACGGCCCCTTGAAAAGTTCTATTCTTCGCGTTTCTGCTTTTCCGTAACAGTGCTGTCAATCCCTCAATCACATATATCGGTTTGATTCCGCCTCCTGCCAACAGTGCTTTGATCTTGTTTACATGAGTGTCAAGGTCCGTTTCCCCCAGGGCCATGTCGACGAAATCAGCTGCCTTGACAACCACCAAGATATGTTTTTCTTCCCTTATCTTTTCTGGAATGGGAATGAAGTATCCAAGTTCTTCATTCCAATCCGCCACAACCTTCCTCCTCCACTTGATGACATTTGGCATTGGGGGATTCCAATCCACCGTACTCTCGCACTCTTGCGTCTCAAGAAACCGAAGTAGTTGTTGACCCGACGGCGACTGTGCAAAAGATTCCGATATATCGACAATGATCTCCTTTATGGAGTCCTTTTTCGAAGCTTTGAGCTTATTGACAGTATCAAGTTCCAACTCTTTTTGTTTTTCGAGTGCCTTTGCCTCTTTCTCCACCTTTTTCGCCTCCTTCTCTGCCTGTTTCTGTGTAGCTTTACGAGCTTTCTCTTCTGCCCTTTTTTCCCTTTCCTCTTCTGTCAATCTGCTTCCTTTCCGTGAGCCTGATGGCATGTCCAATCCTTCATCGTCTCGAGTAGTCCGCTTTTTCTTTGTCTTTGTATTTAAATTGCCGTCCGAATCCTGGATATTGTCACCATCGACCTCAGTGCTTCGCCTTTTCTTTGAAGAGGGGTTAGTAAGACTACGGTTAGGTGCATTGGAGGACTGGCCACAGTCTTTGTGTCCTAAAAGCCTATCAACCTCACCTAGCTCATCATATGAGCTTGGTTCCGACCCCAAGATACCCGCAAGGATTGAAGCTGTCGTGGTACTGAACCCAACATCCGGAATAGTAAACGGACCGGCAGGAGATGACAAGAGTCGACGAGGAAGTTTGGCAGGGCTGTCGTCAATAACAATCACCTCGACAGCTTCCTCGATCTGCCGGCGACTCCTTTTAGGGAATGTCATGCCGGCCACCTTCAACTATCAGCATACCCAAGCAAGAATAGCTCTTCAGTCTGTCAGATCCTTACATTTTGGGAGTGACCAGCCCAGCTTGAATCTTCTCCACCTATGCGCGTAGAATCCGTAATCTCCTTTCGCCAAAGACTCAACGGGGCCTCATCCGTACTGTTATGCACGCTGAAGTCGAGATCTTGAAAGAAATGTTGCTCTGGAGAAGCGGACCTAAGCACCACAAGCTTAGCCTCCATATATCGAGTTACACACCGGCCTTCATACCGGTTTCTGCAGACTTCCTTCCCTTTCCTATTCCTGCTTGTTTGCTCGCCACTCTGTCGAACATTTCCGGCACCTTGCTGATTCAGTCCGGAGGGTGATGATGGCGTAATATCATCAGATGAGAGGCAGATGACCTCTCTATTACGAGTTGCCATACTGCACGTGGAAAACCTGCCCCCCTGTCATCAAACACTAGTCTGGTTATCAAACACGAAAGGTCAAGGTGGGCATCAGTTTAGTCGCATGAGTTGAAGTACCAAAAGTTTGTGATGATAATTGCCGCCCCACAACCAGACTGCCGGTACCGAGCACGGACTAGTCTAGATTGGGAGGAAGAGTTGTACGGTAGTCTGGTTATATAAGTTATAATGGCACGAATACTCTTATGCTGTCACTGATACTTCTCAAGATTTATGAGACTTGCTTCCGCTGCTGCTGAGGTTCAAAAGTCTTTGCTTTGCTTTCTTCCTCCTCGAGCCTGGGTTATCCGAGTGCCCTGAAGGAAGCTTCAACACTCTCATTAGCACGAATATACTCTTACATTCAGTCCATGTAATAATAGACGGAGACAGCACAGGAACAAGCAACGAGCAACAAGCAACACCGCGACTCAAAGAATGCTCGGCAGTTTCAGCGAGCGAGCAAGCAAAGCAAGCAAGTAAGCGGTAATCATGTTCAGACCCTGCATTCGGCAAGCCGTCAAGGCTTTTCCCACACAGCGTAGGTCCCATGATTCAGACATCGTATCCTGACCTTTTCCTCTGGGGTGATGTCATGGATATCGATAAATCCGCTACCCTGTAGATTTTCCTTCTCGCGCTTTTGTGCTAAATTCACCTGAAGATCGACTTCCGAACGAGGGAACCGTCGAGAAATCGTCCCCTAATTCGGAGTAGATATTACTCACGAAACTCTAAAGAAAACGATTTCAGATGAGTTGGGTATTGGGTACCATTGCGAACGCAACTGGTGACACTAAGGAACCAGTGTCAGTCTGCGATGGCTACATCTACGGCCCTAACAGATGACCGAGAGTTCCACTTGTTTTTAGCTATGGGAAGCAATCTTATTGGATTTTCCTTTACAGTAGACAGTGGGTCCCCAGACATACCTGTCAAAGCGAGTACGTGAAAGGGAAGTCTACTTGTAGGTGCTAACGGCTCTAGGTAGTTGAGATGCTAATCCCCAAATGGAAGCTATTACAATGATCAGTGAATATCTAAGCCCAGTTTGAAGAGGCTGGGAGATGTCCTACTTTAACGATGTCAATCTAATCGGTGCTGATTTTGGTTGCCATCATAAGGTGAGTGTGTGACATGATTCTAAGAATGGCCATATGAGGTTGTGTATTGGTGGGGACTGGGAAATGACTAAGAAATCTAAGAAATAGAATAGGCATTTGTGAAAAGTGTCAGCAAGTAGACCGGGAGGTACGAGTGGAGGATACGGTTTTTATCTTTCGGTAGTGGAGGTACTTGTGTTGGTTGCAAGAAGTTACCGTCCCCGGTAAATATCTAATGCATGCATAGGGCCCCCATTGAAAAGGTTCCCCTGTGGGTTCGGGAAAAGAGGCACACAAATATTTCAGCCTCGCAAGCCTTGACAATGGCACAAGCAATAACAAAGGAAACGAAACTATATCTCCCGTACCTACCACTTCTGGCTGCTCAAGGTGGAACTTGGAGAAGAACGTCTCAATAAGTCCACGGCCTACCTCTTTCACCTTCGGTATCCACTGCTTCCACCCATCCATGCCTTTCCACACACCCCAGCGTCTTCCTAGCTTTTCTCCGGATATATAGGGTAGGGCAAAACGCCGTCCTATTTCCGGATACCTTCTGCATATCTGATCATTCCGCCTGCTGGAGTGCACATCCACCACACCCGAATTACTCTGAACTCGCTTGCTCGTTATCTCCTATGCTTTTGCGTTTCAGGCCTTCTCATGTTATTATGTTATTTATTTCTATTAGATTTCATCACGGCTTGCCATATTATGCAGTCAGCTTAGATTGCGTTTTCCTTCCTGCATGACGTTTCTTCCGTGCTTAGCTAGAAATCCCGCTTGCTTGTTACCCTTGGTATTTGGGGTATATATACAGCTTGCCTTCTACGTGTGTTTTTGTTCCTCTTAATACAAGCAAGCCTTCACACTGCATTGCTCATGCATCAAATCCATCTGGCATGTACGTTTCTAGCAATACTTACCAGCCTACCACAGCCAACCTGTAATACGCCAATATATAGATCTCATATAACTACTGTATTAAATCCAACACCCAATCATCATCGGGGTCTAGCTGAAATACCACTTTTAGATCCTCTATTAGCCTCCAAACCTCTTCTAGCACCTGTGCCTTATACCCGGCTGGAGGCATATGTGACTTCTTGCCAATATGCATGTGGCCTATGTGCAAGGTTGAAGTATATAGAGTACTAATTCATGAGAAATCTAGCCAGATGGTAATATGTTGAGTGAAGTAATAGGTCGCATGGGTGATGCCCGTAGGTTCCCAGTAAACTTGGGCTCTTTGGTGGTTTTCAAAACCTGGATAGTTGATGAACGTTTTGAATTTGATGCAGGCTTTGGGCAAGGTAACTTTCTAAGCGTAACGCCCCTGTTGGGACAACCAAAGAGGCTGGGTACCATCAATACCTTGGAAGTCTGATTTGTAACAATGAGCGGCTATATAGTCCGAATACGAATTACGATTGACCTCCCTAAAAAAAATTTGACCTGGCCTCTCTGATACATCACCGAAATGAAACAGTACTGTAGTCATATCTCAAGTGACCAAACACAGGCACAGTGGATTACTATGCTGTATGTGAGGAACATCCACGAGCCGCAAGGTCTCATGTTCCCTCGTTTTTGAAATGCCTATATATTATGGGTATAAGGAGACTACTTTTAATTCTCTCACTTCTCTTATCTCCACAACCTCTCCACAACCTCCATACGTCAAGCAACTTTTTACGTCCCACCTGCCTCCTAAACTAAGTCAACCTTATTTTCCCCTCACAGTATACTTACTGAATTGCAAGATGAAATCTGGATCCATTATCACTACATGTTATAAATACCTTAATTCAAGCCAAGGTAACATTAATACTATATAAAGATTTGAAGGATATAGAATACAAATGTACTGACAGACCTAGAAACACGTTATACTAATTATAGAAAGTATAGTAAATGCCGGGAATGATCAGGTCGCCGGGCTCGGTGTGTAGTGATGATCGGAATGTTTCTGTTATCAACTGTGGCTGTATAAGGGAATTTGAAATGTACGAATCCTTCACCATGACTGCCATGAGGTCAACCTACGAGTTGTGGGGGCCGTAAATCAGGTAACATTCATCATCCAAACTCTCAGGGGAGTTATAGTCGGTATCTAGATCTGACCCCCGCCCGATCATCTGAGACTGATCCAACTCTCGTTGCCTGCGCCGCCGCCTGCCGCCTCGCTTCTGCCACCGCTTCCGCCTGCCGCCTCGCCTCTGCTACCGCCTCCCCCTGTCGCCATGTCGCCTTGCCGCCTCCACCTTGGCCTGTCGCTTTGCCTCCGCCTCCTCACAGGCTCTACACCCTCCACAGGTTCTGTACTTGCACTCCACACACCCTCCGAGCGCTCTGCATCCTCCGTACCCTTTACAGCCTCTATACCCTCTGCACCCTCTGCACCCTTCCTCTGTATCCTCCGTCCCCCTTATACCTACCGCCCTAGGCCTAGGTGGCTTGATTGGCTTTTTCGGAGGATTTCGATGTTCTGTATGTGCCTCATCTCGTTTGATATGCTATGCAGCCTCCACTGTAGTATAATCAGCATTTAGTTGAGCCTCCTGCGCCTCTCTGCAAGCGATTTCGTTTATCGCTCTTGCCATCTTCCGCCTTGTTTCCGACAAGTGCCTCCGTTCCATGGTTTGTTTGTTAAGGATCACGGGTTGATGTCCCGATATTCAGCAACCGCTTGCATAACTGTGTGAACAAACGCAGGTAGGCCTCTACATGGAATGCCGTGGTATGGAGCTTGGCTAGATGGTCAATGTATGGGTGTATGGGACTAGCTAATAGGCCCATATTGTATAGCATATTCAATCGTGTTGGAATACAATTTATCCAGTCTGTATACCAGTGCAGTACTGTATTTTGATATACCTATTCGTTGGGGTGCCATGGGCCAATCCACCATCACGGATCAGGTCAAAAAACTGTTACTAACATCAGGAATGAAATAATTTTACCGGGATGCGTGGTGCATTATTTGCCGGCCCGGCCCGCGCCCGCTGACTATGCCTTTGCCTCTGCCGCTGCTGGCACCCACGACGTCTGACTTCGGCAATCTGTACAACCAGACTAGCGAATACAGATCGTTGATACAGAATTGTTGTGAGCGTACAGTATACCATCGGTGTCTAGGCAAACCTGGCACCCAGTGATCACGTTTTGTCCTAGCGATTACACTCTCTAACAGATTGCACAAGATATTAGGAGAGTCTATCACAAAGTTTAAGTGATAATGTGTACGCTTTTTAGCGTACATGCCAGACCAGCTTTAGATAGGATAATAACCTCAAAACTACAATATGCTTCCCATCTACGTCATGCCACCACCACCACCACCACCACCACCACGCAGCGTGCATGCCTGGAATATCAGAACGAACCCGAGCTCTAGAGGATATTGATGCCGCTATTGAAAGTGCAACATATGCCCACATATGTATTCGTCCATACCACGCGGATACAGAGACATCGCTAGTCTTATACCAAGCCCCTCAACGACATCGCTGCTTGCTTGATGAATCAGCAAAGCTGAGGCGTACAGGAAGCCTACACCGACTAAAAGGTCCTTAATCCTTCTACAGACGTGAATCTTTACACACAAAATCCGCTGCGGACAGGACTCTGTGAAGCTTACCACAAAGTTATCGTAGCGTAATAAATCTATAATCATGACAAGTGCCAAGGTGTGATGCAGAAACAACTCACAGAAACCACTTAAGAAGTTACTGGTAACCCCTACTAATTGTTGTACAGATATTTTGCGATGCAGGATACAGCAACGGATGTACTATGTACATACTCGGGCTTGCAGCTGACCATTTGTCTCCCTGACGTGTCACAAACCCGGTACCAAAACTAATTGACGAACATGCTGCACATAGGTTAATCCGCAAATTCACAGTCTCACAACCCCAACTGCATGTTCCTTTTGCAATTAATCTGAAAGTTGGACACTGACTTTTTCTTTGGTTCATCATCGCACGATATCCCGCACAGTATATAAATATCTGCTAAGCTACTAAAGCTGATGAAAAATAACGATTATCCTACTCTCGACCAGCCTATATCGGATATTTGGAACAACGCACGTACTTAACCGCCCAAAGCCCCCAACGATACACCAAAGAACCCATACAGCAAACCCTCAGTTTCAGGTCAGCCAACGCGAAAGTCTATCATGAGTGACCCACAAGATGCGCAATCAAGGTTTGAAGAGGCGCTCAGGAGCGGTAAATTGATCCAGTTGCTTGACCTGGGGTTTGGTATCGAAAGCCAATTTGAGGACTATGCATCTCCATTGGGTTGGGCCGCCTATAGAGGGCATGAGGGACTTGCGAAGCTATTGCTGGATCGGGGTGCGAATATCGACACTGTTAGGGGCAAGTTTGGGTGTGCATTGGGCGGGGCTGCTTATTATGGGAGAACGAAAATCGTGAATCTATTGCTGGACCGAGGCGCGAGTATCGACAATGTTGGGGGCGATTATGGATGTCCATTGAGCGCGGCTGCTTGTTCGGGGAGCATGGAAATGGTGAAGCTATTGCTAGACCGGGGTGCGAATATTGACAACGTTGGGGGCTATTATGGATGTCCATTGGGCGCGGCTGCTTCTGTGGGAATTGTGACGCTATTGCTGGACCGGGGCGCGAATATCGATAATGTTGGGGGCGATCTTGGATGTGCATTGAGCATGGCTGCTTATTCAGGGAAAATGGACATTGTGAACCTATTGCTGGACCGGGGCGCCAATATCGACAATGTTGGGGGCAGTTATGCATGTGTATTGGGCATGGCTGCTTATTCAGGGAACATGGACATTGTGGACCTATTGTTGGACCGGGGCGCGAATATCGACAATGTTGGAGGCAATTATGGATGCGCATTGGGCTCAGCTGCTTCTGCGGGGAAAGCGCAAATCGTGGAGCTGTTACTTGATCGGGGGGCAGATATTAATACCGTTGGCCACTATGCAACTGCATTGGGCACAGTTGCACAAATGGGGAACGAGAAAACTGTGAAGATATTGTTGGATGGTTTAGGGGCGAACATCGATATTGTAGGGGGCAAGTATGGATGCGCATTGGGTGCGGCTGCACATGCGGGAAAGACCGAAATTGTGAAGCTATTGCTGGACCGGGGTGCGAATATCGACAATGTTGGGGGGGATTATGGATGTCCGCTGGGCGCGGCTGCGTCTGCGGGGGAGGCGGAAACTGTGAAGCTATTGCTGGACCGGGGCGCGAATATCGACAATGTTGGAGGCAATTTTGGATGTGCATTGGGCATGGCTGCTTGCTTTGGGGGAATGGACATTGTGAAGCTATTGCTGGACTGGGGCGCGAATATCGACAATGTTGGAGACGATCATGGATGTGCATTGGGCATAGCTGCTTGCTTTGGGAAAATGGACATTGTGAAGCTA
>Ga0307511_10003804_pt1 | contig 15455 bp, 12 predicted proteins | sample 13_EM_MG_FD_200266 | JGI IMG/M metagenome (GOLD analysis project Ga0307511, IMG submission 200266) | Populus trichocarpa ectomycorrhiza microbial communities from riparian zone in the Pacific Northwest, United States - 13_EM | ecosystem: Host-associated > Plants > Roots > Unclassified | place... | reverse complement strand
CGCACTGAGGCGTGCTGAGCGCACGTGGGACTCGACTTCGAATCGGGGTGATTTTGCGGGGGAGGTGGCAAGTTAGTCTGTCGGACACGGGAGTGGAGGTCGACGTCGCCTAATGCGATGCAAAAGGTACAACGGCAGGGAACTACAACAGTGTGTCGCTGTCGATAGAAATAGATGGTTTTAGATGCGAAAAAAGTAGGTTGACTCGAGTAAGCTATTGGGGGACTCTATATTATTTGTGCGACATGTAGAGTGTTGAATTGTGCCCTCGGCGGCGCGTCTCGGGTTCGGTTGCGATGGGAGCTGGGAGCTGGGAACTGGGAACTGGGAGAAGGTAAGGTGCGGCTCAACCTATACTTGGGCAGTCTGGTTTCAAGCTTAACAACTTGGAACTTACAGCCGAAAAGCTGTGGGGCACGTGACGTAAGCCAATGTCGATGTTGCAATGTCCGAAAGTATTCACATCAGTATGCCCGTAGAACTCAACAATGATAGCGCAAAGTATGCCGAGCAGATTCAGTCAATTCAAAGTAAACCTATGTAGATAACCAGAAGAGCCCTCCCGCCAATGACCAAATACATTCCAAAGAAAAGAGAATAAAAAACTAATCCAAGCATCCGTTTAACCCCAATAAAACAACCCTTCGCATCCGCCCCAGTCGTATCTGGAGAAAAGAAGAGTATTGTAACACCGTGATTATGCAGACCCAAAACCGATATTTATTTTTATAGAAAAAATGGGATATCATAACTCCAATAAAACAACCCTTCGCATCCCCCCCAAACAATTATGGGGAAAAGAAGAGTATTGTAACACCGGATTAATGCAGTATCCGGGAACCCCGAACCCGAAATGCAAGCAAAGTAGAAAAATGCCCCACAATGCCCAACGGAAACCATCCCAAAAAAGGTTACACACCGGCAAGGCTAGGGGAATCAGCAGTCGATGTTGACGACCTGCTCATGGTGGCCATTAGCACAGAACTCCTCCGCCTTCATGGATGGAAGCTCCTCCACGGCTTCTTTAAAGATCTCGGTGGCACGATCGATCTGAGCCTCAGAGATGACGAGTGGGGGTGCCAGGCGAATGATGTTCTGGTGGGTTGGCTTAGCCAAAAGACCCTTCTTCTTCAACAATAAGCACAGCTCCCAGGCGGTGTGCCCATTGAGTTTGGACTCGTCAACGACTACAGCATTGAGAAGACCCTTGCCTCTGACCAGCTTGATGGCAGAGTTGCTGATAGAGTTGAGGCCAGCTCTGAATCTCTGTCCGAGAACCTCTGCTCTCTCAGTGAGATTCTCATCCCTGACAACCTCCAATGCGGCAATTGCCACAGCACACCCAAGAGGGTTTCCACCATAAGTAGAACCATGGGTGCCTGGCTCAATACAAAGCATGATGTCTTTATCTGCAAGAACAACAGAAACTGGGTATACGCCTCCAGAGATAGCCTTCCCGAGAAGCACGATGTCTGGGCGGACACTGGAGTGCTCGCAACAGAGAAGCTTGCCGGTTCTGGCGATACCAGTTTGGACCTCGTCGCAGATCAAGAGGACATTGTACTTCTTGCAGAGAGCATGCACCCTGGAAAGATAGTCATCATCTGGAACGACGATACCAGCTTCACCCTGGATGGGTTCGACCAAGAAGGCAGCCACTTTGTCTCCATGTGTCTTCAATGCCTCCTCTAGGTCCTCGACGTGGTTGAATCTGATGGGTTTTGTGGTCCCCGGGATTTGGGGACCAATGTTGGGGAGGTATGGTCCATAGTTCTCCCTAGACTCGGGGTCGGTAGACAGAGAGATGGCAGAGAACTTAGTAGCTGTCAGTAACAGTTACACCTGTAGGAGAAAGTGGGTCCATACCGTTCTGCCGTGGAAATTCTCAGTGACAGCAAGGATGATTGCTTCGTTTTGCGGAATGCCCTTGACTTTGTAGCCCCATTTCCTTGCTAACTTCAAGCCGGTCTCCACGGCCTCCGCACCGGTGTTCATGGGCAAGACCATGTCATACTTGAAGTACTATATTTCACCTAGAGTCAGCTCCTGTCCAGGCTCTAGATGGTTGTAGTGTGCCCACCTCCGTGATGAATTTAGAAAACACCGGGAATACGTCGTTGTGGAAAGCTCTGGAGCTCAGAGTAAGTCTCTGGGCCTGCTTCACCAACGCTTCCACGATCCTTGGGTGACAATGGCCCTGGTTGACAGCTGAATATGCGCTCAAGAAATCAAGGTATTCATTCCCCTATAGCAATTGGATACCTAGCTGCAAAGGAGTTCGGCACATGCCCTCCCCATTGCAGACGGTTGATGGTCAGCGGATTGATGCATAAATAGCTAAACGGAGTTGCATTGCGAAACTTATATGCGGGATTTAAATCTCTACCCCACCACACCCCTAGTCTGGCGAACCACACCCCAATCCTGACCCCAGCTTGCTTCACGTGGCCATGCACAGACAGCGGGATCGACCGGTAACCCGCAGCCAAATTTTCAAAAGCTTGTCTGCAGGCCCAACCAGACTACTGCAGACTGCATTCCTCGGGTCCACCGATAAGAATAGGGAGAATCTCGATAACGGTAAAAAGGAAATAAAGCTTATACACACCTCAGGGTCCCAGACACGTGCTCCTTCGGCCTTCGCGAAGACAACTGGCAGGGGATGGTAGTTGTGAGCTGCATAGTCATGCTCATCCTGGAGAGCTTGAGCGGTCGACTGGGCATGGATATCGATGCGTTGGTGGGTCTGTGTAGTGGGCATTGTGGAGGCGAAGAGCTGTTGGTATATCGGAAGCAATGGTGGTGTAGCTTATGGCGGGATTGTAGGGGCGAGTCTGCGGAGGGGACAATAGAGAGTGGTGCCGTTAGGTACCGAGAGCAGCAGGGCAGCCGGTGGGGTATAAGTACTCACGGGATCCTTTGAAGCTAGGCATTTAAGTGCAGTTGTATGCGGCAATTGGGGCACTAGGGCCCCTAACTAGCACACTAGGATCCTAAGTGCAGGCGGACCCAGTGGAGTATGCCACAGGTCTTGTGACTTCCAGGCCTTTCCATGGGTTGCTCATGGCCAATCAGCGTGGTTCGTTCTCAAATGGATTTCCGTCAATTTCCGGGATGTGGAACAGGTTCCTATCAGCCAACGTTTTGCGGCTTCACTCCTGATATTTGTTGCGTCGAAACCCGGGGTAGGTGCTCTACGATCATGTACATAGTAGTGTCATGAGACTCAGCGATGCCGTTGTCAGTTAACGCAAGCGGATCAGCACTGAGAAGTAAGGCATCGATGAACTGCATATTGTCAACACCCACAAGTTGCGAATTGGCGCAGGGATTCTTCCTGAAAGACTTTGCGAAGAATACTGTCTCGGCACTGAGCCTCCTTCGGAGCGGTCGTGCCAACCAGACTAGCATTGAGGAATAAACTGCGGGCCGAAAGCCAAATACCGGTTCGCTTACATAACGACCAGGTCAACCAGACTGCCGTACCGGGAGTGTTAAATATTCATTTTGTCTTTTACCCATCTCTTGTACATGCAACCAGACTACTCTTGTACATAGTTCAGATCATCAAGCAAGTGGGCCTCCGGATATGCCTATGAGCCCGCGAACATTAGCCTCAGTACGAGAATGCATGCTTATCTAAGCTGGCGTGCCAAGCTCGAGGGTCGTGTACCGAGACTAGGCAGAGATTAGCCTCGTACGACAAAGCTTAATGAGTCTGATTGCCGGAAGTAGTATAGTCTAATATGATGGAGCCAGACTTCCTTTTTGGGAAGTTTGGCACTACTGTAAGTCGTAGTCTGGTTTGTAGGTCGCTACCACCGGCCTCTCGTAGAGGTAATGAGAGTCACAGGAATGCCTGAGCCTGGTGAGCTCCAGAGGCGTGCTCAAAAAACCCTAGAAGACAAGTACAGCTCCCTTGATCTGGTTCCAGTTCCCTAACGGTATGCTGTAAGGTTCCTAACAGCCAAAGGTGGGCCTGTAGACCCCTACGGAGGGACCATCGGGGCCTCGCCATGGTTCCGGCCGAATACGAGTAAAGATTTTGAAAAAGGTGAGAAACCAGATTATTTATAGTAGCACATCTATAATTGCATACCCTCGGGACCGGAGAATTCTATGCATTTTGACAGGTTATGTGTTTATAGAGGTAGGTGAACTGGGTCACGTGAAGGTACTAGTAGTGATACCTATAGATATAAATACTGTTAGCACTTACTAGGTTTTGGACCGGCAAATGACTATGCATGCAATTTAGAGAGGTATGTAATTATAGAGGTTCTATTGTATTGGTGTATTCCTTGTAGCCTGGAAGGTAATTATGCTAATCGTCAGCGGATACTTACCGGGAATGCTAGAACCTGAGCCACCACCATAGCTACCACGCCCGGCTTTGATGTCACGAGGGATACTCTGAACAACATCGGCCTCTCTGCTGAGTGGTGAGACAACTTGCCCGGTTTACAAATGCTCCAGCATTTGGGTCATGGTGCTCAGAGCTCAGGGCGATGAGAAATGAGAAATGAGAAATGAGATAGAAGTATGAGAGAAGAATAAGGAATATCAGAAATGAAATAGGGTTTCATTTTGAGCCAGCGTGCGTTATCTTTTTAGATTTCCTATGCCCTAGCACATTTCACAAACCGTACCGTCGGGGTTCCGGCTAGCCCACCATGGTCCCCATATTGAGACCACATATAAGTAATAAGTTGTAAAAAAAACAAAAAAAAACAACTTATAGATAGATAGATCTCTCGGATTCACGACTATCTGCTCTTAAAACAGGCCTGAGTGGAGGTGTAGAAAATTTTTCTGCTAATCAGGGTGCTATCAATCGTCAGCTAATCGCGATAACAGGGGTGACGAAGTCTACAAGTACTGTCTACAAGTACTGCGATTGTTAGAGCTACGCTCAGGTTGTTCCCCTCGGGATGGAAAGGGAGCTGGAATCAGTCAGCCTGTGGTTAGGATGGTGATAGATGAGTATTTGAAGAAACCCATGCAAACCAAAATCATCATTAAACAATCCTCAGTTGGGTCCATATTTACAAAGCCGGGCATCAATCACCAGTCCGTAGGCTCTGGGGCCGACCAGGATCCCTGTGACGATCCACTTCCACCATACTAGGTACCGTAGAAACAGTAAATCGAATTAGAACGCCCCGCGTATTACAGCGGCTGGACTTAATACTTTGCTCCGGCTTTATGGACTCCTACACAGGGGCTTGTGACAGAATCGTCAACGCTTGTTTAGGAAATGTATTAGTCTGGCTGGCACTAAAATGTATTGGGATTGTGGCTACTAGTGTTGGTACTTAGTTTCCTCATGGTTTTTCATCAATATTGATATTCTTTATGTTGCAAGATATTACCTGCACAGAAATGGCACCATGGAAGGCACAGTTTACGATTCCCAAATTAGCAGACGGTGTGCCTGTTATTTACCTGCCTTTTGAGTAGTCTACCTTAACTAATATAATGCCTTGTGCTTCTCTCGTGCTCTACTTTAAATAGAAGCCACAAATTCTGCACGCCTTATGCACAAAGCTCGGGATGTGAAGATATTGCGCTAGATAAGATCTTGCTAAAGAAACTAGATGATAAGAAATATCATCACTTTTGTTTCATCAGCCATGGTTGCACCTAGTAACTATTGGAGATACTATGGCAGGCTATGTGGAAAGAAAGCTGAGGCGGCTATAAGTGGATAGCGATCATCAATGCATATATATAATGGAGGTCGGCCTCTCTTCCAATTATTCGAATATCCTCCGAGACTTGGACAGCCTCGGTAATGTGCAACGTCAATGGAAGACTTTGCGAAGAATACTACTCTAATTACTTTGACTGCCTCTTGCAGGGGTATTCACAAAAAGCAATCCAATTGCTTCTTGGGTCTTGAATTCGTTCATTAATTTTTGTTGCTACATATGCCCCAGGCTCCCTAGTTCGTGGCAATCAAATTTAAAAGATAAGACTGAGTATTACATACAGAATGGAGGGAGTTTTTATACGTAAATAGAAGGGAGCCGTGGGAGCTATTGGATGACTGTGTTGAAAGTGAATTGAAAATAAAATGAAAATGTGAAAGCAATTGGATATACCATGGCAGGCTGTGTGGAAAGGAAACTGGAGCGCTACAAGTGGATAGCGCTCATCAATGCATATAATGGAGATCGGTCTCTTTTCCGATTATTCGAATATTCTCTGGGACTTGGACAGTCTCGGTGATATGGTTGGCTCCCCAAACCTTTACGCAAGTTGCCAATTAGTTCTTGCATAATAGTAGACATGTCAATGGAGGGACAAACCTTTAGTTCTCCTAAATTTCGGCAAACCTTGCACAATTTCTCCACCACAGCATCATTGACTGACCTCACGAATCCAATATCCAAACTTCGGAGCCTCTCGAGTTTTATTCCCTCTTGCCACCAGAAGTCCCAGGCATTCGGCTGTAGCGGGCAACTATTGATATTAAGTACCTCAAGGGTTCTGCCAGAGTGTTCAAGAATAGCCTCAATTCCAAAGTATGTTAATTTACGGAGCCTGCTAAGGTTGACGTATTGCAATCCGGGATTGATATCCCAATTTCTGAACAGCTGGGCAACACCCTCATCGGTAACGTCTTCAGCTTCTGTCAGCGAGAAAGTGTTCAGTCGAGGACAGCATTGCCGAACAGCCAAAAGGGTCTGGTCCGTGAGGAGCATGCATCCACTTAGATCAAGTTCCCTGAACCCTGAGCCGATGGAGTTTAGGACATCAATCACTGCACCATCTTGTACGTCTTCACCGGGATCTGAAATTTCCAACACTTTGAGATTGGTAAGTGCAGTAAGAAGCCTGACTGCTTGATTGTCGAGCTTGACGATCTGCCTGAGACGAACCTCTTTGAGATTTGGGCAATTGTCAACTAGAGAAGAAATTACATCTGCATCGACTCGGAAAGTGTCTGTTATTGTAAGTTCTTCTAACTGGGAGCCACGAGCTTCAAAGAACTGCATGAAACAGGATTTGGTGACCAAGAATGGACCACCGAGCTCAATCCCTTTTAGCTCGGTGAGCTGCGTAGAATAGTACGATAGGACTTCATCGGTCATCGAACCACAGAATCGAAGCATCAAGTACCGGACGGTCGGAAGAATAGCGCCAATCTTTCTTAGTCCGTCCGTGCTGATTTCTAAATGGGCCTTAAGCATATGTTGTATCTTGGGGTGTGGGGGGTGTGATCTTACTGGAGCAATCGTAGAGATTCAGGCGCGTGATCCCTGGGTCGAGAAATAGCTTCAATGTGTGATCATTTAATGCTCGGTTGCGAGAGATGATCTGGCAGATCTTGTCCACGTCCCTCCTTCCAATTTGCAAGCAATCCATAACCTGTCCGACTTCATCGATATGATTTGCTACGACCTTTTATTGTGTTAGTTGTATCACATGGAGTGATTTGGGTTTGTTTCGGATTTGATCCACTAACATTGATGGCCAAATCCCGAAGACTCTTGACGCCCGTAGCTTCGCCGTCCAATAGAGATGCCATAGCCTTCTTTTTGGTCTTTTTTGCAACAAACTTCTTTTTTGTTGCATCCTTGTCCTGATTGGCTGTCTTCTTACCGCATGGTGTGCAAATGAGGCCTTCACCATCGGGCCCCGCTTTGGAGTATGGAGTTACTGTAAAACGACAATTGCATATCTCGCAGAATGCAATCTGGCCTGGAAGAGGTTTTGCTTTGTAATAAGGGTTAAACGCTGCGTCGGAATCATCATCTCCATGAGGCTTCTTGCGCTTCGTCGTGGCAGTCTTACTGGCCTTTGAAGTGGAAGTTTCCGCTGTGGTAACCTGAGCAGTGCTCGCAGCTGTGGTGGTTCTTCTACCAGACCTGGTCGTTACCGTCGTAGTCACCGTCTCTTCTATCTCTTCTGTGGCCTCCGCTGACGGTCCTGCAGCAGAAGTGGCAGCAGCCTGTGCCTCCTCTGCTTCTCTCTGGAGACGAGCATGTCGAGATTGAATTTCAGCAGCATCAATGCCCCGAGACTATGCACATATATCAGTAAAACTTCAATAGCATACTGAAGTATATTTTCAGGGAGGCTTTACCCTGAGAAACTCGGTTAAAGCAGAATTTCTATACAGTTTATCAGCATGATTACTTAGGGACTTAGTATCAAGGAGAGACCCACGGCCCACGAACACCACGGGACCTTGAAGACGGTTAGCCTGCGATAGCCACGCACATGATGGGATGGGGGAGCGCTGGACAAGGCACTCACATGATGACTCTGAACTCTTGTTGAAATTTGTTTACCAACTGTTACACCTGCAAACCCCTCCTCTTAAGGCTTGTGTTGAACGTGTGGATGCTAGGCCTCATACAAACTGTTTGCCTCTATACTACCCTGCACATTCTTGGCACCTACACGTACACACTGTCCCGCGCATTTGTATGGGGAGACGCGTTCGCGTTAAGTGGAATTCTCTCAAAGCTGTGTGATCCCTGTAAGTAAATTGCTGCAGCTTCTTCTTCTTACTAAGTAATCAGCGTGCCTGAAAGTTCCTAAGGTCTAAAGGTCTCACATTTTTTTAAATTAGATTAAAAACATTCTGCGAAGGCTCAGATCAAAATAGCAGGAAATAATAATCTCGTGCCAAGACTCTTTTTGTCGCGTAATTATTTGGGAGAAATAAGCATGGCCTCTGTGATTCGAATTCTCTTGCCACAGTGAGCAATTTCCAACTCGGAAGGCTAAGCCGAACCACTCCACGATATCGCGGAGTCTAAATAAACACCAAGACCCAACGTCTTCACGGAGCCAAATCTTGGGTGACGGGCTAACGATTACCGAGCAAGAGGAGTAGTACTCTTGTTGCACAACCCCCCGTATCCCCCCGTAAGGTAGAAGTAGCCTAGTTTGTAGTATTTTTTTCAAGAACCCTTGTTTCATTCTTGAATGTGATCGGAGCTTCTCAGTGGATTGGTGGAAGCTCGGGAGGTTTGCGCTTTATCGTGATCCTTGGACTTTTCGTGTAGGTATCTGGCTGGGGGCGCTAGTGGCACCCTAGGTACACACTTTACACGTCTCCCTTAGCCTTTCTAAAGAACTCAATAATAACCAGACCCTTCGATCTCTTGTTTCATCATTGATTATCCAAAACAAGCGGCGTGCAGCCTGGAATTCACCTTCGTTGATATCTCCTGTGCCTGAAGATTACCACGTTCCAGGATCTGTAAGTGTCAGTCAGTATGGTTAGCAGAAAGAAGCTTGGAGCCACTGCTCGTGCAACACGTGCTGCCAAAGGTACTTGCCCCCCAACATTTCAGCATATTTTTCACTAATAGAGTCTTGTAGGCAAAGCAAAAGCAACAGTGAGCGTTGAAACTAAGCAGCCCGCTCCCGAGTCTTCGGTAAGACTAGGTTCACCGATCAGTGAGCCCGAGGCTGGCCTATCGAATAAAAGGAGGAAAACTGCCAAAAATACCACTGTCACTGTCAGTGCGAGAGCCCAGAAGGTTTCTGTACAAGTTGCAACCTCGGGCAGTAATGGCTCGAGTGCTGTGTCAAGTGCGTCGTCCGTAGCTCATGGCGGAGAGGAGATTTATACACCCGCCACTACCATTAGTTCAGGCTCTGTTGGTGGAGGCAAGAGGATGTTGAAGACGGTGACCGAGAGACTAGGTGGGACCGAAGATTCAGACTCCGTATTCAATATGCGAAGAAGGAGCACAAGATTCTCACAACGTAGCAGAATTTTCACTGATTCCGATGGGGAAGAAGGTGGCGCGGAGGAACATGGTGAAGACACTGCAGACGAGTCGGAAGAGGACGACTTTCAACCATCTGATGACAGTGATGAATATGCAGAAGTCGAGGAAGAAGTTTCGATATCCAGGAAAGAGAAAAGGAGGTCCAGGGCCAGGGTAGCTCCAACTGCTTCTTCATCCTCCACTCGCCTTGGGACTATTGCTTTCGAGGATGATTCGGAGCTCTCGGACGTACCAGGTACTAGAATGGAGATTGATGATGATGAGGATGATGAGGATGATGAGGATGATGATGATGATGAGGATGAGGGTACTGGGGCCACTGTCTCGGCCCCTACGGTGACGGTGACTGCTAGGGCCCCGCGTTATAGGAGGGGAGGCGGGATGTCAAGGGTTAGTTAACATATTTCACTCCTATTCCTACATCGTTGGCCCTCAAACCTCTGAAATACTTCTACCTTCGGGTGTCGCTTTTTTTGTGCATTTGCAGGTCTTTTATTTGTACCCTCATGGCTAACAAAGGTGTCAATTGGGTGATAGGCTATGCGTCAAATGGAGGCTCTCTACGGATGGCATCCAGAGCTCCGCACCGTTTGGGATGACCTGGATAAACGCGAGAAGGTTCAAATTCAACAAGATCCTCAACCTGAAGGACTTAAGCTCACCATGTTGCCGTTTCAACTTGAGGGGCTTCACTGGATGCGAAACCAGGAGAAGACTGATTTCGGTGGTGGCATATTGGCTGACGAGATGGGGATGGGGAAGACCATTCAGACTATTGCTCTTCTCATGGCTGAGCCAAGGCACAAACCTAATTTGGTGGTGGCTCCAACAGTAGCCTTGATACAGTGGCGAAACGAAATAGAGAAACACACTGCCAATGCTCTTTCGGTCACTGTTTTCCATGGTGCAAACAGGTCTACAGATACCAAGGTTTTGAAGAATTGCGATGTTATTATGACCACATGTAAGCTGTCCGTCTGACTATACGTGAGCGGTGCTAATCATGATACGAATCAAGACTCTGTGCTTGAGAGTATGTATAGAAAGCAGCAGCATGGCTTCAAAAGGAAGGATGGGCTTGTGAAGGAGAATAGTGTTTTGCATAAGATACAATTCCACAGAGTTATCCTGGATGAAGCGCACAACATCAAGGACCGCACATGCAATACCGCAAAAGCTGTCTTCGCTCTTAAGACCAAACACAAATTATGTCTCAGTGGAACTCCCCTCCAGAACCGCATTGGAGAGTTCTTCTCCCTTCTGCGATTCCTTGAAGCAGACCCATTCTCCTACTATTTCTGTCGAAGGTGCTCATGCAAGTCTCTGCATTGGAAATTTTCAGATCATAGAAACTGTGATGATTGTGGCCATAGACCGATGGACCATTGCAATTGGTTTAATGCTGAGCTGCTCAAACCAATACAGCAATATGGGAATGTGGGAGAAGGGAAAGCGGCATTCGGGAAACTTCGCAAGATTTTAGGACACCTCATGCTACGGAGGACGAAAGTCGAGAAGGCGGATGATTTAGGACTGCCACCAAGAATCGTGAGGATCCGGAGAGACTACTTTAACGAGGAAGAGCTGGACTTGTATGACTCTATATACGGCGAGAGTAGAAGGAAGTTTGATACGTACGTAGCGCAAGGTGTCGTTTTGGTGGGTAAAAATATCACTATAATAGCTCTAGGAACTTACTGACATTCTGCAGAATAACTATGCGAATATTTTCACACTCATCACTCGAATGAGGCAACTCGCTGATCACCCTGACCTCGTCCTACGGAAACATGCGGAAGAGGGCCAGAATACCCTTGTTTGCTGTATCTGCGACGACGAAGCTGAAGAGGCAATTGCTTCTAAGTGCCGCCACAAGTTCTGCCGTATGTGTGTATCCAAATATATCGAATCCTATGATGGAGAAGGCGCTCCAGATTGTCCGCAGTGCCACGTGCCGCTATCCATTGACCTCACCCAGCCTGCTATTGAAGATTTCTCGAATGTCAAGAAGGGGAGCATCATCAACCGTATCGATATGAACAACTGGAAGAGCTCAACAAAAATCGAGGCCTTGATGGAGGAACTCTATAAATTGAGAAGCAAAACCCAGACGATCAAGAGTATTGTCTTCTCACAGTTCACCAGCATGCTTCAACTGGTCGAATGGAGGTTGCATCGTGGCGGTTTCAAAACCGCCATGCTGGAGGGCTCCATGTCTCCCCCACAGCGTGATGCTGTGATCAAGCACTTTATGGAAAATGCCTCGGTTGAAGTGTTCTTAGTTTCTCTCAAGGCTGGAGGTGTCGCTCTTAATCTTACTGAGGCATCTCAAGTTTTCATTCTCGACCCATGGTGGAATCCTTCTGTTGAGTGGCAGAGTGGTGACCGTGTTCACCGAATTGGGCAGAAGCGGTCCTGTAAGATCACAAGACTAGTGATTGAAGATAGTATTGAGAGCAGAATTATCGAGTTGCAGGAAAAGAAGGCCCGCATGATTCATGTAAGGTTTTCCTTCAGGCCATCTTAATTTGAGGAAAAGGATTCTAACACGTACCAGGCGACTGTGAATGGAGACCAAAAGAGTATGGATAAGTTGACACCGGCGGACATGCAGTTCTTGTTCCAGAATTAGGACGGAGGAGGAGCTTTCATAGACATATTATTACACTAGGGTTGCTGGCTGTCGTGCTTTTAGGCTGTTTGGTGCTTTTTATATGGTTTTCTCTTGCTTGTGGGAGCTTCAATTGATCATTTGTCATTTATCATTTGTCGCAGAAAGTACAGTGCAGACAGAGGTCAAGGGTTTAGAAAATCACATCTTTGTACTGCAGCGCTTTTTTATGCTTAGCCAGTCATGGTATAATTGAAACTCTGGATTATTGCTTCTAACCTTGCTCTGGTACTAAGTAGGCACAGAATTGTTGCCTGTAAGTTGTTTACCTCCCATTGTCGAATGTCTGCATGATGTGATGCCGCGAGTGGAGCTGCGGGAGTAAATTAGAAGTACTTTAGTAATTCGCCAGTGCTTCTAGAGTAAAGTCGTTTAAGTAACCTTGTCAAGCGTTGCTGTATGACTGTCCTTTTGACTCACGATATGACGATTCATTTCCCCACCAAGCCTGCCACTTAACCCTATATAGCTCTGAGGTACATATAGCTCCACGCGCCCCGCGTCTTCCCTACTTAACGCGTCATCCATAAGGTACTTAAGTCCCTCTTCTCGAATCATGTCCCAGCAATCACAGCCTGAGAACGTCAATCAACTCCCCAATCCTCCAGTTGACTCCCAAGTTGAAGGAGAAGGTCTACCAGTACCAGCACCACCAGCACCAGAACAAACTCAGACGATTTCACATAAGCGCTCTGCAGAGGGCTTGAGCATTGGGGGAGATAGCATTGCGGATCTGATACGGAAAGCGAAAGCAAGTAGGACTGCTAGTGGGAGTGGACTAAAGAAGGTTGTGGAAAATACAGAAGGAGGAGCCTCTCTATCAATTGATACTCCAATGGATGAGAGCTTGGATTCCGCGTTGAGCTGCCCGATTTGTGCGGACTACCTTTATAGGCCGGTTTGTGTCCTCTTGCTCTTGGGGAATTGTTTGTGGGGTTTGATTGAGATATAACTGACATACGTTTGTATAGGTGGCAGCTATCTCCTGCCTCCACACCTTCTGTGGCTCATGCCTAGTCCCGTGGTTAAAACGCTCCAGCCTCTGCCCCAACTGTCGCACCAGGGTGACTGCGATAAAAGACGACCATCGAACCAATAATCTCTTGGAGATGTACCTCAAACTTCACCCTGAAAAGGCTCGAACAGGAGAAGATAAAGTTGACCTGGATAAAATCTACAAACCGGGGGACATTGTCAAGATTACGCGGGCCGCAGATGACTACTCTGATGAGGAGGGCAATGATGGAGATGAAGATGAAGAAGACCTTGAAGATAGGATGCCGCCTTGTGACTACTGTTATCCACCGGAGCCATTAGAGAATGGGCTAGCGTGTGAACACCCTATACCCCCGCCCCCGGCGCCGGTAGACGGGATAGAGTATATGGAGGGGGTTGAGCACCATAGCAGCTGTAGTGCATGCATGAGAACGATGCCCCGAAGAGAAGGGATGGCCTGTGAGAGTTGCGCTTATAATTGGTGTGGGAGTTTGTTTGAGTGTTCAAGGCAGGATGTACTGAAGAAGTTTGAAGGTTTGCTTTCCAGCGACTCTGACATGTTCCCTGCCTGGAAGGTATACTAACCGGGCTCAAAATTTATAGACATGAAGCCTACTCCAATTATTGGTGGTTGGGCAGCACATCACAACCTCTTTGGCGCTAATAGAGTCGAGCGAGACTTCTACAACCGTTGGGTTCAAGATAGCCAACTTCAAGACTCCGACATTGTCGATCGTTTTAAGGAATGGTTTCTCGAGGAAGCAGCCAAAGTCGATTTTATTGCCGGCGTCCCCATAATGCATCCCACCAGCCAAACCACCCTCTGCGAGGCCTGCTTTTTGCACTGGATGAGAATGTGTTTTATGAACTGGTGGATCAATGAAAAGGAGAAGAGTGGGGTTGTGGATAATAGGCCTAAATGCTGGTATGGGAAAAATTGTAGGACACAGGGACATAATCTGGATCATGCGACGAGGTTGAACCACGCTTGTCATGAGATTCCAGCCGAAGAGAGATATGCTCGGAGGGCCCCACCAGCGCAGCAGCGTCCGCCTCTAGGTGGTGCGGGACCAGCAAGGAGACCTTCGCCTCCTCCCCCTAATGTGTTAGGTGCGCCCGTGGGTGCTCCAGTGTTAGGTGCTGCTCAACCAGTGGCAGCAGTTAATGCCCCGGAAGTAGCGGCTGTTGCTGCGGTAGCTGTTGCTGAAGAGGAAGAAGCAGAAGCAGTAGATATTCCTACACCCGGCCGGTTACTGGATAGTTATCAAGTAGTAGCTGCTTCTGAAGGTTATGCTGCTGCTACCCCCGGCCGGTCGCTGGATGATGATCCAATAGTAGTTGCTCCTAACAATTTTGCTCCTGCTACCCCCGATGCTTAGATTACCTGGTCTCATTAACCAACATCTCAGTCTTCATCATCTTACCATGCCTTGGCGAACGAAGTGGGAGTTTTGAGGTGGACGTTATATGTTGCGGTGTTTGATACATCACTCCTATTTTTTTTTATGCAATGCGAGGTGTATGGGCATTTGATGACTCTTCAAGATTCGGTTTTATGTATCTGTGAGGAGGGAATTAAGTATCGCTTTACAGTATTTAGTTTACGATAATTGCAGCCTGATTAGACCCCCCTCATTTAGATTCTATCTTATTCAGCACTAGTTAGCCCCCTCAATTAGTCTGGTTGGCACGGCTTTAATTCAATTTTCGTTCAGGGTAATCATTAGCCTAGTTGGATCCCCATATAGTTGCAATGGTTCTATATTGAGATAATTCGAAAAATTTGACTCTCACTAAAAACTAAGGACCCATCACAGGAGCGGTCGTGCCAACCAGACTAGACCCATATAATCAGCCTGGTACCCAATATAAATGAGCAATTAGACCATCGCTACATAGGGCTTAGTCAAGACATCTATATGAAGTTTATTGCTGTTCTGACCCATACGTCAATACGGCCCATTCATCAATGGGCCCAGCCCACCCATCAATCTGACGGCTACAACAATATTTCAATATAATTATCTCAT
>Ga0307511_10003803_pt1 | contig 15455 bp, 7 predicted proteins | sample 13_EM_MG_FD_200266 | JGI IMG/M metagenome (GOLD analysis project Ga0307511, IMG submission 200266) | Populus trichocarpa ectomycorrhiza microbial communities from riparian zone in the Pacific Northwest, United States - 13_EM | ecosystem: Host-associated > Plants > Roots > Unclassified | place... | reverse complement strand
GGACAAAAAAGAAAATATAATAACAATTTTATAAATAATTCAAGCTTCTTTATTAATTTTGGTTGGTGAGTGTCATTGAGAATATAAATTGTTATATAATTTATAGTTTTTTTTTAATAAAACAAAATGAAACAACTAATAAGAAGGTTAGTCAAAGTCTTCCAGCAATTCGGGAGAATAGAAAGAAAGCAATTCATGGTATATTAATGTTCAATATAAAAATATATTAATTTAGTAAATTAGTGTATATAATATTTTAATTTAGTTAAAATTCTCCAAACACCAAAAAATAATTATATTTCTATAACATTATATTTAAAACATTTATATTATATGAATAGTTACATTTTCAAAAATAAACTATATATAAATATATGATATAATATATTTTTTCTTCCATTATTTTTTTTATATCCCATTCTTTTTTTATAAGTAGTTAAATATGTACATTTAATGTTCTATATATATTAGATAAATTTGAAAAAAAAAAAGACATTTTACAGCTCATTTTTATTGCATAACCAAATATTAAAAATATTTTCTAATTTATTTTTTTTATAATATTGTAAAATATCAAAACATAATTAACTATTCAAAAATGAAATTATTTATAAAAAATGCTAAATATCCTATAACATTTTGGGTGCACGTTAAATCACTAACTAGATTTTAGTTACAGAAGGCTGAAGTCACTGACTCCCTCTATAGTAATTGAAGAGAGAGCGCTTTGATTCAATTTAGAGTGGTGAGTACGTGACATCTCTTCTCTCCTGGAGTTTTTTTTTAGGGTTTTTGCTTTGCATTTACTCTTCAAATCTTTTAGGTAGTTTTTTTTTTGGAGGAAAACGTCTCTAATTCTCTCATTTTTCATTGTTTGGGTGTAGTTTTAAGGTTGACTCTTTGTTGGTGTAGTTTGTAAATAAATAAAGAAGAAAAATATGTTTATCCCATATTGGAAAGAAACACTCTGTCCTAAGTGTTTATAATTGTGGGTTTCTATTATGTAGTAAATTATGTGAAAGTCATGGTGGATGAGCTCTCCTAATAGGCTTCGCAATGTTATTATATGGATATTTATAATATCAAAAGATGACACTTGAAACTTATTTGTGACTGTTGGGATAAACCCTATTCAATTTAACTTAAATTATAATTGTTTCATTAACAATCATAATATTAACAGACATAATGTTTCAAGTCTAATAAATATGTTACTACACAAAGAACAAATATATATATAAAAAAAAACATATTTTCTTCCATTTGTCTTCATTTCTCATTCTTTTAAAGGTTTAGAGAGTTTAGTTGAATCTTGAAGGTGTTGTCTCTGTGTGGAACAAATAAACACCTTAAAGATAGTGTTTTCATGCCTCTAAGCCAACTCTTTATTTGTCCCCATATTAAAAATTTATTTACAAATTTTAAGGTGTTTATCTAATGGAGACAAATTTGAATTCAAGCATTAGGGTTGCTAAGGATGTCAAAATTCAATTAGATTGTTTTAATGGTACAAAATACACAAGGTGGATGGACAAGATGATGTTCATACTTACTTTATTAAAAATATACTATATTCTTAACCCAAATCTGCATGCACAACCTAATTCATAAAAAGATGAATCTGCTGCTATTAAGACTGAAACGTGAGGAAGATGAAGTATTTTGTCGGGGGCATGTTTTGAATACTCTGACTAGTCGACTTTATGACAACTTCTCCAAATTAAAGTTACCAAATGAAATTTAGACTGCCTTAGAGACACACTACAAGTAGGAAAAATCCGGTTCTAATTGTTTTCTTTCTTTAAGATTTTTTTAGTATGAGATTACTAACATCAAGCCAATCATAGATCAAGTCTATGAAATTCAAATGTTGATATCAAAACTTAATGATTTGGATATCAAAGTTCCTGATTCACTTTAAGTAGGGGTTATTTATCAAAACTTCCTCAATCATAGAATGAATATAGAAAGAAGATGTTGCATTCAACAAATAAAAACACCTTTGAATAGTTTCAAACATATTTGCAAATTGAGGTTCAATCTCATATGCGTGAATTGCAAGCAATAAATTCTAAAGTGAATTTGGTTAGTGAAACTGGTTTGACAATGACTCAACACAATCTGAAAGTATAAAAGAAAAGAAACAAATTCAAGAAGAAACACAACACTAATAAGAAGCAACATGATACTAACAAGAGGCATATGGTTTGTTTCTATTGTAGACATAAATGGCACTACATAAAAGAGTGCATATTCAAGAATTTCAACAAGAAAGGTAGTTTTTCAAAGTGAATATGAATGAAAAAGACAAAGTCAATGAGTTAGTTGTCATGATTTTGAACATTCAAATTGGAGTGATTACTGAGTTAAATATGGCAACTAGTGCTGTGAAGACTTCAAATTCGTGGTTAGATTTTGGTGCAACAATTCATATTTGCAAAAACAAAGCATAGTTCAAGACTTATGAAGAATTAAAGAAACCTGAAAAGGTCTTGATAGGCAACCATAATTCTGCCAAAGTTTTGAGAAAATGAACTATTGAATTGTACTTTACTTTTGAAGAAAAATTGTCTTTGGTCAATATGTTTCATGTTCCTGAGATTAGAAAAAACCTTGTATTTGTTAGTCTTTTGAGCACGAAAGGGTTTAAGATTGTTTTAGAGTTTGATATGGTTATTGTAACAAAGACTGGGTTGTTTGTGGGAAATGGTTATTCTTGTTATCATAACCTGTTTTTGGGTTTTCCCCTTAAATTTACCTTTTTCCTTTCAAAATAAAAAACAAAAGCAATAATAGCAAGAAGACTAACAACTTGGCAAAAACAGGTCGAGGAAAGTTTAAGATATATAGAAGAATCAAGCTAAAATTTTGGATGAAATTATGAGTCTAATCATACCCCACTGTACACAAGACAAAAGAGACAATGCCAATTTAAGGTCAAATTAAATGATTATTAGACGGATCTGCATAAAAATTAATTCTATGAACTTAATTAGATGTTTAATAGGCTAATTTGATTTAATCATGGGCCAAATTAAAAGTTTAATTATGTTTAAGAAATAATTTGAGTCAAATTAAAAGATTTAATTAGGTGCAAGGACTTAATTACACTTTTAATAGGTCAAATTAATTTTATTAGGGATTTTTTTATGAAAAGAAGTTTGGAAGCCCAATTTGGGCTTAATCGAGGATATTGGAATTTTGGAGGACTAAATTTAATTTTGTATGAAGTCAATTGATTGAAATCAAAGATACAATTGCAAGAAAATCAAAGTTTAGGGTCAATTAATGGTTAAATTGAAGAGATTCATAACCAAGGATTTTTTTGAAAAAGACGTTAAACTTCATAGACTCAATTTGTTTGAAAAAAGGGGTGAAATTAAAGTATATTGAAAGTTTAATGATCAATTAAGGGTCAATTTGTATAAACCCAAAACTAAGGACCAAAATAAAAAGGCGTTGAAATTCAGGGTTGGTATCGGAGTTCGGCAACGGTAAAATTGCATATAATTAAAAGTTTGAGGTCAATTAGGGATGCAATTAAAAGAAATCAAAAGTCGAAGGACTAATTTGAACTTTAGTCAAATCCCTAATAAAAACCCTAAGAAAATCAAAACGACACTGTTTCACTTAAATGTGACGGTGTGTTTTGACCAAAACGATTTGTTTTGGTATAAAAAGATGTCGTTTTGACTAGCACGAGAACAAAAAAAAACAGAGAGAGATGGTAGACGACTTGTCGTCTGACTATTGTTCATCATTTTCAACCTTTAATACCAAAAAGGTTGCTCGGGTGACTATTTTTTAAAAGCATTTAATGCTTCATCACTCCATCAAACCGGACAAACCATATACCATTATGATGGCCTGACATTGTGTTACACTCCAACGTAATTCTTGCTTGTTGATTTCCCCTATAACCGCCGTGACGCCGCCCCAAAAAGGCTAACCCAACAGCCTTTAGCAACCGAATTTAACAGCTCATAATGACAACTTTGAGCCAACGATTGAAATCTTTCCCGGTTGAATCAAGGGCTAAGAATGGTCCCCAATAAAGACAGGATCTCCCTCTTCCACCCTTATAAAAAAGAGTGGATTTCAGGCATTGAAGAGCAAGAAAGACGAGTGTGAAGTGAGCAAAAAAACCAGTTTTCTTCTTGTATTTTTATCTGCCAACCCTGCTCTTCTCTCTCTCCGCCATGGTTTCAGCCACTATACCAGTCTTCTTCATCGATCGTCGTGTACCTCTTTTTACTGCCATCCTCTTCACCTCTTCCCTAAACAGTCATGCCACTGTAAGACTCTTCTTCTTGCTTCAGACAATAATCTTCAATAGCGGTGTCGGGAGCAACTCTAGCAATGCCTTAGCCATGTCGGTGAACCAACAACGACAGCTATATACCCTCCTTGTCGAGGGCATGTTTTGAATACTCTAACTAGTCGACTTTATGACATCTCCTCCAAATTAAAGTCACCAAAAGAAATTTGGACTGCCTTAGAAACACACTACAAGTAGGAAAAATCTGGTTCTAATCGTTTTCTTGCTTTAAGATTTTTCGATTATGAGATTACTAACATCAAGCCAATCATGGATCAAGTCTATGAAATTCAAATGTTGATATCAAAACTTAATGATTTGGATATCAAAGTTCCTGATTCACTTTAAGTACGGGTTGTTTATCAAAACTTCCTCAATCGTAGAATGAATATAGGAAGAAGATGTTGTATTCAACAAACAATAATACATTTGAATAGTTTCAAACACACTTGCAAATTAAGGTTCAATCTCATATGCGTGAATTGCAAGTAATAAATTCTAAAGTGAATTTGATTAGTGAAACTGGTTTGACAATGACTCAAAATAATATGAAAGTATAAAAGAAAAGAAACAAATTTAAGAAGAAACATAACACTAATAAGAAGCAACATGATACTAACAGGAGGCATATGGTTTGTTTCTATTGTAGACATAAATGACACTACATAAAAGAGTGCAGATTCAAGAATTTCAACAAGAAAGGTAGTTCTTTCGAAGTGAGTATGAATGAAAAAGACAGAGTCAAGGAGTTAGTTGTCATGGTTTCGAACATTCAAATTGGAGTGATTACTAAGTTAAATATGGCAACCAGTGCTATGAAGACTTCAAATTGGTGGTTGGATTCTGGTGCAACAATTCATACTTGCAAAAACAAAGCATGGTTCAAGACTTATGAAGAATTAAAGAAACCTTAAAAGGTCTTGATGGAACCATAATTCTGCCAAAGTTTTGGGAAAATGAACTATTAAATTGTACTTTACTTTTGGAGAAAATTTATCTTTAGTCAATATGTTTCATGTTCCTAAGATTAAAAAACAACCTTGTATTTGCTAGTCTTTTGAGCAAGAAAGGATTCAAGATTGTTTTAGAGTTTGATATGGTTATTGTAACAAAGAGTGGGATGTTTGTGGGAAATAGTTATTCTTGTTGTCATAACCTGTTTTTGGGTTTCCCCTTTAAATTTACCTTTTTCTTTTCAAAATAAAAATAAAAAACAAAAGTGATAATAACAAGAAGACTAGCAACTTGACAAAAGCAGGTCGAGGAAGGTTTAAGATATATAGAAGAACAAGCTAAAATTTTGGATGAAATTATGCGCTTAATCATACCCCACTGTACCCAAGACTAAAGAGATAATACAGATTCAAGGTCAAATTAAATGATTGTTGAACGGATTTGCATAAAAATTAATTTTAGGAACTTAATTAGATGTTTAATAGGCCATTTTAATTTTATCATGGGCTAAATTAAAAGTTTAATTATGTTTAAGAAATAATCTGGGTCAAATTAAAAGATTTAATTAGATACAAAGACTTAATTACACTTTTAATTGGTTAAATTAATTTTATTAGGGATTTTTTTTATGAAAATAAGTTCGGGAGCCCAATTTGGGCTTAATCGAGAATATTAGAATTTTGGAGAACTAAACTTAATTTTTTTACGAAGTCAATTCATTGAAATCAGAGATAAAATTACAAGAAAATCAAAGTTTAGGGTCAATTAATAGTTAAATTGAAGAGATTCATAACCAAGGATTTTTTTGAAAAAGACGCTAAACTTTAGAGATCAATTTGTTTGAAAACAGGGGTGAAATTGAAGTAAATTGAAAGTTTAATGATCAATTAAGGATCAATTTGTATAAACTCAAAACCAAGGACCAAAATAAAAAAAGGTGTTGAAATTCAGGGTTGGTATTGGAGTTCGGCAATGGTAAAATTGCATAAAATTAAAAGTTCGAGGTCAATTAGGGATGCAATTAAAAGAAATCAAAAGTCAAAGGACTAATTTGAACTTTAGTCAAATCCCTAATAAAAATCCTAAGAAAATCAAAACGACACCATTTCACTTAAATGAAACGGTGCATTTTGACCAAAACGGTTTGTTTTGGTATAAATAGATGTTTTGATTAGCACAAGAATAAAAAAATAGAGAGAGATGGTAGACGACTTATCGTCTGGCTATTGTTCATCATCTTAAAACCTTTAATACCAGAAAGGCTACTCGGGTAGCTATTTGTTTATAGTATTTAATGCTACATCTCTCCATCAATTCGGACAAACCATATACCATTATGATGGCTTAACATTGTACTACACTCCAGCGTAATTCTTGCTTGTTGATTTCCCTTATAACCGTCGTGATGTCGCCCCAAAAAGACTAACCCAATCAGCCTTTAGCAACCAAATTTAACAGCTCATGACGACGACTTTGAGCTAACGATTGAGATCCTTCCTAGTTGAATCAAGGGTTAAGAATAGTCCCCAATAAAGACAGGATGTCCCTCTTTCACCCCTATAAAAAAAAAGTGGATTTCAAGCATTGAGGAGCAAGAAAAAGGGTTGTGAAATGAGCAAAAAAACCAGTTTTCTTTTTGCATTTTTGTCTGCCAGGCCTGCTCTTCTCTCTCTTCTTTATGGTTTTAGCCACTACACCAGTCTTCTTCATCGATCGTCGTGTACCTCCTTTTACTGCCCATCATCTTCACCTCTTCCCTGAACAGCCATGCCATTGTAAGACTCTTCTTCTTGCTCCAGATAATAATCTCCAACAACGGTGTCGGGAGCAACTCTAGCAATGCCTTAGCCACAACGGTGAACTAGCAACGACAGCTACATACCCTCCACGCCAGTTAATCTTCTTCTCTCTTCCCTCTTCCACCCCTTATAAACCTTATCTCATCCACTGAATGCAGAACGTGAATTCACATTCTGCAGCAGTGGAAATAATTAGCATGGTTACTGGGCTAGGCTAGTGACCGTACAACATGGATGGGCCGAACCCGTTTTAGCCTAACCCATTAAAAAATAGAGAAGAAAGGGTTGTTGGGCTTGCAGTGGCCCAACCCAATCTGACCAGGCCAGACTTGGCTCTTGGGCTGGATCTAACCCAGATAAAAAAAAATTTCAAAGACCATTTTAAAATTATTTATGAGTTCGTTGCTCGTTTTTCTAACAATTTTGTCTAATATTAGGCCATAAACTTACACTGTAAGATACAGACACAGTATTAAAATATAAAATTCTTTATTAAAAAAAAGATATTTTGTTTTCGTGCATACGGCCAAATCCTAAAGGTTTTTTATGTATATTTCCTAAAAAGATAAAATCATATTTTTATCATATTTTAAATGTGAAATGGATATCGTGACCGATTTATGATCATCCATTAGGGTTTGGCTAAAATACCAAAAATCCCATAATAATTAGTTTATTATTCAGAATGTTAGGAATTAACTATATCTAAGAAATAAACGCAATGTTAAATATGGACCTTAGAATAGTTAGAACTTAATCCAATAAGATAGAAATTTCCTCATTAAGGGAGATCTGTCTTAAATCGTAGACAAGATTAACGGATAGAAACATGACCTGGAAAAACTATCGACAAGCAATGCAACCTACTTTAAGTAGAGTGTATTAGGAATAATGTGTCTTTTTTTTGCACAACTAGTCCCCATACCCAAACTCTTGCAGGTCGTTTGGTTTCTTAGTAACCATAATACTAGATGGCGACTTTTAAACCCCAAAATCATAACTTTATGATTAAACCCAACGCTCCTTTAACTTTCAAGAGGCAGTTTCTCCATTCAACGTCATGCACATCATGACACTTGTAATGACATTTTTAAGTTTAGTATTAATGAAATCAATGTTATTTCTGCTTATATGATTGAATCTACTTCTTTTCTTTGGCATGCTTGATTATAAACATTTAAATTATAAATATTTGAAATATATATGTAAGCATGGTTATATTTTACATCAACATGATAATAATGACAATTGTGAAGAATGTATTCAAACAAAGATGACAAAAAAGGCCTTTTCCTAAAGTTGAAAGAAATTATCAATTACTTGACTTAATCCATTCTGATATATATGAAATAAATGATATGTTAAAAAGGGGTGAGAGAAGATATTTTATAACTTTCATTGATAATTATTCTCGTTTTACCCATGTTCATTTGTTAAGAACTAAAAATGACGCATTTGAAAAATTTAAAGAATTCAAGAAAATGGTAGAAAATCAAAAGGAAAAGAAAATTAAAATTCTTAGAAGTGATATAGGTGGAGAATACTTTTCTAGAGATTTTTCTATATTTTGTGATAATATTCTAAATCAAAATATTCTTGGTAAATGCATAATAATTACACTGAGAAACTAGTAACTAGAAGGTTAAGTCAAACCACTTATGACTTTTTTAATATTTGGGGGATCATGATAGATTGCTAGATCTTTAAATATAAATCAATAAATTATTAAATTGATAATAAAATAATTTTTTTAATCTTACTTTATTTAGATGATGATTTATATTTGGACTAACTTATTAGAGAACCTAATGGGTCATACACATAAGAACCATTGGTTGGAAATTAAAATGGAATGATTAATTAAGTATGACTTGATTGTAAATAAATTTTAGAAATTGAGGATTAGAATATATTTAACACAATGAATTATAATTCTAGACCTAGAAACAATCAAGTAAGGACTTGATTGAATAAATTTTTAAAATTAGCCTAAAATAATATATGTGATATTATTTATGAGGGAAATTGATATTTTGACATTTATAGGTACAACCCAACCTTGAAACAATTATTTAAAGCAAAAAAAAAATATATGATCTTTAGGTGATCTTCATATAAATCCTAAACAACTTTAGATATGTTTAGTAGGATCCTTAGGACTCCTAAAAAAATTAAATTTATCATTTTCGTTGCTTGTATGTGTTTCATGAAACCTAAGAAAAACAACAATATAGATAGCACACCAAACACCAATAGTGAGATCTGTGGAAACTATAAAGATTGAGGTTGTTGGAATAGCTAAATTAGAGATAAAAGACAAGAATGAGAGCTTGGTTAGTTGGGGTAGGTGAGGCTGAGCGGCGGGTTATGAGAGAGAAAAGAAAATAATTAAAGAGTACTATTTATATCAAATAACTTTTAGGGTTACATTATTGATTATAGTGGGCTGGTTTGATCGGGATGAGCAGGTTTTAAACATCCTGATCTATCACCCGACTCGTGATATCTATATATTAAGTTTTTTGACCACTTATAATTTATAATATCAACGTTAACCAACTTTGATGGGTTGATTGAGGTTGGATAATACAAATTTTACAAATACCCTGGTTTTTTTAACACCTCTAATGCAAACCTGTAGTTTGAATGAGCATGGCAGCATATAAAATGGCAATAAGGCAAGCAACTGCAACTTTTAAATCCTTCTCGAGAGTTATCAACAAGATGTAACCAATTTTCTACCGTAACTGAACTCAATTATAGTGTTTATTTTGAATTTAATTTATAAATAAATTGCAATCACATGTTTGGAAAAAGAGATAGAATTCAATTCATTTTGTTTTATACATTACCCATGCCATCTTCATCTTGTTTCTTCAAACAATCTCTAAAAAAAAAGATGAATAGACGAGTACTTTGGGAGGTTAGTTTTAACATTAATTTTCTCTCTCTTTAGTGTAGTAAATTAAAGGAGTTGATCTCTGATTTACTGTTATATCATACTAAATATAAGATTTCATTAAAACCTACTAATTAATTCAATTTAAGATGTTCCAAGCGTGTTGTAAACTTGCTTACACAATGCTTAAGCTCCCATTTTAGAAGAGGTATAACTTATTCTATGTGGAAGTAAATAAACATTACTTCATCTTAAGGTTCGATAAAGTATACGCTCTAAATTTGACTTTTATTTCAAGAATCTAGCGGTTATATCCAATGGAAAATTGAAATTACCAATTTTTGTGATTTTTTATTTTAAAAAAAGCATAATAAGTTAAAAATATTGACGAAATAGCATAGTTTGAAAAATAATTGGTAAAATAGCACACTTTCAACCTCTTCCGATTCTAAATCGCAACAACTTACCCTATCGTGAAATTAAACAGCATCCTCCCTTCTTAATATCATGTTTTGTAAAGAAGTCATGTTTTGTAAATGCAACATTTACTTAACATCGTGTTTCTCAATCACAATTTCTTACATATGTCATGTTTTGGAATTGCAATAAGCATAAACTATATTATTTCACTAAATGTTTTTACATTTATGTTATTTTGTTAAAATTTTAAATTTTTTGTGCTAATAATCCAAAATAGCCTATTTTGTTGTTAGGTGGCTATACCTAGTTTCTCTCTTGACAGGGTGTTGGCTAGCTTGACTACTTTTTTATGCTTACTTGTGTGTTTCTCACAAGGCTATGGTGAAAGAATCCTTTCTTCCATGCATGTTATGTTGTTTATTGGAGTAAATTATAAATTAGTCTATCTAGTTTTACAAAACAAAATAAATAGTCTTTCTAGTTTCAAAAATGAATTGATTATTTTTTTTATTTGTGTTGACTATGTTTAATTTATTGTTTTTATTTTTAAAATTGTTTTTTTCTCTAATCAATTTTTCATATTTATTGTATCTCTTTTTCATTTTTCTATTTTTAAAATAAAGAATAAAGTTAATTAAAGAAGAACATTAAATGGAAAGAAAATTAGTTCTCAAACTCGACGAGTCAATTTAAAATTTAATTTGTGTTTGACATTATAATAATCGTTATTATGATTAAAACATAGATATTAACAAGTAGCACCAACCAAAAAAGAAATTGAGAACAAAATTAGATGATCCCTACATTATAGATTCAAAACTTGTTGCTGAAAACATCAAGTTCTTTTTAAGACTAAACATATGGAAATGATATGTTCTCATTAATATAGTTCCTAGGGTACAGTTTCTTTGCTTATTGATGGACTAGGATATATCAATATTTTTTAAAATAATTTAAAATAACGATGGTCCATGTCTTGAAGGGTCCTAAAATAGGTTTGGGTTTAGGTTGCGCACATGGCCCCAATGGCGCTATTCGTGTGGCTTGGCCCCCGGGGGCCCATGTAGTGTGTATAGGCCCAAATACTAGGTGCGCAGCCTGGCACCCTATGGGCCTAAGATGTGTACCCGGTCTTTTAGGCCTTGACAAGTAGCCTGAGCCTAGTCTTTTGAGCCCAGAATTGTGGCTTGAACCCAACATCTTTCCTTTGTGATTTTTTATTGACTCGGACTTTTTAGCCTAAATCCTATTTTATCTTCACCTTAAAGTGTACAAAAGTCTCTCATGACTTATCACATTTGTATCTCATTAATACAAGTGTAAGAGATATGTATCTTTCTTTAATATTTATGTCATAGATATTTTTTTTTATTAATATTTGTTTAAGAGATATTTATCTGTTATTAATGTACGTATAAGAAATTTTTATTCATTAATGTTACTAGTGTGAAATGAATTTTCTGCCCTCTTATTTAAGCAAAAAAATAAATAAAAAAAACAAAATTCAAGAAGTATAAATACTTCTTAAACCACCCAATAAAGAGTTGATACACACACACACACCATTTTCTTTTCTCTTACAAAACATTTATTACATGCCAAAACAAGAACAAACAATCTTGTTCTTGGAGTTTAATACTCTTTAATATATTTATCATACTCTCTTTATAAAAATATTAACTTAAGCATCCGAGAATCCTGAAATCCGTTAAAAGAACTGTTTTGCAGGTACTATGCTTCCTACATCAAGCTCTCATCTTCCTTAACTATGGAGAATTGATCAAATAACAAGAACACTTGATTAAACCTATTACCCAACCACCAAAATACATTGTTCCTAAGTATCTTTGATTTTAGAACATCATCACTTATGTTGCAAGTTGTCGAAAGCATTGAAACAATTTCATAGGCAAACCACAAATAATCATTTAATTAATTTTGATCTCAACAAGAATTTTGTTGGAGTTTGATTTTTCAGTCCCCTACTATTAGCTCTTAATTGGGCCTTGGCCTAACTAAAGTCACACCTCCTGTATCAGTATAGTATCTCTACAAGATTAAGGGGGCGTTTGGCAGTGCAACAAAAATATTGTTTGCCCAAAATTTGAATTAGTTTTTGCTTAATATTATTTTTTTTTTGTGTTTCTAGACCGTTTTGATGTACTGATGTCAAGAATAAATTTTAAAAAATAAAAAACTATTATTTTAATGTATTTTTTAGCAAAAAAAACACTTTGAAACGCAACTTCAATCACGTGTTTAGTATTGCGGTTGCTGTTGTGGTTGTGGTTTGAAAAAAGTTGTTTTATAAAAAGTACTTTTAGTTGAGGTTGGTTTGGAAAAATATATGTTTGGTTAAAACTGTGGTTGAAATTGAGGTTGGCCAAAAAGTAGTTTAATGTGTTTGGTTAAGAATACTTTTGAAATTGAGGTTATAAAATAATTTTAAAAAATATATACTAATATTGATGGTTTTTAATTTAAATATTGTTGATTTAACTACTGCTACTACATCATGAAATAAATTATATAGTGCTATTGAATAATGTTAAACACTAGTTTTTCAAATAAAACACGATACCTGAAAAAAATATTTTTGATATTTTTTAGATATTAGAAAATTAAAAAAAAATGACAAGTTCAATGGGCATTAAACATTGTCAGCATGCTGTATGCGTTTTAATCAAGTGAAGTTGATAATCAAAAAACAATGACAAGTTTCGAAAAGAGAAAAAGTCAATGGAAAAAAAATGTGAACTGCTGATGGAAACAAAGGGATGATGAGAAGTAGGCCAGGGAGAACATGAAAAGCAGGTATGACATGCTTTTGATGAACCTGCGGTTAGGCCATAATAATTATATGGGTCCCACATTTTTAACCAGCGTTTTATTGTTTTCCAAACAGCCATTGACTATGGTTATGCCGCACCACACTTTTTACCACAAAAACAAACAGCCTCTTAAACATGCCCTAAATGTGTGTTTGAGATGAGTTTGGGTTTCTTTGGTGGGGTCCACAAACAAAAGGGCCAAAACTCATGTATTTATAACTTTTAGTGAGGTGTGGGTTGTTAAAGGAGTTGTACCTCAAAAAAAAACTCAAACTTACCTCACCTTACCACCGCATACTTTGTTACAAATTCAGTAATTTTCTTATTCATATTTGTCCACCAATAGTACTCCTTAAGGTCTCGGTATATTTTAATACTACCATAGTGCACTATCAACCTGAACTCGTGAGCTTTTTTCAGTACTTCATCCTTAAGCATGGGATCATTAGGCATGCAAACTTGTTTGCCAAAAACCACTAACCCATCATTGTAACACCCTCGCTAACATTCTTAAAATTTCTATTTTGTACTTAATTTCCACAATTTATTTTTCAATAATACATTTTGGAACGGGGGTTTACATTGACCTGGTAAATTGATTTAGGATTTAGTCAACACGAAATCTAGATCGGTCCGTGTTGAAGATAAAATAGAAAAAAAGAAAAACTTGACTTACTTGGTAAAAAAACCCAAGTCAGGTAGTTGACTAAGCCTTGACTTGATCAAAATTTGGCTTTTAACCTATTGATTTTAAAAAACAATTAGTTAAAACAATAAAAAAAATTATTGTATATAACTCATACCCGGATCAAGTTTTAAAATTATTTTTTATATATGGTAAAACTAGTTGTTTTTGGTAGTTTAATGGTAAAATATTATTGCCTTCAAACATCATTTTATTTAACATTAAGGTAATGTTTGACATTGTAGAAGCGGTTATTTTTTAAAATATTTTTTTATTTGAAAATATATTAAAATATTATTTTTTTAGTTTTAAATTTATTTTTAATATGAACATATCAAAAAAATTCAAAAACAATAAAATAATTAATCCGAAACATAAAAATCAAAATTTAAAAAAGTACAGCACAAACCATTTCTAAAAAAAAAATGGTGAAAGTCAAGCAATACCACAAGTGATATATATATATATAAAGGAGTTTCATTACTGGTGGTCTTCATCTTTTTCTTATCTTCATTTATTTATTTAATTTTGAAATGGGAAAAAATGGAGTTCCATTTCTAATAGAACTATCTATTACTTACTTATTGTTAAAGAAAAGAAATATGTGGGCATACTTGGCTGACTTCTATCAATGCAATGCAATGATAGATGAACTGTTCATTAATATCGAAAGCTATCAAAATTTTAATTAATAATCTGATAATGATTGATTGATTGATAATTAATATAAGTAAAGATTAGGTGGGTCCTCCCTCTTTCATGCCTTCTATATAAAACCTTATGAGCAAAAATACGAACACTCCCTCTCTCTCTCTGAAAGAACAGTGAAGAGGAAGAAAAGCTGGATTTTATTTTATTGTTTTTAAGAAAAGAGAGAGATATTTATTTTGAAGCTCTCCTATATTTCCTCGTTTTAAGCCATCTAATTTGTCTAAATAAATTGGGCTTCTTTTTCTTTCACTCTTTTCTTTCTTTAAACCCGTTTTTCTACTTCACTCTGTTCTTTATTTCAAGAAAAAGAAACAAAATCCTCTTCTGTTTTCAGCCTCCAGACTTGGTTTAGATGTGTGGTAGAGTTTTATGGTATGGGTTTTGCTTTAATGGATCTGGGTATTGTGTACTTTCATGTTTTGTTTTTACTGTTTTGATTGCTTCTTTCTCTAAATGTAGAGCTGTAATTCCAGGGTTTACTGAGTTTGATTAAATCCTGTTATTTCTAGCTCCCATTTCTGTCCCTTTTGATTTTAAGTTCTAACCCTTTTGTTTTGTTGTTGAACTGTGATCCCATCATTTTTGTTACGATTTCAGCATTAATTACTTTACAAGAAATCTTTTGAGTCTTAAAGAATTTTCTTAGTTTTATTTGTGTTATCAGATTGTGGTTTGTTTCTCCTCAAAAAAATTTTTTAACAGTTTTAAGGTTTTTTTTTTTTTTTTCATAGTTACATTTAAGTTTTAGACTAGATGGTTTTGCGGTGTTAGATTTTGCGAGATCATAGGGTATTAGTAGGATTGATGAGTGTCTGATCCTTAAACCTTGTCAACCTTC
>Ga0307511_10003802_pt1 | contig 15456 bp, 11 predicted proteins | sample 13_EM_MG_FD_200266 | JGI IMG/M metagenome (GOLD analysis project Ga0307511, IMG submission 200266) | Populus trichocarpa ectomycorrhiza microbial communities from riparian zone in the Pacific Northwest, United States - 13_EM | ecosystem: Host-associated > Plants > Roots > Unclassified | place... | reverse complement strand
CCAGTTTTGCCAGCGGCATCCCTTTGTTGAATCTCGCCTCAACGAACTCCTCCACCGAATTTGCGATCTCCGGTTTCATCCCTTTGATGACCTCCAGGCGTAAGGTAGCCAGCTGCGGTCCAACTTGTTCGAGGTCCTCCCAGAAGTCAGGGTATCCAAGGCCGGCGAAGGAAACACCGATTTCTAGAACCTCCGCCTTCACGAAGAGTGACGGAGGGAAGGCCTTCATTTCGGTTTTCACCGTGAATTCGGGTCCCCATCCCTCAAGACGAATGAAACTTAGCCTCGGGTCTGCGCCATACACAGCACCGAGCCAATCTAACGCCATGTCGGCGCCGTGGGGTGGATTGTAGGACAGCTGGAACCCATCATTACTTTCTGCGTGCGCTAGGGTGTGGAAGAAACCGTGGACACTACGGATCGAGATCCGAAGTGAGGATAATGACTTGAAGGCGGGGACATCCACGAGGCCGGGGAAACCGGACAATCCGTAGATATCCATCAGCCGGAGGGACTTGAGTTCGGGAAGTTCTACGGGAGTGACCCAGGCCTGTGACAGCTGCGCACGGTCCGGGAAACTGCAGCGGGACAAACTGAGGGACACAAGGGATCGGTTGCCGGAAATAAATGGAAAGAACGTGAGCTCGTCGAGTTCTATACGATCAAAGGTGCCCCCACTCCCAGCCAACTTGAAGGATGTCAGGTTACGTACGACCCGGATAGGGCCACCGTAACAACCGTAAAGAGCGAGGTGGCGTAATTTGGAGGGCGGTGAAGTCCCCCAACAGAACAGATCTCTGGGGAATTCCATGTGAGCGTCGGTGTCAAACTCGCAGGCTACGTGGAAGCTGAGGCTTTCGAGGGTGGGTAGGGAGAATTTGAATAGTCCAAACTCGTCAAGGGCACTCATAAAGAGCTGGTCTTGGCGCTCCTCCGTATCGTCGTCGAGCATGGCGAGGTGAACGTCCAATGTACGGATGCGCCGGGTGTGGTCGATTTCAAGGAGGGGTTGAATCGTGGTGTGGTAACGACAGGGGTTTCTCTCGTTGACCCGCATCCCAGGTGACCCCTCGTTCCTGATACACGTACAGTGGGGGTCGTGTTCGTAATCGCCAATTGTCGTCAAGTCCAAATGCACGGTCAAAGGAGCTTCTCGATTCCTCTCCAGACACGCGGCTACAAAGTCCTTGTGGTCGTTTTTCACGAAAATCGAAGACCACAAGTGAGGATATGAGATCAAGGTGGACCTCCAATATTGGCAAACGTGGGTCATCTTCACGATTTCGAACATCGACTCTCGGGTCCTTGGTTCCGCGACAAACTCGGAGATATTGACCAGAGTTTCAGGGGGGAGCTTGCTTATGAGGCTGAGGTCGTTCCGAGCGACAATGACACCTCTGACAGCGCGTTCAAGGGAGGAATGAAGCTTGCACAACTGTTCGTGGTATCAGCAACATGGGGCATTGGGATCTCGATCATACTTGCATTGTCGCGTTCCATTAGAGCATCCTGTGAACTGTATTCGCGTTCGGATAAGCGCATTCCCACACAACGCGCTCTGACACCAACTTACTCAACATCGATGATGTTCCGCGCGAGGGAAAGGAGGAGCTCTCTGGTCTGGACGGTGATTGACATTGACGGAGATGGCTAATGAACTGCCGTTAGCTTGACCGTGATATGACGGACGCGACGGGGTGTGTACCGTTGTTGAGAACAACTGGTGTCCGCGGCCGCCAGATGGGGGAGGGTCGACGTGGAAGAAGCAGAAATTCTCACGGTGACTGTCCCCGCCTGGTTCTCGGGGCGCGTCATCTTATGGCAACTTCCAATGCACGGCGCGTGCCCCGACGTGTTTCTCCCGTCGCTCGATGCTCGACCCGACAGACACCTCGGCGTAGCCAGAACGAGAACAACAACAAAGCTCAGCAGAGGGTACGGCCTCAGGAGTACCAATCTCACTCGTAATAATACGCGCCTCCATGTGTCGCTGAAGGTCGCCGTTCGATGGAAATTCGCATGAGAGCGCGCACAGAGGCCCAGTATGTGATCCCTTTTATCGGGGCTAGCCTTTGTGTGCGTTGGGAGGGTTGGGACTCGTCCACTCGTCTGATGTGATCTCTACCCAGCCGCTAAAGTCGATATCAGCCGCCTTCGCCCCAGATCAGCAGCAAATCAACGGCAATCCTATGTTGTCCTAGACTCGCGCCAGTCGACTATGGACACCCAGTGCACGAAACGCTTGCGTCATCTTGTTCCTATTGGCCCCTAGCCGTGACCCTCAAGAGCCCTCGAAATAGCCATAGGGGCAGTATTTAATGAGGAAGATAACGGGATGATCTGGCCCAAGGATCCCCTTCACCATGTCTACCTCTACAGGAAATATCCCGACTACGTGCAAGACCCTCGTCCAAGAGGTTCGTAATCACCCACTTTGAACACTGACGATCCTATTCACCGCATCTTCAGGGAGGGAACATCGTTCTCAAGGAAACGCCTACCCCCGAAGTGGGCGAGAACGAGGTTCTGATCAGGGTTCGAGCCATTGGTCTCAATCCCATCGATGTTGCCGGTGAGTCGAACCCGTTCTCCCCGCTCTGGGCTCGACACTCACGATCTCTCCTCAAATCGCGTCCATCCGTGCGCGATACCCAGCCCACAAGTACTTCCCAGTTGAAGGCGCTTACGCCGGGTGTGACTTCGCAGGAGAGGTCGTAAAGCTCGGACCAAACCTCAAATTCAATATCGAGGTTGGCGACAGGGTCAGCGCGACCGTCACCGGGAGTAAGTCCTCGAGCTATTCCCGCATCCACCGGGAGGGTCAGACTCCGTTGACCGACCAAAACCTTTCTCCCTAGACAATGCGAGTGGGCGCGGTGGTTTCGCTGAGTATGCCAAGGCCCCGTCCGACCTCGTCTGGAAGATCCCCCAAGGAACGCTCTCGTTCGAACAGGCTGTAGCCACCGGTTCTCCGTACGTCCTCCACTCTCGACACTCGTGATGGTTCCCTCACATAAGGTTCCAATACTACCACCAGCCTCAACACGGGCTTCCAAGCCTTGCACGGAGCCACCGAACTGGGGCTACCCCAACGCTTCAACTCCGCACCTCCAAAAGGGACCGACGAAACCTGGGTCTTCATCTACGGAGGAAGTTCCGGAGTCGGCCAATTTGCAATCCAACTAGCCAAGCTTTCGGGCTACAAAGTCGTCACCGTCGCCTCCCCTCGCAATCACGAGTTCGTGAAGTCCCTCGGGGCGGACGCAGTCTTTGACGTCAGTATCTCACTTGACTGTGCTTCGACCCTGGTGGCTGACGTGGTTGCGGTCTGCAGTACAGGGATCCCGAGATGGTTCAAAAAGTCAAGGACGCGGCGGGGAACAAGATATCCCACATACTCGATGCGGTGTCCGGGAGTGACACCCAGTTCACCTCCGTGAAAATCCTAGCGGAGGATAAACCCGGGAAAGTCGTCCTCGTCCAACCTCCTGTCGAAGGGATCCAAAACGCCAGGAAAGATGCCCAAGTCGCAAGTCCGTCCACCCTCCTTCTCTCAAACCACCTACCTCGATCGAATCACTGATAACCCCCTTCTTGACAGTGACTAACATGTTCACTTCTTACGGTACCAGCTACGGTGCCTACCCCGCAAACGATAACGGCAGGCGCGCCCTCTCCGCGTTCTTGCAAGAAGTTCCAGGATTGGTCAAGGACGGAAAAGTGAAGCACATCCCGGTTAAGAAGTTCGACGGCGGGTTGGACAAGGTATTCAGCGATGGCTACGAGTACATCGCGTCGGGAAAAGTCAGCGCTGAGAAGCTCGTGTTTGTGGTGTGAGTCCGGCTTCATCTACAATACGAATGGGAAATCTGTACGAATATCGTGTAAACCTACGTGTCCCCCAGTTCTGGGATCACACTGAATGTAATTTTGGTGCCAGTTATGAGTTGTTTCGGAAAATGGAAGAGGGAAAGTTGACATGTCTCCAGCGCGTTTCGCGTGCATACGTATACGAGGGAGATCAGAATGGACGCCGACAATCATAGCCTCATGGCGAGGATCTTGGACAATCAACAGTCTATATTCGTACTCGCACATCGGTAATATCACAAAACAAGAAACTGCCCAGAGGCCGGCACGATACCACAAGCTGGAGGGATCATCGCAGGAAGCTCCGAGTCCCCCGACCGGGTACGTCGAGAAAGGTATAAGTACACGACCGGGGCGCACCAAAGCCAAAGATGACAACCAATCCAGGGTGTTTGGTTCTTTTTTTCAGAGTGTCGCACATACATAGCTGGGGGGGATAGAAGGCGACGGGAATAAAAGGGGAGACGGGTTCAATTAATGGTTCTGTGAGCGCGCCGTGAAGGAATGCAGGTAAGATAACACAAGATTATGGGAGAACAACGGTCAAGGGGGCAATATAAACAGAGAAGAAAAGTCGGACGAAAAATATACACAACGCGAAATGGCTCAAAAGGAAGGAAAATAATATGCACATACGATAAGAGCGAGAGCAGGGGGGAGATACCGAACACACAGCAACGGGGTAGTGATGATAGGAAAACGCAGACACGAGATGAGATCCAGAGACTGGGGTGTATGGAGACGATGAGATATAAATGAGGTCAGTAGATGCCATCGTCCGGCATAAAACAGAGGAGAGGACAAATTAGACGAAGCAGGAATAAAGGGAGATCGTAAAATAACACAACAGCCGGACGGACACTCACGACCCATACACGAGAGGGAGAGAGAAAGGGGAGAAAAACCAAAGCGGGGGAAGGACAGCAGTAAGGACAGGACACGGCAGGAGTACCGTAAGATTACACGCTGGTCTCGATAGGGATAACGTTCCACACAGAATCCTTGACTGGAGCGGAGGGCTCAGGTCGATGCCTCTGTAGAGGGACGGACGCAGGGGGTTGAGAAGATGGCCGTCCTTCTGCCTGATGTGGGGATCGAGGGGGAGAAGCCGAGACTGGTCGAGAAGGCGTCGGTTGTCGTGACCTCTGAGCGGCGTGTTGGCTGAGAGCAATCGCGAGCTCTCGCTCGCGCATCTCATCCATACCACGACGGACACCTTGCATCAACCACTCGGTGCGAGCAAGCATCTCTTCCAAACGAGACTTCTCCTTGCTGAGGTCCATGAAGTGCTTCTCGAGTTCAGCGTGCGAAGGAATAGAAGGAGAGGAAGGGGATGATCGGTGGTAGGGGGAACCACTCCCGTGGAGACCAGAGTTTGTGTAGTGCAAGGGTGGCAAGACATAAGCGTTGCTCGGCGAATGGGCTCGACTCGGGGCAGCACTTCCGCTGCGCATGTAGCTCGAACCAAAGTCCCTGGGAGGTCCGACGTAGCCAGCAGAGGTGGGGAAGAACGCACGGGATCCGTTGAGGACCATGTGGCTCATCTCGGGAGCAGCAAGCGCGGCATTCAACGGAGGCAGGTCGAAACCGCCCACATGGGAGGCCGAGTGGAGCGATGGCGAGTTGGCGGTGTAGCCTCGTCCATACCGATCGATATGGAAAGCGGCACGGCTAGAACTCCTCGATAGACTTCCAGCACGGCTCTCAGCCAGAAGGATGTCACGCTGAGATCCCTTCCTCCGTCGCTTGCTACCGGCATAAGCATCGTCATCTTCATCATCCTTGTCTTCGGGGGTAGGTTCACGAGTGGAGACTTTGGTCCTCGCACTCCTTCTCCTGACAAGAGAAGCGGGGGGATTCCCATTGGTAGCGCGCTTAACCCTCTTCCTCCTGGGCTCGTCATCGTCATCGTCTTCGTCATCATCGGCGCCAACTCCGCCGCTCTCCTCGCCGGAAGCACGCTCCTGAACGCGTGAAACAGAGACAAGGGCCTCGGCGGCCGCTTGTTCGGTCAAACGAGTGTTGGAGGGAGGGGAGGGGTTGGTATTGGCACTAGTGCCGGAAGCGGCCGGCACACGTTTCCGGCGTTTGATAACGGTCTTTTTCATTGAGTTAGGACGATGGGTGCCGTGCAACTTGTAATAGAGACCTAGAGATAAGGTTGACGTAGGGGGAACGAGGAGAAAAACATAGGATTAGATCTCGGGAAGATCAGGATGGGCTTCGGAGGATCAGATTGCTTACCACACGCGTTACAGATGTTGTTTCCGACATCATCCCGTCGCCACAAGGGGGTAGTGCTTGTACCGCAATTGGCACAGCACAATGCACCTACGGCACCTGAATTAGCAGAACCCTTGGCGCCTTTTTTCCCGTTCACGGGGGGATTCTTGACCACGGGGGCGGGGGTGGGGTTGGGAGGTGCCGGATCATCCTTCGGCTTGGGAGTTTGATCCATAGGGTCGTCCTCGGTGGCGGGACGAGAACCCTGTAGGGCGTTGTTGAAGGTCGGGCATCCGGAACAGGCATCTGAACCGCCGGTTCCGTCGCATCTGCCATCTCCGGGGCAGGTGCCAACGTGTGTAGGCTTGGGTGAAGGAGAGGCGGCGGGGGTGGGGATGACCTGTGTGTGCATCGGCTTCACGGGAACGGGAGACTCGGTGGTGGGTTTCGGTGAGGGGGAAGGAACGGGGGGGAGACGCGTTGGACGTGTTCTCTGGTTGAAGGTGATGTAAAGAGCTAGAAAACGAGAGATAAGGAAGCGACACGCATAGGGTGCGTGGGGAACATACCGCAGTTGTTACAGACAAAAGACCCGTCCTTATCACGCCTCCAGTGACTGGAGGATGTTGATGCACACTGGGTACAGGCGGTGCCCGGTGGGGGTGATAAGACGTCCTCGTCCATGGGGTCGACGGGAGACTGAGGGCGGGATGGGTCGCCGGTGCGGGAGTCAGAGGAGGAGGCGTGGTCTGACGGAGGAGGGGTGTGGATGGCGGCGGACATGATCTGGGGGGGGGAAGGGGGAGGGTTGCGCTGGCAAGGGATGGCGAGGGAAATTCAATATATAATTACCATCCAATCACTCATTTGGGAAATCTAAAGAAAGATTAGATAATCCTTTTTATTATCTAATACGCGTATCCCAAATCTAATCTCTCAATTTCAAATCAAAAAGTCGTGTTGTGGAATTATTATGCTCTTCCTTCTCGACAACGGTGCTCATTCTATCAAGGTCGGCCACGACTACGAGCCAAGGTATTTTTTCCTTTTTCCCGAAAACGAAAACAGAAGTGGTGATAACAAACACGCGCCTTCAGCGTGTTTCAGAACGCTGTCGTCCGCTCAAAGGGCGACAAGCAGTCTTACTATGGGCACGAGATCCCGCTCTGTAGGGACAGATCGTCCCTCCACTACAGACTCCCATTTGAAAAGGTCCAGTGTGCACAAAGACATAATCCCCGTCTCACCTATTCACCTCCGTAAAGGGTTATGTCGTCGACTGGGACGCACAAAAGGCAATTTGGGATGGAATGTTTCTTCAATTCCCAAAGGTAGCCCCTTCTCTTAGCCGCCGGTCACCTTCTCAAACACGAGTTGCACTAGGCGGACATCCCGGAATCCTCCATTCTGATAACCGAGCCTTACTTCAACCTTCCACAAATCCAGCGGATCTACGACCAGTTCGTCTTTGAGGAATATGAATTCCAATCATACTACAGGTGTACCCGTCCGTGCATCCCGAACTCCAGAAAACAACCCCAGACCCACCTCTCCATAAACAGCCGCTTCACTGATCCCTCACGGTTCATTGTTCACCGCACCGCACAGAACCCCAGACGGTGATTCACCGCCGCCCCCAGAATGCATGTTAGTCATAGACTGTGGATTCAGCTTCACTCACATCGTCCCCCTCATTTCCGGATCGATCGTCTGGAATGCTGTGAAAAGGTAAAACCCATCTCATCTCGACTGATTTCATTCTTGAACATGCGCCTAGAATCGATGTCGGCGGGAAGCTGCTCACGAACCACCTCAAGGAGCTCGTCTCCTACCGCCAATGGAACATGATGGACCAAACCTACATTATGGACGATGTCAAGGAAAAGTGCTGTTACGTTTCTGCAAACTTTAACGCCGACATGGAACTCTCGCGGTACGTCTCACCCAGCGGTGACCCAACGCCGCTCCCGCGTGTTTCATCCGGACCGATGGTATTGCCCTTCCAGAGTGGAGCCACGCAAGAACCCCATCATCCTTCGATACGTTCTCCCAGACTTCTCTGTCAATCGACCAGGGCAACTGCTCGCGCCTGACCAAGTGGTCAAGGACGCGTCATGGCAGATACTAGAAATGAATAACGAGCGATTTACAGTCCCTGAGCTACTCTTCACACCTTCCGATATAGGCATGTTCTTCGCTTCACGTTAAACGAACGAATGTGATCCTTACCAAGGGACCGAATAGGGTTGGATCAGGTTGGTTTGGCTCAGGCGGTCTCACACTCTATTTCGCTCCTTCCTGAAGAGCTGCACGGAATGTTCTGGGGCAACATCGGACTTATCGGCGGCAGCTCAAAGTTTCCGGGCCTTGTACCACGCCTGTACGTCTCCGTCAAGTTATAGTTTTCGCTCTATCTTATCTCTCCACTCGGATATGAACGCTGACGGATCAGAATGAGCGAGCTTCGAAGTTTAGCATCGGTCGATTATGAGATCGCGATATACCAATCACCCGAGTAAGTGAGCCGAGACCTCAGCCCCCCCAACCCCCGAACGCCGGTTGATCGAGATCTTCATGATCCTTATCTCTTCCTTTATCCCTTGATCTTCTACCCGTTCAACTCATGTATCTCATCCACGACCCTTGTGATTTCTCGCTGATCCTTATGCATCGGGAACAGTCCAATCACCGAGGCGTATCACTCCGCTTACCAGCTCGTTACATCCTCGCCTTCGCTTTACACTCAACGATACGCAATCACGCGGGAAGATTATCTCGAAATCGGGAGCGACATATCTAGGAGGCGCTGGAAGGGACCGTATTCCGACATCCCGTTGCGTGTCGACAGTAGGTTCAAAGAGTAATAGGACGAGATCATGCGGAACTACCACGGCCTTTCTTACATATAATAATCGCCATACGACTTGCAGAGGTTGCTCCGTTACTTCACTTACATATGTCCCCGTCGTCAGCTGATTTCTTCTTGAGGAAACCGTTCACCCGTTCAGAGCCGGCTGCTGCCCAGATGGTCGCGGACGTCTGTTGTACGTGTAAAACGTGGGGTAGGTCTTTCCCCGAACTTCCTCCCCTCGATCTGTCCAAGTCTTTATCTTTGCCTATTCGCTCTGTCGGGCTGAATGGTTGTTAGGATATTTTTTAGGCTCGGCCCAGCTGCAGATCGCGCAGAACGATGAAATAGCGAAAAAGATTCCCATCCCGGTCCCGTGTTTTTGCTGTTAGAAGTGAGCAAACTTCCAGGGCGGCTTTGACTTGATTCCAAATAGCGGGAACCCTGCATACAATTACAACATGTACCGCTCAGTTCATCGGCATTGCGTGAACCTGAAGCCCGTCCTGTGACCGATCTGTTGCGTTCCCTACATCATCCGCTTTCAACAATCGGGTTATAAGCGTACAGAAAAGACTTTGAATCCATCTTCACCGGAGATGAGAACTCTACAATCATTACAGAGTCTTGATACCCACGATGCCGAGCAAGGCATTTGCGGTTTTTTTTGCTTCCTCGGAACCTCTTTGCGTACAAGGCGGCGAGAAATCAGAACGGTAAACTCCGGTGACCCAACTGGATACCGTACACGTATACAGCCGTTCCCCGGCACTTGAAGGAAAGTTCCTCTTTTCAACTCGGCGCTTCCTCACGGATCTCAGCCCAAAAAAACGAAGGAGGCAGAAGGAAACGGAAACAATAAAAAAGCCTCCGGGAGGAACCGGGGGGCAGAGGACTGCAAAAAAAAAACGTGGTTTCATTCCACTCCACCCTTCTCCGACGGAACCTATTTCGTTCTCTTTCCGCTTTTTTCCCCAGATCCAGATGAAACGGACCCTGGGATCAAAGGGGAAAACCAAAGCGAGCGGCGGTCCTTGTGTAACGAGAGAGAGAGATCAAATCATATGGGCGTTCTTACCCAAATACAAATCACAATCTACCCGAGCGGTCGGACTTTTAGACTTCCCATCCCCTTCGCCGCCGGGAGTTTCCACCACTGTTCCCCTTTGTTCTTCGTCTCTGGCTTGCTCGCTTGGATCCGATCTGAGGGAACAAGGGTGGGAACGAGCAGGATCGGAGGTATTGTCTATGCAGGGACCTGGATACCCAAGCTGGTAGGGGTGTGGGATTTCTGAACACGTGCCAAGGGCCAAGAACATGCGTTTGGACGGATCCAAATATTCCGCACGGAAACACGAATAACGAGATCCAGAGACAGGGCTACCAACCGGTCGGCGTACATAACAGCATATGTACCGTACACATCCTCAGAGGGGGGGCTAGCCTATTCTTCCGTGGGACGCACCGTCGCATTCCATGACCGCTTTGAATTGGACCTTGAATCGGATCAGAAAGAGCGTTTTTTTCAACTCCAACAAACCCGCAAACGATAAAACGAGATGATCCGTCCTCGGATCTGGAGTTGGGGGTGAGAAGTCCAGGGACACCTCCGGAGAGAGCCTGGGTAGACGGGGACGGTCCCCGCTTGCCTCGCGTCGTCGGCACCGTGAGCATCAACGTCGAACCCTCACACCTCGAGTCGCGTCGACAGCCGACAACCCACGCCTAGAGGAGAACGACAGGATGCAAAAATGGCGCCGCACACATGGTCGATACCCGTGACGGGAGGGAGTGGAAGAATTTATACGGCATTCGAGCAGACCGCACGAGGATGCCGAAAACCACACTTCCGTAAAATCCATGATCCTCGAAAGCGGCGTGGTCCGACAGTCGGATAATTGGTCCATCAGTCCAACACTCCGAACACAAACCCATTTGCGTCACCCGTCTCTCTCAGGTGCGTGGAGATAACGATAAGTTGACAATTCATGACACGTAAACGGTCGATTTGCTAACCCCTATTCGTCTATTAGTATTGCCGTCACGACGACATGGACTACGGCCCTAACCCAACCCTGGTGAGCAAGGCCACGAACACAGGCTTTGACAATCATCAATGTTTGGATATGACGAGACCTGGATTGAGCAGGCTCTTTGGTTGTCTTCCAACGAACGACGATTGCCATCACGATGAGGGAGATCTTTGGTAGTAATATGGGTTCAGAGAGGAATGGAATGTAATCTCACCATGGTATCGTACCATTTCATATCGATTCCGTGTATAACGCAAAACGGGTGACCGCCGGTAGCCTGTAGGCCAGGAAGCCTGCTACCGGCTGCGTGTTCGTCCAGAACTTTCATAGCTCGGAGTTACGTTCTGATGATCTGCCTCGGAAGCATCCAGCCGCGGAACACGCCTTTTCGATCGAGGGGGGCGTGGGCGTAGTGCGCGGTCTACATGCGCGAGAAATGAGATAAGGATAACATGAATCGGATTAAATAACCAACCTTTGCACAGTCACCTATCTAATCTAGATTCCACAAAACCCAGTTATCTATGTCAACGGCGACAGCTGAGGCACGCGACCTACTCATTCACCACAGTAACCCTACCACGCGTTTTCTTCGCCTCGTTGCAGACAGCGCTAGTCTCAACCCGTGGTGCGGATCGGCGACTCGGAATGATGAAAGAGTATGCACCCCGAAATTAAAGAGCCGATGCCCTCTGTTTGTTTGGAAGGGACCCAAGTATCCACGCGAGATATCAAAAGATCAAGAAAGTTTTAAAGAAGGGAAGACCCCGTCAAATGTTTAGCCTTTGAGTTTGGTCATCTGGCGGGTTCAACGTGACCCTGTGGCTTGCAGATATCGCTCCCCGTGTTGCACGCACTTGCACCGCCCCAGCGATACAAATATGCCCAAAACGATAACGGGTGGACTCGTGTATTCCACGTTGCGGGGAAGTGGGACGATACTGTGCATAGGATGTGCGCAGCTCAGACTTGTCGGAGATCTCGAGACACGAGGCACGAAACAAAATGGAATCCCAACTCATCGAGCCTCGAGGCTTCTGAGAGAACCTGACACACATACATGTACCCCAAATTACCATCCCTGCGGGAAATTACAAGGAGACCAAGGCGGATGGGACTCGCGGAGTCGGATTTCGAAACTTCTGATGTGGTCCTGATGCGTGATGGTGTGTGCCTCTTCCCATCTCCCTTGATTTTCAAACGGGAGGGCGGAGGTAAACCCAAACCCGGGTGGCGCCTTTCTTCCCACCCGGGCGGCTTCGACGATGATCTCGCCTTGAAAACTCGTTCTCTCTCTTTCTTCTGTTTAGAGGTGTGAGTAATCGCAGACAAGGCAGACAGCTCGTCTAAGACGTGGCCGGTGCGGACTTATGTAGGGTGCAAGAGGGGAACGTGCTTTGATTAGATTACCTGGAGGTTTCATCAGTTCCCCTGGAAAAGAAGCGCCAAAGCTCTAACCCCGTGCGGGCGATTAGATTTCATGGAACCAGTTGACAACTGCAACCGGGTAACCGGGATCTGTTCTTTCGGAGTGTCAGCGCTAGGTTACCGTGGCAGCGTCGTCATGAGAGACAAGGAAAGCGGTTTCCCACAAAGGCTCCTTCCAGGTTTCGCTGAGCGATTGCGAGTCTGCGTGCCTGACACAACTTAGTGAAACGAGCATATCAAACGATGTGGGACGTGACGCGATAAGGGACCAGCGCCGCGCCCAGTATTATGAGTCGGACATGGTTGGATTTGGTCGTTCCACCAAGCCACGTTTCCCGACCCGCAACACGGAACACTTCGAACGTCTGCGCCGTGCGGAGTTAATCCATCTGAGAACAGTGAGGTGGGTCCACGGGCGGCGGGCGCTCTCGGAACATGAAAGGACATGGAAATTCGGATCAGAAAGGCGATAAGCGGGGGGAGAGAATCGTCCACACGTTTCTCAGTTCAAACCCATTTGGACCGAAATCTGTGTCATGATGCCACTATACTGTACGTTGTTCTTTATTTGAACCTGAGCTTGTTCGACTCTTACATAGAGTAGCTTCGGTGTGGAGAAGATAAGGGCAGAGGCGATACGTAGCACTGGCTCTGAGTTATCCTGAAACCACTCAGAGATCGAGATTCTGGCTCATGCACTTGCGACTCGTCCCCATGGGGTCTCGCCAATCGTGGACATGTCGGTGGCCAACCAAGTCGCGAAAGGGAACCGGGGAATCGTGACAAAGATCTGCCGACCTTTAATTTGATCCCCCACGAGCCCACTTAACCCACCCTCAGATCGCGTTCTCGCAATGCGTGGTGCAACAAAACACGCGCTACGCAGTGAGTAAATAGGAGGAACATATCACAGATCCGGGATTGGATCTGTCCAACTAAAGGACGAATGGCACAATGGCGACAGGAGCGCATGCGGCATCTGCCAGCGGATGATATCGACAGAATGATTTTCGGCGCCTCTGTTTACTTCCAAAACACCCGCGGGCTATTGCATACGATCCTAACTAGAGGATGCCTCTCCAGCGATAAGTACCAAAGTCATCGCTTTCAGTGTTTCTCCGGTCCCCGATCACAACTCGCCTGGCAGTTGCGATCCCAAACCACTGAAAAACAACAGATATGCCGGACTGTACGCTCACATCAGGTCACTTCCGACGTGTGAAAAGGGTTAGCTGCCGCCGTAACCGTTTGTTCTGGTTGATCACGAGCTGGTCGGGAGTCTGATCGGTCTGTGCAGTTCATTCAGGGCGCCCTCTGGAAGATGAGACGGAGTCTGAATTCGTGCTTGGGACCAAGGGGCCGGAGGGTATGGTTCCTAGCAGGCTGGTTAACAAGTCGTGCATTCCCCACGGTGCACTGGTGAAGGGTCACGGTTCTAACCCGCCAGCTCCCGCAAAGCAGGTGCTCTAAGTTATGTGGTCCGTCAGGTGTCCTAAGTCCGAAGAGGGTCCGATCGGTCTACTCATGAGCGTAACACAATTACTCGTTCTTGGTATCCGTGACCCGGAAGATCGATCGTAGCGTCTCGTAGGACTCCATCCGTCGGATGAGTCGACGAACCGAATTATAGAACGTACCTGAACCACCCACAGCGTAGGGATAGAACAGCCAGAGCCAAACCCTCGCTCCCGTTCAAAAACGGTGGCCTGATAATAGGGAGTTTTACGTTCTGCCAGTCGTACCAAACCCTGCCAACCACCTGGGGGAAGTGCCGGGCTTGAGCCTGAGCTCTTCCTCTAATAGCAATAATAAATAACGACCTCACAGCATGAGGCATTATAAACAAGGGGTCTTAAAGGCTGGAATCACCTTCAGCTGCGGTCAAAGAGTGTATTTGAACGAAGGAAGGTTCACCGTTCGCTGACCACTTGGTCCGCCAGGCGCAGTAAGACCCCAATAACAAGTACCGCCAAGATCGCTGTTCCGATTTCGCACCTCGGTCACCCCGGATCGAGCCAGACGATTTCAGGCTGAAGGATATGGCTGGTCACGCATCCCCCAAGGAACAGGTGGACCGAGCCATGAGGACCCTGGCACATAAGAAACAACCAATTCCAGCCGTCTACCACCCTCCCGCGCCCGACTCGTTGATGGAACTTCAGCTCATAACCGTACTCTCGAACAGAGGCCGGAGTCAGGTAGTTCCACCGATTATCCGGAGCACAGGGAGTCGCCGAAGGGATTAGGAATATCAAATATTGTGGTCTAGTTCCTTCTTGGCGTGTGGAGGACGGGTTGGCGAGCCCGAATTTTAGTAGAGGTCATAAAAGATGATTGTATTGGAACAGTTGCGGCTGGAATCTACGAAGTGGAACGGAATATCAACACAGCGGAAGGGCAGACAAGCCAACTGACCTAACGCCCATTCCCAGTATGACTGGGTCCCCTGATGACTGCATTTGGTCCTCAACGTAGCCTCGGAATCGTTCAGGTACTAGTAGGTAGGGTGTCAAGACAAGAAAAACCCGTTGGAGCGGACATAAGTGACGAAGGAGCTTAACAAACCTACATAATCTCGCCAGAACATCCGCCAACGGATTTAAGTCCATATGAGTGCAGATAAAGTCTGGCGAAGAGTAATCAATGAAGGGTCACCAGAGGAGGAGAACCCGTGTGTCACCGACGGTGGTAGGGGTTGTTGGTGTTGATTGGTAGGATTTTAGTGATCGAAATATCGAACTTGTGTCGGGACCAGGCTGTGGGGAACCTTCCCGGGGTTCTGCACAACGAGCAGGCGGTGGTGATGGACCGAGGATATACTTTTCGTTGGGCTGACAGTCATATTGAGGGACCCGTAGTGATGCGCGGGAGGAGAAGGAAAGGGGGAAGAGGAGTGAGTTGGAGCTCGAGTCATCTCCGAGCCACTTCCTCCGACTTGTGGGTCAGGTTTTGGAATTTCAAAAGGCGCCCCCACTCGGCCGATCTTCAAAAATGGAATGGCCCTTCGTATTTGAAGCAAACGGAGCGAGTTCGGAGTAAATGGAGTGATTCTCG
>Ga0307511_10003801_pt1 | contig 15461 bp, 15 predicted proteins | sample 13_EM_MG_FD_200266 | JGI IMG/M metagenome (GOLD analysis project Ga0307511, IMG submission 200266) | Populus trichocarpa ectomycorrhiza microbial communities from riparian zone in the Pacific Northwest, United States - 13_EM | ecosystem: Host-associated > Plants > Roots > Unclassified | place... | reverse complement strand
CTGGGAAGAAATGTATTCCCTCGTCCGCTCCATGCGTTCCCGCATCCCCGCCCCCGTCGACACTATGGGCTGCGAGCGCCTCGCCCAACCCATCGGCGGGCCCATCACCCCCGCCATCTCTCGCTTCCAAACCCTCGTCTCCCTCCTCCTCTCCTCCCAAACCAAAGACACCGTGACCGCCGTCGCAGTCCGGAAGATGCAAACCCTCCTCCCGGGGGGTCTCACAATCCCCTCCATCCTCGCCACTGACCTACAAACCCTCGACGGACTAATCACCCCCGTCGGATTCCATAACAAGAAGACTCAGTATCTACTCCAAACAGCACAGATATGTAAGGAGAAATATAACTCCGACATCCCTAGGTCTATTGAAGAGCTTTGCTTGCTCCCTGGGGTAGGGCCGAAAATGGCTCATTTGTGTATGAGCGCGGCGTGGAATGAGACGCAGGGGATCGGCGTCGATGTGCATGTTCATCGCATCACGAATATGTGGAAGTGGACGGGGAAGAAAGGGACAGAGACACCAGAGCAGACGAGGCTGGCATTGGAAAGTTGGCTACCGAAGGACAGGTGGAGGGAGATTAATCATTTATTAGTAGGGCTTGGGCAGTCGGTTTGTCTGAGTAGGGCGCCGAGGTGTGGCGAGTGTAGCTTGGCGGAGAGCGGGTTGTGTCGTGCGGCGAGGGTACCTCCCGCACTGTCGAGGGTGGATGTGAAGAGGGAGGTGAAGATGGAGGTCAAGGAGGAAGAGGATATGGGGGTGAAAGTTGAGGGCGAGTGGGTGAAGACGGAGGGTATTCCCCTCCCAACGCCGGTAGATGTCAAGCAGGAGGCGGAGGGTTCCGTCCAACCTCGGCCGAGGAGAGTCAAGCGGGAAGTCAAACTCGAGAACAGAAGGACTAGAGTATCTATTAAGCGCGAGTCCAAGCAAGAGGAGGAAGCGGAGGCGGAGGCCAAACCTGAGGTTAAATCTGAGGCTATGGACGATGATCGTGACCATGAGCTCATGAAGCGGGAATCGAAAGCGGAACCGGGGGACTCGAAGGAGAATATCCCGGATATGGAGGATATTTTGGGGCTGTCATCTGTGGGATATAAATGGAGACAGAGGGCTTAGGCTTGAGTGTTCGGACTGTTTTCAGGATAACTGGATTGGTTACCCTGAATAGGTAATGCTTTTTTGTCTACATTTTGGATTTATGATTGCATTGGTTGGTGCATATATCTATTTTGGATACCCATTGGATGGAAGGAGGAATCTCAGGAGGCTATATTGTTGTTTTGTTTTTCAAGTATCGGTATCATTACGCTAGTAGTTATGGTTTCTTATTACGCATAAAAAAAAAGAAAGCTACCCAAGATATAGCCAAACTACTACCCAATTATCAAAGTCATAAAGCGTTTCCCGCACATATCTTACATAGAAAGCATAAACCCACACCCAACTACACACCCCCTCCCCTACGCCCCCAACCACAATCACTACTGAGGCACTCCACCAGCGCCCCCCCCTGCCCCCCCCTGCCCCTGCGGATTCAAATACCCCGCATCCTCCGCGGCCTCATACTCTGCAATTAAATCCGTCACGACCGCCCTGGCCTCATCAAATTCGCCCAACCCACCCTCAAACGCCGGCAACTTCTTATACTGATCCACAAAGGCATTCCTCTTCCTCAGCCGATCATACTGGAGGACAATCCTCTTAAACAGCGTTGCAATACTCGTATGATTCGCCAGCATGAGCCCCGAGACACGGTGACTCATGGGCATATGCGGGGATTTCTTGGTAAGTGCGACCTGTATACTCGCCGGGCCCCAGGGGATGAATGTCGCTAGCCTACGCTCTCTGATTCGAAGGAGGGATTTGTGGACTTCGCTGGGATCAGCCTCGCCTTGGATGATATTGAGGATTGAGATGTAGCAAGATTTTTTTGTGGTATTGGCTTGGACCATGCGGTTTTTGGGTTGGAGGAGACGGCGCATGACGTCTAGGACTGTTGTTTTTCTCACGGTCTTGCCTTGGTCGACGAGGTCGCCTGTGAAGGGGGTGTAGGAGGTCATTAGGAAGTGGCATTTTGGGGTGGGGATGAGTGAGGCGATGATGCCGACGAGGTCGTTGTGCATGTATCCCGGGTAGCGGAGGGTCGTGGTTGCGGCGGACATTATTGTTGATACGAGCTGGTTTGTTTGTGCAAAAGACGGGCTTTGAACGTGGAGTCTATCCGCAGCGATGCGTGTCAGCGCGCCATTATCGAGTACGACGACGGAGTCTGCATTTTCGGTTAATCGACGCATAGAGAGGAGGCTGTTGTATGGGTGGACGACGACATCGCCGGAGTTCTGTGTGTCCGGGAAGACGGAGTATGTCTGGATTATCTTTTTGGGGAACCGGTCGTTGAGTTTTTCCAGGAGGAAGGAGCCAAGTCCAGAGCCTGTCCCACCGGCGATGGAATGTAGCAGCATGAAGCCCTCGAGGGAATCGGAACCATCGGCTTCCCGGTCGAGCATTTCCATTACTTCTTCGTACACTGAGTCGCCGGCAGCGTAACCCGCTGCCCAGTTGTTTCCTGCACCGCCCCCCTCATGGGGGACGTGGAAGTTTTCGGGGTTGTAGATGTTGCGGTAGGGGCCAGTTTGGATGCCGTGGATCACGCGGGGTTCGAGGTCGAGGAGGATTGCGCGGGGGATATACCGAGTGTCGTCGGACTGGGTAGAAGCTTAGCAGAGAGCCCTCTCTCGCACGGGAGGAGTTGGATGGACGGGGTACGGACTTGGTAAAAGAATACGTCCTTCCGGTCACCGCCTTCGGTTGCAAAGTCTTCAAGGTTCCCATCTTGGTTGATCCCGTGCTCCTGGCAGAGCTGCTGCCAGAACTGAGAGCCGACTGAGGGGGAGCTTAAGGTCAGCCTTTTGTTCGTTTACTCGCACGAAAGGATTCGAGGCCTGCGTGGAGGGGCATACCGCTGTTCCCGCACTGCCCGGCTTGGATTGTGATTATTTCCCTAGCAAGTTGGAATTCGTGTTAGCTGTAGCTGTAGCTAGCAGAGGGCGAGGGGGATTGAAGGCTGGGAAGAATCTGTACCTGGGCATGTTGGCGTCAAAATGTGGTGAGGATGAAGAGGGAGCTTTGTGTTCTCGAGCACATTTACCTATCCGCCTTCGTGATAGACTCAACTCGACCCTTGTAATGTGCCTGCGAGCTTGGCATGCAATGGAGTGTGGCACGATCGATTATGTAAACCAGCACCAGCCACTTGTCAGGGCTTATGTCATTAGGTGCAGGCAACTTGACTCGATTCGGCCTTGCTTAGGGTTACAGAGTAGGGTTGGTGACCGCACAAACTGAAGGGTGGATTAACGAAACATTTCGGCCAAGGGAAAATCAGCAGCTCAAGCAAAGCAAGTACACGCACCCAAACGAGCAAAGTCCCCCCGAGAGCGCAGGATATACAAACCTCTTTGCGCCGAATCTACTCACGAACCTTAACGAGACATCATCCATCAACAATCGCAATGGCCCCCACTGGTGTATGTTTCTCCGACTTTGGTGCTTCCTGAATATGAGCAAGGTACCGCTTTGCTGGTTATTGGAATCAGTAGGCTGAGTATACTTGCGTTTTATCTCTAGAAATCCGCTGCTGGCAAGAAGCAAGTCAAGAGTCAGACGGTACGTATTTCCTCACTCCCTTTACTGCTTGGGTGTGGAGAGATTGGTTGCTTGTTGGGAGTGTGGGGCTGACTGGGATATGGCAGTTCACCATCAATGCTTCCCAACCCGCCTCCGACAAGATCTTCGACGTAGCTGCGTTCGAGAAGTTCTTGCACGACAGGATTAAGGTCGACAATCGCGTTGGTAACCTTGGTGACTCGGTCCAAATCTCCCAGGAGGGTGAGGGAAAGGTCGTCGTTGTTGCGCATATCCCGTTTTCTGGCCGCTACCTCAAGTACTTGTATGTTTCACCAATTCCATTGCGAGGGGCGTATGTGCGAGTTATGGGCAGAAGGACTAATGGAGGTTTCAGGACCAAGAAGTTCTTGAAGAAGCATGAGCTCAGGGACTGGCTCCGTGTTGTCTCTACCGCCAAGGGTGTCTATGAGCTCAAGTTCTTCAACGTCGTTAACGAGGGTGACGATGAGGATGAGGAGTAAATATCCCGTCCTTTCTTGGGTTCTACTGCTCCAGCGAATATGGTATGAGTCCTCTAGGAAGATGTTGGTTGAGTGTACCAGCTTGCTGACTGGGTGCAGATGCTTGACGCTACATGATTGAGGGTCGATCTACATCAGGATTGTTGCGAATATTTAGCATGGCTTGGGTGCGGGATATGTTCTTGTAAATAGACGCTGTTAGGGAATGGAAAAGCTTTGTTCGAATCCCCATATTGCGAACCTCAACCAGACCCAAATACTTTGTCACTTAACCATTGTGATCCGGTTTTTTTGCTTTTGTAAAAAATAGGCTCTGGAGGATGTAATGGATCGATCATGTGGGATTTGTTGCCCCTCAAGGAATTGACTTTCTTTTTCTTGCAAATATGCAATGATATGCAATGATATGCTTTTGAAATTGTTCAAAACCGAAAAGCAACTTGGACTTAGGTCACCTTCGTTCGCAATTTGACTTTTCAGGGTCGTGCAGCCGCAGCCGTACGGTACCGTTCCATCATCACAATAACCAGCTGCATCACCGCCACGCAGCCAATTGCAACAGCCAGCACGCACATACCGGTCAATTGTTTCGGGTTGCGACGCTTATTTTCAGCCGGACTTGAGACCGCAGTTTTATAATAAGGACCAGCATCCTCTCCCTCTTAGTAACCAGAACCAGGGGGCTTTTTCCACCGCATCGAAGGGAGCGACAAGATTTTTGATTGGCCTAGCTGAGGATCCCTACTTGTCGCTTGCCCAAATCCCCTGTACTTTTCGCCGGCCAGAGCAACTGGCCAAATCATCCCCTAAAGTTGAAAGCTAAAGGGTCGCTTGGTATTGGCATTTCTGTACTTTTTGGAAGGTCCGCGATATCTCGAAGCTTTTAGCTTCAATTACGCCAACTCTCCGGAATACGGTCCCAGATTACTCCTTTCCAGCTCTGCTGCCATCATGGCGTCCCGTTCGTTACGTCGCTCTAATCCTATAACGCTCGTGCTTGCACTGATGCTCGTACTGGGTTTTATGTTCTTCATCCTCACACCAGACAAGTCCGATCCCATCCCAAAGAAGTCCGTGGCACCAGCAAGAAGTCGGAAACCACCGGCGGTGCAACGCTATCATATGAACACTCTGAAAACCACCGCCAACCCGATAACCAACCAAGAGAAGGTCATTATTCTCACCCCCCTGGCGAAGTTCTATGACGAGTACTGGAGGAATCTGTTGAAGCTCAACTACCCGCGTGAGCTCGTTGAATTGGGTTTCATCATTCCAAAGGGCCGCGAGGGAAACTTGGCTCTTTCAAAGTTGCAGGATGCGGTCCACAAGGTGCAAACGGGGAAAAAGAAAGACCAATTTGCCAAGGTCACTATCCTGAGACAGGATTTTGATTCCCCAGTGCCTCAAAATGAAAAGGATAGACATGCTTTGGCTGCTCAGAAGGCTAGACGGGCAGCTATGTCGAAGGCAAGAAATAGCTTGTTGTTCAGCGTACTCCGTCCCGATATTGCATGGGTCCTTTGGCTCGATGCCGATATCGTTGAAACACCCCCAACACTCATTCAGGACCTTGCATCCCACGACAAGGCGGTTATTGTCCCCAATTGCTATCAGAGATATAAGGAGGGTGGCGTCTCAAAGATAAGGCCCTACGATTACAACTCATGGCACGACTCGAGTGAGGCGTTGAAGATGGCAGAGACAATGGGCAAGGACGACATCATACTTGAGGGGTATAGGGAAATGGCAACCTGGAGGCTGTTGATGACTGGTGAATACAAGGAGCATGGGAGTGTTCACGACGAGACCAAGCTGGACGGGGTTGGAGGAACTGCGTTGTTGGTGAAGGCTGAAGTGCACCGTGACGGAGCGATGTTCCCACCCTTCCCGTTCTATCATCTCATTGAGACAGAAGGTTTTGCGAAGATGGCAAGGAGATTGGGGTATCAGCCTTTTGGGCTTCCAAATTACCTGGTAAACCTAACCTCCCTGAAAGCTAGCACATGATTATCCACTAACTCTCCTTTAGGTTTATCACTATAATGAATAATAACATTTAACTTTCCCCTTCACCTAACGAGCCTCTCAGATGTCAATGCCGTCTCTGATACTATCAACCAGTTTTTTAACGATCTCTTATATCAAGTCCTAATATGTGGTGCGTAGATGTGGTGTGTTTATTGGGGTGGTTGCTTGCCTTTATGTCTGTTTTTCGTGTAATTTTGGTTTTATCAAATTCCTCTTCAGTCTTCTTTTTTCCTGGTTTCTGGTTTCTAGTTCTTTGACGGCATAGAAAAAAAGGCCTCAGTTTACTTTTTTCGGCGCGTTTGGACTACCCACGATAAAGCCTCGGGCTTTTTTCGGCATGCCGAAAGGTCCCATTCGGCTAGTACCGGGGATGTTACCAACCGGCATTGTGATGCCGTCCGGTAACTTAACGACTCTCTAGGAGACCTGATATTTGTACATACCTTGTGATCGGAAATAGAGATAATGACCGGATACGAGACAATGGTGACGTTTTGCACTTCCCAAAATCGCCATTTTCACAGGCCTAGGGAGGAAGCATTGAGCTACCTTATGATGCTCTGGAAGCAGCTGCTATGATATAACTGATTACAGGATGCGGGGGAGTGTGATATCTGTTTTTATAAAGGTACGTCTTCTGCCCCCATTTCAGAGGCTCTGTAGATCAACTACAAGCCCAGGTCTTTGATCACAGCCGGATTTCGGTTCCTTTCACCATGCCATACTTTATTCAACCAATCGCTCTTTTTCAAGAGCAGACGCTCACCACCCTCTGTTTGTGGGAGTTCGATGTCGACCAGGTTGTTGGTATGCCAGACAATATCCCTACAACAGCACTTCTAACCGACACCTCGGTATCTGAACCTGCGCAAAACCCAACGGTGGGGGATTGCATTGAAGTTTGTGGTTCCAATGATTGTGACTACCTTCGTGCTATGCCGGGGCTTAATAAGAATGGCGAGCTCAGCGTGTCCGAGAGGGTAGCAAGGGATATCTTGGGTGATGTGGATGATGAGGATGATTTATCAATCCAAAGAGCTGCCTGGGGACTGGCACCACAGGAGAAATGCGGGGCGAGCCAGGCCCAGAAGAAGCTTCGAAAGAGGCAATGGTATCCAGACCCACATGGACAGGAGTATGATTATGCTCCATGGACCGATTATTATGTCGCTGAACAAGACCCGTACTTGTACGAAAGCCAGTATGGAGAACTTCCCCTCGAGTTTTACGAACCCAAGGAATATGATACGTATCATAAGCACGGACAGGCACCGAATCTCCAGAGCGAGTATCCTCGAGTGAAAAACACGCCGAACAACACTCCACAGACTCAACAGAGCAACAAAAATGTCAAGATCACCAATGACAACTCCGGAAGTGTCAATGGCAAGGAAAGGAAGAACGACGAGAGAATCAATTCTGCCTTGACCGATCCACCCCGCAGGAATGTTGGCGCTCCTTCTCCAGCTACCAAGCCGAATCTCAATAAGGGTTCTACAAAGAGGTACCCTATCGGCACCATGAAGCCGAAGAGCTGCCAGTCCAGTTCCTCGGAGTCTTATAGCTCCGATCCTATCATTGCTTTCCACAGTGCCCCCACCGCCGATGATGTCCCTGCTCAGGCTCATGTTGATGCCCAGGCCGAGTCTCCTGAGTATGCATACGATAGGGCAGAAGGTGTTCCTGAAGCAGCAACCCAGACAGCTCTCCAAGACCCATCCGTCCCACGTGTTCAGAAGACCGAGCACCCCGATGGATCAATCGAGTACTCCTTCGGCGTTGTCTCGGGCGAAGTCAGTGTCTACAACGAGGGCGACACCCCCAAGAAACGCGGTAGAAATAAGAGTGTCATCTCCAACCTGAAATCCCAATTGGGGATCGATGATGAATCTCCTCGCGACCGCACAGGATGGATGCGCAAGTCGAAGCGCCATGTTGTTCCCGAGAATAAGCCCAATGCAAAGAACGTCCAGGAAAAGACCGAAGGTGAGGAGGGCGACGTCGAGATTAAAGAGCTTGTACAAGCTCAGCGCGGGCCAAACCAGAAAGCAGACTTTCTGCGTGTAAATGGGAATAAGCCTCTTCCAAAAAAACTACCCCCTCAGCCAGCTCCTAGTAATAATAAGCAAGCTCCCAAGAAAGCTGCTCCTACCCCACAACAGCCTCAACCTCAACCTCAACCAGAGCAATCGGAGGAGGAGGCCGAGGCCGCGGCGCAACAAGAGATTACTGACCAGCGGAAGGCCGAGTTTGAGCGGTTGAGGAGGTTGAGTATCAAGCAGTTTTATAAGGATTTGGCTGCTAACGGTCAGGATGTAAGTAGGGATAAGGAGGCTGAGAAGAAGATTACAGAGGAGGCAACAAGAGTGTCGGCCGAGAATGCGCAGAAGAAGAGGGAGGAGAGGGCAAGGAGACTTCAAGGGAAGGAGCCGAAGGCCGAGGATTCGGCGTAAATTCAGGGGGGGCGCGACTTTGTGCCTCGGTGCTGAGTTGTGTTTTATCTTTTGATTGATTTGATCTTCAATAGATAGCATGGTTTGTTTTTGATGGTTTGTTTTTCTGCGTCGGTATCTTTTTTTTTTCTTGTTTTGGATAGACTACAACATTGTTGAATTCATTAGCGGGTCTGGCTGGCCCAGGCCCAAGTCCTACTTTACACATCAACGAAAACACAATATACAAACCAAAAAAATATTCATCAAACTGCTTTTCTATTACGCCCACACATGGCACTATACTATACCGCCCAGGGCAGGCCCGCCCCTACCCCCCTTACGCCCAGCTACTCACAACGGGTAGGTAGGGCATAGGCATAGGAAGACAGGACCATTGCCGGGCCGGTCACCGGACACAAATATAACCGACATACCCCGATTTCCTCCCGGTACAACAGGGACCCGGCTCCGTGGGAGTGGAGAGGAGGTGGTGGGCGGGAGGCTGGTGGGGGGAGAGGGAAATGGGGTGAGGAATGGAGTGAAGGGCGGAGCTAAGGGGCTCTGGGAGATTCATGAAAATTTTTATGGTGCTTTTGGGTTTTGGTTTTGGGCTTAGGTGGAGAAGGAAGAGGGGAGCGCTGGACGTTCTCGGGTTGTATAGAATAGTTTGAATTAGTTTGCCCTTTTTGCTTTTGTGGGAGATAGTTGGGGCTATGGGGAATGGGGAATGGGGTTCATGTATATATTTTTTTAAAACCTTTTTTATATACTCAGTACTCATGCGGCCCCGGTGAGGGGGCCATGATGGGTTCATGTATAAATATGGTGGATTTTATAAAGTACTATCTTCATGAGGGCCTAGGTACTCATGGATATTTATTCGTTCTGGGTTCTTGAGTGACATTACTGGGTGATATGCAGCAGGGGGCAGGTGGAAGCCTGAAGGTTACCCTCAACCCGTGCTAGTTGTGCCCCTAGTAAAATAACCGAATTCTATAGTTACGAAAGTAGGATAAGGCACATATTACTACTAGCTGCGTGTATATATGCTGACTGTAGATTTATTACGCTACGATAACTTTGTGGTATGCTGCACAGAGTCCTATCCGCAGCGGATTACATAACCCGTAATCAGGAGTATATCACTTAACTCCACCAAAGGAAATACATAACTTGGCGGGGCGGCTGTTGACTCGAACTAGGGCTTTCCCCCAAAGAGACAACACAAGGCCCGAGTACAAACCACTCGGACAAGGGGGCACACCCGAGTTGAGTACTTGTTATTTGTGGATTTCCGGTCAAGTACCGACCGGACATACATCCTAGCAGTTGCTGACTGTGTATCTTACGAGTAGGTAAGAGAGTAAGCTTACAAGTGAGTAATACCAAAATAAAACAAGTTCGGGTGATTTCTCCCGAATATAAATGGCCGAAAACGGATGTTAAATGACTATCCAAACTTAAAAGAACAACTTTCAGAAATGAAATTTTGAAAAATGCGAAAAATCTGTGTAACTAGACTACCTACTTGAATCTGCACTCGGGAGGTGTAAAAATTATCTCAATTCTGCTATAGAAGCGCTCTCATATTCCAAAATGAACTGGGCGTGTAATAGAGCCGATGTGAGACACATAACGTGGTATTGTCTGAAATACACGAGCATAAGCTCCGACGGCTGAGAAGACCAACTTAACCATGGGACCCCCACAGTGGAGCCCGTCGTACGATATACGAAGTTCACAGGGCGGCGCTTGGCCGGTGACGGAACAGTACTCCACAGAAGATAAAGTTTGACATGCAGATCTCCCAGGGTTTCCCCAGGTCCATCGATATCTTCATCTTTGTCAAATAGTGAATCGTGTTTAAGCTTAAGCAAGAGGTCTGATCATGATTGACAGTTTTGGGTGCCAACCAGACCAACAGTTTGGTAGGAGGGGGGGGGCACAAGGTCCTCATATCGTGACTTGAAACAACCTGATACTGTACAATCCATGGCCAGCACCCCAGCTTCCCCTATGGCCATTGAGATCACAATTCCGAGAAGACAGCTAGATGCCCCAGGAGCAGCGGGTTTGCCCTGTTATGAAGGATGAAGCGTTTCAAAAGGTGTAGAGTAGTTTGGTAGTTATCCCGAGGGTCCTTCCAATTTTCAAAAAGCCTAATAGCTATAGGAAAGCTTTTTGGGAGGTTCGTCACGAGACGAGGAGGAGCGTCAGGTTGTATGCTCAGGACATGACTCAAGACGCGCCCCCCGTAGAAGTCTGATACACGATACAGTGTTTGGTGCCATGCCAGTGCCAAAGCCAAAGCGCTGCATTCAAGGCAGGTACAAATTGTAGAAGTATCCGCATCAGACCACAGAGCAACCATCCTCAGCTTTGGCACACACTTCACACTTCCGCTTTCTTCTCTTTCATTGTTCTGTTTGCTTTATTTTCTCACTCGACGACGCTCTGGAAGTGCCTGTCTCAGGACCCCTGCGTACCCACGTTGTTTCGTGATCACCGGAATTCGAGAGTGTCGGGTTTAGCGCTATACTCTTTTTAGCCGCATCGTGAGCTTTCGAGGTATGATAATCAACGCTGCGAGAAATTTCGGGCTAAGCGCTGACATTTCTTTTTCTAGCGGACGAGGCGTAGACGAAAGATAGGTAAAGAAAGTCAAGTACTGTTCGTATTTAACAGCTCGCGCGCTCGTATCTCATAGGATCATCATCCAACACCTTTCACTTCCGTCATTGCACATCTGGGACAAGCAGCGCTGTCACATTCTCTTTTTGCAAGCACAATATCATTGTTGTTTTGTTTTGTTTTTGCTTTTTCAAAATTCTCTTGGGGAGTTGTCGACCAGCTTTGCATACAATAGGGTTGTCTTGCTTTTACCGCCGATATATACCAGGTATGTACCTCGCTTTCTCATTTGTAAATGTCTCAAGCTCGCCATTGTTCCTACCTCTCGCTTCCCGTGCCATTTTACTTGAGATATCACATTTTCCTTGCGATATCATTCATGCATTGGCAGAGGTCTGCGGCGCGGGGTTGGGGCAGTTGGTTCAGGCTGAAGAGGTCGAGATCCAACATATCCTTCGCTCTCGCCCTCCATGTTGGGATGCCCTTCGAACTTTCCACTACGGCCCGGGGGAGAAGAGGCAAGATGCATCCAAGAGGGGGAGGGAAGCGGGGCGTGGATATTCGTGCCGGGTTTTTTCGGACGGGGATACAGACCAGCGATTGGCCCCGGCACCTGACCTACTCCTCAAGCTTGGGTTTTCCCCCGGGCCAGTCCTGTCTGCAATCTTCAAGTGGGGGTGGAGACCATCGATATCTGTCATTTCGTTTCTCGCACCCACTGTAGGAGTTGTTGTCTAACATTGTGCTAGGATTGGGTAGGAGACTCCAGTCCATTCGCTAAGTTTTGATTTACTACTTGCCTGAGGTACTTTTTACCTTCACCAACGAGACACGAGCGGTAAACGCCCAGCCAAGTGTTGCAGATTACACGGGCAATCACGAGCACTCTCATCACACAGAAAGTTGAATACTAAAGGCCCAGCTTCGTCGTCCCCGACAGCAGTTCATCTCAGCTCTCTGCAGTACTTGCAATTCGATCGTTTATTTACCCTCCTGCATATTGGCTCTTCTCCAAATTTGCTGTAGCTCGCCCCTGTTACGTTTTGTGGTCCGCCCCCCTGTTCCCCGCCGAGCTATAGTGCAGCCAAAAACCCGCCCACACGTGATCATCGTCTACGGAAGCAGAGCTATCGGAGTAATTATATTTCAGTTAGAAAAAAACTGATTAGCCGTCTTACCGTCGTGGACAGAGTAAGACAGCCATCGTCTTCGCATTATTTAATCAGTCGCTGCCCGTTTATATTCTGGAGATGGCCGCAATGCCTGCTCAGAGATCGAGCTTCTCCGAGATCACTGTCGTGCCCGACGCCGCTAGCCCCGCTACCGCTGCAGATGCCCAAGGCTTGGGAATTTACTCTCCAGCAACGAACATAGCAGCACCAGAGGCAATTGGGGCTACAGCACTGTCCGCGGAGAAGGTGAATACTGCAGCTGCTCCACTGAGCCAATACCCTCCACCGTCACCGCTGGATATTCCGATTCTAGTCTCAGGGATTGCTACGAAGCTGCCGTCGACTGCTACTCCAACTCCAACCACCACTGCTGCAAATAACAGTTCCAGCAGCAGCGAAGGAAACGTCGGCAAACCAACTTCCGAAAACTCGAATAAGCCTACGCCTTTGAGCCTTGCGCCGAGCAGTACAGCGGCACCGGGTGTATCTCCATCTAGGCTGCAATCGCAGTCAGCCTCGTCTGTAGCACCCAAGTTCTTTCGCTCGCCCAAGGGCTTTCAAAATCACCGTCAGAACGCTCTCAGTGAGTCGATCCCACGCCAGACTATGCTTAAAGCCCTCGCCTCGACGAAATCTCGGGGCCCCCTCTCTGCTGGCCTCGAGCCTGGTTCTGCATTATTAAGTGCTAAAATGGACTCGCTCACGATCAACACTCCTGGCTCTGTCATGACCGATGGATCTCTTAAACATCCTCTACAGTCTCCGTGCTTCTTCCATGAGAAATTCGATGAAGTGGTTAATATCGACAAAGTCCTTGAGGAGGTCCAGGCTGATGCAGAGTACACTTCTCATCACCGATTGCTCCGGACTGCAGCAGGGGTTAGGGAGGTTGCGAGGCAGCTTGGTAGGAAGCCGATAAAAATGCAGGTGAAGAGTGTAATGATTGTTACAAAGGCAAGGGACAACACTCTTGTTACCTTGACAAGGGAGGTTGCACATTGGCTCATGAAGACCCCACGATATGGGTCTGATTTGGGCGTGAATGTCTACGTTGATGAGAAGTTACAAAAGTCAAAGAGGTTCGATGCAGAGGGACTGATCAAGTCAGAACCGAAGTTTGCGAGTATGCTCAAGTACTGGACCCCAGATCTTTGCTGGACCAGCCCGGAGAAGTTCGATCTTGTCTTGACATTGGGCGGGGATGGAACCGTGTTATTTACATCCTGGCTGTTCCAGAGAGTTGTACCACCAATTTTGAGCTTTAGCTTGGGGAGCTTGGGGTTCATGACCAACTTTCCTTTTGATATGTACAAAGAGCATCTTGATAAGGTGCTCACAGAAGGAATGAGGATCAACATGCGGATGAGGTTCACTTGTACTGTCTACCGAGACAGCAAGGGACAAATGGAAGAGGCAGAACAGTTCGAAGTCCTAAATGGTTAGTAAACCCCAACTCTCTAAACCTAGGGGTACAAGTGTTTGAATCTAACATTCCTTCTCTAGAACTTGTCATCGACCGCGGTCCATCCCCCTATGTCTCCAACCTCGAACTCTACGGCGACGATGAACTCCTAACCGTCATCCAGGCCGACGGCTGCATCTTCTCCACCCCCACTGGCTCCACCGCCTACTCCCTCTCTGCTGGCGGGTCCCTCGTTCACCCGGACATCCCCGCCATCCTCCTCACTCCCATTTGCCCACACACGCTCTCCTTCCGCCCCATGCTCCTCACCGACTCAATGCATCTCCGCGTCTCCGTTCCCCGCTCATCCCGCGCAACTGCCTACTGTGCATTCGATGGAAAGGGAAGAATCGAATTAAAGCAGGGGGATTATGTCATTATCCAAGCATCACAGTACCCGTTCCCGACAGTTCTGAGCTCCGGAACGGAGTGGTTTGAGAGTATTGCGAGGACGTTGAGATGGAATAGTCGCGGGGCGCAGCAGAAGGCGTGGAGTGGGAGTGTTAGTGGGGATAGTGCGTTGGGGGAGGAGGTAGATGCGATTGAGGGGGAGCCCGAGTGGGATATTGATACGGATAGTGCAGTATATAGTGATAATTCGGGGAGTAATAGTCCATTGAAGAGGGCGATGTTGTTGGGGGTATAGGTGGAGAGGCTATTTTAGTCCTTTCAGTTTGGTGGGATGATACATACCTACAAGTGCGCACTTAGAGGAGTTGGGGGTTTGATATTTGGTCTTTGGGCACTTCCATGTTTTCGAGCCTGTTATTGGGGCTGGTTAGCCTAACTCAGCTAGGTGGATTTTGCTTGCTTACTTGCTTTTTTGGCTAGCAATGGTGAAAAGGGCTAGGGATATATCACTTCACTTGTTAACTTTTTTTATATTTTTTTTTTGCTGTTTAGGGACTGGACTGGGGATAAGGATTTCTTTTCTCTTTGATAAATGATATCGATGAATGCGGTTAGGGTATATGAAAAGATATGGTTGGCCATGTACCGTTTTCTTGGTTTCTTGGTGTCTTGGTGATACATGATGAGGGGATTCTACTTCATGTGGATGCCAATGTTGGTCGTCTGTGCAGCCTGTGGGGAGGCCTGGTAATAATAGTTATTAGTCTCAGTAGAAAACCAAGTTGAAGCGAAACAACAGAGATCATGTGGTATGCTCTACAATACTTGAGATCCTTGATGTGGTCAGGGAGTGTAGAAGAATGAAGCTTAACATAACAGACATATATACATTCAGTAAAGTAGGACATTGCATCATGATCACAGCAAGACCAAAAATATGATTAAGCGGCTGTCAACTCTCCATTTCAACATGGCACTGCCAATCAAACTGATTCTCTCAAACTGGAGTTATATAGTGTTTAGAGTGTTGCAATCATAACCTACAACTACAATTCATTCCTGTCTTATAGTTGATATAGGGAACTTGGTGAATAGTTGATGTTTAGCTTTTCATTCTTTCCATTTGTGTGGCTCGGGGTAATTTCCGCTTTTTTTTTTTTTTTTTTTTTTTTTTTTTTTTTTTTTGGGGGGGGGGGGGGTTTTTTGTTTTTTTTTTGTTTGGCGCTGTAAAAA
>Ga0307511_10003800_pt1 | contig 15462 bp, 4 predicted proteins | sample 13_EM_MG_FD_200266 | JGI IMG/M metagenome (GOLD analysis project Ga0307511, IMG submission 200266) | Populus trichocarpa ectomycorrhiza microbial communities from riparian zone in the Pacific Northwest, United States - 13_EM | ecosystem: Host-associated > Plants > Roots > Unclassified | place... | reverse complement strand
CGGCGGGCCGCGGCGGAGGAGGGATAGGAGCAGCGGTTGTTCTTTGGCCAAGGGGAGAGTTGGTACTAGTTGAGCGGCCCCGGAGCTGGGCGTGGCGGGGGAGGCAGGGGTTTGTCGTGACCTTAGAAAAGCAGGGGAGGGCCGGTGATAGAAGGGCGTGGCGGCGGAGGGTCCATTTTGTTGTGTATGGTTTTTTATTTTTGTATTTAACATTGCGTCCTTAGAGCGTGGAGAGCCAGATTAACTTGGTTCGCCTTGAATCCTACCGGGGTTCCGGTAGGCTCGTCATAGCCCTCCTACAGGGCTGCATACGAGTAATGAGTTTTAAAAAAAAAAGAATGGCTACACGGCGGCCATTTGCCATGTGTATACGAGCCTAGCACCTGAGACGTAGGGTCTGCGAGGGACTTGAACGAATTGAACTCCACTATTAAGGCCAAAAGACAGATAACTTGACCTAGGGCCTATGGGCTAAAGGGCTCGGTTCGGTATGCCCTGGTTGATGTGACCCGTGATTGATCTATATGATGATAATCTAGCCAAAGAGGCGAGGCTTGTGCAGGTGAGGCCTCGGTGGCATGGCCTGACGAAGCTACCCGTGGTATGCGCATATGCTATGTATGTATCTATACTACTACCTATGCCCGAGCCTATGTAACTTTCAGATTCACCTTCACATCACCTGTAACATGATGTGTACGGGCATAGGCTGTATATTTTACGGACATATATAAATTCCAAAGCAGAGTGTTTATTGTCTCGCAACCTCTTTGAAATACTATCAATTGAGGACAGAAGATTTTGTGCCTATACTCTGGTAATTCCTCTAAGCGGTTCAGAACTACACCACGTTCCTTACAGCATGCTGGAATCTGTGGTGGCTTTATGGTGCTGCCTATACATTCTTGGCAGAGATTGTAAGTCCAATTAAAGGTGGAACCAAAAGAATTACTATGCAAATTCTTAGAAAGCTATGCATTCTTCTAAACAACGAAAATTACCGGTTTTATGCGGCTTCAGCCTGCAGAGTAGACCAAAAAAATAACTGGCTTTATTCAATGGTAGAAAAGCATATATCGAGGTAATATAAACAAAGAATACTAAGTACCAGCTTTATGCAAACCCCTTGAAGCTAAATTAATACTATACCGGTACATTTCGAAACTCGTTTTTAACATGGCCCGTCAATCTACATACATAAGAAGGTTCATGTAGTATCTCGAAAGTGTTACAATTCTACCATACATTACCTAGGCGCACATTTTAGGTATGGTTTTTACTTATTAAGTTATATACGCAAGTACCCGCCTGTTACTAAATACCTGCAGTAGCCCCGGACACTTGGCTCACGAGATTTTCTGTGCAAACCACACAAAGACTTTCATCTCTACGGGGGGAGGGGTTGTGCAACCAGATTAGATTTTCATAACTCCAACCAAGTGTTCATTCCATATCCACCAGCTGCTATCGCTCAAGATGCCTGAATCTGAGCTGAGTGTAGTGATCGACTCTCGCCTTCAGAATCCGCCACCACCAGTTTCTTCGATCTCACAACCCGCTGAGGTTTCTGGCAATCGCCTGCGATGGGAGTCTAGCATCTGGGGTTCCCACCCCAACTGGGTAGTCGAACCCTCTATGGCCCGAATCGAAGAAGCTATTGCGCCTCACCTCCAACAATTGCAGACCTCTTCCCGCAGCCTGGCGCCCGCCCACGATATTGACATCGAGTTTCTCGCTGAGGGTGCCTTCAACAAAACTTATACAGCAACCCTGGCTACGCGTTCGCACTGCCAATCCTATATTGTCAGGGTTAGCCTACCAGTAGATGCCTATTACAAGATGGCCAGCGAAGTCGCTACCATCAAATATCTTCGTACCCAGACTAGTATACCCATCCCAGAGGTGTTTGCTTGGGATGCCGGCTACGAAAATCCTATTGGATATGAATGGATGCTCATGGAGAGAGTTGCTGGGCTCCCCCTGCGCGAAGTTTGGTATCCGGAGAATAAGACTGGTAGTGTCGACTGGGATATCAAACAAAGAACGGTAGAAGCAATAGCAGAGTCCGTTGCTCAGATGTGGAGACTAAAGTTTCCGGTGGGTGGCAGTCTTTATTTGGCTGACGGGATCGGTGTACCTGGAACGGTATACAATGACCTGACGCGTTCTGAGCCCATCTTTGTGACAGTCGGTAGAGTGGTCGCGTTGGAGTTCTTCTGGGAAAATCATCTCCAATTAACCGGCATTGAGCGTGGCCCTTTTCGTTCCAGTGGACCTTGGTTGGAATCTCGGTTGCGGTTCGTCATCGCAGATGCTGAAAGATTGATGAATCAAGCACAGATTGGCAAGAGTGAGCTGGAGCAGGCTGTATTTATGAAAATGGCAGCCGACCGACTCCTTCGCCAACTTCCAGATTTTTTCCCACTTCCCCAGGCCCAGGGGAATACCCCTCACGAGTCATTCGCCCTCTCGCATCCTGACTTGACTGGACACAATATCCTCGTTGATCCCAGTGGAGCCCTGGTAAGCATTATCGATTGGGAATGCACCAACGCTCTCCCTACATGGGCTGCCTGTCAGATCCCCTACCTCCTGGACTCGCTGCCCCCCCGAACCGAAAAGCCCCGAGAGGAAGACTACAGTGATTCGCTTTATTTAGAGCATCTTGAGGAGTACGAGCAGACTATACTGCGTCAGTTGTTCCTCGCGCGTATGAGCGAGATCGAGCCGTCATGGGTAGAGGAGTTTGAGAGCCAAGAAGGAAATAGAAGGAGGGACTTTGAGACTGCAGTGAGCTGGGCAGGAGGTGTCAGTGGATTTCATAATCGCGCACTTCAAAAGTGGCTAGATATGTTGGAAGGGCAAGGTGGTAGCGGTGCGCGAGATTACCATAGTTTGAGGGACTAGGAAAGTAATTCGAGGTGGGAAATGTGATATTGCAGGTAGATATACCCCTAATGTTATTCCCCATATCCATACTGTCGGCTAAGCTATTATCCTATGGGAACGCACAGTATAGTGGACATATTGACAAATTCCCCACCATGCAACAAAGATCTAGACCCCAGCGGTGATGATGACTTATTTTTGCCACTATATATGTATGTATGCCACGTATCGGCGATTGAGAAAGTACCCGTGTATTAGACGCAGCGTTTATCTCCAAAGGTATTGAATGTAGTAATTCCGAGTTTCTGAACGGAGGAAATGTGGAAGGTTGGTATATTCAGTGGTTCGAGAGCCTGTTGTTCTGGCAGCTATCGACTTCGCTGCTTATATGCCTTGTCCGTTGTTATCTTAGGACGCCCCTTCCCATGTTTGTACCATGGCCTCACGTGACAGCGAGAGTATTGTACTAAATGGAGAAATGTGAATACTACTGAGAGCTGATGAAATTTTTTACAGTGCGCCGCTATCCCATATTCACCACGCTAGTTGATAATTTCCAGTCATAAATAATAGGAAAACCAACGCAAAATGACGCTATCTCTTGATGACTATCCCTCCACGCTTCCTCGTCCTTCACCACATTCCATCACCTAGATATCATACCCAACCCTTCTCCCATAAATGTAAAAGGGTTTATCCTGAGACTAATTTTGTTTCTTTTTTTTAAAAAAACAAAGAGGGTTACCTTTTCGCTAGTCACTCTACTTCGGAACTGATCTCTCAAGAGCAAACACCGTTTGCCCGTCTGGCAGTTCAATAGCCTTCAGCTGCAATTTCCCGATTATTTTCGAATCCGTATCAGTCAGGTAGGACATATTCGATACCCCATTGGTATCCCGAGCCAGAGCCTCTCGGACATCGGTCAACAAGGGAGCTAGAGCAGTATCGACGATTGGGTTGCGCTTGCAATGGTCACTGGTCCGAGTCTCAAGCCATGAAATGAGGATCACTGCAGTGGGCAACAAGAGATTGAGAAACAACCAAGAAAAAACACGTAATCGGCTGACCCGAGCCTGTAGGAACGTAATCGGCTTTAACAGCTTGAGTTCCGGCTTTTCTGGGGTATATGGGTAAAGGGTGGTTCGCAATGCTGTGTATGACTGACGGATAAGCGCTTCGGTATACAAGGTTAGGTTACCCACAGCAGTGTAGTTTGTTCTCGTTCCTGGATAAGTTGACATCATATCAGAGAGCATATATATAGCGTATTCAGACCAACTATCCCCAACAACTTTCTGCATGCCATGTGTGTCGGGTCTTGCCTCCACCGTTCTGTTAGACAAAAACCTCGCGCTATCAAAGTAGCGGATTCCAACAGTGAATTCAACCGTTCCCAAGGCCCAACAGGCGAGTCTGGGACTTGACTCCTTTTTCACTGCGGAGACATCGTGCCACAGAGTTATATTTCTGCAATTCCATTCATCTAGTTCTGTCCCAGCGCCACCGGCAATTAAAACAGCAACTTGCTTCTTTGCGGACAAAATCGTCGCATTCTGCCGCTCACTTGGAGGAAAAGCGATATTTTGATCAAAAAGGACTGCATTTCCTGTATTGAAAGTGTGCCCAGTCACTGACCGGCCTATTGCGTATAGAATTTGGCTTTGATTGAAGAGTTTCTCCAGTGCCCATTCCTCCCTATCTTGGTCCCAAGAGATTCGATGTACCTCAACATATGGTACTGCCACATTCTCGACAAGAGAGCCGACTGGAGCAGCTTTCCTTGCAATAAATCGATACTGACCTGTCCCGGCAGCTGATTTATCATCAGACCAGGTCAATGCTGCATTTCCAGGAGCATTGAATAAGAAGTCTAGTCGTGCTAAATCGATATCCGGACCCTTGAACTCATCCCAAAACCTATCGCTGCGGCTATAGGAACCGAACCCGCCGAGAAGTGTTGTCGAATTATCATACACGATGGATGTCACCCAATCAACTGAACCAGACACAAGGGGGGTATTATATACTGCGGGGAACATGAATACCAGCGCTAGTACTATAGGCCATGCACGCCTGCCGGACCAGACGGACGGAATTCGATAGGTAATCATGGTATTAAGTTGTAAGAGGTCAAGGCCGTCGTGTTGCAAAAGGACAATGGTACACCTCCAAACCGTGGACACCATCACAGCTTGCCCGGTAATACGTATAGCCACGAGTGAGGCAGAAATTAAAGTAGTGATATCACTGACATGCACGCGCGCGGTGTCTTTGAAAATATGGGTGAGGGATGTGCAGTCGCCGGGGTATATGTTTGTTCCGTGTAGACCTAAAACCAGTGACAAGGCCAATCCCAGCGATAGGACTAGATGAGCAAGAGATGCCCAAGTCCATATATATAACCTGGCTAATTCGCCCTTCCGCTCAACTACTTTCTCTGAGGGGTCGATGATGTTATACCCTTGGCTAACCTCCCTGAACATGTCGTCGCCTGCCATGATCTGAATGTGCCTTTCGTTGGGTATAGCAAGAGTTCCTGAAAATATTTGACCTAGGCCAGGTTCATACCTATTAGTACCGTAATGGAAGCGGAGTAAGAGCTAGGTATCTTAGTGCGTTACCAACAAGTGGGGCCAAAATTTATTTTCCTGATTTTTGCTATCCAATTGTCGCCTTCCGCCTCTAACATAAAGGTTTCTTTGTCGAACTAACACTCGGCTGGATGTATAACTACCGCGCAACACCGAGGAATAGGGGTGGGGATATGTTAATTCGGGGGGCTATCTAGGCCTTCAAAGTGATATCCTTTGGTATACTTGTACCAATATTTCCCTACCCGGTACCCAGGATGGATCATCGCCGCAACCAGTATCGGCGCGGGGATTACCAGCGACAAGGCATTACATCACGTGCGTAAACTACCACGGGGCAATAAAATGATACTTTTTTTTTCTTTTTGAAGTCAGCCCCAGCCAGCTATTATTGGATGGAAAATGCTGCTGCAAGAATTTTGATTCCGCCCATGTGACGCACTTACCGGCAGATATGGGCTGTTACGTACTACGCAAGCAGCAATGGTTGATAAGAAATATAACAACCTTGGCCTTGAGATTCTATTGGTCCACTTCCGAAAATTCACAACGTATTTTCTGTCAGTAGTACGAAGTTATGAATAGAGGAATTGTGGGTAGAAGGTTATATTCAAGAGTTATCGTAGCAATCATCTATATATTGCACTGTCTATCATCCACTGCTTTATGTAGGGAGTGGGGAAATAGGCAATGAAATCCGCCACTTATATGCCTTCTATCCATCCAGCAATTGCCCACTTTGGGACCGTCATCCACAAACTGCCCATTATTGGCATCGATCGGCCCAGCCATTGCATTCACGTGGGAGAGAGTATTTCCCATATTTCCAGAATATTAAGGGCATATATACAATATGGACGAGATCTTGAAGGCAGTAAGCAAGGGATATAAGGCGATATGGCTCCTACGCCCTAAGCTCAGGATGGAACAAGAGAATTGATTACAATGTTACAAATAGTCAGTGGTCATGGAAATGTGCTTCCTCCATTGGCAATATACAAGGGTCCGGTCCTCAACCGGATGATACCATTGAGGGATTGAAGTGTAATGATTCACAACCCCCGGTGGCCGAACAGTTTTTCAGGGATTGAATGGCTCAACACTTATCGACACTCGACTTCCTATAGTACAGCTAGGTAGCAAAAAGTTTAATACCGCCCCCCCTGCATAAAGAGGCACAAACGCTACCTATTTTGGGATTTTGTATGGGAAAAGGATAAGACATTTGTTGCATGCTTATGCAGGGTATGAAACTTTTTGCCATCACAGCATGGGCAGTGCCATCTATTGGCTTCCCACAGGCACTCACCTACTACAGCCAGGCTTGTTTTCTCTACCTCAACAGACATAATAATTAACCTAAAGAAGTGGATTGTACGGTTCGCTGTAGACAGGTGCATCCATGACTGCTTAGCGTCTAAGTACTATGTTCCACTGCCTATGACGTTCGAATTTAGTGGAGTGTGAGTTTTGGAGGGATTAGCTCACCGTGTGATCCTCATGCGCAAAATGCAGTGGCCAGTCAAGAAATTATAGGAAGGCGGGGGCTGGGATGAAAGATGCAAGTTTTCTCAGAAGCAATCAAGTTGATAATGATGGGCCATGAGTGCTAAACTCGTGCTTGGATATCAAGACTGTATCTCCCCTGGAACGCCGCAGCCATGGTAAAACTTGAGCTCACAATCCTTCTGAGTCAGATGACACTCCACTAGTGACCTATTATAACGTTGGGGAATGCCTCCTACTATGCTCCATCATCATGCCCCTCCCTTCTCCTCCCACCCCTAAACTTATTCATATATGTTAGTGACGAATATCCGGTCCGATCTCCCAAAGCGGAAGCATAAACCAATAGGCCATGGGAATAGCTAATATCTCCGTGAGAATTCCTACCGTGTTCCACCAACCGTCAGTGCCACTGCGTCATTGTAACTGCTATTACACTGATAAAAATGGTACTGAGATCATGACCCCCTTGCACGACAATAGATGCTCTCTAGTTTTTAGAGACACTCACGTATAGCTTGATAGGGCAAATGGGGTGATAGGCTATTGGGTGAGGTGAACGGCGATAGCTCGTATATGTTATTATGGGGTAATGCATGGTATGAGACTTCGCAAAGCACTGATAGGGATTCTACCTTAGCTCTAATTGCTTTTCTTCAACTAGGGCTCCAAACTGAAGCCCGAAGCTGGGGATGCTATCGTAAGGCCTTATTTATCGATAACTGAGCTCACTAATAATCCGTAAAATCTAAAAGGACGACAATTTCTTACAATCAGGGACAACTTTAGGTACTGCCAAGGTACTAAACACACTAGTACTACTCATGCTTACAGTACGGCTTGGCAACCAGTGCAAATTGGTATTAGGATATGCAAGCAACATTAGTTTCGACAAGGGTTATTGGACGAGCCGGGGGGAAGGGAACGCCACGTGGCACTCCGCAGCATCACTTCTATGCAAGTGTATCGAGTGTACCCCACTTTAGCGAACCCGCCCTACATTAGGTATGCGCATACTAAGTGAAAAATAAAAGTCCATAGACCGGTATGTCTTGATTAAAGGAAAAACCCCGCAATACCCCTCCCTTGGCATATACCATCCCGTGACCCCCCCCAATAATTAACCCACTCTAACAGGTGCCAAAGTTTGTTCAAGGCCATATATATCTGGTAGTATGTTATATGTACATTCAAGTTTCCTAGCGCCCAACCAGTGGTGAGTAGCCACTTGACCTCAAAACGTCCAGAATTCGTAAAATCCGCCCCTAGTCGTCAATTTCCAGCTTACCTGACTCTTCAAAGCCCCTATATCGATACCAATCCCTACCAGCGGGGAATTCTGTGAAACCACACGGCATTTCGAAGGCTGGGCATGCATGTATGGGATGCTCGATAGTTTTTTTTTGTTTTTCTAGCGCCGTACAACCTGCAGCTAGCTGAACGACCGGATCCCGATGCATCCATCAACTTTGAAGGCACTTCTTAAGTGCCTTCTGTACAACAGGCGCTCTACTCGACGGTACAGTACATAGGTATTGAGTTTGAAAGATGACGGATGATAGGGGTGGCCACCAAATCACTAAAAGCTTCATGCGTCACCTAGTCATATCTACAACTTTGCCCAGAGAGCACAGCCAATCATTATTTGCCTTGATGTAATTGGTACTACCATATCGGAGCTACTTGTAGGTCGTAGTACTCTATATGTCATACTGAATACATAAACTTGATCTGGCAGAAATAAAACCGCAGTCTAAAGTTCCCAAGGGATAATTGGAGGAATGAACAGATATTGACGCTAGCTTGCAGTGTTTCAAAGACCCGCAAAATCTCCGTCCAGTGAAACCGACCATAAAGAAATAGGAACTCTGCGTCGACTAAAATGATACTATGCCTGCGTACTCCGTCGTTTCGACTGGCTCATCATGGTCCCCTTACTGGTACCCCATACGAGTACTAAGAATTTAAAATAAAATATAAAAATGTATGTGAGTATCTTGCGATCACTGACTAAAAAAAATAATCACTTCCCCATCTTTTGCCATATCCCTGTCACTAGGTTATTATCTTCGACCCTTCTCTCGAGCATGCAAAGGGTGTAACATTTGGCTAACCTCTCTACTTCGGAGCTGCTCTCTCAAGAGCAAATATCGTTTGCCCTCCAGGCAGCTCAATGGTTTTTAGTTGCAGTTTCCGGAATGTTTTCGTATCCTGGCCAGTCAGGTAGGACATATTCGAGACCCCGTTCGTATCCCGAACCAGAATCTCTCGGACATCGGTCAGCAAGGGAGCCAGAGCAGTGTCGACGATCGGGTTACGCTGGCATTGGTCGCTAGTCTCTAGCCATGAAACGACGATCGCAGCTGTAGGCAACAGGAGATTGAGGACCAACCAGACAAACACACGCACTTGACTGACCCGCGCCTGTAGGAACGTCTCTGGGTTTGACCACTTGAGATCCGGCTGGTCTGGGGTATATGGGTAAAGGGTGGTTCGCATTGCGGTGTATGATTGACGGATCAGCGCTTCGGTGTACAGAGTTAGGTTACCCTTAACCATGTCAGTTGTTCTCGTCCCTGGATACACTGACATCATATCGGATAACATATATATAGCGTATTCAGACCAACTATCCCCGACAACCTTCTCCATGCCATGCGTGTCGGGTATTGCCTCCACTGTTTTCTCAGACAAATACTTTGCGCTATCAAAGTAACGGATTCCAGTAGTAAATTCTACCGTTCCCAAAGCCCAACAAGCGCCATAGTTGCCAACTTTCTTCTTCACTGAGGGCACATCATCCAACTCGGTTATATTTTTGCAGTCCGATCCCTCATTGACACTCCCAGTACCACCCCCGATCAAAACTGCGACTTTCTTCTTAGCAGACAAAATCGTTGCAGGCTGTCGCTCACTCCCTGGAAAACTGATATTTTGATCAAAAAGTACTGCATTTCCTCTATTGAAGGTGTGACCATTCACTGTTCTGCCCATTGCGTAAAGAATTTGCTTCTGATCGAGGACTATCTGCAGTGCCCATTCCTCCCAATCCTTGTCCCAAGAGATTCGATGTATCTCAATGTATGGCACTGGTACATTCTCTAGAAGAGAGCCAACTGGTGCATCTCGCCGTGCAATAAATCGATACTGACCCGTCCCGTTAGCAGACCAACTCAGTGCTGCATTTCCCAGAGCATTGAACAAGAGCTCTTGTTGTGCAATATCGCTAGTTCTGAACTGATACCAAAAAGATTCGGTACGGTCATAGGAGCCGAACCCGCCAGGCAGAGTTGTGGAATTATCATACACCACGGATGTCACCCAGTCAACTGAACCAGACACAATGGGGGTATTGTATGCTGCAGGGAACATAAATACAAGCACTAGAACTATGGACCAAGCATGCTTGCCGGACCAGGCGGATGGAATTCGATAGGTGATCATGGTATTGAGTTGTGAGAGGTCAAGGATTCCATGCTGCAAAAGGATAACGGCACACCTCCAAACCGTGGACACCATCACAGCTTGCCCCGCAATACGTATAGCCACCAGTGAGGCAGAAATCAGGGTAGTGACATCACTGACACGCAACGCGGTGTCCCCTTTGAAAATACCGATGAAGGTTTTCCGCTCGTTAGGGTATACGTATGTTCCGTCTAGACGTAAAACTAGTGACAAAGCCAGTAACAAGGATAGAACTAAATGAGTAATCGGTGCCCAAGACCGTAAGAACCACAACTTAAAGGTTGATTCGCCCTTCCGCTCAACCCCATTCTCTGAGGGGGGGATGGTATTGTACCCTTGGCTACCCTCGGTGAAAATGTCGCCGGCTGCCATAATTTTGAAGTCGTTAGGTAGAGCAAAGATTTCCTGGATGAATAACCTAGATCAACTTCATACCTATTAATACTGTAATGGAAGCGGAGAAAGGCTATATTACCCAGTACCAATAAGGAATTGGGCAGCAGAATTCCCTGAAATATGCTATCTAATTGTTCAATTTCGCCTCTCACCTAAGTACTTACTTGTGGAGCTACCACTCGGCTGGATGCATGAATACCAATAGGCCGAGCGTAACTCTGTGGTCTTAATTAAAGAGGCTGTCTAGGTCTTCAAGGGTAATAGGAGTGAATGTCTGTCGATCTGCTTGCACCAATATTTCCTCCGGTAGTGGATCATCACCCAGATCGACATCGGCCCCACAGGCAGGGAAGTGCGGGGTATGACCGGCAACAACGATGTGCAATAAATTACATTACGTGGCTGTACTACGAACAGTTCTTCGACGGGATTGAACGGTACTGATTGTGCCTAAAAGTGGTGGGACGTATTTCGGCTACATAGGGTGGGCAATGCATGGTAAAACTTAAGCAATGTCAGCTCCAAGAGGCCGTGAAAGCTTATGCAGCAAGGATACCAGGACGTTACAGCTGTTATCTATTGAATCAATAGGATGCAGTTGGATAAGATGGTATCTGAACTTGTACCTACCGCTGGAGGGATGGGGGGCAGTGAAAGAAGTTTATATAATTAGGAGAAGGGTGGAATTCGGGGATTTGTCTCACGAGGGACCGGTGCTCACCAGATCAAGACGATTCTAGGATTAATTTTCGTATTAAGCGACCCGTCATGATAAAAGTATGTCCATTGATTTTGTGTAGGGGAGTTGAGACAGCCCAGTGGGCTCGAATCGTAACTGATATGAACCTAACACCATCGAGCCAGACTACCATCGTAGTGGAGATACGATCGCTGAAATGGGACTAGTTCAGCTACTCAAAAAGGTTAGCTATTCTGGTTGGCGCCCAAAGATTTACCTATGTATTCTGAGAATTTTTAAGTCCTTAGCTTTTGCACGTATGGGGCGGCTCTGCATGTGCAAATGTTTCCTTTAGAATATTAATACCGAATGGTCATATAACAGCATCATGCACAGGCTCCCTAGCGGTGATAATGAGTAGAATATTATCAACTCTATACAGAGAGTAAGAACCTTTTTCCCTATAGAAGGCACCTATTGTCTGTGTGTCCACTGTTCCAGGTACATACACACTTAGAGTATCTCAGACGATCACTGGGTATGTAACAGATCAAACGGGTGTTAGGCTTATCTCAACCATTCCTTGACAGAATTTTTGAGATATAAAAATGTATGGTAGGTACTTCCTCAATCGATGTAGTTAGGGGCGCATGTGAGTTTGAAGAACAGAGGTGGATTCTACAAATTCGGGGGCTATGGAGGGCCGATAGAGACCCACCATCTGATAGAGGCCGACAGGCTTGTATTTTCTTGCATGCTAATAGACATCTTTGGTAGCGGCCATGGGTGTTTACCAAGTGCGGGTTCATTTGGTATGTTCCATATATAGCAAGATATGTACCTTTTCTTCCCCTTAGCATGCACATAATATAGAGTGGTTGGATGGTACTTTAACTTTAATTATATAAGCACTATATAATCGCATAGCGGTGAAAATGTGACTATCTAGGGGGGGATCATGTGGAGGATAGATCTTCTTCCATCCTCATTAATTCTTTCTGGCTTTTGCTATGTCGGTACCCCATGGTAGGGCCTGACGCCCCGGGGTGGGTGGGACGAGGAACCGTTTTTTCAACTTCATTTTCACTCAACTGTACGGGGAAGAGAACTCTCTCTGCCCTTTGAACTTTGTTTGTTTGCTTGCGCTTTCTTGGTTTACTTCTGCTGTCTTTATCGCCTGTACATAACCTGCGCAGAAGCGCCTAGATTAACTTGGCCCTCCTTGAATCCGAGCGGGCTTCCGAGCGGCTCATCATGGCCCTCCTACAGGGCCGCGTATGAGTACTGAATATGCAAAAAAAAAGAGTCGCTAGTCCTATGACGTGATAGCGCCGGATGGCCCTGAACACTACATACAGTACACTAACAAATCTATCAAGTGTAAGCTCGCTAAAATATTTGCGAAGAAGTACCCCAGCTTGCTGTTGGCTCCTAACATGGTCCTTCGCCTCCGCCGAATTCTCGATTTACCCACGATATTTACCGACATTACTCACTTCGACGACAAAATAGCCTGTGGTGCCATATGAAACAGCATAACTAATGATTCAAATTGTATGCAGGTGTTGAGGACAGACTCAGACCTGATTGCAATCGCATCCTCCCAGGGTATCGGCGGGTTCAGCTCCCCGATCCTAGATGTTTTTCCTCTGGTTAACCGTGCCCCCATGCTATGCGCAACCTATAGGAACATGGCATCGGCGCGGCAAGTGTTAGTGCCATGATTACGGTGATAGGCACAGCTAGTTGTCCAGAATACCTGTGTCAGGCTCGTCAGTAGATATGTATCAGCGTGCTAACTAGGCCTGGAGGATAGTCCTCGTCATCAGGGGCTAATATCTAGCTTCAGCCAAAGTTACCGAACTTGCAGAAATCACCTCTTATATGAGTCTACGTATATATTTGGACTCTAATTAAAGCGCAATAAGTATCCAGGCCTTCGCATTCATCTGCGATACCCCTGCCCTGGGCTTGGCACAAGAACTATTCCCACTTGGCATTAGTTACAGTCGTACTGCCATGCACACCGCCATTGTAGATTTATTACGCTACAATAACTTTGTGGTATGTCTGTATCTTTGCTCTTTTCCTTTTGTGGTAGCAGCATTACTACTTGTGGGCAGTTTGGCGTCCTTGGCTTGGATTTTGACTTATTCCACAGTTATGATTCAGATACAGACAAGGAGTCTTATTCACCAGTTTTCCCGGTACACAGAGTCCTATCCGCAGCGGATTACATAACCCGTAGTCAGGAGTAAATCACTTAACTCCAACAAAGGAAATACATAACTTGGCGGGGCGGCTGTGACTCGAACTAGGGCTTTCCTCCAAAGAGACAACACAAGGCCCGAGTACAAACCACTCGGCCAAGGGCACACTCGTGCATGTACACACTCTCATTGGCTGCACGCAATACTTACGTAGCGTGCCCCTCCCTAATACGTAGGTACTGTAGCTACCGCCAATCGGGTTACTCTGTCTTCATTCACAGACACTTGTACGTTCTTAAGGCAAACAAGATATAGACCCTTGCGCGAACACACATGCTATAACACATGACACTGTGTACATGTGGCAGGTGTGCGCTCAGTGATAAATTCCAAACTTAAGCTGACGGACGTAAACTTTCCAAAAGAATAAGATTGACCTACAGGTAGTCTTCATCTCTTGACTTTGATACATAACGAGGTCATATACCTATGTACCTACAGTGCGTGGGGGAAAGTTACTACTGTACCTACGCCCCTTTTTTATGCAGCGATCTGCTCCCAGTGAAACATGAATGATACATATGTATGCACAACAATGGGGATATTTCCATAGTCTCGTACCTATTTACATACATCTCCGGACCATATCTATGTACAAAGATAGAACGTGGTGTACCGCCCCCCAGCTTTGAATTCGATAACTGCAGCAACCCGTCGAGGCATAGATAAAGTAAAAAAGTCTACCTAGGTCGGAATCTCTTTCCATACTTCTCACAAACATTCAGCTATTCTCTTCTTAACATTTGCTGGTCTACCAAGAAAGGAAGCAATTTTTGATGTAAAATCTGCGCCAGACATGCTCAATAGGATTAAGATCCGGCGAGCAGGCTGGATGATCCATTCTGCCTCTTGCAACCAAACCAGAGGTTGGCAAGAATTGTGTAAAGGAGAGTTATTTTCCATGAAGACAGGATTGGCACCAAATATGAGGAGCTTTGTATCTTGTAGATAGATATAGTCTAGCGATGCAAATAGGTACGAGACCATATAAGTATCGCCAATTCTGTGCTCAACCTAGTTAGCGCTCAACCCTGGTACATAGATATCATTCATGTTTCACTGGGACCCGATCGCATAAATAGGGGGGCGTAGAAACTCTCCCCTACGCACTGTATGTGGAAAATATCACGTACTTTGTATAATGTGGCTTGAGCACTGCCATGCGCGAATTTGGTCTGTGTTTTAAGTATCTCCTTCTCCATCAATACAAAATCTAGATCGATGCTAGATAAATACAGAGGGCATGCGGCTATGGCCAAATATGTACCTCACATTTTAAGACACGACCAGCCTCTTTATACTATTTTTGGCAAAATATGCCACTAGTGACCCAGTTCTGCTTATGCGTGCGAGCGACAATGGGAGTTTCTGAACAATCCCTCGTTAGAAGATGGCGCAGCAAAGCTTCACTGTTCTTTAGCATCAGCTCAATTCCCAACCTGACCGACACACATGCACCTGGAGGGTCTTAGAGACAATTGTTCATATCGTCATCATGAGATATACATAGAGTGAATTCTGCAGGCTGTACAGCATGGTCCATACTTCACCGGGATGCGGACCATCACCGGGAAGTGGATCAAAAACGTGATTATGCAGTTTTGACGATTTCTAATCCAATATCCAACCAAATTGGCTCAGATTTTGGGAATATTTTGTAGGCGTA